>Ga0136614_10001324_pt1 | contig 14432 bp, 15 predicted proteins | sample AntDrymUQ2792106_2_FD_106643 | JGI IMG/M metagenome (GOLD analysis project Ga0136614, IMG submission 106643) | Polar desert sand microbial communities from Dry Valleys, Antarctica - metaG UQ279 (21.06) | ecosystem: Environmental > Terrestrial > Soil > Desert | place: Antarctica: Dry Valley... | reverse complement strand
TCCTTGAGGCGCATACCTTCGACCATAAGGCCCGGACGACCAAAGCGATTGGAGATTTTAGACTTGGTTTCCTCGTCGGTGAGCACGATGATTTCAACGCCCGCGGCAAGCAGGGTCGGGATAACGTCGCTTTGAAGGAAGTATATGATTGCCATGCCGTGATCGGCGGAGATGAAGATTTTTTTGGACACTGAAACCTTTTTAAGTGTCATTGCGAGAAACGAAGTGACGAAGCAATCCTAACTCACCAACAAACAGTTTTTAACTTAGTTGAGATTGCTTCTCGAAGACTCACAATGGTATTATTCTAAGAATAATACAATCTACTCGACCAATAAATCTATTTAAATGGCAGAGGTTTCTTTAAAACTAAGTGATACCCAATCGCGGCGGGATTCTTTGCCGCTTCTGGATTCTTTAAATAGCCCTTCCCAACGATGGGTCTCAACAAGGCGATCAAGCCTTCAATTAAGATGATCAGACCGCGTCCAAACCAGCGCGCCGGGCGCTGTAGTTTGGGCAATACCCAGAAGCGAAAATTGCGCATCCCTTCGCCGAGGAAAAAGATCGGGTCATAATAACCTTCGAGCAGGGCAATCTCGAATCCGTGCTGGCGAGCCATCTGCTCGAGCGAGTAATGTGTGTAGCGTTGAAAGTCAAACGGAGCCTGATGGATCTTTATCATAAACGGTACGGCAATGACCAACGATCCGCCTGGTTTGAGCAGATAAAACAGGGAATCCAACAGCCCATGAAAGTTATAGACGTGCTCCAGCACGTTCATCAGGATTAGGAGGTCAAAACTCTCTTCACGAAATGGGACACATTCTGCCAGGTCGCATGCTAAATCAACTTCAGGGTATGGGATAACATCGAGAGAGAGGAATTTACGGCCTGCATAGATCTGAACAAAATCTCCATGCCCCGCGCCGACATCGAGGAGAAGCGCGTCCTTATCCAGACCTTGAACCCGCGTCTCCAAGAACCGCCAGTTTGCCTGCCTCCACGGAGTGCCCTGGTCGGGTCCGCGCTCGAGGCGTTGGTATATGTGAGCGGTCTCAGGCATAGGCATGAAGACTGGTTTACCATCCAGAAGCGGGACTTTGCGTCCGCAGTTCGTACAGCGCAGGGAGGCGTTGTCCACCTTTTCAAAAGCGTGTTTGCAATCTGGGCATATGAGTATAGAGAGTAGTTCGTTCATAAAGCCTATTTGTTGTACAGTCTAAAGATCATGTTGTATAACGCGAGGAGAGGCTTCTTGACGAGAGGTAGTTCCCAGAACCGGTTGCGGGCAGATTGTTTATTGGAAATGGGAGCAGATGAAAGGCCTGCGGGAAGCGTGTTACTCATATTCTGGGCATAGCGTTCCGTAGGCATGAGTCGCAGATAACCAGCTTTATCCATGCCTTCATCCAACTGACGGACCTGGCCCATGGGCTTGTCCATTTCAAAGGGAAGGAATTGCTGAATCACAGATTTATAGCATGTGAACTGCCAATGACTTGCACCCAGATAGGCTGAAAGGCCGTGATAGATGATACGGAAATCGCGTGTCGAGTTATAGATTTGACGCAGTTCTTCGTCGGAAAACCCGAGCGTTGTCGAAAATTCATAGAACCAATCGTACGGCAGGAGGTGGGCTTGCTCAAGTTTTGCATCGGGCGTGTTCTCTGCCCATTCAATGGATTGTTTGAGAAATTCTTCAGGCGTGCGGAAGGGACGCGCAGTCACCATGCCAACATGTGGATATGTTTCAAGTAACTCGACCGATTTCTTAAGCCAGCCAGGATAAAACAGAACATCGCTATCGGTGTAGGCAATGATTTCGCCAGGCGCGCCTGCCAGCATGACGTTCCATGCGCCGCCCTTCCCCATGTTCTTCTCAGCTAAAATGAGATATTGAACGCGTCCTTCGTCTTTTTCCTTCACGAGGAAGTCACGCACTTCCGCACACGAGCCGTTGTCAAAGACCATCAGGTCAAATGGCAGGCCCGCGTCCTTTCTCATGGATTCCATGCATACTTTCAAGACATCTAGCGTCTCGGCGTAGAAGCCACTCAGGAAGGGGATATAGTTGAGCAATGCGACCGTGATCCGCTCGGGGCGAGGGACGTCTTTGACAAATTTGGCGGGGTTTTGGCCTTTACGCATTTTCGATACTCGTTATTCGGGATTCGATATTCGGAAATTGGAAAGACGACTCCCGATTCACAATTTCCGATTCCCCAAGATTTTTTGAATCCTCTTCTTCCATCTCTTCGGTCTTGCAACGTTCTCGATCATATCTTCGGGCAGAAAGAAAAAAACTGCACGCAGGAACAATTCCACGCCGCGCATGAAGCGCAGGTAGGATATCTGCGGGCGCACAAGCTTACCACGAACAAGTTGATGGGTTGAATCTAAAACCGTGTAACGAATCGCGGACTGTCCACCCGCGAGGCGGATATTCTCGTTTGTATCGGGGTGTTCGTGATGAGATTTTCCACCAGGCAGGTGAGAGTAATCATGGTTCTGATGCACAAGCATGACTGAGGGGGTGCAGTCAATGACAGGCCATTTTTCTTTGCGCGCTTTGTAGATCATCCAATTATCCCAGCCTGCGCGACCGATGGCAAAATCAGGAACGCCTGTGTAGCAGGTTTTGGGGAAAAGGAAGAAATCGCTTCCCGCGGGACGATGGAGATTGCCTTGACGAGCGACAATGGACGATAGACGCTGATGCCAGCCATCAGAGAAATCTAAGAGTTCATTTACATCCAAATCCCAGCGTTGGCTAAGCAGAACAAATTTGTCACGTTGCCCCCTGCGGGGACTTCGCAAACGTGATCTACGCGCTGCTTCGACGAAATCGGGCATGAGAATCATGTCCGCGTTGATGATGCCGAGCAGGTCGCTGTTGCTATTTTCGCGCCCCGTCTGAAACATGGACGAGATCAGCGGCGTGCCGCTGTCATTGCGCGCCACGTTGGGAATGTGCTTCACGCCAAGTTCACGCGCGGCCTCTGCAAGACCCATCTCTTCGCCGAGCAGAATGACTTCGACATCAGGCAGGAGAGTCCATGATTTGATCGCATTGCGTTGAATCATCGCAATATGCGGATTAGTGAATGGTTTTGGAGCAGAGAAGAGCGTGATCAGTGGCACAGTAATCAGTGACCAGTTGCTCTTTCGTCAAGATCTTTCAATGTCTTATGCTGCACGCCCGCGTTGATGTCCATTAACGCGGGTTCGTTGTGGACTAGATCCAAAACTTCCCCCCATGTGAAGTCGTCCCGGCCATCGAAACGTGAATAAATCTGGCGCATGAATTCCAAATCCTCAGGTGTGTCCACTGTCCAGCGGTAATCGCCGAAGTCGGTGGTATGGTGCAGGATGGCAGCTTTGAAGCCACGCGGAGAGATCCCAGTTTGTAGTTGACGATTGATAGTTGTTAGTTCGATGCCTTCATACAAATAGGGCATGACATGTTCGCGATGCTGGGGCTCCCTGGCTTCCTTCCAGGCTTTTTCAAGGACCTCGAATGTACAACCTTCCACATCCAGTCCAATAGGGTATGTCCGACGAAATGGAGGTGGCAGACGATTCGCAGCAAAGTCATATTCGTCATCAAGCAGGGTGTTGACAACATTGTCGATCAGCGCGGAGTCAATGATGGGGCAATCGGCAGTGATGCGGACAACCACGTCCGCTTTGGCTCCTTGCGCGGTTTGATAGTAACGGTCAAGCACGTCGAAGAGACCGCCGCGCGTACATGGGATTCCGCTGAATTCGCAGTATTCGGCCACGGGATCGTCAGAGGGATCAGTTGTCGTGGCGAAAATGGTCTCGGTAACGGCGGCAGACCGCGCGGTCCGGATGAACACGCGCTGCAGCATGGGCTGACCCGCGATATCAGCAAGAATTTTTCCTGGCAGGCGCGACGAGCTCATGCGTCCTTGAATGATCGCTATGACACGGGCAGGCATTATTCTTTGTCGTCCTGAGGAAAATCCGTGAGAGGCTCAATCTTCCCTACCTGGGCAATTTGGGCTTTCTGCTGATCCAATGATTTCTCAAGACCGCCTATTCTCTTGCGATGGTTCCGCAACTCAAGATTGCGCTTGATCGAGCCAGGCACCATCACCAACATGCCAATGATGACGCCCAGAATCACTGCGAGCAAAATGAATAACGCCAGCGAACCTTCTACTTCGCGGCCAAAGAATGACATCGTGACGAGCACCGCGTTTTCGAGTGCGAATATCACCGCCAGAATGGCAAACGTCAGTGCAAGGATCAGAGTAAGGACCACCATATGAACCTCCTAGCTCAAAGTCTGCTCGTAATCACTGTGCAATTTCTGTAAATTTTCTCCAACTCACGCGGATTCATCCAATGTCCGCTTGGGAAGGAATTGGCAAAGGATTGACAAATCCCTTTGCACGGAATTTTTCAACGTAATCGCGCACCATCCAGTAATCGAGGCCAACCTGCTCGGCAATATCGAAAACCGAGTGCTCGCCCTCGAAACGCATCATAATCTTTTCAATGACACGGTTGAGCGCCCAGTTGTCGCGCCAATCCACCCAGAGACCGTTGCCGCTAAGGAACACGGGGCCGCGGAAGGTGCGCTTTGGGATGTAATTGCTCGCATAGATACGGATGATCTGCTCCGCAGCATCGGCCGCCGCAGTTAGCATGTCTTCATGTATGATATCAAGATTGTCATCGCTGGTGTGATATTCATCATAGGGCCAGCGGTTGAGCGAGATGCACGGCACGTTGACTCCAGGTCCATTGATGACGCGCTCATCGTTGGCGGGCGCAGCGGCGAAAGCGCGCTCGTCGTGATCACCCTGTTGATTAAGAACGTATTTAGTAATGCGATCAAGCAGATGAATATGTTGATGTGTGTGGTGGAAAGCCAGTTTATTTTTGTTGCCCGTCATCTCCAGGAAAATTCCGCCGCGCAGATTGGGAATGAGATTCTCGTTATGTGCCAGCCAGGCAATTGTTCCGATGGTCTCAGGTCCAAACCAAAAGCGGACACTCATCGAGCCTGCGGGAAGCGGCTTTTCGGCAAGTCGCTGCGCCAACTCAATTATACTGACCACGCCCGCGCCATCGTCATTGGCTTGCATGGGATGACAGGTATGCGCCTGCACAAGGAATTCGCCCGCTTTGGGATTCGGTCCACCCTCGGGATGAATAACCGCAGTGGCGACTTTGAATCCCTGTTCAGGGCTGGTAATGAATTCGGATTTAATGACCGCGTGATACTTCTTGTCGCGTGGAAGTTTGTCGAAAATATTCTTGGGCAAACAGAATCCCCAATCGCGTTCATAATATTTGAAGACCCAGGGCACCGTATGCGGACGTTTCTCGTTGAAATACAAATGTGGTTGCAATTCTTCAAAACTTAGGACCTTATCAATGGGCAAAGAATACGAAACGATGTGAAGTGGATTATCTTTGAAATCCACGATGCACTCACCGCCTTCAACTTCAAGATACGCTTCTTGAACAACATAACGTTCTGGCACTTTCCATGTCCATACTTGCTTGAGTGGCGCATAAGTGTCGATCCTATAATTGGATGAATCCGGCATGTACGAGCCAATGATCTCAAGCGTTTTATCCTGATCGTCGGAAGCGAGGGTGCGATGCAGAGGGAAGAATTCTGCGAGGATCGATTTGAGGGAGGAATAGGGTTTCATTTCTTCTCAATGTAATACAACAAATGCGGGTCGCGCTTCATCTCGCGCGCCGTAAACTCATACACTTCATTCGCCTTCATCAATTTGACATCCGCCTCACCAATCCTGCCGACTTTGATAATGCCAGCCTTTTCCATCAATTCACCCATCGGGTCCACTTCGGTGATTACACCCTTATCAAGGTCACGCACGAGCATCTGAAAGGTCTCTGTGCGGGTCGTGCCATCCCAGTCTGTTACTTGACCGGTGAAATCCTTGGAATAACGATAATCCACGCCTTCCATTTCTTCGATATGATGGAAAAAGGTCATACTATTTGTGTAAGACAATCCAATCACCATGATCTTCGCATCCAGTTTTCGTAGATGTGCAAAGACTGAGTCAGCGCCGTAGCTGCTTTTATAACGGAGGTCGCCCAGCATCTCCGCATGTTTGCCAAGGACCGCAAACGAATAGATGGGATGAAAGACCCGTTTTGCGCGCGGGTCATTGCGGACAAGTTCCGTCAGCACGCCCATTTTCGACGGTGTCGAACGTACATCCCACGATGTGCCTTTGTTAAAGTCAAAGTTGAAGGCCGGCATAACGAGCGTCCCCTGCTTGCCGAGCACCGCTTCAAAAGCATTAATGACAATTTGCGGTCCCCCATCCACCGCGCCGAGCGATTTGTACGAGCTGTGGACGAGCAAAGTATCCCCCTCTTCCACACCCAGCTGGCGCAAGCCTTCGACCAAATTTTCAAACGTCAACAAATCTTCCTCCAAAATCCATTTGGACAAATTCCAAAGCTTCGGGTTTTATCTACACGTACACACACTTCCTCTTCTCGTCCACTGGTATTTGCTACTCTTCGAGGTGTTCTCCGCATCTTTTGGAAATTGCTTCGTCCTACTGGGCCCCACTCAGCGTGAAGGGCCTCGCAATGATATGACTTTATCATACGTCTCAAGAAGTTTACCAAAATTCTTCTTCCAGTCTGCTTTTTGCTCCGCCATCTTTCTGGCGGACTCTCCTATCTTCTTGAAAGATCTGCGGTTTTTTATCGCATACAAAATCTTCTCTGCGAGATCATCCGCATCCCCATCACGGAAGAGCCAGCCGTTTTCGCCTTCGATGATCCATTCCCGGTTGCCTGGGATATCCGAAACCAGACAGGGTAAGCCGCACGCGAATGCCTCCAGCAATGAAACGGATGACCCATCCACGTGTGAAGGTGAAATGTAAATATCAGCCAGGTGATACCAGCGCGGCAAATCTGCCTGCCCGATCTGCCCGCCAAAATGGACTCTGTCCAGCACACCACCAGTCATGAAAATCTGACGAATCCGCGCGCCTTGCGAGCCTCCGCCCAGGAGAATGAGGTCTACATATGGATTACTCGCCGCTACCTTCACAAATGCCTTTGCCAAAACATCTACACTATAGATTGATTCCCATGTACGATTGCAAAAAAGTGTAATTGTCTTTCGGCGTTTTTCTGTTGAGGGCATGAATTGTTTCAGATCGATGCCCCATGGAAAAACAACGGTCCGTTCAGGATTTATTCCATAAGCAACAGCTTTATCACGCGTGAACTGCGCGTCGCTTATGAAGTACGCGCTCTTGCGTAATATATAAGTGGTAATCCGTTTCATCCATGAATTGCGATCGGCTTCCAGCGCAAGATCATATCCCCAGGACATTGTGAGTACAGGACGAAATCCGCTTAGAACTGCGATGAACGCGCAGGTTTGAACAGGACCCGCATGGATAATATCTGGCTTGATTTCTTTTACAACACGTCGAAAGTCGAAGGTCAAACGCAGAAGGTCGCTCCATCTGAATTCCCGTTGCCCACCTGCCCACAAGATTTGATGAATCTTCGATGGAACGGGCCTATCTTCGGTCTGGCGCTGGTTCGCTTCCAACTTCAAATAAAACACTTCATGCTTTGACTTTGCGAGTGAAGATAAAAAGCGATAATCGTGAGGGGTGTAGTCTTTTGAGAAATAAAGAATCTTCATTAAGTTCCAAGTGTCAAGTTCCACGTTTTAAGAGCGGGCCGTAGAATTTGCACGGCGAGGATTCTTGAGAATGGCTTGTTTCAATCCACCAATCAAGGCTTTGCACTTTTTCGCCTGCTCGTAATGAGATTTGAAGACTTCCTGTTTGATATGCTCCACATCCAGCGCGGCATAGAGCAAGAACTGAACTTCCACAGCTGACCGACGCACGAATCCAAGAAAACGAGCAAACTCTGGGGTGGATTCGCAATCGAATCCCTTGCAATATTGGCCATCGCAGAGACAGAGGCTCGCTGAATTTGGTCACGCATACCAAAGTCCGCGCTTCCTGCCACGCAATTAAATCTTCAAACTTTGTTATCGTAGCCATGTTTATCTCCTTTGGAATGAAAGTGAATTATAGAAATTCAACATCAACAAAGAACTTGGAACATGGAACCTGAGACCTGGAACTCTACGCTCCTAAATCCGTCCACCGTAATTCCTTACCGATAGGCATATCAACCAAGGTTCTCGTTCCTATGACGTCAGAGATCTCGTGCGGTTTGATCGCCCCCAGGGTTGCAGGACGAAGTACATCAATCATGTCACGAGTGAATACTTCACCCGCTTTAATATCACGCGCGGCGCGCAGGCAACGGCGCTGAACGACAGTCGTCTGCGCTTCATTCTCCGCAATAAACTTATCGGAGGAGCCAAAAGCGCGTTCGAGCAGACGCGTCTCTTCGACCATCTTAGCCCAGTTATCGGGATCCATTGCGAACTTGTGATCGGGGCCTTCGCGGTCATTGCTATCTGTAAAGTGACGCTCGATGACGCGTGCGCCAAGCGTTACTGCGCCAAGAATCGGTGCGAGGGCATGAGTATGGTCCGAGAGGCCTAAAATGACATCCGGGAACATGGTTCCGTATGTTTTCAGAACATTGATATGCAAATGATCGTAATTATCCAGGCTGGCTGTGTAATTGGTATTGCATTGCATCAACACCAATTGCTTGTTGATCTTCAAAATCGCCTGCACCGCGCGCTGGACTTCACCAATTGTTGAGGCCCCGGTCGCAACGAACAATGGCTTGCCCTTGCTTGCCATGTGTTCCAGTGCTTCAATCCAGTCTATTTCGCCGGAGCCGGCTTTGTAGACTTCAACGTATTGGTCGAGAAAATCAATGGCGCCAAAATCATAGGGTGATGAAAAGTAATCAACGCCTACTTCATTGCACTCTTCCATCAAAGTCGTTGTCCACTCGAAGGGGATGGACGCGGCTCGATAGACTTCAACTACAGATTTCTTCCAGGTTGCCTGATGCGAAACCTGAGCATTCATATGTGTGAAGCCGTAGTCTGAGACAATCTTCGGCGCGTCAAAGTTCTGGAATTTGGCAGCATCGGCTCCCGCTTCTTTTGCGAGATGGATGAGAAGTTTTGCACGGTCGAGATCACCATCGTGATTCGCGGCAATGTCCGCGATGAAGTATGTTGGATGGTTCATGCCAATTGTTCGATTGCCAAATTTGATTTCCATTATGTTCTCCAGAGGATAGGAACTAACTGGATTTACCAATTACACCCAAATGCGTATTCTGAAATGCATCAGGATATTTCAAGCCGTAGCCAAACACACGGTCAAAGCTGGAGTGTCCAAGCAGGAGTGTCCCGACAAACATCAGCCAAGGGACGGAAAGTAGGTAGCCCAAAACATAAAGCGCGACCGAAAGTCCTTTGTGATGGATCAGGTTATAAGTCCAGGAACCGAAGCGTGGATTCCACAAATAGCCGATCATGCTCAGGTCAGGAGTCAAAAACAATAGTGCATACCATGCCCACGAGTAATCCAATCCAGAAAAAAGAAAGAGTGAAAGTCCGAGCAAAAACAGTTCTTCAAGCTTGAGCAGAGTTTTCATGGCATCTCCTGTGGATAGGCTGGGTGAAAAGACTGTGGGCAACTCGAACAAAAGCCCACCCTATTGTTGATAACTGCGGATTTTCTGTGGATAACCCTGCTGGTATTGTGTATAGAACTCATCCAGACCGGTGGAAAACCTGGGGAGTTCGTATCCCAGGTCTGTGGATAGTTTGTGGGTAGACAGCTGTAAATTGTGGGCACGGCGGGCAGTCAGTTCAGAGGAGAGAAAAGATTTTGCGTCAATCTGGCTTTCTTTAAGCCCAAACTTCCTCGCAATCTCAATCCCAAAATGGTATTTGCTCATCGGTTGTGGGCCAACTACATGATACAGGCCTTTTAAGCCCTTCTCCAGCATGGATAGCAAAATCTGCGTGGTGTGATTAACGAACATCGGACAAAAAACAATATCAGTGAAGCCATTCATTTGTTTCCCTGCGCCAAGACTATTGACGAAAAGCTCGCCCAGGCTGCGCATGCCGCTAAGGCTCCAGCCATAAAAGTTGACACGGGTAATGATGGCTTCAGAGTTGGCACTCTGCACAGCACGTTCGCCATTAAGTTTGGTTTGTGAATATATTCCGAGTGGATTAGGTTCATCTTCTTCCGTATATAAATCCTTCTTTTCGCCATCAAAAACTGCATCAGTGGAAATATGAACGAAACGTATCCTGCGCTGCGCGCAGATCTTCGCCAATTCGCCCGGCAACTCTGCGTTTAGGAGCCGCGCGCGCTCAGGATACTGCTCACACTCTTCCAGATTCGCGAGGGCGGCGCAGTTTATCAGCCAGTCAGGCCGTGTCGAATCCACAATGGAATCAACTGTGTCAGTGTGAAATAGATCTGCCTGGAGTACCCGAAATGGAGTAGATTTCAACCTGCCGCGATCCACGCCGATGACTTCGTGCCCGTGCATGGCTTTCAGAGCAAGGTTGATTCCGAGGAGTCCGCTTGCGCCGATAATTAATAGACGTGTCATAATGTCAGGTATTCCAGTGTCACGAAGATATGTAAATAAGTGGACAGGTACACATGCAACTTGTTTACATGTATACCTATCCCTCCAGCTTGCCCTGCTCGAACAATTCTTCAAACGGCGATACAAATTCTTTAATGCCGTTGACATCCAGCCATTCGCTATTGTTATCACTTGAGTAATGGTAACCATCGGGAAGCTCTTTGCCCTTTTCCTTCCATGAGTAACCGAACCAAATCGCCTCGGCAGGCTGAATGACATACATCCTGTCCAACTCAATTGTGTGCCGGGCTTCATCAATAGAGATAAGATTTTCATGCAGTTTTTCGCCGGGACGGATGCCGATGATATTGAGCTTCGCTGCAGGTGCGATTGCCAGGGCAAGATCAGTGACTTTGGTGCTCGGTATCTTTGGCACAAAGACCTCCCCACCTTCCATCTGTTCAATGCAATTCATCACAAAGCGGACTCCCTGCTCAAGCGACAGCCAGAAACGAGTCATGCGATCATCTGTGATGGTGACCATGCCACTGGCGCGTTGTTTCAGGAAAAGCGGAACAACTGAACCGCGGCTCCCAACGACGTTCCCGTATCGTACACACGAGTATCTGGTCGCTGAACCTGCGGCGTAGGCGTTGCTTTGAATGGTTAATTTCTCAGCCGCGAGTTTGGTGGCGCCATACAAGTTTGCAGGGCTGACAGCTTTATCCGTGCTGATCGTCATCACCTTTTTCACACCCGCATCGAGGGCCGCTTCCAGCACATTGGCAGTACCCATAATATTAGTTTTAATTGCTTCCATCGGGTTGTATTCGCAGGCCGGGACCTGTTTCAAGGCCGCGGCATGAACAACAACATCCACGCCATGCATGGCCCGCAAGAGGCGTTCCCGGTCACGCACATCCCCGATGAAATAACGGAGTGTCGGGTGGTCGAATCCATGCATCTGCATTTCGTGTTGCTTCAACTCATCGCGGCTGAATATGATGATCTTTTTGGGCAATTTTTCTTCCAGCAGGATTTTCGTGAACTTCTTGCCAAATGATCCTGTACCGCCGGTTATGAGGACGACTTTCTCTTTCCAGTCCATGATTGCTCCTTTATTTGACGGCTTCAAACAAGCCGGAATCTTTAGAGATAAAAATTTTGCCTTTTTCTTTTAACTCTTTTTCCAAATCAAACTGAATATTCGCAAGCTTTTCTTCTGATAATTCTGTTGCATGTATGGACGAACGAAGATAAGCTATGATTGGCTTTACCTCTGTCACATACAAATTATCAGGGTAGCGAGAAAATGTCACCTGTAAGAAAAACTGATTCAATTGCTCCAAACCATTTTCCAACGTGAAGGGACTGCCAAATGATTTGAACGTATTTCTGAGACTAATCTGTCTCAGACAATCCGCTATCTTTTTCAAGTACTTCTTGCCAATGGTTATGGCAAACAAACGACCCCTCGGTTTAAGTACGCGTTTGATCTCTGCGATTGCTTTTGGACGATCAGGGACATGATACAGCATGTGATTTGCAATGACTGCATCAAACGTTTCGTCTTGATAAGGAATAGACTGCGCGTCGATCTCTTCAAATTTGAACGTACGTCCAGTCACAACCAAATTGCGCCAGGCGGCATCCAGCATCCCAGATGAAAGATCGCTGAGGGTGATGTTCCATGAAGCGGGGATTCGGCTTATGTTTTCCTTCCACAAATAGGCAGGACCACATCCCAGTTCCAAAATCCTTGCATTATCGGTTAATTCGGCCAGCGCATCAAAGACCCACCTGCACCAACCATAAGGGTTCGTGCTAAAACGCTGATGGATCACCACACGCGCATCAAGATTCGATGAATCGCGATACTGGTCGGTTTTGAGATATTGCTGGTCAGTGAATTTTGACATTGATTATTTTTCGATGACAATCAACGGATACTGTCCATTTTCGCCGAAAAAACGTGGGAAGCGTTCTTCAAGCCAGAAAATCAAGTGCAAATAGGCTTTTCCGCCAAACTGCGGACGCACGAACCAGCGCATAAAACGCGGACTGAGACTGCGCCACGGATAGATCTTGAACATCACCGCATCTTTCAATTCCTCTTTTAACCAGCGCGGGGTCAGTTTTTCGACGAAAGTTCCAGCCTGGTCTTCCTCTGTAGTCCAATCCTTTTTCCTTTTTGCAGAACGACCGGCAAGCAATCGTCCTAATCTGATAAAAGGCTCAGCCATGCGCATGAGCAACGGTTCATGCCAGCCATTGATGACCACTGCTGATTTGCCTGCCTTTAGAACACGATTCAACTCCAGATAAGCCTGCCTGTGTTCGCTGAGCGGCAGATGATGGATCGTGTGCATGGATACGACACCGTCAAAGGATTCAGGTTTGAACGGGAGGTTTGCGATATCAGCCACAGCAAACAATCCCCTGTCTCCTAATCTCTTGCGCGCTTCGTTCAACGCAGTGATGGAAATATCTGCACACAGGCGATAGCGGTAGTTTTCGGAGTAGGTCAGATATTCGGGCCATTGCACCGGACCAGAACCTGCATCCAGCAGGATATCACCTTTAGGAGCAAGATGTCGCTTCACGCGCATGTGGCATTTGTGGATGTACTCGCGCGAAACCGGGCGCAAATCTTCATAGCGGGCATTCTGGTAAAGTCCATCGCCAACCTGCAACCAGCCGATCTGGTCATAAAATTCGCGCACCTGTTGTTTGGTGTTTTCGGCCATTAATCTGCCCATGTAAACGGTTCGCCGACCAAAAACTTGAATGTATCTTCAAATTGCGCCATGCCTTCTTTGCTCAACACTTTCTCAACAGGCCATACTTCAAGATCATCCCAGAAATTCATCAAACGCCAGGGGAATGGCCGCGGGTATTCAAAGAAAAACCGGTATGCATAATTCCATGCTTTGGCAACCTGCTCTTCACTCAAACGATAAGCAGGCAGGTCAGATAAAATTGATCCGAGCACAGCAAAATATTCATCCCATGTGTTTGGGTCAATGGTAAAACCGCGGCCGCGATAATGTGTCTGCCCACAGGAGATGACAGGGATCCCGTTCATCGCAGTTTCAACGCCAACCGTGGTCGTATATGCCAGCCCCAGGTCGGCGATCTCGATCAGATCGTATGTGTTCACACTATCCAGCGCGCCGATTAAATGGATATGGCTGGGGATTTCGGGCAGCGCTTCGCGTACAACCGTTCCCATGGATTTTGCCTGTGGGACAAGTTTCTCACCGGGGTGTATGCGGATCACGAACTGGACCTCGGGCCTTCTGGCAAAAAATTGGACCGTGCGCGTAATCCATTCGCTCATCGACTCGGCGAAGATATTTCTCCCTAGTGTCAGGCTGTCACCCAGTACGTTCGCGGCCAGCAAAACAACAGGGCGCTCATCGAGACCCAACGCTTTTCGAGTTTCATCCGCACCTTGCGATGAGACGTATTGCCATAATCGTTTTGATTTTCCCCATACACGAGCGCCGCGCCGCGCATTTTCAAGGTCAGCAAGGCGTTGATACATTTCGTCGGTCATCGGCAAATTACAACGATCTCTAACGAGGTAATCCGTGTCCTGTCGCATGATGGACGTATTTTGTGCAAGCCAGATCTGTTCGCGCTGGTCATTGAATTCAAACGTCATGGCAGGGATACCAAGATAATGCGCCACGCGGAAGACAATTCCCATTTCGAGGATCAAGCCATTTGGGATAAGCACGACATCAGGCTTGTTGGTCTGCATCCACTCGAGCGCGGCAAGTGCAGCAAACGTATTGCGCTTAATTCGAAGGTCGTACAACTTGCGATCTTTGGGCGAGTCCAGGTCCACTTCCTCGCGCATGAGTGTGTAT
>Ga0136614_10001323_pt1 | contig 14436 bp, 13 predicted proteins | sample AntDrymUQ2792106_2_FD_106643 | JGI IMG/M metagenome (GOLD analysis project Ga0136614, IMG submission 106643) | Polar desert sand microbial communities from Dry Valleys, Antarctica - metaG UQ279 (21.06) | ecosystem: Environmental > Terrestrial > Soil > Desert | place: Antarctica: Dry Valley... | reverse complement strand
TGTGCAAGCGGAACAAGCCCGATCTCAGGCAGAAGAATCAGCGCAAGCAACAGAGTCAGCCATTGAACAGGAACCATCCCGCAAATTCACCCCTTCTGAAACCCTCAAGAAGTTGTATCGTGATTTGGCGCGGCTCGTTCATCCGGATACCGTCCTGGATGAGGTCGAGAAATCTCGGCGTCACAGCTTGATGGCCGAGGTGAATAAAGCCTACGAAGCGGGTGACGAAGAGGCGCTCCGCGATATCTTGAATCAGTGGGAAAGCAGCCCTGACTCTGTCAAAGGCGAAGGCGCTGGTGCAGAACTCGTCCGGGTCATTCGCAAGATTGCGCAAGTGGAGGGACGATTGAAGTCTATTGAAAACGAAATCCAGTCTCTTGAGGAATCTGACTTGTACCAGCTGAGGTCAAAGACTGATGAAGCTGAGGGCGAAGGACGCGACTTGTTGGGAGAGATGGAAGCACAAGTTGCAGCACAAGCCGATAAGGCACGGGATCGATTAGAGGAAATTCTTAAGACGAGGTTGGCTACGTGAAGGACAATCAAGAACAACGTGAAGATGCCTTGGTTCCCTCGGCGAAGCGCGGGTTGATGAGGACTTCGAATCGCCTCATTAGGAGAGGGCTAGACGCACTTCTCAAACGACAAGCCAGGGTATTCCCGGAGAGCCGGACTCGCACGGGAATGAGGGAATCACGAGCGTTAGTGTTGAGAGCCTAAGAGAGAGCGACTATCAACATCCACCGTTTGTTGAAGGCAGGCGCCGGCAAATCCGATCAATAATGGCTTCTCTCGATGAGGTGTCGGACTGGTCCCTTGAAAAATGGGAAGATGGTTTTCGCAGAGACGCGAATCCTGACCGTGAATTGGCCATTTGGACTTACATCGCGAACGTGTATCGCGACTACACTTCAGAGTACAACTTTAGTGTGGATCAGAAGAAAGAGTTGTTTCGCGTCTTCTTTACGTGCTCGATGAGTCCCAAAGAAGCGGTTATGAAAGACCTCAATCTGAGTTCGATATCTCTTGAGGAGGCAGAGAAGTCGGTCGAGGCTTTCTATGGTTAGAGGTCGAACCCATGGGCACGTCGCATCGGCGACGCTCCGTGAGAAGAAGGCCGAAACGAGGTTAAGCCTATGACGGATAAAAAAGAGAATGGGAGCGGCCTCGTGGTTTCCGGAAATCGCGGGATGAGGCTTCGCCCCACCAATCTCGTCGAGCGAGGCCTGGACCACATAGCTCGCACGAAGCCTTCTGAGCAGACCAAAGAACCTCGAAAGCGCGGTTTGCACAAGGGCGTCCTCGTCGAGGCACTTTCTGTCATCGTTCGACGCGACGCAGTGGCCGAACGCTTTCCCGGCGGCTGGCGAGGCTTTCTGCGCCACGTCCCCAATCACACGCTATGCATTGACAACGATCTTGCGCGTGTCGGGTTCATGAATCCGGCGGATGTGGAAGCCTACACTTCCACCCTCGAAGCTGAAGGTCTGGTGTTCCAAGAGGTCGGCCAAGCTGTAGACTTTGCGGTCGTCGATCAGCTTACTGGGCCAACCGTTCCAGCCCCGTGGCTTGAGTATGGCCAAATCGAGACGGGAGGAATGAAGATCAGCGCCTGCTGGCTTGCGGGACAGTCCCCTGAGGAAGTTGCACATCCGGACGGATGGAAATACGAAGGTTCATCGAGTGACAAGCCGTTATTCGTGGCGGGCGACACGATGGATGACCGGTTTAAGTTTCTCCGGCGTGAAAACAGTCTCGACGTTTATCTGGACCAGCAAACGGGCAAAGAGGTTTACGCGGGACGTCCTGCGATCGCCGGCGACCGCGAGCCAGCCCTGTTCACGCGGCTCGAAGCCCTCAGTCATGAGGTCTTGGACATCGATGCTCGGATGCAGCCGTTGCTGACGTTGAAGGACGAACAAGGTCTTGCGCCCTTATTCACTCGGCTGAACAAGGAGCTGCTGCCGGCGGTCGTTCAGATTGCCGAAGGCGACGGGCAGGAGATGTCATTTGCCCACTTCACGCTCGGGTTGATTCTGCGGATTCTTCACCGCCGCGAGGAAGCGGAAGGAGAGTTTCGCAAAGCGAACGAGCTCCAACCGAAGGTCATCAACACGCTCCGTGAACTCGTGCGATGTATGGGAGAACAGGACAAGCATGAGGAAGCATTGCCATTCGCACGCGAGGCGGTCGAAGTCGCACCGACGGACGCACGCGCTTGGGGCAATCTCGCGATGTGTCTGATCCAGTGCGGCCAACGCGAGGAAGCCCACGGTGCCATTGACTACGCCATCCAACTTGACCCGCAAGACCAGATCAACTGCTACATCCGTGATCACTTCGAGAGTTACTTCCAGAAATCATGAATGAAGCGGCACTGCGTTATGAGTGACAATCAAGACTCCGACAATGACGACAGCCTGGTACGAAGTGGCAGTCGCTCCCTAGCGAAAGGCACCAGCCAACTCGTCCGGCGCGGTCTCGAATCTCTGGACGCGCTTGACTTAGCTGGTGGGCAGCCGGAAACATCGAGACCTTTCTGGACGTTCGTGAACGAGCCAGGATGTGGCGCAGTGAGATTCGATAATGACCAACGGTCCACATTATTTGGTGGGGTTGGGGTGCCTGCGACGCACGCCTTGGGGCATGTTCTACTACGCACGATTGCCAAGCCGGGATACATCACGCCTGACGCAACTCGGCAAACGTTTGAAACTGGGGAGGTCTTTCGGACAATTGAATTGTGGGCAAGCATTCGGAATGGCGTCTGGTCTAACGGCAAAGAGGAGGAGTTTGCCCAACAATTTGAAATCTACGCGGCCGAATGGAACCCGGCGCTAAAATTAAACATGAAGGTAGTCCACCTCTCTCCACTACTCCGAAAAGCGTTCCAAGTGCTCTGTCCGGTTGAGAAAGGCAAATGAAACACCGAGAACCTCACACGTCGAGTCTTCGCGTCACGGCTTGAGCTTGCTGAGGGCACAAGTGCGCGGGTAGACAGCGAAATTCGATTCCCCGAGAACGACTCTCAGAACATTCCACGCAAGAGCATTGCCGTTATGAGTGACAATCAAGACTCCGGCAACGACTTTTGGTTTGGTAACAAGTGGCAGTCGCTCCCTAGCGAAAGGCTCCAATCAACCTCGTGCGGCGTGGTCTCGAATCTCTGGCCGCACTTGACGTAGCTGTTGTTCAGCGGCCTTCGATGGTGGAAGACCTGGGGTGGGGCTGTGACTATGGAGGTTTGTCTACATTCCGCCAGGAAGTTTCATGATGGGCTCTGACAGCGGCGAGCCTGATGAAAAGCCCGTGCATGAGGTAACTATCAGCAATGCATTCTACATAGGGAAACACGCAGTGACATGGGCAGTGGCAAGCTGTGATGGCGGGTAGGGGTTGGCACCTGCAATTCGACGACGAGGAGCGCCGGAAGTTCGTCACTAAGAAAACGCGCGCGCGCGTGAAAAGGGAGCAAAGTTTTCACATTACTCGAAGGAGTGCTCGGAAAGCCGTACGGAAACTGCAAACCTTCCGCAAACTTGCTCAAAAGTGCAGTCACAAAGCCGCATAAGAGTCTGATTGAGGTCGATCATTTCCGCATGATATTCCGCCAAGACCAGTGGTTAACAACAAAGGTTAAGAAAAGCTAAGATCATGTAAAAAGCCGCGCGCGCGCGAATTATGAGAAAACTGTGCGCGGTTCTCGAAGCCAACTGTTACCATCTCAGCCAACCTGAGCCACACACACCAAAACATCTTCAGAAATTACAGTAACTTTGTCTTGCAAATGTAATCGTAGGCTGGTTAAGTTCTCAGTACCCTCAATCGAGTTGGTTGATGACAGGTGAAACCAGATGAAAGCGAATACGGCCAGGAAAGAGCAAACAGACGTAAGCCAGGACCGAGACACGCGCGGTCATGGTGACAAGTTGAGTCGCAAAGCTGAGGCGGCGATTGTAGCGCTACTCGCGCACCCCACCATGCCAGAGGCCGCAAAGGCTGCCGGCGTCAGCGAGACAAGCCTTTGGCGCTGGCTGCAACGCGACGACTTCCGCAAGAAATACCGCGAGGCGCAAGACAAGGTTTTTGATGGCGCTCTCGGATCTTTGCAAGGTGCAAGCACTGAGGCGGTCAACTGTCTGCGACGGAATCTGACTTGCGGCAATTCCTCAGCCGAAGTCCAGGCGGCAAGAACTATTCTTGATTACACGCTCAAAGCCCGGCAGTTGTTCGACCTGGAAAATCGAATTAGTCAACTGGAGGCGGCGCTAAAAGCCAGAGAAGAGGCGGAAATAGCGGGGCGCCCCCCTCAATGAGGAGGAAGAAGCCACAGAGCTATGAGCCTTGCCACTAGAGTCGCAAGACTGGAGCGAACTCATAAAGGGGTCTTGCGTTGTTATTGGTGTCGCCTGGCTTTGAGCGACGTTCCTCCGTCGATGCAGAAGCAGCACCACGCTACATCTGATAGCGTGCTTCGTACTCAGTGCTGGCATTGTGGGACAAAATACGTTGTCCCACTACGCGGGTTAAACGAGCATCAACGAGAAGCGCTCACCCTGATCTACAACTCGCATCCGACAAAACAGTTTACCGATGAGCGCATACACGCCGCATCTATTTGGTATTTCCCCTACCGCTCTGAAGTTAAAGAGTACCAAGATGCACAGCAAAAGCAGCCCGTTAGTCAGAACCTTCACATGCGACCCGGAAATCGCGCTCCTCGATCTTTGGGCGTGCGCGAGGAAAGGTACAAGCGGGAGAGAGGGGAGCTAATGTCGAGGGCCGTTGAGTTTATTCAGACCCAGGCGGAACGATACAAACGCATGGCGGATGGTCCAGAATTCTTCCCCCTTGACCAAACCATTAAAGAAATTGAAAAGCAATTTCCCACCGCGTATGACCCAGCGATGGATGATCTTATCCGCGGTTTGAACTTCGAAAAATATTCCCCGCTCGCATCACGTTTGAGATCGGCTCTTGCTATCTGCAATCTCCATCTGCGAAGACTCAAGAAGCGGGAGGCGTGCGAGATCGTATTGTGGAGCAAGCTATTGCCTGAAACGCTTGACGAGATCAATTTCTTCGAGCAAGAGAAGCAGCGAGTGATCGAGGAAGCGCTCGAAGCGAAAAAGCGGGACGAAAACCAGAAATCTCAAGCCCCGAGCAACGAGGCTACTCGGATTTTAGGACGTTAGGAAACAGACGGTGAAGATTGTCACACTTGTCACCATCGTCACCACTTCTTCTTTTCCCGTGACGAGGAGTGACAAATTAAGCATTTTGCAAGCGGGCATTGCCGCGTTCGGGCGGCGATGAAACGTCATCCGGTGACAAGGGTGACGACGGTGACAAGAAATGGCACGACTTCTCTAGAGTCCACAAGCGGCGCTGGCGTCCGCTGCCCCGCTCGCTGCTAATACCTATGGCGCGCAAGTTCGGTGCAAGGCGTTTCAGAACGCCTCCCAACCCTTGAGCAGACTTTGGCCAACCGGATTGTTTCTTGACTTCATCGCTTGCGCGAGAATTTAGCTCGGTGAGAAGTTCAGACGCTGTGCCTTCCCATCGTTCGCAGTCTTCAACGAGAGTGACAATCCACGCCGATGCGGGCGACGCATCCAAAGCCAATTCATTCGCTGACTCGCGATTGCCCGTATAGGCTCGCATGAATTCGCCTTCTTTGATGGCAAGTGCAGGTTCGGCGGCTACCGCCCAGTTGGCAAAGTCGGCCATGCGCGGCGGACGAGTCAGATGCACACTGCTCTCCTGGCGTAGCGCACAACTTACTGCGTCCAACAAAGCACCAAAGATCGCAGACCGCTTTCGCTCAAACTCGCTCAATAATTCCATCTCTGTCCTTCGCTTGTTATCAGGTATCGCGGGTAGAGTCAGAACAAGCGCACGGTCCAACAGGTCACTTCGCGTCGCTAGTTCTTCGATGCCGTTCAGTAGCACTGGCCTCATCGCATCAAATAGGACTTCTTCATCGTTTTCGTAAAGTTTGCGTGTTCCGAATCCGCCTCCCGTTGCGAGTCGGCAGATCGCATCAGACAGCCACGGCGGAATTCTTGAAAGGTTATCGAAGCCGACCACCCAGCCGTTCGTCGCCGCAATCATTAGATCGCGTTCGTCTCTCGGTTCGCTGCGCAACGCAGCCTTGTTGGGATCAATAAGCGCGCGCATGATGCGTGCAGTTGTGCTCTTTGCGCTTCCCTGTTCGCCATGCAGAGCGAGCACTGGAAACGGTCGGTTTGGTCTGAAACTAGCTACAAGCCAAGCAAGAGTTAGCGGCCACTGTTGATCGGACACATTGACAAAATCACGCAGACTTTCAAGTGCGCCACCGGCTATAGGCTCGGGTAAGGCAAGCATTCCCCTCGGGCGGCGAAACCTAACCGGCGCAATATCGGCCTCTATAACGTGCCAGCCTTCCGCAGAGACTTGGCCGATGCGCCAAGAATCATCAGCCATGTCAACGTAGATCGCGCCGTCGTGCTGTGCGATGCGGACATGAACCTCACAGGTTTCACCATCAAAGCGGGCGCGACTGCTCAACACGTTAAGCGCGTCTTGTATGCTTTGCGCTGCCGGTGCTTTCCGCTCGGCCTCGTAGAGCCGTCGCGTCAGCCAGTCGCGAAAGCCCCGCGATTTCACCGGCCAAGTCTCAAGATGTCCGCTCACTGCAAAGCTCGCGAAAGCCTCACCATCCGAAGTATGAAATAGTTCAGCGTCGCTCGCGAGTTCAACAAGCCTTGTTGCTTGCGACTTGCGCTCTTTGTTCTCCTCTGACGCTTGCGAAGCCGCGAGGAGCCCGAGTACAAAGCCAGGACCATCAGCCCCCAGTAAGTCATCAACACCGTTCACGCCTTGGCTTGCCGGTATGTCAACTAGTCGCACTTCTGCCCCGCGCCGCTTTAGTTCTTTTTCTAACTCGCGGCGAGCGGACTTCACGCTCTCGTTTGTCGCAACGTTCGCATCAAAGATGATGTAGACGAAGCGTCCCTTCCAGGCGATGCGGTCAAAGTCGGCAATGACGCCTTTCACGTCGCGGCGCGCGCCTCGTTTATCGGTTGTCTTTCCTACAATTCCTTTCCAGTTCCAAACGCCCGCGAGTCCGATGGGAAGAAAGCGGGGTGCTGGTTGATCAAGAAAGGCGAGACGATGAAGAGCAATGGCTTTTTTCTCACCCTCAGTCAGCGTTATTGGCAAAGTTACATTGCTCAGCCAGTCGGCGGGCGTGCCCGGCACAAAATAGAGTTGAGAACAGCGTCCCGGAGGCGATAGGTATTTGCCCTTTTCCTTGATTGAGCCGTCCGCTTGCTGCTCAAGATCGGGTTCATCGCGTCGCAGTCGATACTCGCGGGGTTTATCCTCGCCGGGCCAGTAGTACGGAAACACCATGCCGGAATAGTTGCCGCGACCGTTGCGCCCAACTAGCTCAGCACCTCGGGGTGAATCAACTCTAAAAAGCTTGGCTTGTTCCGCGAGTTCTCTGTTGATGAAACACTGCTCTAGCGCGGCCAAGTCTTGAGGCGTTAATGAATCTGTTTCAAACGGCATCTCCCACCTTAGTTTGCCTCGCGGTTGCTACTGATCTCGTCAGACCCGCCACCTTCAATCCATAACCGTATGGCCTCGGCATCAAAGCGATACTGCCGCTCGCCAACACGAATAACTGGAATCTTGTGCTGCCTAGCAAGTTCGTAAACTCGCTGCCGATCAACTCTCAGGATCTCTGCTACCTCATCAGCAATTAGAACTCTTTGTCCCATTGTTACTACCTCCAAAAAATAAAAGACTCGCCGAAAAACTCAGCGAGTCGAGCCTAAGACAAGCCATCCAAACTAACAAACAGATTTTATTTTGGGTCTGGTTTTTCCTGAGCGGAATCGCCATTCTGCTCAGATGGTTTTTCGCTTTCCGCCTGAATGAAGTCGATTTTCTGCTCAAGTGATTTTGCTTTTTCCATCTGAGCCGATTCGTTCTCCTGCTCCGCTAACACACCTCCTTTTTCCTGAGCCATAAGTGCTCGCTGCGCTTCTAGCTTTGCAACGAGGTTTCGCCCTTCCTTCAAATACTCAAAGAGCTGGCCGCTCGAATAGCCGGTGACCTTTACTCCTTTCTTGCGCCGTTCCAGTATCGAATTGCTAACGCTAGTTTTTTTGATCAACGTGGCACGACGTGCCGCATGTTCGATTGCAAGTTCACTTACCCGATGTTCGGTCGTTACCTTGTTACGCCTATCGAGATCCTTCAACTTGTCAAGAAGATCGTCAGGAGTGTCACCAAACTTTCCAGCCTTCGCATACTCCTGCCAGTCCTCATCTTCGCTGACCAATTTGCTCAAGCGCTTCCAGTGCTTATATATCCCACCTTCATCATATTCTTCGGCTAGACGTATCTTCTGCCAGTTTTCATAAGTTTGTCCCTGGTACTTCCAGAGCCGCAGTACATTCTTAGCATAACCCTGGACGGCGTATTCTAACCCAGTCTCTTTCTGAAGGTTCAAGATGTTGCCGCGCTCGGCGTGATAGTGAACAGTATTTTGCCTCTTCTGACGACGCCATTCCGCTATTACTTCCATCGTAAACGAATCCATCATTAGTTCAGCGCGTTGATAAAAGCTATCAATCATAATGATGCTCATCTCAATTGAGCTAGAGAAGGCAAACTTCTCTATTTCCGCGCCTTCTAGTTTCATCAAGTGAGCGCGAGCACGGGCTTCAGATAGAAAACCCAGAATGGCCTCGTATGGGTAAAAGAACGCCTCAACGACTGGCGACTCATCTCCGACAAATCGAAAGAACAAGAAGGGTATGGTCTTTTTTTCGTCGGCGTAGGTTAACCCGATTCTCGGCGTCAGCATCTCCCGGATTCTCTCTTCGTTTGAGAGCGCCAGATACTCACCCCCTACAATTGCAGCTTTTATCTGTGGTCGGTACTCAAGAGCCTTCTTGAAGATCTCAATCGCGAGCTTCGCATCCTCAATGGGTATTCTCTGGTCTTCGATTGGTGCTTCCATGTTCATGCATCCTTTGCGACGGCGGAACGCCACATCGAGAAGGGGTCCCCTGCCATCGTCAGCCGAAATCTTGTGTGCCAGTAGTGTGCCAGCCGATCCAAAGCGAGGCAAACGCTGACCTACGGAAGCATTATGGAAGAGGTAAAAGCCCGAGAGAATACGCTCTCATCAAGACGGAGAGAAACGCGGCCAAACAGCCTAATTGTGACTACGAATCAGGGGGTCGCACGTTCGAGTCGTGCCGGGTGCACCAGTAACATCAACGTTGACAAGCGTTACGGGGCCATCTCACGGAGACTCGGCGCTTTACTTGGGTGGGTCACACAATTAGTCACACATGACTTGTCCTTTTCTGGACAGCGAGGTTTCGATCATGCAAGCACTCGAACCACGAACGTCAGAAGATGGAGAGCCTCTTTCTGAGGTGTTCCTGCAACTCTACAAGACGAACTTCCCCCAGAGATATTTACCCAAGGGAGCCAATGGCGAACGTTTAGACTTACCTGCATCCGCGAGACTGACTATAGGAGAGCAGGGGATTAAAATCGACGTAATCATTGAAGAAGGTCGAGGCTACTATGGCTCGGACTATGAGCCTCCAGATTTCGCTGAAGTAGACCCACCGATCATAACTTTTGGTTTTCACAGGGATAAGATTCTTCGCCTCGTTGTTGGCGGACGTAATCATTCGCATCCAACCGCCATTCTTGTAATTGCCGATCCGACGGAAGTCGACGAGGGATTTACACTAACATTCGCGTCCACTGACTCTAATAATCCTAACTGGCACATAATGAAATTAACGAAGCACGTGCGCGAGCGACTCGGGGTTACTATCGAAGAAGTGAGTGCACACGCGACGGGAATAGACGACGTTCCTTTCTGATTCGCCCATGCGCATATGCGCGTTGGTTGATCTTTGGATGGATGGCCCAATTACCTCATCCCTCTAGCGAACGCGAACCGACTCACAACGGTGGAATTCTCAACTCTCGCGAATTTATGAATGACCCGTCCAGCAAACCGCTGCTGGAACTGGAAATGGAGATCACAAATACCGATGACCTCAACACCGCAAAGGAAAACAATCTATCGCGACTCTAAAACCGAACGCATTGTCACTGAGAAATATGCAAAGCGGGCTCCATGAACAAGTATTACGAGGTTCTTGGTATTAGCCCGATGGCTTCCCCTCAAGAGGTCAGAGACGCGTACCGCGATCTAGTTAAGGTGTGGCATCCAGATCGCTTTTCGCATGATGTGAAGCTGCGTACGAAAGCCGAGGGGAAACTGAAAGAGATTAATGAGGCCTATGAAAAGATTCTCTCTGGATTGAATAGCTACGAACAGGCAGTTTATGACCACTCGGCAGACTTCTCCAACAGTGATTCAGATAATCCGAGTCCTCTATCTCCATCCAGAGGGGATGCCACTCAACCTTCACGACGACGATCATGGTTCCTCGGAATTATCATTTGTGGTCTATCTGTGCTTGCTCTGTTCGCGGTCTATTCTGGTCGACGCAGCGTTACGCAACCGATTGCCATTGCTACATCGTCTCCGGTTTACGACTCGAGTCCATCACCAACTTCAACTCTCCATCAGTTCACCCACTCCGGGACCGACATCACCCGCGCAGCCGTCACCCGGCGAGGCTGAACCCCTTGAAGATTTGCTTGAGCCCGTCGAAGAGACCAGAAAACAACCTACGCCTGCTATTGATTTGTCTGCGGGCGTAGTTCCTGGCGAGCCTGATCCAACGCCAGCACCAACGCTGACGCCGCGCGCCACACCACGCACAGAATCAGTAGTGAATGCCTCCGACTATTTGAGCGCGGGCATAACAAAGACCGAAGACACGCGACGCTATCGGTTTCGCCTTCAACAGAGGGCGCGAGTAAAAGGTAGTTTCTCCGCGCGAGGCAACATCAACGTCTACATTTTTGGCGGATACTATTCATCAGGTGGTGCGATTTCAGCCGACACGATTGATGTGCTTTTGGAATCTGGGAGCTACGAGTTAGTCGTCAGTGCACGTGAAAGCTGCCACTTTTCAGTGCGTCTTACAGCTCATTACGATCAATGACGTGAAGGCGTGCGAGCGTCATCCTAAAGTCGAGAGAAGCAACACCCTTGCAACCTGAAGATACACCAAAAGCTCCCTGGCTTGACGGTATCAGCGGCGAATCGGTGCCGATTCTTATCGTCAGCAATGCGGAATTGATTCGCGTCATTGCAGGTCCAGGTTCTGGCAAAACTACTGGCTTAAAGAGACGAGTGCAGAGACTGGTCCAGGGAGATGGAGTGAAACCGGAAAGGATCTTTGTAGGCACGTTCACGAGAGCCGTAACCAAGGAGTTGGCCCAAGAACTTGGTTTGGCAATGGGGGCCGAAGGACTTTCGGAAGATGAAAAACCAGGCTCTATCGAAATTTCGACAATTCACGCGCACGCCTTACGCCTTATCCGGGTCGCACTCAACCGCTCGTGCGGGCCGGTCGCTCCGGTTTCTGTTGAGTTTTGAAACTGATGCAATGCTCTATGACATCGGGCAGACCTTCACAGAGCTTGACACCCAAAGCAAACGAAAGGATCAGCTCAAACGTGTCTGCGCGGCGTGGGCCAAAGGTACAGATCTTGACCTTGCTGGGTTCTTGGGAGAAATGAATCGATGGTTGCTCTTTCACGATGGGATGCTGATGGACGAAGTAGTCATGCTGGCCCGCATGGGACTCGACTCTGGAGACATACCAACAGGTCAATTCGATCATGTTGTGATCGATGAATACCAGGATCTTACTGCGGCTGAGCAGCGACTCGTTACGAACATCTGGTCTGGTCATGGCTCGCTTGTCGTACTTGGTGACAACGATCAATCTATTTATCGGTTTCGTTCCAATCATCCGGGCGGAATAATCGAATTTGATCAGCAATGGGCAGGGAAAAAAGTAACCGATATTCCGATTCCCGAGAACCGCCGATCAGGAGATACAATTGTAAGTCTCGCGAACGCGATGATGGCCCAGGCGGGAAGCAAGAAGGCACCGATGATTCCGCGGCGAGGGGAAGCTGGAGAGCTTTCGCCGATACACTGGCAAACTCTTCGTGACGAAATTGATGGCTTAGCCAAATACATTCTGTATAGAAAAGCGGATCGCTTCCTCGTCCTAGTTCCGCGACGATTCATCGGCTACAGGTTAAAGGCGGCTATTGGACCAGAGGCGATGACATCTTTTGATGAGGAGATCTTAGAGATCCCATTGACGCAAGAGAGATTCGCGCTTGCATCGTTCATCGCGAACCCTATTGATAGGATCGCGGTGAGAGCCCTCCTGGGCTTCCATAGCGATGGCGTGAATCGAGCAGATAAGAGAAATGCAAGAGCATATCAAAGCGTCGTAACGAGCGGGTTGTCTGCTAAGGACCTCTTACTCGCTATTGCTGATGGCACCTTAAAGGTCACCGGCGAAGGGAGCAGTCATGTGCTGGCTCGCGCAAAAAAAACAATTGAATTCTTAAAGTCAACAACAACAGATTCTACGGAACTGATTTCGGCCATTTTCGATCCTGACTTATCTTCTGTTCTGCAGGACCCCGAGGAGCGAGAAAAGGCCCGGACGGATCTCGAACATCTTCGCGATTCGGCACATAAGCTGTTGGGCCAGGCAGATGGTGATCTCGCAAAACTCTTGGATCAACTCCGCTATCTTATTGCGACCCGCGCTCAACTCACGGAAGCCCCGGAGGCACGTGTTAAGATCATGACATTCCACGGAGCTAAGGGTCTGGAGGCGGACATTGTCATCCTCGCGGGTTTGGCCGATCAGATTATCCCAGGCTTTATCGACAACCAAGATCCGAATGAAGCAAAGGAGGTGCGGGAAGAGCAGCGTCGATTGCTTTACGTCTCAGCTACAAGAGCGAAACGTGAGCTGATAATTTCCTGGCCAAAATCGATGAATTACAAAGATGCAACCAGCAATCGGGTGCGGCTCGATCCGAACTCGATAACAACCGTAAACGGGCAAAAGTGGACCAAACTGGGACGAACTACGCTTCTCCCAGATGGGCCGGATCAGCCGCAGGCGGGAGAGATTTGGCTACGTCAAAAGCTCGCCAAGATCTAAAATGAGAATGTGCGAGTGGATCGAAAGGCGAATAGTTACTACGCCGTATCGTGTCACGTAGTTGAACGGAGTTATCGGGCCCTCATAGGCTTATTTTTCTCAATGGCAAAGAAAAATAATCTATTTATGGAAATAGATCGAGAGCCAAGAAGGCGGCCTTACGGAGCCAAGGTCGATTTTTTTCTGGGCTCAGGAATTCAGTTATCCTTAGATGGTCCGGCCTCCTCTTGTCCACGGATGAAGCCATTGTCCAACTCGAACTCTCGCCGAATCAGCCTCTTGGCCCACTTAAACACCTGACAAGTTACACAGCGAACATAGAAGGTTTCGCTACCGCTGGGGAAGCCGAAGCCAGGGGCCTGAAATTATCACTCGCGTTGCTTTGGTCTGCAATCACTAGAGACTTCACGATGCGACTTAATTACCACACACCTCTGCCCTGCGTCGTTTATGATCGGACTCAATCGGGGGGTGGTATTTCCCTACGCGCTTACGGGACTGTTTACTTTCCGGCGACGGCCACGGACTTGGCCGAATTGATGGGCGAGGTCCTGACAACTTCAATTCCAGTTGACCGGCAGCTACTTCTCTCGATGGAGATATTTGCCGCTGCGAAACTAGAAATTTCGGACAGGGCCAAGTTCTTGGGCCTTGTGTCTTCTCTCGAACCTCTTGCCGCACAGGCTAACTACCCGGATAGCGTTCTTAGGCTCGTAGATGGCTTTCGTGCACAGGTACGATCCACAGACTTAGCAAACGTTTCTCAGGAAGAGGCATCAAGGATAAAAACATTGCTTGACAGCCGCCTGAAGGACCTTGAGCGAGAATCGATTCGACAAGCACTTCTCCTTACTATTAGAGAAGTCTTCCCTGGCGATAATGATTCCCTGAAGACAATCGATGATGCGTACGCGCTGCGAAGCAAAATGCTTCACGAAGGGACTACTGACCCTTATTTGGATCGAAAGACCCACGCCGTTGAAACCATCCTTCGACGCTTATACGCGACGCGAATAGGTAAGCCGTTGAGGGTCGGTTGAGTCACCTTATCTAACCGAATCGCTCAGTGCGGCAGCTAGGTGCGCCGGGTCCAACTTGAAATCTTCAGCCGCCCATTCGATGAGTTGCGCCTGCGACACGCCCGGGAATTGAGCTCGTCCATCTTGAAGAAGTGCAACCGCATCGAGTAGCGTTCGACGGCAGGGGCCGTTTATGTTCGAATCATGCCGGGTGCACCATTTTCTGGGAACCCGCAAAAACGGTGGTCAACGGTGGAGCCTCGTCCTCAACC
>Ga0136614_10001322_pt1 | contig 14440 bp, 15 predicted proteins | sample AntDrymUQ2792106_2_FD_106643 | JGI IMG/M metagenome (GOLD analysis project Ga0136614, IMG submission 106643) | Polar desert sand microbial communities from Dry Valleys, Antarctica - metaG UQ279 (21.06) | ecosystem: Environmental > Terrestrial > Soil > Desert | place: Antarctica: Dry Valley... | reverse complement strand
GATCGCCAGGGCGATCCGGTCCGTGCGCGGGAAGTGGGTCGCGTCCCAGCCCCACACCTGGTTGGGGCGGTACTCGACCCAGTCGGGCCACGGCTTCTTGACCGCAGGCTCACGGGCCGGTCCACCATGTTGCGGGTGCTGGCAAGGAAAGGGCTGGTGCGCTTAGGAACTGCATCTCCCGGCGTCGGTCGCCTGACACCTTGACCCCCACTACCGGAGTTCGAGCGATGGCTCCGTTTTCGACGGCATCTCGTAGGATCATCCCCAACAGGTGGCGGACCTGGCGCAGACGCGAGGGCGAGAGGCCGCGGTCCGAAAGCTCGGAGATGAACCGGCGGACATCACCGGGGCGAATCGACGCCAACGCCTTGTGACCGAAGGCGGGCATTAGGTGCACTCGAAGGATCGACTGGTAGCCCTCTTTGGTCTTGGGCTTCAAGTGCTTGGTGGTCATCATCCACTCACCGGCCCACTCCGCAAAGGTCACCCGCCCGGCTTGGGGGTCGATGTATTCGCCACGCGCCTTGTCTGTCTCGACGGTGGCGGCGAAGCTCCTTGCCTTGGCTTTGGTTGCGAAGGTCCGAGAGCGCATCCGGCGTTCGGGGTCGCGGTATCTGACCTGCCAGGCGTGGCGGCCACGCCCCCCGATGGCTGCTCGCTTGACCCTGTGAACCGAAGCCATCTCGCCCCCGAATCCGGCCCCAACTCGGACCGATGTTCACCGATTGTTCACCGACAGCCTATCAGGACACCGGGACAATCTAAGAATATGGCCTTTGACCTGCGACTTTAGGCGCGCGCCCGGAGGGATTCGAACCCCCGACCCTCGGATTAGAAGTCCGACGCTCTATCCACTGAGCTACGGGCGCTAGGTGGCTTCTCTCCAGGGAAGACTACTCGAAAGCGCAGGTCAGAGCGCATATCGACGGATGGCTGCTCCTTCGTTCCTCCTCTTTGCCCGCCGTTTCTGGTCGTTTGGGAGTCCAAGAGGAGTCCAAGAGGAGTCTGCGGCATCTCGCTTGCATTTGGTTGGTGGAAGAATCCACCGACGGGGATTGGTTCCGACTGATGTAGTAGGTCGGTTGCAGCTACCTACAGCAAAGATCTTCTGCGGTCCACAACTCTCTTCCTTCCTTTGCTGCGAAGCCAGCGATGGCCAAACCGGCCAGTGGGTCAGCCCACCACCAACCAAAAAGAGCGTTGGTCACGAGGCCAACAAGGAGGAAGGCAGAGAGGTAGGTGCACAAAGTCGTCTGCGTTGAGTCGGCGTGGAGCGCACGGCTATCAAGTTCACGAGCAACGATGCGCTTCCGCCAAGCAAGCACCGGCATGACGATCAGCGAGACGATTGCCAGAGCCATCCCTGGCACGCTTTCATCGGGACGAGATTGTGTCGCAAGATCGAAGATTGCTCGTCCACCTACGTAGGCAGCGAGCGCAAGGAAGGCAACAGCCACAAGCCGGATTGCCTTACGTTCTGCCTCCTCAGCAGTGCGGGTGCCTCGCTCCTCGCTCTGCAACCGCCATATCAGGATGCTCCCAGACGAGGCTTCCACGATCGAGTCAAGAGCAAAACCCACCAAGGCAACCGAACCAGCGAGTAACCCAGCGGTCAATCCCACGACAGCCTCTAGGACGTTCCAACCCACGGTGAAGTATTCAAGGAGGAGCCCACGCCGCAGGCTCCTGGTCCGGGCAGGAGCGAGCGTTACCTCGTCTAGCTGCATAAGTGCAGTCTAAGCAGGACGAGCAATCGTGGAGCACCAAGCTGGGATCGCATCAGAGCGAGAAGGGCAATTGCCATCCAGGCAGCAATGTAGATGAAGGCAGCCGTAGGAGAGACCACGGTCCAAAGCAGACCGGCGATGCTACTGGCAGCGAGGTTCCCGAAACTCTGCACCGCAGCGAGGAGCCCAAATGCCGAACCACGTATGTCGGCAGGAGCAAAGCCTGCCACCGCAGAGTGCTCAGCCGTCTCTACACACCCGATTCCTACACCAGCGAGAAGAAAGGCAATAGCGAGGATGGGCACGGTAGGCCCAACGGCGGCAAAGATCACATAAGCAACGAGAAACGCTGCGACTCCGCCACTGAGGACGAGGACAGGGCCACGGCTATCGCTCATTCTTCCGGCAAGAATACTGGTCAGCGTCGCAGCGACGTTGTATGCGAGGTAGAGAACCAGGGCAATTTGCGTGGCAGAGTCTTCGCTTCGTTCTTGGGCAAGCAACTCCGTGGCCCGCAATATCAACAGAGTAGCAGCGACGTTGCCTAACTCAAAGGCAGCAATGCCGACCATCAGTCGGCGCAGTCGTCCTTGGAGAACAGGTCTGATCCTGAGACGAATCGGCTGCCGTTCTCCTATTGAGACTCTTTGAAGGTGACGGATCGCATAAAGGATTGCAACGGCAGCGAGCAGGCCAGGGATAACTGAGAGCAGGATCGCTGTCCGAACGCTGAACGCAGCGACAAACGCCAGAGCGAGAAGAGGACCACCGATGGCGCCAAGATTGTCCATCGCTCGCTCAAAGCCGTAGGCGCGGCCGTAGACAGACGGGTCCACGGCATCGGCTAAGAGAGCATTCCTGGCTGGCACCCTCAGACCTCTCGCTGCCCAGCCGCCGGCACGGAGGAGTCCAACCTGCCATACCGTCTGCGCCGCACCAATTGCCGCCGTCAGAACTGCGGTGCTCGTGTAGCCACCAATAGCGATGTTTCGCCTTCGACTCGGATCATCAGCGAGTGCACCGCCAGCCAAACGCATGAGCCCAGCGAGACCATCCGAGATCCCCTCAATCAGCCCCAGCGCCGCAGCAGGAGCACCTAGCGTGCTCGTTAGGAAACGTGGAAGGAGCGAGGTTGGAACCTCGTGGCCTACGTCAGAGAGAAAGCTGGCGAGGCCAATCCCACGGACACCAGGAGTCAGCCACGTTTGTTTGTCTCTCGATTCCTGCACAGCCGCACTCTAAGCAACCGTAGGCAAGCCTTGGAGCGGTTAGGTGCCGACTCCGTCAGAAGCTTGATCTGCTTCTCGTGCTTCAGCCGCCACGACCGGTTACCAACGGGTCACGATGACCCGTATATGAAGGCTCGTCGGCGTCCTCACCGACTTCTTCAAGCACTTCGAGAGGCCGTGGATCCAGATTCTGCCTGACCGCACATTACCGACAGGCTCGGACTATCCTTCATAGATTCAAGTAGGTTCTCGATTGTGGCACTTACTGACCACCGCGTTCAGCAGCTCGGGCTCCCAGACCGCGTGATTCAGGCGCTTGGGCCCGCTTGTGGTTTTCGGTGCGAAACTCCACGTATCGAAGCATGATCCCTGACGAAGATATCTCGGAGCAGGTAGCAAGTCGCGATCTAAAGCTGCTTGTGGACAACGATCTCCTGGTGCCTTTCGGCTCAAAGAGAGGCCGCTTCTACATGGCATCCAACAAGACGAAGCGCTTCGCGCGCCAAGGCGGTAGAGGCAAAGGTGCCTATCGAGGATCCCTTTGCCAAGCTCCCCGGGGATCAGGCCAGCACTGGGACGGTGTTACCCCCGTGATCCAGTCCGGTTGGGCGGCTGGGTTTGAAGGGGCCGGTCCGCCGTGGTCGCCCACAGATCTAGAGAATGATCAGACTGCGAGAAGCAAACTCTTTGTCTGAGCGACTGAGACAACGAGCGCCCGTAATTTGTCTCGTGGATTTCGGGAGTGTCTGGTGGGGGCGAGGGTCCGGGTGCGCCGCCCGAGGTGTTGCCCGAGCTTCTGGTAAAACCTTGGCATGCACTCCTCACCTGAGCGACGTCCTCCCCTTATATCGGTGCCTACCGGAGAGCCGGCCGCAGCAGAAAACGGGTTGGCCAGGTTGACGATCCAAGACATGCTTGCGGAGGCGCGCAGTCACCTGGTCCGCCTGCGGCCGGCCGAGGCCCAGGCCGCGGTTAGAGAAGGGGCCCTGCTCGTGGACACCCGCTCGCAGGATCAGCGGCTGAGGGCCGGCACGATCCCAGGATCGGTCCACATGCCTCTCAGCGTCCTCGAGTGGCGCGTTGACCCGGATTCGGGTTATCAGAACTCCGCAGTTGAAAGCTTCGATGACCACATCGTGCTCATCTGTCTCGAGGGGTACTCCTCGAGTCTCGCTGCCCGACGCCTGCAGCAGCTCGGGTTTTGGCGCGCCACGGATGTGATCGGCGGTTTCCAAGCTTGGCGCCTGGACCGTTTGCCGGTCGGCAAACTCGGCGACTGAGTTTTAGGGATCTCAGAGTGCGGGAAACCGCACTCTGAGGCGCTCCAAACGGATGACGGTGCCTCAGGGCCTCTCCTCCACCGGCTCCCGCAGCCGCCTCGGCAGGTAGACGGCCCCCGGGCCTGAGGCTGCAGCCACGTCGTTGGGGTTCGACATGCGGCAGCGCTGCAGTGACAGACAGCCGCACCCGATGCAGGAGTCGAGCCCGTCCCGCAACGCAACCAGGGCTTCGATCTCGCGGTCGAGCCGCGTGCGCCACTGGTGGGAGATCCGGGTCCAATCCGCACGTGTGGGAGTTCTCGCAGCCGGGAGCTGAGCCAAGAGCTCACGGATCTCGTCGAGGCTTAGTCCCACATGGCGGGCGGCGCGAATGAAGGCCAGCCGCCGCAGCACGCTTCGCTCGAAACGCCGCTGACCGCCCTCGCTGCGCTCTGCTTCAATCAACCCGGCCCCCTCGTAGTAACGGAGGGCCGAGGCGGCGAAGCCGCTGCGGCGAGCGACTTCGCCGACGGTGAGCACGTCCGCAGCCATGACTCTTCCTTTCTAAAGGGCTTGACTTAAAGTTAACTTCAACTTCTAGAATAGCGACAGTTGCTGTGGAAGTCCAGACAGATCGCCATCGAATGGAGGAACCATGCCCCTCGCATTAATCACCGGCGCCTCACGCGGCTTCGGCCGGGCCGTGGCCGAAGAGCTTGCAAACAAAGACTGGGACCTGGTCGTCGACGCCCGCGACGACGGCATCCTACAGGGCGTGGCCCGAGCATGGCCCGGGAGCGGCAGGACAACCGCCGTTGCCGGCGACGTCGCAAATCCGGCTCACCGAGAGGAGCTTTCGCGCGTCATCCGGGACCTCGGGCACCTCGACCTTCTCGTCAACAACGCCAGCGAGCTCGGGCCCAGCCCGCAGCCGCAACTCGAGAGTTATCCCCTTGACGAGCTCGAACGTGTGTATGTGATCAACGTTCTTGCGCCCCTCGCAATCGTGCAACTCGTGCTTCCGGAACTCATCGTCGCCCGAGGTGCAGTCGTCAATGTCAGCTCCGATGCGGCCGTGGAGGCATACCCGGGTTGGGGCGGCTACGGCTCGTCCAAGGCGGCGCTCGATCAGCTCACCGCGGTGCTCGCGGCCGAGCAACCCGCGCTGGCCGTCTACGCCTTCGATCCCGGGGACATGCGCACCACCATGCAACAGCAGGCGTTCCCGTATGAGGACATCTCGGACCGCCCCGAGCCGCACACCGTAGTCCCGGCCCTGCTGCGCCTCATCGAACAGCGTCCGCCCAGCGGCCGCTATCGCAGCGCCGACTTCCTGGTGACTCAAGACCCCAGATGATGGACGTGCTCGCCCCCCCACGCACGAGCTTCGCCCGGCCCCCGGAGCTTTCAGCCACCGAGCCTCCCGAGGAGCGCGGCCTTGGGCGCGACGGAGTCCGCCTGCTGGTGGCGCAGGCGTCGGGGTTTCAGCATGCGCACTTTCGAGACTTGGGCCGTTTCCTTCGCCCCGGAGATCTCATCGTGGTCAACACGTCGGCGACGCTGGCGGCGGCCGTGGAGGGGATCCGGCGCCGCGACTCGGCGGTGATCGTCCACTTCTCCACCCCCAGTGACGACGGCACGTGGGTGGTCGAGCTGCGGAGGAGCGATGGCGCCGGCCCGGTTCTCGACGGCCACGCGGGCGAGTCGATCGAGCTCCCCGGCCGGGTTTCGTTGACTCTGCTGTCGCCGCGCTCCGATCCCGGAATGCCGGTGGGCGCTCGGCTGTGGCGGGCCCGCATCTTGGGTGCCGGCTTGGTGGAGGACTACCTCGCCCACCACGGCCGGCCGATCACTTACGGCTACCTGCGCGGCCGCTGGGATCTCGGCGCCTATCAGACGATCTTCGGCATCACCCCGGGAAGTGCGGAGATGCCCGGGGCCGGGCGCCCGTTTACGGATGCATTGGTGACGGAGCTCATCGCCGGGGGAGTCGTTTTTGCCCCCGTGCTGCTGCACGCGGGCGTGTCGTCGCTCGAAGCCAAGGAGCTCCCATCCGCCGAGCGCTTCCGGGTTCCCGATCAGACCGCCGGGCTGATCAATCACACCCGTCGCACCGGGGGCCGCGTGATCGCGGTGGGCACCACCGTCACCCGTGCACTCGAGACGGTGGCGCGCTCGGACGGCTCCGTCATTGGAGGGGAGGGGTGGACCGAGCTGGTCTTAGGACCGACCCGGCCCGCCCGCGTGGTCGACGGCCTCATCACGGGATGGCATCCACCAGGCGCCTCCCACCTGCTGCTTCTCGAGGCGGTCGCCGGCCCCCGTTTGGTCGAGCAAGCTTACAAGAGTGCGCGCGCCGCGGGATATCTGTGGCACGAGTTCGGCGACAGTTGCCTCCTCCTGCCCCACTGAGCTCGAGAGCGGCGAGTCGGAGGTTGGCCGGGGGCGCGTCCCGGCCCCCACCCGGCCCCCGTTTAGCTTCACTGGGTCATGGGAGCCACCTGGGAGGGTAGATGAACCGTTGAGGCCGGCGCGAGCAGGACTCGGCCGGGCCCGCGCCATCGCCATCGACATCTCTCCACTCAGGGACTCGGTCCCCTACAGGGCGCTATGGCTGGGCCAGGTCGTGTCGCTGATCGGCACCCACATGCGCACGGTCGCGGTGGCCTTCCAGATATTCGCGCTCACCAAGTCAACCGCGCGCTGCAGCGGATGAAGGACGTCTCCGTCCGCGAGCCCTTCGATCGTGGTTACCTCGGAGTCTCTGCACTGTATGGCGAACAGGAGGCACGAGCGCACCGGCGCACCGTCGAGCAAGACGGTGCAAGAGCCGCAGACGCCGTGCTCGCAACCGAGATGCGTACCGTGAAGGCCGAGCCGGTCTCGTAGTGCGTCGGCCAGCGTCGTGCGGGGCTCGACCGTCACCGTTCTGCCGGTGCCGTTTACCCGCAGCATGACTTCGAGAGATGGCATCTTCAGGCGGCGAGCCTAGATCGGGCCTGGTTGAGGGCGCGCCGCACGAGCACCTCCACGAGATGACGTCGGTAGTCGGCCGATGCGGTCGCATCGGAGAGGGGATCGACTCTCTGGGCTGCAATGCGTCCAGCTTCTGTGAACACCTCCGGCTCGGGGCGGCTGCCGAGGAGAAGCGACTCGGCATCCGTGAAACGCACGGGCCGGCCCTCGACTCCGGCCGCCGCCACGCGCGCATCGCTCACCTTCCCGTCCGTGACGACTACCACCGCAACGACCGCCACCGTGGCGAAGTCTCCGGCCGTCCGGCTTTGCTCGAGAACCGCCGTGCCCGCATCTGCAAGAAGAGGCAGCCGGACCTCGGTGATGACCTCGTCCTCCCGCAAGGCGGTCGTGAAGGGGCCCTCGAAGAAGTCTGCTGCTGCGATCACCCGGCTTCCTGCGGCGCTGCGGGCGACGATCGAGGCGTCGAGCGCAAGGGCGAGCATCGGCCACTCGGCTGCGGGGTCGGCGTGGGCAAGGCTGCCGGCGAACGTGCCTCGCACCCGGATGGGGAGGTGGCCCACAAGCCGGGCGGTGTCGGCCAGTAGTACCCCGACGGGGCCTGGCACTGCGCTCGTTTCCAGCGCCCGGTGGCGTGCGAGCATCCCCACGACGACCTCTCCTCCGTCGATGGCGACCCGATCCCGATCCCGAATGCCGTTGAGGTCCACGAGCGCCTCAGGAGTAGCGAGACGAAAGCTCATGGCGGGCACAAGGCTTTGGCCGCCGGCGAGGACCTTTACGTCGCCGCCGCGGCCGAGCAGCTCGAGCGCTTCCTCGATGTCGGCCGGAGCGAAGTACTCGAAGGGCGCGGGCTTCATAGCGCCGGTATCCTATAGTTCTGCAAACGTTTGCGGCCGGGGGCTCAGCCATGACACCGGGGGCTCAGCCATGACACCGGGGGCTCAACCCATGACACCGGGGGCTCAACCCATGACACCGGGGGCTCAACCCATGACACCCAGGAGCTACATCGGCGTCTCGCCCCTGCGCTCGGAAGACGACGGGCTCGTTCGAGGTGCTCACCCCTATGTCGCAGACCTTCGGATTCCCGGATGCCTGGAGGCCTGTTTCGTGCGCAGCTTCGAAGCGCACGGTGAGCTTCAGGAGGTGGATGTCTCTGGGAGCCTCCGCCTAAAGGGTGTGGTCGCCGCGTTCTCGGCGGCCGAGCTGCCCGACCTTCCCCCAGTCCCCACGCGCGAGCCCGCCCCCGCGGAGATGCAGAGACCCTCGCTGGCGCGGGATCGAGTGCGTTTTGCGGGCGAGCCGGTGGCGGTGGTTATCGCTCGGGATCGCTACACGGCCGAAGATGGGGCCGAGCGCGTGATTCAGACATTCGACTCCCTGGATGCGGTGATCGGTGTCGATGCCGCGCTTTCCTCCACTGCCCCTTCGCTGTTCGCGGGCTCGGACAACGTCGTCTCGACCCGCGACTACGGAGCTTCGGTCGAGGACGTCATGGCGAATGCCGCTGTCGTAGTGGAGGGCCGTTTCTACAATCAACGCCTTGCTCCGACCTCGATCGAGCCGCGCGCCGTGCTGGCGCAATGGGATCGGGACCGGCTCACAGTGTGGGCTTCACACCAGGCCCCCCACCGTCTTCGCGGCGAGCTCGCCGCGGCCTTCGGCCTCGGCTTGGACGAGGTCAGGGTGCGCGTGCCCAAAGTCGGTGGTGCTTTCGGCGCCAATAGCCAGACCTTCGCCGAGTACATCGTCGTCGCTAACGTCGCTCGCAAGCTGGACCGGCCCGTGCGCTGGATCGAGGATCGTCGTGAGGCACTGCAGAGCGCCACTCACGGCCGGGGCCAGTCGCAGACGCTGCGTCTGGCCGCAGACGACAGAGGCATGTTGCTGGCGCTCGAAGCGTTCATCGATGCCGACGTCGGCGCCTACCCCGACACCGGGGCTCTGGTGCCCGCGATGACGGCTTGGGTGCTGTCGGGGCCCTATCGAATCGAAAGGCTCTACGCCCGCATCCGGTGCGTGGTCACCAACGCAGCTCCGACGGCCTCGTACCGGGGGGCGGGGCGGCCCGAGGCCGCGTTCGCGCTCGAGCGTTTAGTCGACAAATTGGCCCGCAAGCTTCACTCGATCCCGTCGAGTTGCGCCAGGCAAACTTCGTCTCTCCCTCCGATTTTCCCTACCGGTCTCCCACGGGAGCCGTCTACGACTCGGGCGACCATGCCACTGCACTGCGTTCGGCGCTCGAGCTCGCAGGCTACGAAGGGGCTCGGGAGGAGCAGCGCCGGCGACGCGCGAAGGGCGACGGCCCCCTTCTCGGAGTCGGCATCGCCAGCTATCTGGAGCGATCAGGGGGTCGCTCCGGCACGAGCGAGTACGGGGCGGTCGAAGTCATGGCCGATGGCGTCATCGTCGCGCGATCGGGCGCAACTCCCCAAGGGCAGGGACATGAAACCGCCTTTGCTCAGGTCGTCGCCACGGCGTTCGACGTCGAGCTAGAACGCGTCCAAGTGCTACAGGGAGACACAGATGCCGTGCCCCAGGGCACGGGAACGTTCGGCTCGCGCAGCATGCAGGTGGGGGGATCGGCACTTCATCACGCCGCCGCCGAGGTGCTCGAGGAGGCCCGGCGCCGGGCGGGAGAGGTCCTGGAGGTCGCCGAAGCGGACCTCGTCTACGCGGACGGACGCTTCGCGATAACGGGAACTGACCGCTCCGTGGCAATCGAAGCCTTGGTGTCCCCGCGCCGCTCGAGTCCGCGGTCGAGCTGTCGCCGCCCCAGGCTTTCCCCTTCGGCACTCATGTCGCGATCGTGGAGATCGACCGCGCCACAGGCCGCGTCGAGGTCGTGAAGCTGGTCGCGGTGGACGACTGCGGTGTGGTGGTGAACCCGGCCATCGTTGCAGGCCAGACGTTGGGCTCGATCACTCAGGGTCTCGGGCAGGCCCTCTATGAGGAACTCTCCTACGACCCCGGCGGCCAGCCGCTCTTCTCATCGTTGCTGGACTACTCGATTCCCACGGCATCGGAGATGCCGCCGGTGCTGAAGGGGGAGAGCGTGACCCCCAACCCGAACCTGGAGTTGGGCATCAAGGGGCCGGGGAGGCGGGCTGCATTGGAGCGCCCCCGGCAGTGGTCAACGCGATCGTGGATGCGCTCGGTGGATTCGACCGAGGCCTCCACATGCCGATCACACCGGAGAAGGTGTGGCGCGCCCTCGAGTCCTCCGCCCGCTAATACGAGACCGCTCTAGCCGGACAGAGCCCGGCGCCCGACTTCCTCGATCAGATCGGCCGCCACCACTTTGCCGTCCCGGCCCCGAATGGTTCGTCCGTTGATATCCATGAGCGCCCGCAGCTCCACGTTTCCCAGCAGCGCGTCGAGCGCGCCTCGCAGCTCCGAGTCCTCGAAGCGGTAGGTGTCGAGCCGAACGCCGAAGCCCAGCTCCTCGGTCCTTTGCGCGTTGTCGTACTGATCCCAGAACAGCGGCAGCACGATCATCGGCTTACCGAAATGCAGGCTCTCGGTCGTGGTGTTGTTGCCGCCGTGGGTTATCACGAGATCGCACTCGGGAATGATGCTCGTCTGCGGCAGGCGAACTCCGCCCCACATGTTGTCGGCGAGCTCGAACTCGTCGGCGCGCGGCCCTTTCGACACGATGTAGCGATGCGGGGTCCCGGCGAGCGCTTCGATCAGCCGCTTCATGAGATCGACATCGGCAGAGCCGAGCGAGCCCAACGATAGATACACCAGGCCGCCCTCGCCCGAAGATAACGAGGAGGGAATGGTGAACGGCTCTTCGGTCTCTCTTACCGAAGAGTCGAGCCGCTGCCACGTCTGAGCCAGCGGGCGGGAACGAGGGTAGTCGGCGGCCTCCGGGTAGACGTAGAGGTTCAAGTGCTGTGACTCGTGGATGAACTCCAGGTCCGGCAGCGGCGGCGCGCCCTGTTCGATCACCCACTGGTTCGTCTGCTCCCAGAGTTCCCGGTGAGTGCGTTCGTTCTGTGCTCGGAAGTCGTCCCACAGAAGGGGATCATCAGACGCGTAGCCGCTGAACTTCGGGGGCAGCACGGAGTCAGCCATTTCGAGGGGGTTGCAGCTCATGATCCTCACCCACGGCGCTCCGTGAGTGAGCAGGGCGGGGAAACAGCTGACGTTGTCCTCGACGATGACATCCGGCCGGACCTCGGCAAGGATCTCCTGCAGCCGCGGCTCGCAGTACTTAGCCCCTTCGATGAGCGACTCCCACACCGGCTTGATGAAGGAGTCGAGCTGCTCGAGGGTCGGCTTCCTGAACTCGGGTGCGGTCTCGATGATGAAGTCGGTCCAAAACTGGCCCGCGTTCTGGTCGTCTGCGGCCGGCGGAGCGAGATCGACCAGGTTCTCCTCGAATCCGAGCGGCTCCAAGGCCCCCGCCCACGACGCCTCGGCCGCGAACACGACCCGGTGACCCCGCCGCTCCAGGACCTTGCCGATGCCGACGCAGTTGTTGGTCGGCCCGTAGGCGCTCTCGGGCATGAAAACGACGGTCATGCGATCCTCAGCCACAGTCCCTCCGAGCTAATCAGTCGCCGAGTGGTCGTTAAGTGCTGCAATACGACATCTGGTGACCACTCGGCATCAGTTTCATCCCGGCAATGACGCAGCCTCTGCGTCAGCGGTTCACCGCGGACATGTCCGGATAGCGATCACCGGCGGCCGAGCCTGATGGCGACGCCTCGTCGATGCGATCGAGCTCTTCCTCAGTGAGTGTGATGTCGGCCGCAGCGGCATTTTGCTCTAGATACGAGCGCCGCTTGGTTCCCGGGATCGGAACGATGTCTTCTCCCTTATGGAGCACCCACGCGAGCGCAAGCTGGCCCGCGGAAACGCCCTTCTCGTTTGCGATCTCGGTAACGCGTTCGACGAGCTCGAGGTTGCGCTGGAAATTGTCCCCTTGAAAGCGAGGCATCTGCCGTCGCCGATCGCCCTCGGCGAGGTCGTCGAGAGAGCGGATCTGACCCGACAGAAAGCCCCGACCCAGCGGGCTGTAGGCCACGAAGCCCATGCCGAGCTCGCGGCACAGTCCCAGAAGCTCGTCCTCCGGCTCGCGGCTCCACAACGAGTACTCGGTTTGAAGCGCGCAGATGGGATGGACAGAAGCGGCGCGGCGAATTGTTTCCGGCCCGGCTTCGGAGAGGCCGAGGTAGCCGACCTTCCCGGCTGCAACGAGCTCGGCCATGGCGCCGACCGTCTCTTCGATGGGAACCGAGGTGTCGACGCGGTGCTGGTAGTAGAGGTCGATGTGGTCGATACCCAGGCGCTCGAGCGACGCGTCACAAGCGCGCCGCACGTAGTCGGGGCTTCCGTTGATTCCTTTGAAGCTCCCGTCTTCGCCTCGCTCGTTGCCGAACTTGGTGGCGATGACGGCTTCGGAACGATGCCCGGCAAGAGCCTTGCCCACCAGCTTCTCGTTCGTGAAAGGGCCGTACATGTCGGCGGTGTCGAAGAAATTGATGCCCAGCTCCAGGGAGCGTGCGATCGTGGCAATCGATTCCTGCTCGTCGCGGGTGCCATAGAACTCCGACATCCCCATGCAGCCCAGCCCCATGCCCGACACCTGGAGGCCGGAAGTCCCAAGCGAGCGTCGTTCCATCACGTCAACTCCTAACTGTTAGGTAAGCGTCTTGAGGGGCTTACCCGGCGAAGCGTGCCCTATTCAAGGAGGTCGGGCTCGGGGATGAGGCCCAGATCGAACCGGCCCGTGGGCTCTTGCGGAGCTCTCAGTGCGGGAGCGTCCCCACGCTCATAGACCTTTCCCTGCTCGCCGGCCAGCCACAGTCCGGCCCCCGTCATCGTTGCCGCGGCATCGGCGAGGGCGGCATCCGGGCCAGCGAGCTGCAGCGGCTCGAAGATCGAGGCGTCACCAAAGCTCAGGATCCTTCCGCGTTCGGTCACGAGCCAATAGCCTCCGGTCCCGTGGGCGAGGCCCGCCGTCACCGGAGAGTCAAGGCCCGCGTCGAGTGCGTCGCCGAGGTGGACGGCGTCGCCGAATGCCGCCACCTCGCCGGCGGCGGAGAAGAGCAGGTATCCCGCTCCGGTCGGCGTCGGAGCCAGGTCCGTCCAGCGAGAGCCGCTGCCTTTCTTGCCTCCGAAGTGCTCGGCGTCGCCCACGGGGATCACCCGGCCCCCGCGCGCCAGGATCCAGTAGCCTTTGCCGGTCGGAGTGGGGGCGAGGGCCGTTACTCGAATCGAGTATTTTCTGGCTCCTCCCCGGTAGCGAGCGTCGCCGAACGCCTTGACGACGCCGTTGCGCGACAGCAACCAGTAGCCCTCGCGGCTCAAGGTGGCGGCCGCCGCCACCACGGCATTCTTTCGAGGACGATCACTGCTGGCGCCGAAATAGCCACTCGCGTGGGGGAGCACGGCCCCGTTTCGAGCCACGACCCAGTAGCCGTCGGTCTCGGGAACCAGGGCCGACACCAGCGAGCGCTGCGGCTTCCACCACGTCGTCTTGAGGCGCGCCCCCGGCCAGGTGAAGCTGAAGTGGACGTGGTTCGTGTGGGGGTGGCGGGCGCTCCCATCACTTCCCCAGCACACCCCGTTGCGCATCTTGCAGTAGGTGCGCCAGCCGCTCCACGGCAGCCAGATGCGCTTATCCCAGATCAGGTACATGACGCCAAAGCGCCGGGCACGGGCCTGGGCATTACCGAACCGGTCGGTCTCTAGCAGCCAGTCGATGACATCGCGCGCCGCTCTGCGCTGCCACTTCACCGTCACATCGACCGCCCAGTCCCAGGCGCGGCCCTCCTTGTGCTCGCTGCGACCCCCGATGGAGCAGGCGCGGCTGACGCCCAGGGATCCGGTTCCGGGGTGGCGTGCGTACACCGCCCGCTGGAACGCCAGGACGCCGGGCTTGGGCGCCGGAGAGCAGATCGATTGGCCGGCGTAGAGCGCGATGTCGTCCACACCGGGGCCAAATCTTGGTGGTTTGGCCACGGCGGTCCCGCCGCTGGACATGGTCGCCAGCGCCACAAGCAGCGCCAGCGCACGGAATCTTCCGCGCAGGTGTCTCGCGTTCATAAGACCCTCCCCGGGTCGTCGGCGCCCGGGCAATTGCGTCGATCTGGGCGAGCGAACGCTTGAGCTTAGGACCCGTAGAGGAATAATCCGCGCGTTGTACTCCCGGAGGAAGTAGAATGGTGGCGTGTCGGCTCCCGACGAGTCTTTGGCGTCCAAGCTTGCAATTGTGTTTCCCCATCTCAATGAG
>Ga0136614_10001321_pt1 | contig 14444 bp, 12 predicted proteins | sample AntDrymUQ2792106_2_FD_106643 | JGI IMG/M metagenome (GOLD analysis project Ga0136614, IMG submission 106643) | Polar desert sand microbial communities from Dry Valleys, Antarctica - metaG UQ279 (21.06) | ecosystem: Environmental > Terrestrial > Soil > Desert | place: Antarctica: Dry Valley... | reverse complement strand
CTCGCGGCGGCTCGGCGCGCCGGTATTCCGGAGCGGGTGCGGCATCGCGGGCTCGCGCCGACGGGCGCGCCTCCCACCGGCTCTCGGCCGGCCGCTCCATGACGCGGCCCTGGGGCGCCTCGCGGCTCTCGACCGAACGGCGACCGGGGACGGCGCCCTCGATGATGCGGACTGCGGGCGGAGCCTCGGAGCGCGACCTCCAGCCGCGCTCGGACGGCGACTGACGGGGCTCGCTCGCCGGTGCCTCGACGGAGTCCGTCTGGGAACGCCCGCGTGTCCGCCACTCGCGCTGCTCCACCGGCGCGCTCTCCGCCGGCTCGGGGCGCCTCGACTCGCCCCGGTCGCGGCGGACCTCAGAACGCGGTGCTTCCGGAGCGCCCTCCGCCGCAGGGACCTCGCGCCCCCGGCCACGCCACCCTTCCTGGGCGGGCCGCGCCGCCGAAGGGGCGGGCGCCCGCTCGGTTCCCCGGATGGATTCGCCGCGATCCGGATTTTCGCGCGCCGGCCGCGACCGAAGGGCTTCCCGCGAGCCCTGGCCTGACTCGCGTCCGGGACCCTCAGCAGCGCATCCGGCGGCTTCGGAGCCGCGCGGATCGCGCGCCGAGAGCTCGCCCACGGTGCGGCCGCGCTCGATGAAGGCACCCCGCGGCGCGATGTCGCTCGCTCCCGGTCCGGAAAGCCGGCTGCCCCGGGTGACGACACTGCGGCCGCGCAGGGCCTCCTGCGTATCGGCGGACAGTTGACGCTCGCGCGCGAGGACGGGGCCCATCCGCCCCGAATCGGGGTTGCTCGTCCGCTCGATCATCCGCGGCGCTTCCCGGATGTGATCGCGGATCGCGTCTCTCGCGGACGCCCCGCGCGTCTCGACGACGAATGGCCGCGAGGAGACCGCGATCCGATCCCCCAGCCGGTCTACGATCCGAGAACCGGGAATGACGTCCATCCGCGCGACGGCGCGGCCGAGATCACCCGATCCGGCGAAGTTCCAGCCCCGGAAGTCCACGTTGCGGGTGTTGAAGGTGCCGTGAATCCCGAAGGACACGCCGCCGCGGCTCGCCATGCCCCACCGGCGGTAGTAGTTGCTGTACCAGGGCGAGTAATAGGAGTAGTAGCCGGTCGGGCACCATCCCACGTAGCTCGGCGTGTAGGCCCAGTAGACCCAGGCCGGCGAATAGGCGTGGGAGGGAATCCACGACCAGCGGCTCCAGCCCGCGTCGAAGTACCAGTTCCCATAGTGATGCGGATACCAGCCCCAGGGGTCGTACGACCACCAGGTCATGCCGATGGGGGTGTTGTACCAGGAGCCGTAGGAGTAGGGCGTCCACCCGACGGAGACCCGCGGGGTCCATACGTTCGTCGAATAGGTATCGCTGTAGGTCCAGTCGCCGTACCCGTCGAGCGCCACGACCTCGCTGTCGTACTCGTCGTCCACGTAGCGCGCGGAAGCGCTGTGCGTCTCGTAGAGGTCGGTGACGCGTTCCGCCGCCCACAGGTCGAAGCGGTCACGCGAGAAGGTGCCGCGCGCGATCTCCGGCTCCTCGTCCCCCTGGGCCATGAGGTATTGCCCCTCGTTGAGGGTGTGGCTTCCCTCCCGGGTCCGGACTTCCATGGTGCCTGACCGCGCGATCACGACGGTGCCGCGCCGCGGGTCCACGTTGACCCGCGCCCGGGCGCCCGGAGTGAGGTAGATGGTCGCGTCCTCGGTGTCGATCCGCGGCAGAGCGCCCTCGTCGGTACCGGTCGCCGTCAGGACGACGGACCCTTCCTCGAGGTCGATTGCCGTGAACTGGTCGTTTTCGCCCTGCTGGTCGCGGAGCCGTACGAAGCGGGCCCTCGTACCGCCCCCGACGTGCAGCAGATTGCCGTCCGCCAGGGCGATCTCGGCCCGCGACCCGTCGGTGACGTCGATCGCGTCCCCTCCGACGATCGGAAGGTTCCTGCGCGCCGCGACGCGTCCGTTGTACTCGGAGGTGACCGTGACGCCGCCGGTCGCCTCGCGAACGTACGAGTACGCAGACCGGTCAGACGCCCCGCCACGGGCCTGCGGCTCCGCCGTTGCCGTCGTCACGCAGGCCAGTGAGGCCAAGGCGCCCCAGAGAGCGATTCGAGTCAGGCGCATTGAGCAGATCCTCCGGTTCCTGCGAGGAGCGATCCGCGTGCCCGTTCCGCCTGGTCGCGCCGTCGCTCAGAATATGCTCTCGCCGAACGACTTATGAACATCCGCCGCACGGGAAGGGACGGGCCGGGTGTCCGGTCTGAGGGACACTTTAGGAGGCGGAGAGGACACCGCCGCGGGACCCCGTTCCGCGCGTCCGGTTCTCATGGTTTTCGGGGGCTCCCCTGATACGCAACCTCGTTCGGTACGGCGATGAGCGCCTCCTGGCCCCGAACGAGGAGATGGACCCTTCGTCGGCCGAGTGTTCGGCACTCGTCGAGGACCTCGTCCAGACGTGCCACGCCGCCCCCGGCATCGGCCTGGCCGCCCCCCAGATCGGGGTGAACCGAAGGGCGGCCGTCATCGACTTGTCGGTCGGCGCCGACCCGTCTGCGGTGATCGTGCTGATCAACCCCGTCGTCCTGGAGTCGTCGGGGGATCAGAAGGAGGAGGAGGGTTGTCTCTCCATACCCGACGTCGCCGAGAAGGTGGTCCGTCCGGCCCGCGTCCGGGTCCGGGCGGCGGACGGCTCGGGGGCCGTCCGGGACCTCGACGGGACGGGACTCCTCGCCCGGGCCCTCTCGCACGAGATCGACCATCTGAACGGCCTCCTCTTCGTCGACCGGCTCCGAGGCCTCAAGAGAGATCTGACCTGGCGTCGGATCTCCCGTCGTCAGGCGCGAGGCGCCTGGTGAGCGTGCGGCTCTTCAACACGCTCGGGCGCCAGCTCGTCGAGCTCGTCCCGCTCGCGGAGGGCCATGTGCGGCTCTACACCTGCGGGCCCACGGTTTACAACGTCGCCCACATCGGAAACCTGCGCACCTTCCTCTTCGAGGACGTCCTGAGCCGCCACCTGCGCGCCCGCGGGTATCGGGTGACGCAGGTCATGAACCTGACCGACGTGGACGACAAGATCATCCGGGGCGCGATGGAAGCGGGACAGCCTCTGGACGCGTTCACCGCCCCGTACGTCGAAGCGTTCTTCGCCGACCTCGCGATCCTCAACGTGGAGCCGGCCGCGCACTATCCGCGCGCGACGGCGCACGTACCCGAGATGATCGACATGATCGAGCGTCTCCGCGAGCGCGGGCATACCTACGAGTCCGAGGGGTCGGTCTACTTCCGCATCGGCACGTTTCCGGAGTACGGGAAGCTCTCCGGAATCGACATCTCTCAGGCGCGCCGGGGCGAGCGCGTGGCGGAGGACGAGTACGAGAAGGAGGACGTGAAGGACTTCGCGCTCTGGAAGGCGAGCAAGCCCGGCGAGCCCTCCTGGGCATCGCCTTTCGGCGCCGGCCGTCCCGGGTGGCACATGGAGTGTTCCGCGATGAGCGTCAAGTACCTGGGCGCGCACTTCGATCTCCACACCGGCGGCGTGGACAACATCTTCCCGCATCACGAGAACGAGATCGCCCAGAGCGAGGGAGCGACGGGAGAGCGCTTCGTCGAAACGTGGCTCCATGCGGAGCACCTGATCGTGGACGGGGAGAAAATGTCCAAGTCGAAGGGGAACTTCTTCACCCTCGCCGACGTCCTGGCGCGGCGCGACGACCCCGCGGCCGTCCGTTACCTGCTGCTCTCCGTCCCGTATCGCAAGAAGCTCAATTTCACGCAGGACGCGCTCGGCGCCGCGGCGTCAGCCGTGGAGCGGATCTTCGGGACCTGGACGAGGATGGCGGACCTGGGGCCCCGCCTGGGAGCGCGGGACGCTCGGTACCCTGCCGCCGAGCGGGCCGGGCGGTTTCTGGGTGCCTTTCTCGCCGCGATGGACGACGACCTGAACACGGCCGAGGCGCTCGGCGCCCTCTTCCCGTTCCTGACGGACGCCAATCGGGCGTTCGACCAGGGGGATCTCGACGCCTCCGGTGCGGCGATCGTGAAGGGCGCCATCGAGCGCGCCGACGATGTTCTCGGCGTGATTCCCGCCAAGAAACGGGCGCTCGACGCGCCCCTGCCCGCCGAGATCGAGGCCGAGATCGGCGCTCGGAACGCGGCCCGCAAGCGGCGCGACTTCCGGGAGGCCGACCGCATTCGGGACGCACTGTCGGTGCGCGGCATCATGTTGGAGGACGGGCCGGGCGGCACGCGTTGGAAGAGGAAGTAGCGCGCCGCGCGGCTTGACAGGCCCCGCAGTTCCCCCATACGCTGGACCGGTGACACGTGTCCCGCGCCGGGTGGTCCGCTGGTGGAGCATGAACAGGTAGGGCGTGTGCCGCCCTGCCCGACTGTTGCGGGCGCGGGGCGAAGATCGCGGATCAGGACCCCGGCCCGGAGCCGGGGTTTTCGTTTGGACCTCAGAATTCTCTCTCTGCCGGCGTACGTTGCGTCTCTCGCGCCCAGGGACCTCGACGAGGCCGTGAGACTCCTCGCGGCCGTCCCTTCCGAGGCGACGGCGATCGAGTACCGCCTCGATCTCGCCGAGCGAGACATCGATCCCGAGCCGCTCCTGCGGCTCGATCCCCGCGCGGTCATCCTGACCTACCGGAGCCGGGCGGAAACGGGGCAGTTCGAGGGCTCGTTGGCCGACTACCGGCGCCTCGCGGTCGAGGCCTATGCGGCGGGCGCGACCGTGGACGTAGAGCACGCGAGCGGTTTGCTCGAGGAGCCCGGCCTGTTTCCCGACCGGCGGCGGGTCATCGCGTCGCATCACGCCCCGTTCGGGCTTCCCGAGGACTGGAAGAGCCGGCTGGCTGCGATGCGGGCCGCGGGTGCCCGGGCCGTCAAGCTGGTCGCGGGCGCCGCGGACCTCGCTGCCAGCCTCCGGGTCGCGGCCGTGCAAAGGGCCGAGTCCCGGGACGCGGCGGTGTTCCCGATGGGCCCGGCGAGCCAACCGGGCAGGATCCTCTCGGCGCTATTCGGATCGGCGCTCGTGTACGGGCCGGTCGAGCGGCAGACGGCGTCGGGCCAGGTTCCTCTGGGGGAGCTGCTCTCCGTCTACCGCGTCACGCGGCCCCGCAGGGTCGAGTCGCTGTACGGCATTGTCGGCGCGGACGTGACGGGCTCACTCTCACCGCTCGTTCACAACGCCCTCTTCGTCGCGCGGGATCTTCCCTTTCTCTATCTGCCTCTCCCGACCTCCGACTTCGCGAGGGCGCGTCCACCCGCCCTCGACTTCGACCCGCCCTTCCGGGGGTTCTCAGTCACCCAACCGTGGAAGGTCGCCGCAGCCACCGCGGGAATTCCTTCGGAAGACGTCCTCGCCGCGGGGGCCGCCAACACTCTCTACCTGGAGCGCGGCCGGTGGCGGGCCGAGAACACGGACGTCGACGGTGTCTTCGATCCGCTCGCCGATCACGAGACCGGAGAAGGACGGACGGCCGTGATCCTGGGCGCCGGCGGCCTCGCCCGGGCCGCGGCTGTGGCCTGCCGCAGGCTCGGTTACGAGGTCGCCCTCTCCGCCCGCCGCGCGGAAGAGGCCGACCGGGTCGCCGATCGCCTGGCCGTCGACTCGCTCGGCTGGGATGACGTGGCGGAGACGGAGGCGGATCTCTACGTCAACGCGACGTCTCTCGGCGCGCGGTACGGCGATCCGCCGGCCGTCCCCGCGACCGCGCTCGCGCATCGGCCGCTCGTCTTCGACTCCGTCTATCGGAAGGACGGGTCGGAAACGTCGACGGTCCGGGCGGCTCGTGCCGCCGGGTGCGCCGTCGTGGATGGCGTCCGGCTCTTCACCGCTCAGGCGGTTCGCCAGGCGCGTCTCTTCGGGGTCGCCGACGCGCGCGAGGACGAAGTCGCACGGATCCTCTCGGGGGCGGCGTGACGCGCCGTGAAATGGAGGGCGAGGCCCTTCTCGAGAGGGCGGCGGGGCGGTTCGTCCCCGTCTCTCGCGTGATCGGTCGGGCGCCGCACTCTCCGGACGTCTTATTGGAGCGGCTCGCGGGACCCGGCGTCGAGTGCGCCCTGCTCGAGAGCGCGGACACCGTCGCAGCGTCGGGGCGCTACAGCTTCGTCGCGTCGCGTCCGGCCTCGCGCCTCCTTCTGCGCGACGGCGCCGTCGTCCAGGAGTCCTCGCGCGGTACGGTCTCGCGAGGGATCTCTCTGCCCCGGGCCCTCGCGGCGGCTTCCGTCCGCGACGGCTGCGCGACGGACCCCGGGCTCCCCCCGTTCGTCTCCGGCGCGGTCGGCTACCTCGCCTACGACGCAGTCCGGCAGTTCGAGAGCGTTCCCGACCGCCACCCCCGGACGAGCGCCCTTCCCGACGCGCTCTTTCTCCTCTTCGACGCGGTCCTCGCCGTCGACCACGAGCGGGGGGAACTGGTCGCCTTGACGACGCTCGACGCGCGCGACCCTTCCTCCCGGCGGGAGGAAGCGCACGCAGCGAGCGGGCGGCTCGACCGCCTCGCCGCCTCCCTGGGTAGCCAGGGCGCGCTACGGGGCGCCCCCGCGGGCGCAGGCGCCCGCAGCAGGCCGCAGCCCGTGGCGCCCGCGGACGACTTTCTCGCCGCGGTCGCCCGCGCACAGGAGGCGATTCTCGAGGGGGACGCCTACCAGATCGTCCTGTCGAGGCGCTGGGAGGGCGCGGCACCGGACGCGCCCCTCGAGGCCTATCGCGCGCTGCGCGCCCTGAACCCTTCGCCTTATATGTTCTACTTCCAGGCGCGCGAAGGGACGATTTTCGGGGCATCTCCAGAGATGCTCGTGCGGTGCCGCGGCCGGCGGGCGCAGACGCAGCCGATCGCCGGGACCGCGACACGCGGCGCCACGCCCGACGAGGACCGGGCGCTCGCGGCGAGGCTTGCCGCAGACCCGAAGGAGCGCGCCGAGCACGTGATGCTCGTCGACCTGGCGCGCAACGATCTCGGGCGCGTCTGCGAGACCGGGAGCGTGCGCGTGACCCGGTACGCCGCGATCGAGCGCTACTCGCACGTCCAGCATCTGGTCTCGGACGTGGAGGGCACGCTGGCCACCGGCCGCGACGCCATGGACGCGCTCGCGGCCTGCTTTCCCGCCGGGACGCTGACGGGCGCGCCCAAGATCCGCGCGATGGAGCTGATCGACGCCCTGGAGCCGTCGCGCCGTGGCGTGTACGGCGGCGCGATCGGGTACCTCGCCGCCACGGGAGACCTCGACATGGCGATCGCGATCCGCACGGCGGTCGTCGAGGGAGGCACGGTATCCGTCCAGGCGGGCGCGGGGATCGTCGCGGACTCCGTGCCCGAGCGGGAGCTCGAGGAGACGGAGGCGAAGGCCACCGCGGTGTTGCGGGCCCTCGAACAACCGGGAGACGCCCCGCGGTCGCGCTCGGCCGCCACCCGGCCCGTCCCGTCGCCATGATCTTCGTCGTGGACAACTACGACTCTTTCACCTTCAACCTCGTCCAGGCGCTCGGGGCCCTGGACGAGGACGTCGTCGTGGAGCGCAACGACCGGTTCGATCCCGAGCAGGTGATCGCGCGGGGCCCGCGCGCGATCGTGATCTCCCCCGGCCCCGGCCGCCCGGAGCGGGCCGGCCGCTCGATGGAAACGATCGCGGCGGCCGAGCGCGCCGGACTTCCGGTGCTGGGGGTCTGCCTCGGCCACCAGGCCCTCGCCGCGCTGCACGGCGGGGTGGTCGAGCGGGCGCCCGCGCCCCGGCACGGCAAAGACTCGCCCGTGCACCACGACGGCTCGAGCCTCTTCGCCGGTCTGCCCAGCCCGTTCGCCGCAGGCCGCTACCATTCCCTCACGGTGCGTGAAGCAGGTTTGCCGGAGGACCTCCGCGTGATCGCGCGGGCCGACGACGGCCTCGTGATGGCCATCGCGCACCGGAACCGACCCGCCTTCGGCGTGCAGTTTCACCCGGAGTCCATCCTGACGCCGCGGGGCTCGGACCTCCTCGCCAACTTCCTCGCGATGGCCGGGCGATGACGCCGGACGTCGCCGAAGCTCTGAAAGTCGTGGCGGCGCGGGGGAGCCTCCCGCGGAGTCTGGCGGAGGCCGTGTTTCTCGACCTGATGGACGGGAAGGCGAGCGAGGCGCAGAAGGGCGCGATCCTCCTCGGCATTGCCACGCGGGGCGAAACGGCGGATGAGGTGGCGGGCGCCGTCACGGCCCTCCGGGCGCGCATGCGCCGCGTGCCGACCCGGCGCGCGCCGCTCCTTGACACGTGCGGGCCCGGCGGCATCGGCCGCGCGCTCTTCAACGTCTCGACGGCCGCGGCAATCGTCGCGGCGGGCGCGGGGGCCTCCGTTGCGAAGCACGGAAACCGGTCCATCACGTCGCGCGTCGGGTCCGCAGACGTGCTCGCCGCGTGCGGCGTCGCGATCGATCTCGAGCCGGAGGCGGCCGGCCGGATTCTGGACGAGGTCGGGCTGGTGTTTCTCTTCGCGCCGCGTTTCCATCCGGCCATGCGGGAGCTGGGAACCGTTCGGCGGGAGCTCGGTGTCCGCACGATCTTCAACGCCCTCGGGCCTCTCGCGAACCCGGCGGGCGCGACGCGGCAGCTGATCGGCGTGGGCCGCCTCGAGCTCGTCGCACTCCTCGCCGACGCGCTCGCGTCCTTGGGCGCCGAGCGGGCGCTCGTCTTCCACTCCGCCAACGGGCTCGACGAGCTCGTCCCCGGCGTCCCCGCGGCGGGGGTCGAGGTGCGCGACGGCTGGACCCGACCCTGGAGGTACGACCCCGACGCGCTGCCGCAGCCCGCCGTGGACGCCTCCGAACTGGCCGGAGGGGACGCGGCAGGCAACGCGGGGATGCTCGAGCGGCTGCTCGCCGGGGAAGCGGGGCCACGGCGCGAGGCGGTCTTGCTCAATACCGCGGCCGCCCTGGTCGTCGCGGGCCTCGCCGAGGACCTGCGCGACGGCCACGCGCGGGCCCGGGCGGCGATCGACGGCGGCGCGGCGGCCGCGAAGATGTCCGCCCTCCGGAGCGCGGCACCGTGAGCGCGACCCTCCTCGATCGGATCCTCGAAGACAAGCGCCGGCGGCTCCGAGGACCATCCACGTCCGCCGCCGGGGACGGCCCGCCGAGTGACGGAGACGGGTTCGTGCGGGCGCTCCGGTCCGCGGGCGTCCGTGTAATCGCCGAGATCAAGGCCCGGTCGCCCTCGGCCGGGGAGATTCTCGCGTCGCCGGCCGTGCGGGTCGAGGCGATCGCGCGCGCCTTCGCCGCGGGGGGGGCCGCGGCGATCTCGGTCGTGACGGAGCAGGACCACTTCGGGGGGGACCCCGCCTGGGTCCCTCGGGCGCGCGCGGCGTCCGGCCTTCCGGTCCTGATGAAAGACTTCTTCGTGGATGAGGCGCAGCTCGACGAGGCCGCCGGCCTGGGCGCGGACGCGGTCCTCCTCATCGTCGGGGCCCTGGAGGGCGAGGCGCTGGGCCGAATGCGCGAGGCGGCACGCGGACGGGGGCTCGCCGTGATCGTCGAGGCGCACGGAGAGGAAGAGGTGCGGCGCGCGGCGGCGGTGGAGCCGGAGGTCCTCGGCGTCAACGCCCGCGACCTCAGGACCTTCACGGTGAACCACGCGGCGATGCCGGCCCTCGCGGCCGCCGTCCCCGAGGGAATCGTTCGTCTCGCGGAGAGCGGGATCGCCGGGCGGGAGGACATCGCTCGGTTGCGGGCCGCCGGCTACGACGCGTTCCTCGTGGGCGAGAGTCTCCTGCGGGCCGGGGATCCGGAGTCGGCCCTGCGAGGGTTGATGTCGTGACGCGGGTGAAGGTCTGCGGCCTGACGCGCGAGGAGGACGTCCGCGCTGCGGTCGCGCTCGGGGCCGCATACGTTGGATGAAACTTCGCGTCGGGGTCTCCCCGCCGCCTGACCCTGTCGCGCGCTCGTCGCCTCGCTGCGGGCGGAGGATCTCGAGTTGCCGCTGCCGATCATCGCGGTCGTCACCACGCCGGATGCGGCACCCGTCTCGAATCGATGCCACGGAGTGCTCTTCGATTCGCAGGATCCCCGCCGGGACGGACCGGCGAGGATTCCGCTCGATTGGCGCGCGATGAAATCTTCGCCGAACGGCCCGGCGGTCCTGCTCGCCGGCGGCCTCACGCCGGAGAACGTCGGCGCCGCGATCCGCCTCGTCCGGCCGTCGGCCGTCGACGTCGCATCCGGTATCGAGTCGGCGCCCGGTATCAAGGATCAACGGCAGATGCGCCAGTTCTTCGAGGCCGTGCGGAGGGCCGATGCCGCGCTCTGACCGCCGGGGGTACTTCGGGCGTTTCGGAGGCCGGTTCGCGCCGGAGACACTGATGCCGCCGCTGGAAGAGCTCGAGGAAGCCTTCGACGCGCTTCGCCGCGACGCGGCGTTCCGCGCCGAGCTGGAGGGGTTGCTCCGGGACTATGCCGGACGGCCGACTCCGGTCACCGTCGCCGGGCGCCTCGCCCCCCGCGGTGCGCGGATCGCGCTGAAGCGCGAAGACCTCCTCCACACGGGCGCTCACAAGCTGAACAACTGCCTCGGCCAATGCCTGCTCGCGCGGGCGATGGGCAAGCGGCGTGTGATCGCCGAGACGGGGGCGGGGCAGCACGGCGTCGCGACCGCCGCGGCGGCCGCGCGCCTCAACCTGACCTGCCGCGTCTACATGGGCACGACGGACATGCGGCGGCAGCAGCCGAACGTCGCGCGGATGCGCCTCCTCGGCGCGGACGTGGTCGGCGTGTCCTCCGGATCGCGGACGCTGAAGGACGCGATCAACGAGGCGATGCGCGACTGGAGCGCGAGCGCCGCCACGACGCACTACGTCCTGGGATCCGCTCTGGGTCCCCACCCGTATCCTTCCATCGTCCGTCACTTTCAGTCCGTGATCGGACGCGAGGCGCGCGCCCAGATGCGGCGCCTCATCGGACACGACCCCGATGCGGTGGTCGCGTGCGTCGGCGGCGGCTCCAACGCGATCGGGATCTTCTCCGCGTACCTGCGGACCACGGCCCGGCTCTACGGCGTCGAGGCCGGCGGACGGGGACCTGGCGCCGGGGAGCACGCCGCCCGGTTTCCCGGGGGCCGCGTCGGCGTGCTGCACGGGACGCGCACCGTGCTCCTCCAGGATGCGTCCGGGCAGGTCGTTCCGACTCACTCGGTATCTGCGGGGCTCGACTATCCCGCGGTGGGGCCGGAGCACGCCCATCTCCGCGAGACGGGACGCGTCACGTATGCGCGGGTGTCCGACGCCGAGGCGCTCGACGCGTTCGCGCTCCTCGCCGCGTCGGAGGGCATCCTGCCGGCGCTCGAGAGCGCGCACGCGATCGCGTACGCCTTGAAGCTGGCCCGACGCCTCCCGCGCGCGCGCTGGATCCTCGTCAACCTCTCGGGCAGGGGAGACAAGGACCTCGCGGAGGTGGAAAGGCTCCGGCCGGTCCGCCGTCCGCTCCGTCCGCGATGAGCCGTATCGCGGCGGCGTTCGCCGCGGCGCGCGACCGCGGGCGCGCGGCGTTCGTCCCCTACCTCACGGTGGGGGATCCCTCGCCCGAGGGGACCGTCCGGTTCGCGCGCGCCCTCGTGGCCGCCGGCGCGGACGTCCTCGAGCTCGGGGTCCCCTTCTCCGACCCGATCGCCGATGGTCCGGTGCTCCAGAGGTCGGCGCAGCGCGCCTTGCGTGCCGGCGTGCGGCTCCGCGACGTCTTCGAGGTCGCCCGCCGGATTCGCGAGGAGAGCGACGTCGCGCTCCTCCTCTTCTCCTACCTGAACCCGCTGCTTCGCGTCGGGGCGGGCGTCGCGGCGCGCGCCGCGAAGCGCGCGGGCATCGACGGGGTCCTCGTCACCGACATGCCGCCCGAGGAGGCCGAGCCCCTCCGGCGTGTGTTCCGGGCGGCGCTCCTCGATACCGTTTTCCTCGTCGCCCCGACCTCGCCGCCGGCGCGCATGCGCCGCGCCGCCCGCATGTCGACCGGCTTCCTCTACGTCGTCTCCCGCGCGGGCACGACGGGGGCCCGGCGGGGCTTGCCCGCGGGGCTGGCCCCGACGATCCGGCGGGCGCGCCGCGCGGCCGGGGGGCTCCCCGTAGCGGTCGGGTTCGGCATCGCGAGCCCCGCCGCCGCCGCCGCTGCCGCGCGGCTGGCCGATGGCGTGGTCGTCGGCTCGGCGCTGGTCGCCGCCGCCGAGAGGGCGCGCGGGGACCCCGTCGCGGCGATGGCGCGCCTGGCCAGGTCCCTCTCCAGCGCGTGCCGGAAGGTCGGCCGGTGACCGGGCGGCCCGAGGGCCACTTCCTTCGGGTGCTCCGAGATCTCTCCCTCGAGTTGAGCCAGCTCGGGGAAATCCTCCGCGATCCCGGGGCCCGGCGCTACCACGCGGTCCGGGTGGCGCTGGCGGCCCATCCCCGGACGCCCCGCCGGGAGGCGCTGTCACTCGTGGGAACCCTCTACTGGCGGGGCCTGGCCCGCCTCTCCGCCGACCCCCGGGTCCACGCTGAGGTACGCCGCGCGGCGGATCGCGATCTGGCCCGCAGGCTCCCCGAGATGGCGCTGGCCGAGAGGATCGACCTCGCCCGGACGGTGGGGCGCGGGACCCTCCTGACCCTTCGTTTGGACCCGGATGCGCGCGTGCTCGCCGCGCTTCTGGACAACCGGTTCACGACGGAGCCCGACGTCGTCCAGGCCGCCGCCCACGCGGGGTCGGGTGGGAGCGGCCTGGAGGTCATCGCGGGACACCCACGTTGGTGCCTCCGGCCGGCCGTCCGGAGCGCCCTCCTTCGCAACCCCCGCCTCCCCGCGCCGGCCGCGCTCGCCCTCCTCAGCCGGGCGAGCCTCGAAGACCTCGAGGGACTGCGCCTCTCACCCGTGACACTCCCTCTCCTGCGCGCGTGCGCGGAAAGAGTCCTTGCGCACCGCTCGGGAGAGGACTAGCATGAAACTCTAATCGGCTGAACAAGGTGACGGCTTCCGTTCCTCTCACATTCGGCGAAGAGCTTCGCCGCGAGCGGGTCATCCGCGAGATTTCTCTTGAGGAGATCTCCGCGGCCACCAAGATCTCGATGCGGCTGCTCGCCGCGCTCGAAGCGAGTGACGTCGCCCGCCTCCCGGCCCCGACCTTCACGCGCGGCTTCATCCGCGCCTATGCGCGGCACCTCGGGATCGATCCGGAGGAAATGGTCAACGCGTACCTGATGGATCTCAAGTCCGGCGTCAGCCTCGAGGGGCCCACCGGCAAGAGCCCGCGGCCCCGCTCCCGGTTCCTGCGCGGACGCCGCGCGACCGCGGGAACGATCGTCGGGAGCGTCACGAGCATTCTGCTCCTTCTCGGCTTCATCGCGAGCCCCGAGCGACGCCCCCTTCCGATCCGCCCGCGTTCGGTGGTGGCCCTCGAGGCCGTTGCGTTCAAGAATGTCGCGCTCTCGAGCGAGCCGGCCCCCGCCATCCGCGAGGAGCCGTCAGCGCCGGAGCCACTGCCGGCGGAGGCGAGCCGCGTCTCTCTGCTTCTCGAGTGTGACGAGGACTCCTGGGCGAAGTTGACTGCGGACGGTGAGACGGTTTTCTCGGGAGTCATCCACCGCGGCGAGAGCCGCCGCTTCGAGGCGCGTGACGGGTTTCGACTCAGCCTCGGCAACGCGGGCGGCGTGCGCGTGAGCGTCGACGGACGATCTCTCGATCGCCTCGGAGGCGCCGGAGAGGTCGTACGCGATCTCCCGCTCCCTTCCGCCCTCGCCGCGACCCGGGGATAGTCCCCGCACCCTCTCAAGCTTCTTGACTCCCGAGATCGCCGAGCCGCGGGACCTCCTGTCCCTCCTGCGCGCGGCGCAGGCTCCCGCCGAGATCCGCCGGTTCGCCGCAGGGCGGCTTCTCCCCCTCGAGCCGGAGGATCAGATCCGTGCACTGCTGGCCGTCCTCCAGGATCCGGACCCCGAAATCGGCGGGATGGCGGCGAAGACCCTTCGGGGCTCGCCGCCGGACGAGCTGGCGCGGTTCCTCCAGCACGGGAGCCCCTCCGGCGTCGAGCTTGACGCGGTGGCGCGCCATTCGGACGATTCGTTCGTTCTGGAACAGGTCGTACGGCACCGGAACGTGGCCGACGAGACCCTGGAGCTGTTGGCCCGAACGGCCACGGGCGCGCCGCAGGAGGCGCTCATCGTCAACCAGGTGCGTCTGCTCCGACAGCCGGCCCTGATCGAAGCTCTTTTCGAGAACCCCCTGCTGACGCTCGACGGCCGCCGCCGGCTGAAGGAGATCCGCGAGGAGTTCTTCGACAAGGGCACGCGCCGCCGCGAGGCGGAGCGGATGCGGGTCGAGCAGGAGTCCACGGACGCCACGGCCGCCGAGGAGGCGGCTGCCGAGGCCGCGGAAGCGGCGCGAACGGCCCCGGATGTTCCCGAGGAGGAAGGGGAGTCGCTCGATCTCGCCGCGGCCTACCGCCGCATCACGGTGATGACGGTCTCCGAGAAGAT
>Ga0136614_10001320_pt1 | contig 14445 bp, 16 predicted proteins | sample AntDrymUQ2792106_2_FD_106643 | JGI IMG/M metagenome (GOLD analysis project Ga0136614, IMG submission 106643) | Polar desert sand microbial communities from Dry Valleys, Antarctica - metaG UQ279 (21.06) | ecosystem: Environmental > Terrestrial > Soil > Desert | place: Antarctica: Dry Valley... | reverse complement strand
TGACGACGCGGAGAGGGCCCGCGAGGAGCTCGAGTGGCGGAACGCACCCTCGTCCTGATCAAGCCCGACGCCGTCGAGCGGGGCCTCGCCGGCGAGATCCTCGCGCGGCTCGAGCAGCGTGGTCTCTCGCTTCGCGCCGCGAAGCTCGTCCGCGTCGATCGTGCGCTCGCCGAACGTCACTACGCCGAGCACGCCGAGAAGCCGTTCTTCGGCGAGCTCGTCGAGTTCATCACCTCGGCTCCCACGCTTGCGCTCGTCGTCGAAGGCGAATCGGCGATCTCGGTCGTCCGGACGACAATGGGAGCGACGAACCCCGTTGACGCGGCGCCCGGGACGATTCGCGGAGATCTCGCGCTCGCGATGCCCGACAACCTCGTGCACGGGTCGGATTCCGCGGAGTCGGCCGAGCGGGAGATCGCTCTGTGGTTCTCAGACGATGAGCTCGTCTGAGCCGGTCGACTCGGTCGCGCGCAACGTCGTCGCCTGGACACGCTCGAACGCGGAGTACACAAATCGCCAAGCCCACGACGCGTGGTCCCGCGAGGCGATCACGTGGGGAATGTTCGACGTGCCGGAGGCCGAGATCGGAGCGCTCGGTGAAGTGTCGGGGCTCGATGTCGTCGAGCTCGGCTGCGGGACCGCGTATTTCTCCGCTTGGCTTGCGCGGCGGGGAGCGCGGCCGGTCGGCGTGGATCCGACGCTGGCGCAGCTCGCGACCGCTGAACGGTGCCAGCGGGAGTTTGACCTCTCGTTCCCCCTGATCGAGGCGGCCGCCGAAGCCGTTCCGCTTCCGGACGCGTCGTTCGACCTGGCCATTTCCGAGTACGGTGCGTCCCTCTGGGCCGACCCGTACCGCTGGGTGCCGGAGGCAGCACGGTTATTGCGGCCGGGCGGCCGTCTCGTCTTTCTTACGAACTCGGTGCTCGCCATCCTGTGCGCGCCCGGCGAGGGGCGCGTGGAGGAGCGTTTGCTCCGGCCGCAGTTCGGGATGTACCGGTTCGAGTGGCCGGCTGAGGAGGGGGTCGACTTCCACCTGGCGCATGGAGACTGGATCCGCGTGCTTCGCGCCAATGGTTTCGAGGTCGAAGGTTTGATCGAGCCGCGGGCGCCCGACGAGGCGGTAACACACGCGTACTACGACTTCGTCACCGCCGACTGGGCGCGCCGGTGGCCCGCGGAGGAGATCTGGCAGGCACGTAAGCAGACGTGAGCGTTCCGCCCGCACCGCCGCTCGTGCTTGCGTCCACGTCGCCGCAGCGGCGGGCGATCCTCGAGCAGCTCGGGCTTCCGTTCGACGTGGTCACCCCGCGCTACGAGGAGCGCGACCCGCCCGGCGCCGACCCGGTTGGTCTCGTGCGCGAGCATGCGCGCGGGAAGGCTCGCTCGGTCGCGTCCGATGCGGGAGACCGTCCGGTGGTCGGCGTGGACACGGCGGTCGTCCTCGAAGGCGAGATCTTCGGGAAGCCGGGCGACGCAGGGGACGCCGAGCGCATGCTCGAGCATCTCTCGGGCAAGACACACGTCGTCGTCTCCGGACTTTGCCTAGTCACCCCGGGATGGGAGGAGCTTCTCCACGACGGCACACGCGTGTCGTTTCGGACGCTCACGCCGCGCGATCTCGCCGCCTACGTCGCAAGTCGCGACTGGGACGGCCGTGCGGGTGCGTACGCGATCCAGGGCCTAGGTGCGGCGCTCGTCGAGCGTATCGAGGGCGATTACCTGAACGTGGTCGGCCTTCCGGCAGCCGCCCTCGTGCGCCTGCTCGCCGAGCGCTTCCCGGGCGTGTACGGCTTCGGGTAGGCGTCCCGCCGGGGCGGCTTCGCGTAGAACCGAAGGGGGGACTTCAATAGACTCCTGCTGGGGATGGGCCTCTTGGGATACATGAGCGGTCTCGGCGGCCGCGAGATCGCGGTTGATCTCGGCACCGCGAACACCCTCGTGTACGTCCGCGGCCGAGGCATCGTCCTCTCGGAGCCGTCGGTCGTTGCGATCGACCAGCGGACCGGCGAGGTGCACGCCGTCGGGGTCGAGGCGAAGCGAATGCTCGGCCGCACGCCGGGGACGATCAGCGCGATCCGCCCGCTCAAGGACGGCGTGATCGCCGACTTCGACGTGACGGAGCAGATGCTCCGTCACTTCATCCAGAAGGTGCACCACAATCGCTTCGCGCACCCGCGCGTCGTCGTCTGCGTGCCGAGCGGGGTCACCGGCGTCGAGAAGCGCGCGGTCGAGGAGGCGACGCTCAGCGCCGGCGCGCGCCAGGCCTACCTGATCGAGGAGCCGATGGCGGCAGCGATCGGCGCGGGCCTTCCTGTCTCCGAGCCGACCGGGAACATGATCGTCGACATCGGCGGCGGCACGACCGAGGTTGCCGTCATCTCCCTCGGAGGCATCGTCGTCTCGCAGTCCATCCGCGTCGGCGGCGACGAGATGGACGAAGCGATCATGAGTCACATCAAGAAGGAGTACAAGCTCCTGATCGGCCAGCAGACCGCCGAGGAATTGAAGCTCGAGATCGGTTCGGCGTGGGAGCTCCGAGAAGAAGTGCGCGCTGAGGTGAGAGGACGCGACATGTTGACCGGCCTTCCGAAGACCATCGTGATCACGTCGGAAGAGGTCCGAAGAGCGCTCGACGAGCCCGTCGGCCAGATCCTCGACGCAATCAAGTCGACGCTCGACAAGACGCCCCCCGAGCTCGCGGCCGACATCATGGACCGCGGGATCGTGCTTGCCGGAGGCGGCGCGCTTCTCTCCGGGCTCGACGTGCGGTTGCGCGAGGAGACGCTCATGCCGGTGCACCTGGCCGACTCGCCGCTCACATGCGTGGCCGTAGGCTCCGGGCGGAGCCTCGAGGAGTTCGAGGTCCTTCACCGGTCGGCGAAAGCCCGCCAGCGAAACGGCCGCGGGCGCCGGTAGGCGCTCGAACTCTCCGGGCTTCCCTTTAAACTACTGGCTCCGTGCCTCGGCAACGCACAGCACGGCTGCCTGTCCTCAGTCGCTCAGCGCCCCGCTCCGAAGTCTCGCGCGCGCGAGGCGGAGGCCCCATCAAGGCGCGCATCGTCGCGCTTGTGCTGGTTCTGCTCTCGGTCGCGCTGATCACGATCTACTTCCGGGAGTCCTCCGGAGGCGCTTTGCATGGAGCGCAGAGGATCGGTGTCAGCGTTCTCGCGCCCTTCGAGATCGCCGCCGAGCGGGTTGCCCGGCCTTTCCGCGATGCCTACGGCTACGTCTCGGACCTCGTCGGCGCGAAGGAGGAGAACGCAGAGCTTCGCGCGGAGATCGAAGAGCTTCGCCGGCAGGTGGTCGAGAACGAGACGGCGGCGCAGGAGAACGACGAGCTGCGCAAGACGCTCAACTACGTCGAGGGCCCACGGTTTCCCGACGAGTTCAACCCGGTCGTAGCTCAGGTGATCGTGCGGCCGCAGGACGTGTATCGGCAGGAGATCGTCGTGGCGGCCGGCTCCAATGACGGGATCGGACGGGACGATCCCGTCGTCACCGAAGAGGGCCTCGTGGGGACGGTTATGGAGGTGACGGGGAACGCGGCGAAGGTCCGTCTCTTGACCGATCAGCAGAGCGCCGCGTCGGCTCTCGTCCTCCAGACTCAGGCCGCGGGGATCGTCGTGCACGGAACCAGCGTCAACTCGCTCATCCTCGACCGCGTTCCCAAGGACCAGCTGGTCGAGGAGGGGAACATCGTCGTCACCGCGGGCTCGAGGGCCGGGAAGTACGAGTCGCTCTACCCGCGCGGGATCGCAATCGGAATCGTGACGGCCGTCAGCCAGCGGGACGTCGACTTCTACAAGCGGATCCAGATCGCGCCGCTCGTCGACTTCGACTCCCTCGAAGAGGTCGTCGTGCTCGTCGCAAAGGCACGGAAGTGACGGCAGCCGACCTCGCCAAGGCGGCCGGCCTTTTCCTCTTCGCGGCGCTCCTGCAGGTGACGCTCGTCACGTCGGTCAACGTCGCGAGCGGGCATCCGGACCTCGTGCTCGTCCTGCTCGTGTCGATCGCGCTGCTGCGCGGACCGATCCTCGGAGCGGTCTCGGGCTTCTGGGCCGGCCTCGTCCTCGACGTCGCCGCGCTCCAGACGCTCGGCCTTTCGTCTTTGCTCTTGACGTTCATCGGGTACTGGGCCGGGCGGTTCGGCGAGGCGACGAGCCGTCGCTCGCCGCATCCGCCGCTCGTCGCGGTCGCGCTCGCGACGGTCGTCGTGATCGTCGGAGCGGCCGTCCTCCACTTCATGCTCGGCGACACGGTTCCGCTGTCCCACGTCCTCGGGCCGGTCCTCCTTCCGAGCCTCGCCCTGAACTCGCTCCTCGCGTATCCGCTCTATCGACTGTCCGGCCGCCTTTTCCAGGCTCCCGTTCCGGAGCGAAGAGAGGCGGTGCTCCTTGTCTAGCCTTCCCGGCTTCCTGCCTCCGGACCCGCGCGCCGAGGAGCCGTACCGCGTCACGCCGCAGATGGCAATCCGGATCGCGATCCTGGGAATCATCGCGATCGCGCTCTTCGCCGCGCTCTTCTTCCGCCTCTGGGCGCTCCAGATCATCTCCGGCGAGCGCTATCTCGAGGAGGCGCGGAACAACCAGATCCGGACCTTCCGGGCGTCGGCGCAGCGCGGCACGATCGCCGATCGCGACGGCGCCCTCCTCGTCTCCAACGTCCCGGGAACGGTCGTCCAGCTCTGGCCCGCCGCGCTCGCCGAGATGTCCGACGCCGAACGGGCCTCGATGCTTCGCCGCCTTTCCAATGTCCTCGGCGTCCCGCTCGCCGACATACGCGCCGACCTCCGTCGCCGCGCGAGCGACCCGCTGACACCCGTGACGGTGAAAGAGGGCGTCGGCGACCCGAAGGTCAAGTACCTCCTCGAGCACCAGGCGCGCTTCCCGGGCGTCCAGGTCGCGCAGACGCAGCTTCGCAACTACGAGGAGGGAGCGCTCGCCGCCCAGATCTTCGGCTACGTGGGGGAGATCACTCCGGATCAGCTCGCCGAGCGCCGGGACAAGGGCTACGCGCCGGGCGACCGCATCGGGCAGGCCGGCGTCGAGGCGAGCTACGACCGCTACCTGCGTGGCGTTCCCGGGGTGGGGCGCGTGAGGGTCGACGCACTCGGCCGCATCATGAGCGACCGCGAGTTCAGCCAGCTCCCCGAGACCGGGTACTCGATCCGGCTCACGATCGACTCGAACCTGCAGCGCGCAGCGGAGGACGCCATCGCGTACGGGATTCGCCTCGCGCGGGAAGAGGGCGAGTGGAACGCGAACGGGGGCGCGCTTGTCGCGATGGACCCGAAGACGGGCGAGATTCTGGCGCTCGCATCGAACCCGACGTTCGACCCGTCCATCTACGTGGGGCGCGTGGACCCGAAGGACCTCAAGCGGCTTTCGGATCCCGCGACGAATTACCCCACGCTCAACCGGGCGACCGCAGGCCTCTATCCGCCCGGGTCGACCTTCAAGCCAGTCACGGCTCTCGCCGCGATGCAGGAAGGGCTCCTCTCGACGGATGAGCTCATCCAGTGCACGGGGAAGCGCGTGGTGGGCGAGGACAAACAGGTCTTCATGAACTGGGATCCCCTCAAGGACGAGCCGATGACGCTCACGACGGCGATCGCCAACTCGTGCGACACGTATTTCTACGAGGTCGCCCTGCGCGCGTACAAGCAGCCGGACTCGCCGATCCAGAAATGGGCCCGGCGCATGGGCTTCGGGCACTCGACAGGGGTCGACGTCGGGCCGGAAGGAGCCGGTCTCATTCCGACGCCCGCCTGGCGCCGGCGCCACTTCAAGAGCGAGATCGACAAGCTCTGGAAGAGCGGCGACTCCGTCCAGCTCGGCATCGGACAGGGAGACGTCCTCGTGACGCCGCTTCAGATGACGCGGCTCTACGCGCTGATCGCGAACGGCGGAAAGCTCGTCGAGCCGACGATCGTCCGGCAGGTCGAGCGCCCGAGCCCTGAAGGTGACACCGCGGTCGTCGTGCGGCCCTTCAGCCCGCGGCCGCCGGAGGACATCGGCCTCGACCCGACTGGAATCAGGGTCCTGCAGGAAGGCCTATTCGATGCGACGCACGCCAGCTACGGGACGTCGCAGAGAGTCTTCGGGACCTTTCCGATTCCGATCGCCGGGAAAACGGGAACGGCCGAGAAGTTCGTCGACGTCCCGGGCGGCGGCCGCCTGTTCGACCAGTCATGGTGGTGCGGCTACGGACCGTACGAGGATCCCGAGCTTGCCGTCTGCGCCCTGATCGAGAACGGCGGCCACGGAGGCGAAGCGGCGGCGCCCGCGGCGCTCAAGGTCTTCGAGGAGTTCTTCGCGGAGGAGCTCCAGCCCGGTTCGTATTCCGTCGCCCCGCAGGAGAGCGACTGATGGCGACCCGCGTCGTCCAGGCGGAAATCCCCTCGTCGTTCGCGGCGGAGGCCGGTGCGATCCTGCGCCGGCTCGACTACGTCCTTTTGGGCGTCATGGCGGCGCTGATCGCGTACGGCCTCTGGGTGCTCGGCGCCGTCTCCCGGAACGACGTGCCCGGCGAGCCCGACTACTACGTGATCCGCCAGGCGATCAACGTCGCGCTCGGCACGACCGCGTTCGTGGCCGTCACGTTCGTCAACCCCGAGTCGTACCGCCGTTACCGCAAACCTCTCTACGCGGCCGCACTGTTCCTTCTCACGATCGTGTTCGTGGCAGACGCCATCCGCGGCACGCAGCGGTGGATCGACATCGGCTTCTTCCGCTTCCAGCCCTCCGAGGTCGGGAAGATCCTCCTCGTCCTCGTCCTCGCCGGCTACCTGGCCGACTGCGCGAGACGGATCGAAGAGTGGCGGACCACGCTCACCGCCGTCGGCCTCGCGGCGCTGCCGGCCTTCCTCGTCTTCATCGAGCCGGACTTCGGCACGGCTCTGATCTACGCGGCCGCGCTGGCCGCCGCTCTGTTCGTTGCGGGCACGCGCTGGTCGCATCTGCTCGCGCTCGCCGGTGGAACCGTCACCCTCGCGCTCGGGATCCTCTGGATCCTGCCGACGGCGGGGATCGACGTCCTCCGCCCGTACCAGGTCGAGCGCCTCACGGGATTCCTGAACCCTGATCTCGATCCGAGTGGCGCCACCTACAACGTGACGCAATCGGTGACCGCCGTCGGGTCCGGCGGTCTTGACGGGCGGGGGGTCGCGGGCGCGAGCCAGACGAACATGAACTACCTCCCCGAACACGCAACCGACTTCATCTTCTCGTCGCTCGCAGAGCAACGCGGGTTTCTCGGCGCTTCGCTTCTCCTCCTCCTCTACGCGCTCCTCGTCTGGCGCGGGATCAAGACGATCGCGCTCGCACCGAGCCTCTTCACCGCGACCGTGGCGGCCGCGACCGTGTTCGCGCTCGTCGTCCAGGTGTTCGTAAACGTCGGCATGACGATCGGAATCGCCCCGATCACCGGGATCCCGCTTCCGTTCGTCTCCTACGGCGGCACATCGATGATCGCGAGCATGGTGATGGTCGGGCTTCTCGAGGCGATTCATGTGCGCGGGCGCCTCGCCGGCCGCTCGTGACCCCGCACAAACGCCGTCCGGCTCGGGTCCTAGCCTTCCGGCGCATGAGCACCGAGGACACGTTCGGGGCAGAGGGGGCGCTCGTCATCGAGGAGGCCGACGCGTGGTTCGAGTACCTCGAAGCGGTGCGCACGCACGCGAGCTCGGGCCGGTACGACGAGGTCGAGCCGTGGGCGTGGGCCCGCCTGAGACAGCGGCTCAACGCCGTTGATGCCGAGCGCTCTCGCCTGAAGCCGGCCGCGGCGTAGCGGCAGCACGGAGTCCCGCTGCTACCCTGTGCCCATCGCGCAGGGAGAACCGGGCCCGGATCGGGCGAGCGGGATCCACGCGCCAACGACATGAGCTTTGTGGCCACGCCTCCGCGTCCAATGAAACGCGCGCAACTCAAGCAGCGCGTCGGAGCCGTGCGCCCGAAAGGAGAAAAGCGTGCTGCAGTGGTTTCGCAGAAAGACGCGCGTCGCGGAGGAGGCGCCGCGAGTGGCGGCCGCCCCGGCGCCGCTCGAAGAGAAGAAGACCGGGCCACCGAGGTCCGGCTCCTCGTCCGGGGAGACTGAGAAGAAGCCCGCGCGTCGCAGGCGCGGATCGCGCGGCGGACGGGGCCGCAAGAAGACCACAGAAACTCCAGCCGCCGAGGCCAAGCCCGGTCCGAAGGCCGGCGAGGAGAAAGAAAAGCCGAAGCCGAGAGCCCGGCGGCCACCCCAGCCGGCCCGTCCCCGGCCGGAGCTTCCTCCCGTCAAGAAGGAAATCCTCGTCTCGGTGGACGTCGGCGAGCAGCGAGTCGCCGTGCTCGAGAACGGGAACCCCGTCGAGGTCTACCTCGAGCGACCGGGGCGCCGATCGATCGCGGGGAACGTCTACAAAGGGATCGTCGACAACGTCCTGCCGGGGATGGAGGCCTCGTTCGTCGAGATCGGGCTCGGCCGAAACGGGTTCCTCTACGTGGACGAGATCGTCGTCCCGGAGCTCGAGGGCAAGCGCCAGGGCCGTCGGATCCAGGAGCTGATCGAGCGCGGCCAGGAGGTCGTCGTCCAGGCGGTCAAGGACCCGATGGGGACAAAGGGGGCGCGCCTCACGACAGAGATCTCCCTTCCCGGCCGCTTCCTCGTCTACGTGCCTTCCGGCGAGGGAGTCGGGATCTCACGCAGGCTCGAGGACGACGAGCGCGAGCGCCTGAAGGCGATCTCGAAGGAGCTCGACCTTCCAGAGGGAGGGATCATCATCCGGACCGCGGCCGAGGGTGCTTCCAAGGCGGAGATCGAGGGCGACCTCGCGCTCCTCCAGAAGCTCTGGGCGACGATCCAGGGCCGCGCCTCCCGCGCCGAGGCGCCTTCGCTCGTCTACCAGGAGGCCGAGCTCCCCCTCCGCATCGTCCGCGACCTCTTCATCCGCGATTTCGAGCGCGTGGTGGTCGACCACGACCGGACGCATCGGCGAATCGTCGGCTACCTGAAGCGGACCTCGAAGGATCTCGCCGAGCGCGTCGAGCTCTACACCGGCAAGGAGCGTCTGATGGAGCGAGGCGGAGTCGAGGCGGCCGTCCGCTCGACGCTCAACCGCAGGGTCGATCTGCCCTCTGGCGGCTACCTGATCTTCGACTACGCCGAGGCGTTCACGGTCATCGACGTCAACACCGGCCGCTTCGTCGGGGGACGCGGCAAGGCGAGCACCGCACGCCTCGAGGACACGATCACGAAGAACAACCTCGAGGCCGTGCAGGAGGTGGTTCGGCAGCTCCGCCTCCGCGACATCGGCGGGATCATCGTCATCGACTTCATCGACATGGCGAATCCGAAGAACCGCGAGCTCGTCGAGGAGGCTCTGCGGCGCGAGCTCGAGCGGGACCGGACGAAGACCTACGTCGTGGAGATCTCGCCGCTAGGGCTCGTCGAGATGACGCGGCAGAACGTGACCGACGGGCCGCGCGAGATCCTCACCGTCGCGTGCCCGACCTGCGACGGCGACGGCATCGTGATCTCGGACGAGACGAACGCCGTCGACGCAGAGCGGCGCCTGCGCGCCCTCGTCGCGACGTATCGGACCCAGGCGTTTCGCCTGGAGATGAACTCGCGCGTGGCGGGCATCCTGATCGGGCCCGGCGCTTCGCGGCTCGAAGAGCTCGAGCGGGAGACGGGACGCCGGTTCTACTTCGAGACGAAGGACGACCGCCCGGGTGACCACTTCGTCGTGCTCGAGAAGGGACCCATCTCCCGCCTCGAGGCGAAGTCCCTTCCGGTCGCGAGCGGCGACGAGCTCGAGGTCGAGCTCGAGGCGAAGCACATGCACGATGACGCCGACGCGATCGCGCGGCTCGACGGCTACGTCATCGCGGTCGCCGGCGCCGGAAACAAGGTCGGCAAGAAGGTCAAGGTTCGTATCGAGCGCGCCACGAGGACGGTGGCCTACGCCGTCCTCAGCGACGGCGCCGCCGTCGAACCGCCGGTCGAGGCGGGCGTCGAGCTCGAGACGGAGACGCCCGGGATCGCGGTCGACCCCGAAACGGCGCCGGCGGACGAAGAGGCGGTCCCCGTCGAGATCGCCACCGAGGAGAAGCCGAAGAAGCGGACGCGGCGTGGGAGCAGGGGTGGCCGCGGCCGCAAGAAGCCCACGGAGACCGAAGGAGCGCAGGCCGCGACGAGTGACGGCGCCGCACCAGTCGATCCCGCGTCGGTGGAAGAGCCCGCCGACGCAACCGACGCCGAGGGCCCGTCGGACGAGTCAGGCGAAGCAAAGCCGAAGAAGCGGGCGCGGCGCGGAAGCCGCGGCGGCCGGGGCCGCAAGAGGACTCCTGCCGCTGCCGATGCCGCCACCGCGATCGAGGACGGTGCTGCGAGCGCCGAACCGGCGCCCCCGGTTGAGGAAACCGACGGCAATGCACCGTCGGACGAGATGGGCGAGGAGAAGCCGAAGAAGCGAACGCGCCGTGGTACGCGAGGTGGGCGGAACCGTCGTCGCAGCCGTCCGCCGGGAACACCGATCGACGAGGATGTCGCGACGGTTGCCGCCGAGGAGGAGGCTCGCTAGAATTTCCGCCAGGCGGGCGCAAGCCCGCTTCTTGACGCCATGACGTACGCGATCATCGCAATAGGAGGGAAGCAATACCGCGTCCGCGAGGGTGAGCGACTGCTCGTCGACCGTCTCCCGTACGACGAGGGGAAGACGTTCCACGCGGACATTCTCCTGCTCGGCGGCGACGGCGACGCGCGCGTCGGGGGCGATCTCAAGGGCGAGCAGGTGACGGCCCGCGTCGCGGCGCACGTCCTCGGCGAGAAGGTGATCGTCGGGAAGCACAAGCGGCGCACCGGCTACCGACGCCGCAACGGCCACCGGAGCCGGCTCTCGCAGATCGAGATCCAGTCGATCGCGAAGAAGGCCGCACGTTCGTCCACGACGAAGAAGACAGAGACCGCGAAGAAGGCCGAGCCAGCGGCGAAGAGCGGGTCGGGGGCAGCAACCGCGAAGAAAACATCGAAGAAGGCCGAGGAGAAGAAGTAGATGGCGCACAAGAAAGGACTTGGCTCCTCGAAGAACGGGCGCGACTCCGAGTCCAAACGACTCGGCGTGAAGATCTTCGACGGCCAGGAGATCAGGGCCGGCATGATCGTTGTCCGCCAGCGCGGTACTCGCTTCCGCGCAGGCCCAGGGGCTGGTCTTGGGCGCGACCACACGATCTTCGCGAAGCGCGACGGGCGCGTCTCGTTCGAGAGCGCCGGCGACAGCCGCGTCGTCTCGATCAACTAGACGGTTCGCCGCGCGGCGGCCATGTTCCACGACCGTGCCCGCATCCAGGTGAAAGGCGGCCGCGGCGGTGACGGCGCGCTGAGCTTCCGGAGGGAGAAATACGTCCCGAAAGGCGGGCCGGACGGCGGCGACGGAGGGCACGGCGGGGATGTCGTGCTGGTCGCCGAGCGCGACCTCCGCGATCTCGCGTTCTTCAAGCGCAAGCAGCGCTTCGCCGGCGAGCGCGGGCGCCACGGCGAGGGATCGAATCGCCGCGGCGCCGACGGCGACTCCGTGGAGCTCCGCGTCCCGGTCGGCACGCAGGTCTTCGACGAGAGCGGCCGCCTCGTCGCCGACCTCGCTCATGTCTCCGCGCGCGTGACGGTGGCGCGCGGTGGAACCGGCGGCGCAGGGAACAAGCGCTTTGCGAATCCCACGGAGCAGGCGCCGCGGATCGCCGAGGTCGGCCAGCCCGGTGAGGCCGCAACGCTCGAGCTTCGCTTGAAGCTCATCGCGGACGCGGCGCTGCTCGGCTTCCCGAATGCAGGCAAGTCTTCGCTCCTCCGCCGCCTCTCGAATGCCAAGCCGAAGGTCGCCGACTATCCCTTCACGACGATCGCGCCGGTGCTCGGGACGGTCGAGGGGCCGGACGGGCGGCAGTTGACCGTCGCAGACGTGCCGGGCCTCCTCGAGGGCGCGAGCGAAGGCGTCGGCCTCGGAGACGAGTTCCTCGCTCATCTCGAGCGCGCACGGCTCTTCCTCCACGTGATCGAGATCCAGGAAGACGTGGAGGAGCGTTTCCACGCAATCGACCGCGAGCTGCGCGCGTACGGCGCGGGCCTCGCCGAGCGCCCCCAGATCGTCGTCCTGAACAAGCTCGATCTCGTCGACGGGCCCGAGCCGTTCGGCATCGCGGACGACAGGGCGCGCGCTGTCGTGCCGGTGTCGGCGGCGACAGGGGCCGGGATCGACGAGCTGAAGCGCGCGCTCTTCGAGCTCATTTTGGAGGCCGCGCCGACCGCTGCGCCGGTCGAAGAGATGGCCGACTTCCTCGTCTACCGTCCGCAGCCGCCACGAAGGCGGCCGTACAGGATCCTCCGGGGCGACCGCGGTTACCGCGTCTCGGGCCCAGGCGTCGCAGCAGAGGACGACGAGGCGTTGCGGGAAGCGCTCCGTGCGGCCGGGGCGAAGCCCGGCGATCCGGTGACGGTGGGCGACACGACGTACGAGTTCGAATGATCGTTTCTCCTCGCGAAACGGCGTGCGTATTTCGACACGCTCGCGTCAGTCAGAGGGCACAACCCGCGCACCACGCGTATCGCGATTCGCAGTACGCTCGACGCGGGGGAACCACTAACCAGGGGGCCCCCGGGGGCAACCATAGCGCGCGGGTATCCGAAGGGCCGGGGAGCCGCGTATCGTGAGCGTCGGGCTTCTTGGCGGCGCGTTCGACCCCCCGCACAACGGCCACCTCGCGCTCGCGGACGAGGCCGTCCGCCAGTTTCAGCTCGAACGCCTCGTGGTCCTCCCGACCGGCTCGCCGCCGCACAAGCAAACCCATACCGACCCTTGGGCGCGCTTCCGCCTCGCCGCCTCAGCGTTCGAGGGGCGGCCGAACGTCCAGCTGAGTGCGCACGAGCTCGAGCGCGAAGGCCTTTCGTACACGGTCGACACAGTTCGCTGGGCGTCCGCGATCTGGCCGGACCCGATCTTCCTCGTCGGCGCCGACGAGTTCGCCGACTACCTCGCCTGGAAGGAGCCGAACGGCATCCTCGAGCACGCGCGCCTGGGCGTGGCGACGCGTCCCGGCTTCCCCCGCGAGCGCCTCGAGCTCGTCCTCCGCGAGCTCGAACGACCGGACCGCGTCGAGTTCTTCACGATTCCCGAGATCCCGATCTCCTCGCGCGACATCCGGGAGCGGGTGCGACGAGGCGAACCGATCGACGAGCTCGTGCCCGAGGCCGTAGCGCATTCCATTCGTGAAGATGGGCTCTATCGCTCCACTTGAGTATTGACCGCGATCCCTGTCTATGACTACGCTCTGACTGATGCCGGTGAGCGATAGGAGCGCCTGAGCGCTGACCCCACTCGAGCAAGCGCAGCGCATCGCCGACCTCGCCCAGAGCAAGCTGGCTCGGGACGTGACGATCCTCGACATGCGGCCGGTGTGCTCGTACACCGACTACTTCGTGATCTGCACGGGCCAGAACCCGAGGCAGACGAAGGCGATTTACGACGAGGTCCGCGAACGGCTCAAGGCCGACGAGCGGATGATCCCCCACCGCGTGAACGGGGCTGAGCAGGCGACCTGGATCGTCGTCGACTACCTCGACGTCGTCCTGCACGTATTCACGCCCGAGGCGCGCGGCTACTACCGTCTCGAGGAGCTCTGGGGGGACGTGCCCTCGGTCGAGCTCGCCGCAGTCCGCTAGACGCGTCCGAGGCCTTCGGCGCCTTCGCCGCCGAAACCGCCCACTGCCCAGATCACTAGGATGATCGCCGTCAGGAGGACGGCGAGGAGGAGGATCCCCCCGACGAACGCGATCGGGGGGCTGTTCAGCCGAAGGCGGCGCCGCGTCTCCGGGCTCTGCTCCTCCATCCTCGCCTGAACCTTACAAGCGGGGAAACCGAATCGATGCTGAGCGCGCTGTGTCCGGTGTACGAACTAATGTTCGATTGAATGCTGCCAGGCCAGAAGGGAGCGATCGCGGAAACGGCTGTGATTCATGCTGCCGTGAAGCTCGGCATCGGCGTCTTCAAGCCGGTCTTCGACGGCGAGCGGTACGACCTGATCTTCGACCTTCGGCCGAAGCTAATCCGGGTGCAATGTAAGTGGGCGGTCCTTCGCGAAGGAGCGGTCGTGGTCCGCTGCTATTCGGAGAGACGCGGTCCCGATGGAAATGTGAGACGGTTGTATTCCGCCGAGGAAATTGACGCCTTCGCCGCCTACTGTGCGCCGATTGACCGATGCTTCTTCATTCCGATCGGTGACGTAGGACATCAGTCGGCTGTTCAATTGAGACTGCATGCGGCACGTAACAACCAGACACGTCGAGTGCGTCCGGCAGAAGATTTCGATTTCGCGGCTAGACTTCGCTCGCTGGATTTCGGGGCCATAGCTCAGTTGGGAGAGCGTCTGGCTGGCAGCCAGAAGGTCACGGGTTCGAGTCCCGTTGGCTCCATTCCGC
>Ga0136614_10001319_pt1 | contig 14447 bp, 17 predicted proteins | sample AntDrymUQ2792106_2_FD_106643 | JGI IMG/M metagenome (GOLD analysis project Ga0136614, IMG submission 106643) | Polar desert sand microbial communities from Dry Valleys, Antarctica - metaG UQ279 (21.06) | ecosystem: Environmental > Terrestrial > Soil > Desert | place: Antarctica: Dry Valley... | reverse complement strand
CACAAGAAAAAGTACGTCTACAAGGCTCACGTGGAAACTTCTCAAGGCTTGCGCGAGCGATCGCGTTTCGGCGGCAGCCCCAAGCAGCCATCGATTACCTGCTGGCCGACACCCCCGTTGACCACGGGACATACGTCCGAAGGCCGCAATGGCTACACATCGGACGACATAATAACAGCGTAATAGAGGAGGCTTCGGTCATGTCCGACGCAACCGTTATTCCCTATGGCCGCAAAACCCAACGGCCGCCCACGTTAAAAGAAGTTCACATCCTCTGGATTACCGGAGGGCTCGGTTGTGACGGCGATTCAGTTTCTATCACCGCCGCCAGCCAACCCAGCATAGAAGACGTCGCCCTCGGGGCTATCCCCGGACTCCCCAAGGTCCACTTGCACAACCCGGTGCTCGCCTATGAAAACGGCGATGAGTTCATGAAGCCTTTTCACCAAGCGGCAAATGGCGAGCTCGATAACTTCGTGCTGGTGATGGAAGGCTCGATCCCCAACGAGAAGATCAGCGGCGAGGCCTACTGGGCCGGCTTTGGCACTGACCCGAAGACCAAGCAGCCTATCACCATCCCGCAGTGGCTCGATTGGCTCGCCCCCAAAGCGCTGGGTGTGGTAGCGGCTGGAACGTGTGCAACCTACGGCGGCATCCACGCCATGCAAGGCAATCCGACCGGTTGTATGGGTGTGGCGGATTATCTCGGCTGGAATTGGAAATCAAAGGCCGGGTTGCCTATTGTCAACGTGCCCGGCTGTCCGGTGCAGCCTGACAACTTTATGGAGACCTTGCTTTATCTCCTCTATCAACTCGCTGGCCTCGCGCCCATGATCCCCCTGGACGATGCCCTGCGGCCTCAGTGGCTGTTTGGCCGCACCGTGCATGACGGCTGCGACCGGGCGGGTTATTTCGAGCAGGGTGACTTCGCGACCGAGTATGGCTCTCCCAAGTGCATCGTCAAGCTGGGCTGTTGGGGTCCGGTGGTGCAGTGCAATGTGCCCAAGCGGGGCTGGATGGCCGGCATGGGAGGCTGTCCGAATGTGGGCGGCATCTGTATCGGTTGCACCATGCCGGGCTTCCCGGACAAGTTCATGCCCTTCATGGACCAACCGCCCGGTAGCATCCTATCCACGGGCATGGTGACACCCTACGGTAAGATTGTCCGCGCGTTGCGCAAGCTGACCAACTCGACCCTCAACAAAGAGCCGAAGTGGCGCCATAACCGTCCGCAACTGACCACCGGGCACCGCCCGAATTAGCTGGGCCTCGCTAGAGCCAAAGAGGAGAACAACATTATGTCTACCGTCATGCCCGATACCAGAACTACCCAAAAAGCCGCGCCAGGCAAACTCGTGGAAATGAACTGGGACCCCATCACGCGCATCGTGGGGAGTCTCGGCATCTACACGAAGATAGATTTCGAAAATCGCCGTGTCGCTGAATGCCATAGCACCTCGTCAATTTTCCGCGGGTACAGCATTTTCATGAAAGGCAAAGATCCGCGCGATTCGCACTTCATCACCAGCCGCATCTGCGGGATCTGTGGGGATAATCAGGCCACTTGCTCGGTATACGCGCAGAACATGGCTTACGGCGTGAAGCCGCCCGCCATCGCCGAGTGCATCGTGAACCTGGGCGAGGCGGCCGAGTACATGTTCGACCACAACATTTTCCAGGATAACTTGGTCGGTGTGGACTTTTGCGAGCAGATGGTCAAGGAGACCAATCCCGGCGTATGGGAAAGGGCGAAAACAACCGAAGCCCCGCATGCGAAAGACCATGGTTATCGCACTATCGCCGAAATCATGACCGCGCTGAACCCGTTCAGCGGAGAGTTCTACCGCGAGACACTGCAGGTGAGCCGCTACACGCGCGAGATGTTCTGTCTCATGGAGGGACGCCACGTCCATCCCTCGACGCTCTATCCGGGCGGCGTGGGTACCGTGCCGACCGTTCAGTTGTTCACGGATTACATCACCCGGCTTATGCGCTACGTCGAGTTCATGAAGAAAGTCGTGCCGCTGCACGACGACCTGTTCGATTTCTTCTACCAGGCCTTGCCTGGTTACGAGATGGTCGGTTACCGGCGCACGCTGCTCGGTTGCTGGGGATCGTTCCAGGATCCGAGCGTTTGCGACTACGACTACAAGACCATGACTAAGTGGGGCCGGGCGATGTACGTCACGCCGGGAATCATCATTGATGGCAAGCTCGTTACCACCGATCTCGTGGACATCAACCTCAACATTCGCATTCTGCTCGGAAGCTCATTTTACGATGGTTGGGAAAACCAGGAGACTTTTGTGAAGAACGATCCGCTCGGCAATCCGGTGGATCGGAATCATCCGTGGAACCAGACCACACTGCCCAAGCCGCAGAAGCGCGATTTCGGCGGCAAGTACACCTGGGTTATGTCGCCGCGCTGGTATCACGCGGGCGAACAGGGCGACAAGAAACATCTGGCGCTAGACACCGGCGGCGGTCCTATCGCCCGTTTATGGGCCACGGCGCTCGCCGGCCTGGTGGACATCGGCTACATCAAGGCCACCGGGAACAGTGTAAAGATGTATTTGCCAAAAACCGCGCTGAAACCCGAGGTCGAGTTTGAGTGGAAGATCCCCAAATGGAGCAACGCTATCGAACGCGACCGCGCCCGGACTTACTTCCAGGCGTACGCGGCATGCGCGGCGCTGCACTTTGCCGAACAGGCGCTAAAAGAACTGCACGCCGGCCGCACCTCGACTTTCACCCCGTTCAAGGTGCCCGACGAGGCGATAGGCTGCGGCTTCCACGAGGCGGTTCGCGGAGTGCTTTCGCACCATCTCGTCATTCGAGGCGGCAAGATCGCGAACTACCATCCCTATCCGCCCACTCCCTGGAACGCCAATCCGCGCGATGTCTACGGAACCCCGGGGCCCTACGAGGATGCGGTACAAAACACGCCGATTTTCGAGGAGAACGGGCCCGATAAATTCAAGGGGATAGACATCATGCGCGCCGTTCGCAGCTTCGATCCGTGCCTGCCGTGCGGCGTCCATATGTACCTCGGCAACGGCAAAGTACTCGAGACCGTGCATACACCGACGTTCGGTGTAACTCACAGCCGGAAGTAGGCGGGAGTCATGAACGACGCCGATCCGCATTCGCTGGAAAGGGATCCAGGCCGGATTGAAGAATTAATTCGCGCGCTCGAGGCCCTGAGCGATACGAGGGCGCGAGAGCAGGCGAAGGAGTTGGTTCAAGTCGTGCTGGATTTGCACGGGGCGGGTCTAGCCCGGCTGATCGAGCTCACAACCACCACCGGAGCCGCCGGCCAGACACTCCTCGACGCGTTCGCCGACGACGATCAGGTGCGTAGCTTGTTGCTGCTGCACGGCCTGCACCCGCGGGATCTGGAATCGCGGGTTGAGCGGGCGGTCGAGAAAATGCACCCCTTCCTCGGAACGCATGGATTGCGATTGGAGCTGCTGCAATCAGGCGAGGAGCTCGTGCGGCTCAAGCTGCACGGCAACTGGCAAGACAAGAAACTATCGGCCAAGACGCTCAAGCGCGACATCGAAGCCGCCCCCGATGCGGCCCGGGTGGAAGTCGAGGGTTTGGCTGAGCCGCCGGCGCGACCGACGGAGGTTTTCGTTCACGTGCCGCCGATCCCAAGCCGCAAGCGGGAAGACATCGTCACTGGCAAAACATAGGTGTGAACGGTGAACAGTAAACGGTAAATACGGACGTTTCTTACTGTTCACCGTCCACTCATAAGACATGATTTCCTCAGCACCAGTGCAGGGATGGGTCGCCGGGTTGCGGCGGTTCGTGCGCAAGTCCGAAGCGCTCGAAAAATGCGAGCTGTGCAGCGCGGAAATTCTTCCGGAACACTCGCATCTGGTCGAGCCCGCCAGTCACCGGCTGCTGTGCTGTTGCCGGGCGTGCTCGGTGTTATTCAGCAATCACGAGAGCGCAAAATACCGGCTGGTGCCCGAGCAAAGCGAGCTCCTCTCGGAGTTCCGAATCGCGGACCACGAGTGGGATGCGCTGCGCGTTCCGATCGATCTCGCGTTTTTTTTCCGCAGCAGCACAGCGCAACGCGTGCTTGCGTTTTACCCGAGTCCCGCCGGCGCCACCGAGTCGCTGTTGAGTCTCGCCGCGTGGGAAGCGCTGGTCGCCGACAATCCGTGGCTCACTGAGCTTACGCCAGATGTGGAAGCGCTTCTAGTCAACCGCGTCGAAGGCGCGCGCGAATATTATCGGGTACCAATAGACCGCTGCTACGAACTGGTTGGGCTGATCCGCGCGCACTGGCGGGGAATGTCAGGCGGGCCCGAGGCGTGGAGCGCCATCCACGAATTTTTCGCCCGGCTCAAACCGTCCTCGGGCGCACCAGCGTTCCGACTCCATGCCTGAGCTCAATTTTCAAGTCGAAGGGGTCGAAGTCGCGCGCTATGCGGCGGCGCCGCTGCTGCTGTTCAAACTGCGCCTGAGCAATGTCACGCTCAACGACGATATTCAGAACGTAGCCCTGCAATGCCAAATCCAGATCGAGACCACCCGGCGGCGTTATGCGCCAGGTGAGCAGGAGCGTCTGCTCGAGCTCTACGGCGAGCCCGAACGCTGGAGCTCGACATTGCGCAATCTGCTCTGGACGCACGCGAACGTGACGGTTCCGCTCTTTGAGGAAAGCTGCCTCGTTGACGTTCCGGTGCCGTGCACGTATGACTTCAACGTGGCCGCCGCCAAATACTTCTATGGCTTGGAGGACGGAGTCGTACCCCTGCTCGTGTTGTTCAGCGGAAGCATTTTTTATCGCGGAGAAAGCGGCGACCTGCAAGTCAGTCAGATTTCGTGGAGCAAGGAAGCGGGTTTCCAGTTTCCCATCAGGGTCTGGAAGGACATGATGGAGCATTACTACCCGAACAGCGCGTGGCTGCGCGTGGGTAGAGACGCTTTCGATCGCCTCTATCAATACAAAATTCGTCGCGGTATCCCGACCTGGGAAGAGGCGCTGGAAAGTCTGCTCGATGCCGAGGAGGAGCGGGTCTCATGAATCTTGCGCAGGCCGAGAGTATCGCCAAGGCCGTCCTGTTCGAAGGGTACATGCTCTACCCCTACCGTCCCTCATCGGTAAAGAACCGGCAACGTTGGACCTTCGGTGGGATTTATCCGCAAGCGTACAGCGAAGCGCAGGCGGGAACCGACCCGTGGAGCATGCAAACGCAGTGTCTCGCGCAAGGCAACCCGCAGACCAGCGTTACTGCCAGGATCGGATTCCTGCACCTCATCGAACGCGAGGTGGGCGAACTGCGCCCGGCGCTCGCCGACTGGGCGGATGGCGCAGAGCCGGAGTATCGCAAGGTTGAGGCGCTGGAGATTGCCGGAAAGAGTTACTACCCCTGGCAGGAAGCGATCGAACGCGAGGTGGACGCCGACGCGTTCAGTCTCGGCGAATTGGCAGCGAAGGCGCGGCATATGCGTTTCGGTTTTTCCGGCCGGCGCGAACTCGAACCGCTGCGTAATCAGAGCGGCGAAGTGGCTGGAGTATTGATTCGCACCCAACAGCCGATTGAAGGTCAAATCGAGTTGACCGCGAAACCAGTCTCCGGGCAGGTATTCAGGCTCACGGTACGGCTCTCCAACCTAACCCCGCTTGATCGCGCCGGGGATTTAAGCCGCAATGCCGCATCGCTCTACGCCTTTGTCTCGACCCACATCATCCTCGGCGTGGAAGGCGGCGGGTTTGTGTCCTCGCTCGATCCGCCCGAAGCCTTGCGTGACGCAGTGAACGGTTGCCAGAACGTCGGCGCGTGGCCTGTGTTGGTGGGCGCCAAGGGAGAGCGTGACACCATGCTGTGCTCGCCCATCATTCTCTATGACTATCCCGAGATCGCCCCTGAAAGCCCCGGCGATTTGTTCGACGGTACCGAAATCGACGAGATCCTGACCCTGCGTATTCTCGCGATGACCGATGAAGAGAAGCGCGAGATGGCGGCGGTTGATGAGCGCGCCCGGGCACTGCTCGAGCGCACCGAGGCGCTTTCGCCTCAAGCGCTCAATAGGCTGCACGGGACGCTGCGCAGCCTGCGGCCCATTGCGAGTCAAGCGAAAAGCGACGCCCCGCCTTGGGAGGCTCTGGATTCCAAGCCCCGGCTCGCCTACTTGCGTGTGGGCGGAGTAGATCTGCGCGTCGGCGATCATGTCCGGCTGCGTCCGCGCGCTGGCGCAGACATCCTCGACATCGCACTAGTCGGCAAGACCGCCACGATCGAATCGCTGGAGCGCGATTTCGAGGACCGCGTGCATGTGGCCGTGACCGTGGATGACGACCCGGGGAGGGAATTCGGTCTTGAACGCCTGCCGGGCCACCGTTTCTTTTTCTCCCCCGAGGAGCTTGAGCCGCTTACGAACAAGAGTCGGCTAGCGCCATGAGCAACAATATTCTCATTGCCGGTATCGGCAATATATTCCTCGGCGACGACGGGTTCGGCTCTGAAGTCGCACAACGCATGAGCCGGCGCGACCTTCCGCAGGGCGTGCGAGTCGTGGACTTCGGCATTCGCGGCCTCGATCTCAGCTATGCGCTGGTGGACGACGGCTACGAGGCGGCGATTCTGGTAGATACCACCCGGCAGGGCGATGCTCCGGGATCACTGTATGTGATCGAACCCGAAATGCAACAGGATGCAGACAGTCGGAGCCAGCAAGACTCTCCCATCTCACCGCACGACATGGATGCCGGCAAGGTGCTGCGCACGGTCAAGGCGATGGGTGGTCATTGCGAGCGCATTTTGCTCGTGGGCTGCGAGCCTGAAAGTTTTGGGGAGGATACCGACGAGCAGGGCAGGATGGGCTTGAGCGAGCCCGTAGCCGCGGCCGTGGACAAGGCCGTGGTTTTGATCGAATCACTGGTAACCCAGTTGATGAATGGAGGCAAAGTCGAAGCTTTGCATTAGCGATTTTTAACCAACCCGCCGGCGTTGTTCGCAACGGGAAGCAACGACGGTAATCACACCGGAGGCTTGAGATGAGCGCGTGGACAATATTCTGGATCATCGTGGTGTTGCTGGTCCTCTACGCAGTGAAAATAAATCTGCCTGACATTATCCGCTATTTGAGGATCCGCTCGATGTGATCGCCGGAGGGGATTCGCGGGCCTCTGCGATCCGCTTTGATGAGAAACAGACTATGAGCAGCGTTCCGGCCTTTGCGCGGCAAAAACACCAGGGTAGCCAAATCCGGGTGCGCGGCCTCGTACAGGGAGTGGGGTTCCGCCCAACCGTGTGGCGCCTTGCGACCCACTGCGGCCTCAGCGGAGAAGTGCTGAACGACAGCGATGGCGTGCTGATAAATGCGTGGGGCGACGCGCGCGCGATAGATGCCTTTGTCCGGCGCCTGAAAGCCGAGGCGCCCCCGCTCGCCCGAATTGACAGCATCGAGCATACGCCATTGCGTGGCGATCGCCGCGCGCAAGGCTTCCACATCGTGGCAAGCGTGCCAGGCGAGGTTCATACCGGGGTTGTTCCCGACTCCGCCACCTGCCTCGCGTGCGTACAAGATACTTTGCAACCGTCAAGCCGGCGTTACCGTTATCCATTCACCAACTGCACTCATTGCGGGCCGCGGCTGTCCATCGTCATCGGGATCCCCTATGACAGGGCAAATACCAGCATGGCGACGTTCGAGCTATGCGACGCCTGCCGCGCCGAATATGATGATCCCGCTGACCGCCGCTTCCATGCCCAGCCCACTGCCTGTCCGCTGTGCGGCCCGAACGTGCGGCTTGAGTATTCTCACGGAACACCGTTCGCTGTTGCGAGCCCCATTGACGCCGCTCGCCGCCTACTGCTCGAAGGCGCAATCGTCGCGATCAAGGGTCTGGGCGGTTTTCATCTTGCTTGTGACGCCACGAATCCGAAAGCCGTGATGCGATTACGCGCGCACAAGCGGCGTTATCACAAGCCGTTCGCGTTAATGGCGCGCGATGCTCGGGTGATTCAAGGCTACTGTACGCTGTCACCCGAAGAGCTCGCGCTCCTCCTAAGTCCCGCCGCACCCATAGTGCTGTGCGCCGCGAATGGATCTCTGCGCCTACCTAGCTCGGTTGCATACGCGCTCGACACTTTGGGTTTCATGCTGCCCTACACGCCCTTGCACCATTTGCTGCTCGAATGCCTGGATCGGCCCATCGTTCTCACCAGCGGCAATACTTCCGACGAGCCGCAGTGCATTGTCGACCAGCAGGCGCGAGAGCAACTGAATGGAATCGCCGATTACCTGCTGCTACACGACCGGGACATTGTCAACCGGGTGGATGACTCGGTGCTGCGAATCGTGGACGGTGCGCCGCGCATCCTGCGCCGCGGCCGCGGATATGCACCTGCGCCGCTGTCCTTGCCACCAGGGTTCGAGCGCGTGCCTTCCATCCTGGCGCTGGGCGGCGAGCTCAAGAACACTTTCTGCCTGATCAAGGACGGACAGGGTATCGTTTCCCAGCACCAGGGAGATCTGGAAGACGCCGCGACTTACCGCGATTATCGGCACAACCTGGATTTGTACCGGAGCTTGTTCGAGCACGAACCAGAGACGCTCGCCGCCGACAGGCATCCCGAATATCTGTCGAGCAAACTCGCCAGGGAATGGTCCGCGCGCGAAGCGCTACCGCTCATCGAGGTGCAACACCATCACGCGCACATAGCGAGTTGCCTCGCCGACAATGACGTGCCGTTGGATGCGCCTCCGGTGCTCGGCATTGCCCTCGATGGGCTGGGGTTCGGGGATGACGGCACGTTCTGGGGCGGCGAATTTTTTGCTCGCGGACTATCGCGATTTCGAGCGCGTCGCGAGCTTCATGCCGGTGGCAATGATCGGCGGCGCGCAAGCGATGCGCGAACCCTGGCGCAACACTTACGCGCATCTCGTGGCTACTCTCGGTTGGGCGGACTACCAGAAGGATTACGGCGCACTGGAGCTGACCCGTTTTTTTGAGAACAAACCGCTGGCAACCTTCGAGGCGATGCTCAAACAAGATGTGAACTGCCCGCTTGCGAGCTCATGCGGGCGCTTGTTCGACGCGGTCGCGGCAGCGATCGGCGTGTGCCGCGAACACGCAGGTTACGAGGGTCAGGCCGCGATTGAATTGGAGGCGCTTGTGCAGCCCCTGGAGCACGTCGCCGAGGAAGAAGCTTATCCATTCCGAATCGTGGACTACGGACGCCTCCCTTGTCTGGAGCCGGAACCGATGTGGCGGGCTTTGCTTGGTGATTTGTTGGCGCATACCCCACCCGCGGTCATGGCCGCGCGTTTCCACAAGGGCCTGGCGCAGGGCGTGGTCGCGATGGTCTCGCGCTTGAGCGAGCGCGCTGTACGCGAGCCGACGATAGCCCTGTCTGGCGGTGTGTTTCAGAGCAAAATCCTGCTTGAAGAAGTCGCACAGCGCCTGCGCAGCAACGGTCTTACCGTACTCACGCAGCGCCAGATGCCGGCCAACGATGGCGGCTTGTCGCTCGGGCAGGCCGCCGTCGCCGCAGCGCAAGCTTTGACAACTGGAGGTGTGCGATGTGTTTAGGCATTCCCGGCCAGATCGTTGAAGTCACCGATGTGAAAAATCAACTCGCAGTGGTGAATGTCGCCGGAGTCAAACGCGAAATCAACATCTCCTGCGTGGTCAATGACGACCACCCGGCCTTGTCATGCGTCGGCGATTGGGTTCTAGTCCACGTGGGATTCGCCATGAGCCGTATTGACGAGGACGAAGCGATGAAGACGCTGCAGTTGCTGACCGAACTGGGCGAGATGCAGGCCGAGTTGCAGACGATGCAAACCGATGGCTGAAGTCAATACTCATCTTCAGGCGCTCTACCCTTTCTTGCATGGCGGTAGGAAGGACGCCAAACTCGAGAATGCCGCGCTGCTGGAATCGGTCGCTCAGAAGGCCCGCCACAGCGTCGACACCAAGCGGGAGTTTTTCGAAACCAATGCGCAGCAGGTGGTGGACACCGCGCGCGCGATCGCGGAAGTCTACCTGCGCGACGGTCGCCTGTTTACGATGGGAAACGGCGGTTCGAGTTGCGACGCCGCGCACATCGCGGTCGAATTCCTCCATCCGATCACCGCGGGCCGGCCGGCGCTCAGCGTCATCAATCTAGTCGCCGACACGGCGATGATGACCGCGGTGGGAAATGACGTGGGTTTCAGTCATATCTTCGTGCGCCAACTCATCGCCCATGGCCAGCGTAGCGACGGCCTGATCGGCATTTCAACCAGCGGTAATTCCGAAAACCTGCTCGCGGCTTTCACCAGAGCGAAGGAGATGGGAATGACGACGATCGGGCTGGCCGGAATGGACGGCGGCAAGATGGCGCAGAGCCGCGTTCTCGATCACTGCCTCACGGTGCACACCGACAGCATCCATCGTATCCAGGAAACGCAGGTCGCGATTTATCACATTCTCTGGGACCTCGCGCACACCTTGCTCGCCGATCGGCGCGGCGGCCTCGCCAAGGAGCCTTAAGGCCGTGAAATACGTCGACGAATTCCGCGATCCGGTGAAGGCCAGCGTGCTGCTCAAGGAAATCGAGGCGCTCGTTCCGCGCATCGCGATATGCCGTCAACGGCCTTTGCAATTGATGGAGGTCTGCGGCGGCCACACTCACTCTATATTCAGATACGGCATAGAGCCGACACTGCCCAAGGCCATCGAATTTGTGCACGGCCCCGGTTGTCCGGTATGCGTGCTGCCGATGGGTAGAGTGGATGACTGCGTGGCGCTGGCCGAGCACCCGCAGGTCATTTTCACCACTTTCGGCGACGCGATGCGAGTGCCGGGCTCGAAGAAGAACCTGCTGCAGGCCAAGGCTGACGGCGCCGATGTGCGCATGGTGTACTCGCCGATGGACGCCTTGAAGATTGCCCGCGCTAATCCCGACCGGGAAGTCGTGTTCTTCGCGCTCGGCTTCGAGACGACCATGCCCAGCACCGCCTTGACCGTGCGGCAGGCAGAACGCGACGGAGTCAAGAACTTTTCGTTGTTTTGCAATCACATCACCATCATTCCGACGATCAAGGCGATTCTCGATTCGCCCGAGCTGACTCTCGACGGTTTTCTGGGACCGGGGCATGTGAGCATGGTGATCGGGACCCAACCCTACGAATTTATCGCGCGGCATTACCGCAAACCGATTGTGGTCGCTGGATTCGAACCACTCGATATCCTGCAATCGGTGTGGATGCTGCTCAAACAACTGACTGAGGGCCGTTGCGAAGTCGAGAACCAGTACCAGCGCGTCGTGCCCGATGCTGGCAACGACCAGGCGCTTACGGCGGTCGGCCGAGTATTCGAGCTGCGCGAATTTTTTGAATGGCGGGGCCTGGGCTCAATCGATCACTCCGGGATCCGGCTCAAAGAGAGCTACGCGCGCTTCGACGCCGAGCGCAAATTCTCGGTCCCCAACCTCAAGATCGCGGACCCGAAGTCCTGCCAGTGCGGAGAGGTCTTGAAGGGAGTGATCAAGCCCTGGGAATGCAAGGTGTTCGGCGGCGCCTGCACTCCGGAGACACCCTTGGGCGCGCTCATGGTTTCTTCTGAAGGCGCGTGCGCGGCTTACTACAGCTATGGCGGAATGGAGCTGGCGCGCTTGATTCGCACCCGCTCCGCGCCGAATGAAGCAAGCGCATGAGCCGGGTATTGAATCTCGAAGCTCCACCGCAAACCGCGTCTATCCGGCGCCGCAGCGGCAAGCTCCGCGATAGCCGAATCACTCTCTCGCACGGCAGCGGCGGCAAAGCCATGCGCGACCTCATTGACGATGTCTTTGTCGGCAGCTTCGGCAACGCCGCGCTCGAGCCGCTGGAAGATCAGGCGCGCCTCTCCCTGGCCGATCTCGTATCACGCGGCGACCGGCTCGCCTTTACCACCGACTCATACGTGGTGGATCCCCTGTTCTTCCCCGGAGGCGACATCGGCGCGCTTGCAATCAATGGGACGATCAACGACCTCGCGGTAGGCGGAGCGCGACCGCTGTACTCGAGTTGCAGCGTGATTCTGGAAGAGGGTTTGGAGCGTGGACACTCTGCGCCGGGTGACGGATTCGATGGCCGCGGCGGCGCGCGCCGCAGGTGTCGCGATCGTCACCGGCGACACCAAAGTCGTCCCCAGGGGCGCCGCCGACAAGCTCTTCATCAACACTGCCGGAATAGGCGTCATTCCCAAAAATATCAATATCGCCGCGGAGCGCGCGGCGCCGGGCGATGTTGTGATTGTCAATGGCACGATTGGCGATCATGGCGCGGCGATTCTGTGCGCCCGACAGGATCTCGCTTTGAGCACGACTATCGAAAGTGACTGCCAGCCGCTCCATGCTTGATTAACGCCATGGTCAAAGCCTGCCCGGACATCCATTGCCTGCGCGACGCCACTCGCGGCGGTGTCGCAACCGTGCTCAACGAATTCGCGCAGGCGGCATCGGTGTGCATTCGCTTCGAAGAGAAGAGTGTGCCCGTGCGCGAGGCGGTCCAAGGCGTGTGCGAGATACTGGGGCTGGATCCTTTGTATATGGCGAACGAAGGAAAGCTCGTCGCAGTGGTGCCGAAAGATTCCGCCGAGGCAGTCCTCGCCGCGATGCGCGCGCACGCTGCGGGTCGTGAAGCGGCGGTCATTGGTGAGGTGACAGCCGAGGCGGAAGGGGTGGTGCTGCTCTCCACGGTGTTCGGCGGGGAGCGCATCGTGGACATGCTAGTCGGTGAGCAGTTGCCGAGGATTTGTTGAGCGGCCGATGCATGAGCTTGGCATTACGCAAGGAATCATCGAGCTTGTCGCCGAACGCGCCGGGGGCGCCAGGGTGAACGTGGTGCGGCTCGAGATCGGCAAGCTCTCCGCGATCATGCCCGATGCGATCCGATTCTGCTTCGATCTCTGTGCGCAAGACACCGCGCTCGACGGCGCGCAACTCGAAATCATCGAGATCCCGGGGCGAGGACGTTGCCGGCAATGCGGTGGCGAGTTGGCGATGGAGGATTTTCTCGCCTGCTGTGAGTGCGGCTCGATTGACATCGAATGCATCGCCGGCGAGCAACTCAAGATCAAGGAAATGGAGGTGGCGTGATGTGTACAACCTGCGGATGCTCGGACAAGGTGCACGCCAGCGTCACTGATCCGGAGACCGGAGAAACCGAAGCGCTGCATGCGCTCGACGGTCACCACGGTCATGATCACCATCATCACGATCATGCCCATGGCCACGATCATCATCACGGCCATCACGATCATGTGCATGACCACGCCACCACCGTGGCGTTGAACGAGGAGATCCTCGCCAAGAACAATCGGCTCGCGGAGCGCAATCGCGGCTGGTTCGCTGGCCGCGACATTCTTGCGCTCAATCTGTTGAGCGCGCCCGGTTCCGGCAAGACCGCCTTGCTCGAACGCACTCTCCGCGACCTCAAGGACGAGTTGACGATTCAAGTCATCGAAGGCGATCAGGCGACCACGCAGGACGCCGAGCGCATCCGCGCGACCGGTTGCAAGGTGGTGCAGATCAATACCGGGACCGGCTGCCACCTAGAGGCCGACATGCTCGCGCGCGGATTGCAGCGGCTCGCGCCGCCACTGAGATCCATGGTGATGATCGAGAACGTCGGGAATCTGGTGTGTCCGGCGCTGTTCGACCTCGGTGAACGCGCCAAGATCGTCATCCTCTCGGTGACCGAAGGTGAAGACAAGCCGATCAAATACCCGCATATGTTCCGCGCCGTGCAGGTGATGATTCTCAACAAGATCGACCTGCTACCTTACGTGGACTTCGATGTGGAGCGGTGTCTCGCCTATGCCCGCCAGGTGAATCCCGGGCTCCGGATTTTTCAGCTTTCCGCTACCAAAGGCACGGGGCTGGCCGATTGGTATGGCTGGCTGCGCGCGGAGATGAAGGCAAGCTGCTCTAACTCGCTTCCTCTCGACGAAGAAGCGCTGGTGCGTGGAGTGAGACCGTAGTGATCAGCATACTGCTCCTGGGGTTGCTGCTCGGAATGAAGCATGCGATTGAGGCTGACCACGTGGCGGCGCTGGCGACACTCGCCACCCGCTCTCAATCACTTGCCCAGACGGTCAAGCTCGGCGCGGCCTGGGGATTGGGACACACGCTCACCTTGTTGCTGTTCGGCGGCCTCGTGCTCGCGCTGGACCTCGTGATGCCGGAACGCCTCGCTCAAGCGCTCGAATTCGCGGTCGGCATCATGCTGGTGCTGCTGGGGCTCGACGTACTTCGGCGCATTGCCCGCGAGCGGGTACACTTTCATATTCACCGACATGCCGACGCCGGAGTCCACCTGCACGCGCATTCTCATGCCGGTGACACGGCGCCACACAATCCGGAACATCATGAACACGGACATCCCCGAGAGCTGCGCGTGCGCGCCCTGCTCATCGGGATGATGCACGGAATGGCCGGCTCCGCCGCTTTGAT
>Ga0136614_10001318_pt1 | contig 14448 bp, 14 predicted proteins | sample AntDrymUQ2792106_2_FD_106643 | JGI IMG/M metagenome (GOLD analysis project Ga0136614, IMG submission 106643) | Polar desert sand microbial communities from Dry Valleys, Antarctica - metaG UQ279 (21.06) | ecosystem: Environmental > Terrestrial > Soil > Desert | place: Antarctica: Dry Valley... | reverse complement strand
TCCTTTTGTTTGTGGCATAGGGAACTACAAAACAGAAAGAGCATTTCCAGATGCTGGCTGCGCGTCAAGCGCCGCCGCTCTTTTTCAGATTTTCAAAGCTCCTTTTTCTTGAGGTCTATAGAACAAGCGCGAGCGCACTTCGAGCAAACGAAACGCCGCCTCATCGCCGACATGGTGACGGAAGAGAAACGCGACGGAAGGAGAATCATCACGGAGAACAATTCTTTCATCGCCATCATTCCGTTCTTCGCGCGCTGGCCGTATGAGCTACATATCTACCCGCAACGGCACGTCGCGGCATTGACGGATTTATCAGTGCCGGAGCAGAGAGATTTAGCCGCCATTCTCAAACAGGTATTGGTTGCGTTTGATCGTTTGTTCGATCTTTCTTTCCCGTACATGATGGTGCTGCACCAACGTCCGACCGACGGCGGAAGTTACGACGATTACGACTTTCACATCGAGTTTTACCCGCCGCTCAGAACCGCGTCGAAGCTGAAGTTTTTGGCGGGCAGCGAGACCGGCGCGGGCATGTTCATCAACGACACTTTGGCAGAGGAAAAAGCCGCCGAATTGCGCGCACACGTCACGCCCATCGTGTGGGGAGAGGAAGGAGCGCGGCCATGAGCGAGCGAGAGAAACTCCGGCACGCTTTTGTTGAATGCTACGGGCGCGAGCCGCGCCTGTTTCGCGCGCCCGGCAGGGTCAATTTGATCGGCGAGCATACGGACTATAACGGCGGCTTCGTCCTGCCGATGGCGATTGATCGCGAAACAATTGTCGCCGCCGCCGCGCGCAAAGATCGCCATGTGTGCGCGCTCTCGCTCAATCGCAATGAGGTTATCGAGTTTGATCTTGATCGACCGGGCGCGCCGCATCGCGGCCAATGGATAGATTACGTCGAAGGCATCGCGCAGGCGTTAGAAAAACGCCACGTGAGATTGACAGGGGCCGACTTGATGATCCTTTCAAACGTTCCGGCGGGCGCGGGACTCTCGTCCTCAGCCGCGCTCGAAGTGTCAACGGGACTCGCGCTCGCGTGTGTGGCGGACAGAGAGATCGACCGCATTGCGTTGGCGCTCGCCGGACAGCAAGCCGAACACGCCTACGTCGGGACGCTGTGCGGCATCATGGATCAATTCGTCTCCGCGCTGGCGCGCAGAGGTCACGCGCTCCTGATCGATTGCCGCACGCTCGAAGCCACGCACGTGCCGCTGGATACCTCAAGCGTGGCAGTCGCCATTTGCGATACGAAGGTGAAGCATCAACTGTCCAATTCGGAATACAACCTCCGGCGCGCTGAGTGTGAACGCGGTGTCGAACTGCTCCGCGAAGTGTTGCCGGGCATCGAGCAACTGCGCGACGTGAGCGTATCTGAATTCGCGCGGCGCGAAGCGCGTCTGCCCGAACTTCTCAGGAGACGCTGCCGCCATGTCGTGACGGAGAACGAGCGCACGCTGGCCGCCACCTGCGCGCTCCGGCGTGGCGATCTGGAGGAGATGGGGCGTCTGATGAAGCGCTCGCACGAAAGCCTGCGCGATGATTACGAAGTCAGTTGCCGCGAGCTTGATGTGATGGTCGAAATCGCCAACGGTTGCGCGGGCGTTCTCGGCGCGCGGATGACGGGCGGCGGCTTCGGCGGCTCGACTGTCAATCTCGTGCAGCGCGAGTCGCTCGCCGAGTTCAAACAAACGGTCACATCCGAATACGAGCAAGCGACCGGCATCGCGCCGACGATCTACGTTTCCGAGGCGAGCGCCGGAGCGGAGGAGATAATGATAAATGCGAAATGATGAATGATGAATATCAAGACAGCTTGCGCTTCATTCATCATTCATCATTTCGCATTTATCATTTGAAATTATGAGCAGCATCAAAGATGTGGCGCGCGAAGCGGGCGTCTCGACGGCAACTGTTTCGCACGTCATTAACAACAGCCGTTATGTCTCGGACGAAGTGCGCGCCCGCGTGAGGGACGCGATTGAGCGTTGCAACTACTATCCGAACGCGCACGCGCGCAGTCTCGCTTCCGGGCGCAGCCAAATTCTCGGGCTGGTGATCTCCGACATCTCGAACTCCTTTTTCCCCGAACTGGTCAAAAGCATCGAGGCGGCGGCCTTCGAGCATGGTTTTGATGTCATGCTCTCGAACACCAACTACGACCCGGAGCGCACGTCGCACTACGTCAGAAGGTTTATCGAGCGGCAGAATTGAACTAGGCCTGCTCTCGGTTCCGGTTCCGGTTTTAATTCTCATCGCGGCTTTCATCGTCGGCTGGGTCGTACTTCGTTACACGCGCTTTGGCCGGCACGTCTATGCGCTCGGCGATAATGAAGAGGCAGCGCGGTTGATGGGCTTGAACGTGGGGCGCGTGACGATGAGCGTCTATGCCTTGAGCGGCGCGCTGGCGGGGCTGGCCGGTGTGATTCTCACTTCGCGGCTGGGCGCGGGGCAGCCGGTGGCGGGAGTCGGTTGGGAGTTGGACGCGATTGCGGCGGTCGTCGTCGGAGACACGCTCTTGACCGGCGGACAGGGCAGCGTGATCTCCACACTCGTCGGCGTCGTGCAGCTGGGCCTCATCTTCAATCTTGAAGGCTGGATCAGCCCGTGGTAGCAACTCGTTTTGCGCGGCGTGATCCTGCTCACAGTCGTGATCGTGCAGAATCGTCTGAGCGGGAGAAAATGACGGGCGCGTCAAGGGAGAAACAGCCTAGCCACGAATGACACGAAGGAACACGAAACCGAAGGAGCTGAGATGTCATGTTTTTCCCTCATTCGTGTTCCTTCGTGACCGATCTCCCGTCTGTGAACTACGACCAAAAAGTTCTCGGTCTCTTGATCCGTGCGCGAGTTTAAGGGAAAGAAATCGGAAGTGCGAAAAGTAACCTTTCTCGATCTGCCGAATTGTTATCTGCTGACGGACGGGACGGCGGAGGTGGTCGTCACGACCGATGTCGGCCCGCGCGTCGTGTCTTACGGCTTTGTCGGTGGGGAGAACGTGCTTGGCGAATGCGCCGGAGAGAAGATCGAAACTGAGTGGGGCGTGTGGCAGCCCTACGGTGGACATCGGCTCTGGACTGCGCCCGAAGCGCTGCCGCGCAGTTACGCGCCGGACAACGATCCCGTCTCGTTCAAGGCCGAAGGTGAGTTTGCGATCCGCCTCACGCCGCCAGCGGAGAAACAGACAAGCGTGCAGAAAGAGATCACGGTCGCGCTCGACGGTGCGGGCGGCGTCCGCTTGCGACATCGCATTACCAATCTCAATTCATGGCGCGTTGAGTTGGCCGCGTGGGCGTTGACGATCATGCGCAGCGGCGGAGTGGCGATCATCCCGCAAGAACCTTACGGGCCGCATCCACAGTACCTGCTTCCGTCACGCTCGCTCGTTCTTTGGCCCTATACGGACATGAGCGATGCGCGCCTGAGCTTCGGACGAAAATTGATCCTCGTCAGGACGGATGAACGCGCCGCTTCGCCGCAGAAGATCGGCGTCGCTAATAAGCGCGGCTGGGCGGCTTATCTGATCGGCGAGACGCTCTTCGTCAAACATTTCGGTTACGAAGAGGGCGCGAGTTACCCCGACTCAGGATGCAACAACGAGGTCTTCACCGCCGGCTCTTTCATCGAGCTGGAATCGTTGTCGCCTCTCACAGAGCTTGAGCCGGAAGCGACCATCGAGCATGTCGAGCGCTGGCAATTGTTCGCGGGCGTAAAAGCCGGCAGAGAAGATGAGAGCCTGCATGACTCCGTTGCCGCGCTCATCGAACGAATCAACTGAGGCTTTTGAGTTCGATCTGCATGTTGACGCGCGCGCGATCAGAAATGGCGATGAAAAAAACGGTCAGAATTTTGCTTGGGTCGGCGTGCATTTTATGTCTGTCGTTGCTGCACGGTTGCGCGCAACGTCAGTCGCCATTTCATGTGCAGTCGGAGCAGGAGAGGACTCATCCTTCTGCTGGCGAGTCCCTCAATAATCTGGGCTTCCGCTGCGTGCGAGACATCTGATTCATCTTCAACCTCAAAACTACCGTGTCAATGTTGAAGCAGAGTGGGAGCATTAAAGTAGTGCATCCCCGCGCGATCAGTGTAAAGTAGGGATGAAAATCAAATCACTCTCGACAGGAAGGAACGCGACTTTTGCTGTTCGGCGGCAGTTAGCCGGACACTCAGCCTCGCCGGAAAGATACATGAAATCAGATCGCTCGCTCGCTCGTTTAATGACCAAACTGCTGTGCGTCGTCGGCCTTTGCGCGGCGCTCACTGCCTGTGCCAGTTTCGCTTCAGATGCCGTGCCGGCTGAGATGCCGAAGGCCAGTGCGTCGCTCCCGGTCGATGAACTGTTGCGGCAGGCGGATGAGATGTACTCCGGGCGCGAGAATCTGGACCGCGTGCGCGAGGGCCTCAAGACCTTAAAGCGGATTCGCGCCGTCGAGCCGAATCACTACGAAGCGTCTTGGCGGGCGGCGCGCTTGAACTACACGTTGGGCGATCATTCGACTGACGAGGGAGAGCGTAAGAAAGCGTTTCAAGAGGGCATCGAAGCGGGCAAGGCCGCCGTCCGCTCCGATGCGAATAAACCGGACGGCCATTTCTGGCTCGGCGCGAATCACGGCGGCAGCGCGCAACTCGAAGGCCCGCTCACCGGCCTCGCTGCGGCGAAAGAGTTGCGGCGTTTGATGGAGACAGTGCTGAAACTCGACGAGAGTTATCAAGGCGGGAGCGCTTTCATGGTGCTGGGCCGGCTCGACACCGAACTGCCCGAAATGCTCGGCGGCAGTCCCGAACGCGCGGTCGAGACGCTTGAGCGCGGGCTGCGCTACGGCGAACAGAACTCGCTCTTGCGCCTGCGCCTTGCCGAAGCCTACGCCAAGCTCAAGCGCAAGGAAGACGCGCGCCGTGAGATCAATTTCATTCTCAACATGAAGCCGCACCCGGATTTCCAACCGGAATACGAAGAGTCGGTCGAGAAAGCCCGCGACTTGCAGCAGCGTCTGTAAGCTACCAGCGATGAAAGGCGGGATGACCCGGACGCACGGCGACGAATGTGCCGCGACAAGTAGCGCAGACTTTCTCCTTGGCGCTCAACTCCGCTTCGACAACGGCGCGCTCCTCTGTCGCTTCGACGACTCTGGCTGTCAACGTGATCATGTCGTCGGTCGGCGTCGGGCGCAGCAGTTTGATCGCGTAATCCGCCGTCACAGTGCAGGGCGGAGTTTCAAGTCGATTGCGTTGCATCAAGTGATGAGCCGCCGCCCAGTTTGAATGGCAATCGAGCAACGCGCCGATGATGCCGCCGTTGAGCATTCCGGGAAAGGCTTCGTGATAGCTTTCAGCCCGCCACTCGGCCACGACCTTTTCGCCCCGCGCGAAACTGCGAATTCTCAAGCCTTGTTCGTTGGCCGGGCCGCAGCCAAAGCAAGCATTGTGCGGCGCAAACTCTTCTTGCAAACTTTTCTCAGACATGGTGTGTCCCTTTAGAGATATGTGATCGTGCGCGGCCATTATGGACGTCGCCGACACGCGGGCGCAAAACGATCAGAGCAAGATTCGTTAGACTTCAACACGGCGGAAAGAGGGTGCGCGTGCTGGGAGCGCGGCCGTCTCGTCCGCCAAGCTCGCCTGCGGGCGAGCTAAAAAACTCTCGCGACAACTCAACATCGCGTGATCGCTCAACCCTTAATTCGCGCTGGCGCGCTCATAGCGGACGAGACGGCCGCGCTCCCAGCGCGAGCGACGCTTGATCTCATAGTGAGCGGTGAAGGCACGTGCCGATCCAAGATTATGATTCGCCTTCTTTTTCTTCTGACCGTTAAAATTCATCTGGAATAACACGAGGAGTGTGCAATACATGAGTACCGTTCCCAACAAAGTGATTTATTCAATGGTCGGCGTCGGAAAGTATTACGACAAGAAGCCGGTCTTGAAAGACATCTACCTTTCATATTTTTACGGCGCGAAGATCGGCGTCCTCGGCTTGAACGGTTCGGGCAAAAGCTCTTTGCTCAGGATCATGGCGGGCGTCGATCCAGAGTTCGTCGGCGAGACCGTCATCTCGCCCGGCTACACCGTCGGGTATTTGGAGCAGGAGCCGCGGCTCGACGAATCGAAGACCGTGCGTGAGATCGTCGAACAGGGCGTGCAGGAGACAGTCGATCTCTTGCGGGAGTACGAAGAGATCAACGCGAAATTCGGCGAGCCGATGAGTGATGATGAGATGGCGGCGTTGCTCGAACGCCAAGGCGCGGTGCAGGACAAACTCGACGCCGCCGATGCTTGGGATTTAGATAGTCGCCTTGAGTTGGCGATGGACGCCCTGCGTTGCCCGCCCGGTGAGACACCCGTGAAAATTCTGTCGGGCGGTGAGCGTCGCCGTGTCGCGCTCTGCCGTTTGTTGTTGCAGCAGCCGGACATTCTGCTGCTCGACGAGCCGACGAATCACTTGGACGCCGAATCAGTCGGCTGGCTCGAACAGCATTTGCAGAAATACGCTGGGACAGTGATCGCCGTCACACATGACCGTTATTTTCTCGACAACGTGGCCGGCTGGATTCTCGAACTGGATCGCGGGCAGGGCATTCCGTGGCAGGGCAATTATTCGTCTTGGCTCGAACAGAAACAAGCACGGCTCAAGCGCGAAGAGAAGGCCGAGAGCGAGCGACAGCGAACACTGCAACGCGAGCTTGAATGGATCAGGATGTCGCCTAAAGGTCGTCAGGCGAAGTCGAAGGCGCGCATCAATTCTTACGAAGCTATGCTCCGGCAAGAGAACGAGCAGCGCGCAGCGGATTTGGAAATCTACATTCCGCCGGGGCCGCGGCTCGGCGACAACGTGATTCAGGCCGACGATGTGAGCAAGGCATACGGTGACCGTCTCCTCGTCGAAGGCATGACTTTCTCGCTCCCGCCCGGCGGCATCGTCGGCGTGATTGGTCCTAACGGCGCAGGGAAAACGACGCTCTTCCGTCTGATCACAAATCAAGAGCAGCCCGACGCCGGCACGATCCGCATCGGCGAGACGGTCGAGTTGGCCTATGTCGATCAAAGCCGCGACGCGCTCGATCCGAACAAATCGATCTGGGAAGAAGTCGCCGATGGACTCGATCAAGTGCTGCTCGGCGACCGGCCAGTCAATTCGCGCGCTTACGTGGCGCGGTTCAACTTCGGCGGCTCCGATCAGCAGAAGAAAGTCGGGATGCTCTCCGGCGGCGAACGCAACCGCGTGCATCTCGCCAAGATGCTGAAGCAGGGAGCCAACGTCCTCTTGCTCGACGAGCCGACCAACGATCTGGACGTGAACACCATGCGCGCGCTCGAAGAGGCGCTGGAAAATTTCGCGGGCTGCGCTGTCGTCATCAGCCACGACCGTTGGTTCCTCGACCGCATCGCCACACACATTCTCGCGTTTGAAGGCGACAGCAAAGTTGTCTGGTTCGAGGGCAACTATTCCGACTACGAAGCTGACCGAAAGGCCCGTCTCGGTGCGGCAGCCGAACAGCCGCACCGGATCAAGTATCGACAATTGACGCGCAGCTAACAGCGACGCTGACGCTTTCAACAAAAGGTGAGCAGGTGAAATTGAGGATTATGAAAGACGATTTGGCAGGAAAGTTCGCGCTCATCACAGGAGCCAGTTCCGGCATCGGGCGGGCGACGGCATGGTTATTTGCCGAAGCGGGCGCGCAGGTCGCTTTGGTGAGTCGCTCGCGTGAAGCGTTGGCCGCAGTCGAAGCGCAAATCAGAGAGGCGGGCGGAGAGGCGTTTGTGATCAGCACCGATGTCACTGTCGAGGACGACGCGCGGCGGGCGGTGGATGAGACGGTCGAAAAATTCGGCGCGTTGGATGTGCTGATCAATGCGGCGGGTGGGTTGATGAGCGGCAGCGTCGAAACGACGACTTTGACGGCGTGGGACGAGATGTTGAACGTCAACTTGCGCGCGGTCTTTCACTTGATGCAATTGGCCGCGCCGCATTTGGAACGGCGACGAGGCAATATCGTCAATGTGTCGAGTGTGACGGGCTTGCGCGCGTTTCCCGGTGTGCTGGCTTATTGCGTGGCGAAAGCCGGAGTGGATCAGTTGACGCGCTGCGCCGCTTTGGAGTTGGCGGCCAAAGGCGTCCGCGTTAATGCCGTCAATCCGGGCGTCGTCAAAACCGAAGTCCACTTGCGCGGGGGAATGAACGAGGAAGCCTATGCCGCTTTCCTCGAACACTCGAAGGGGACGCATCCGCTCGGTCGCATCGGCGACGCGCACGAAGTCGCGGAATTGATCCTCTTCCTCGCTTCCGACCGCGCCGCGTGGATCACCGGCGCGACTTACTCGATTGACGGCGGCAGAGCGCAGACCTGCGCGAGGTGAAAACAGGTTTCGAGTTTCGGGTTTCGAGTTTCGAGTAAAAGACAATTCGTCCTTCAACTCGAAACTGATTACGGTATGTTGGAATTGGGAGTAGTGTTTGAGTTGGCATTGGCGTTCGTGTTCGCTGCGCGTAGTTTGCTCGCCAATTTTTTCTTTTCGGCTTCGACGCTGGCCTTTTGGCGTTTGTTATCCTGCTTGGCGCGGTCGAGGGCTTCCTGTGAGCGGAAGTCGTCGGGGTCTAGCTCTAATGCTTTCTCGAAAGATTTGACGGCTTCTTGATAGCGGGCGAGGCGATTGTAGGCCATGCCCATGTCGTAATGTGTGTAGCTGTCCGGGTCTTTTAAGCGATTAGCGCGGCGGTAAGTCTCAATTGCTTTTTGATACTCGCGCGCTTTGCTATAAGCCTCGGCCAACAGCAGCAGCGCGTCGGGGTTCTTCGGGTCTTTCTTGGCGATCTGCTCAAAAGCCTTCACCGCTTTCTCGTAGGCCGCTTCCGATTCGTCGCGCTTGTCTAACACCGAATACGTCAAGCCGAGTTTCAAATAGGCTTCGGCATAAGCAGGATCAAGTTGCAAGGCTTGTTGATAAGCCGCGACGGCGGCCTCGTCCTGATCCTCCTCGTACAGTTCGTTTCCTAAAGCCACAAAGCCGGCGGCGTTTTGCGGCGTCGGGGTGGCGGCTGCGGAGCCGGGCGCGAACTGCGCCGGCGCAGCCGGAGAAGCGTCGGCGACAGGTGCATTCGCCGTTGCTGGTGGCTCGCTGCTCTGTGAAGAGCAAGCGGCGAGGCCGAGATAAGTGAGCGCAGCAAGGGCGATGAGAAATCTCATGATTAATGTTTCGTCAGAGATAAATGCCAAGGTTGATTTTATTTTCGGGAGCGCGCCGATTTTAGCTCTAACGCGGGAAAACTTCTAGCCAGTGAAGGAAAGAGGAAAACTGAATGATGCCAGCGAAGATTGCAGACACGGAAAAAGGGGCTGCAAGCTCCCCCTAGCCTGCCGCCCCTCATTCCGTCCAGTTGCCGTAAAAGGATGTCGAGAAGATACCCGACGCCAATGCCGTGTAGGTTGCAATGCGATTGCGATTTTGTTGTTTAACGAAGCTGACACGCCGAGTCATCATCCTGCGGCGAAAGAATTCGATTGCTTAGAACGAGCATTATAAAGAATAATCTGCGCCGCAAGTCAAACCACAGGGGCAGCGAGCAGTCGGGACATTTCGTTGCGGTAAGTTCTTCCATTTCAAAAAGAAGTTTACGGAGCCTCCTATGTCAACCACAGAACAGCAGCACGCCGACGCGGGCGCGGCACAGTTCGGCGTCATCGGCCTCGGCGTCATGGGCGAAAGCCTCGCCCTCAACATTGAAGATCACGGCTTCCCGGTCGCCGTCTGGAATCTCGAAGGCGAGTGGGTGGATCGGTTCATTAACGAGCATGGGACCAATCGCCAATTGACCGGGACCAAGACCTTCGAGGAATTCACGCGCGCGCTTCAGCGACCGCGCCGCATCTTGATGATGATTAAGGCCGGCAAGCCGGTCGATCTGACTATCGAGAAGCTGAAACCCCTCCTCGAAGAGCGCGACATCTTGATCGACGGCGGCAACTCTTGGTTCGAGGACACGCAGCGGCGCGAGGCTGACTTGCGCGCCGCGAATCTCAACTTCGTCGGGATGGGCGTCTCCGGCGGCGAGGAGGGCGCGCGTTACGGCCCGTCTTTGATGCCCGGCGGAAGCGTGGAAGCCTACGAGCATCTGCGCCCGATCTTGGAAGCCATCGCTGCGAAGACCGACTCCGGGCCGTGCGTCACACACGTGGGCCCCGGCGGCGCAGGCCACTTCGTCAAGATGGTTCACAACGGCATCGAGTACGGCGACATGCAACTGATCGCCGAAACCTACGACATCCTCTCCCGCGCGCTCGACATGAGCGCCGCCGAATTGTCCGAGACTTTCGCGCGCTGGAACAAAGGGCCGCTCGAATCGTTCTTGATCGAAATCACTTCGGAAATCTTCACCGTCAAGGACGAAGAGACGGGCCGCCCGCTCGTCGAATTGATTCTCGACAAAGCCGGGCAGAAAGGAACGGGGAAGTGGACGGGCGAGACTGCGCTTGATCTCGGCGTTGCGATCCCGACCATCACTGCCGCGATTGACGCACGTGTGCTGTCGAGCATGAAAGACGAGCGGGTACAGGCTAGTAAATCGATCAAGGGGCCGAAGGCCAAGCGTTATCGCGGCGAGCGGGCGAAGCTGGTTCAGTGCGTTCACGACGCGCTCTATTGCGCCAAGATTTGCTCTTACGCGCAAGGATTACATCTGATCGCGAAAGGCTCGCAGGAATTCAAATGGGACATCAACCTGCGCGAGATGGCGCGCATCTGGAAGGGCGGCTGCATTATCCGTGCGCGCGTCCTCGACGAGATCATGCGCGCCTTCGGCAAGCAGCCCGGTATGACTAACCTCCTGCTTGACGATCAATTAAACGACGAGATTGAGAGGTTGCAAGCCAATTGGCGGCAAGCCGTGATGACGGCACAGCACATCGGCATCGCTGTCCCCGCGATGTCCGCCGCGCTCGGCTATTTCGATTCGTACCGCACCGCGCGCCTGCCGCAGAATCTGACACAAGCCCAACGCGACTACTTCGGCGCGCACACCTACGAGCGCGCCGACCGTCCCGCTGCCGGCTTCGTCCACACCGACTGGGCAGCGCGCACGGGCCGGGCGGCAAAGGACAAGCAACACAGTTAGGATGAAAAATAGACAGGATTAACAGGATTACAGGGGCGGTTGCTGCATAAGCGCGCGCACGCTTCTTCCCTCCTGTCAATCTTGTTAATCCTGTCTATTATCTTCGGTGTTTTGCTGCGATAAAAATATGGCAACCAAAATCGAAGCGACGGCGCGAACTAAAAGCGAGTTGCCGCCTGTGCCGTTGGCCGATCCGTGCGTGATCGTGATCTTCGGCGCGGCGGGCGATCTGAGCCGGCGCAAATTGCTCCCGGCGCTCTACGATTTGTTCGCCGCCGGCAATCTCGCGAAAGGCTTCGCTATTTTGGGCATCGGTCAAGAACAACTGAGCGACGAGCAATTTCGCGCTGCTGCACATGAAGGCGCGGCTCACTCGGAAGATGTGGGCGAGTTGAGCGAAGAGAAGTGGATTGACTTCGCGGCGCGGCTTCATTACATGCCGGGCGATCTGTTGAACGCCACGACGTACCGAGAGATCAGGACGCGATTGATCTCGCTCCGGCCACACGGAGCCGAGCGCGCTAATCAACTCTTTTATCTTTCGACGCCGCCCTCGCTTGCGCCCGCGATTGTCAAGCATCTCGGCGAGCAAGGGTTGGCCGGCGAAGCGCAGGGCTGGTCGCGCGTCATTGTCGAAAAACCTTTCGCGCGCGATCTGGATTCGGCGCGCGCGCTCAATGCTGAGATCGCGCAAGTCTTCGCAGAGCATCAGGTCTATCGCATCGATCATTATCTCGGCAAAGAGACCGTCCAGAACGTCCTCGTGTTCCGCTTCGGCAACTCGCTGTTCGAGCCGGTGTGGAATCGCAACTTTATCGAGTATGTCGAGATCACCGCCGCCGAAACGCTCGGCGTCGAACAGCGTGCGCGTTATTACGAAGAGGCCGGCGCGCTCCGCGACATGGTGGCGAATCACCTGTTGCAACTCCTCGCGCTGACGGCGATGGAGCCGCCCGTCGCCTTCGACGCCGATGCGGTGCGCGAAGAGAAAGTCCAAGTCTTGCGCTCGATGCAGCCGATGACGCCCGACCAAGTTTTCAAGAAAGTCGTGCGCGGGCAGTATTGCACGGGACAAATTGACGGGCAGGAAGTTCCGGCCTATCGCGCCGAACCGGGTGTGGGGCCGGAGTCGAAGACTGAGACTTATGTGGCGGTCGAGTTCTGCATCGAGAATTGGCGTTGGGCGGGCGTGCCGTTTTACCTGCGGACGGGGAAGCGTCTGGCGCGCAAGGTGACGGAGATCGCCGTTCATCTCCGGCGTCCGCCGCAGACGCTCTTTGCTTGCATGTCCGATGAAGAGTGCGATCCGAACGTGATCATTCTACGCATTCAGCCGGACGAAGGCATCGCTATTCGCTTCGGAGCCAAGCGGCCCGGCACAGAGATGTTGATGGGCGAAGTGCAGATGAATTTCAATTACGCAACAGGCTTTGGCGTAGAAACAGCCGCCGCCTATGAAACACTCCTGCTCGACGCGATGCAGGGCGACGCCACGCTTTACACGCGCCGCGACGAAGTGGAAGCCGAATGGCGTCTGATCACGCCGATCCTCGAAGCATGGTCGCAAACCGCGCCGCCGCCCTTCCCCAACTACGCCGCCGGCAGCGATGGTCCCACCGCCGCCGTCGAACTGCTCGCGCGCAAAGATCATCACTGGCGTTCGATTGAAAAAAGAATGAAGACGATGGAGAAGGTGTGAGGGAACTTCTTCGCTCCTTCATAGCCATTGACGCTTGCCTACCACGCTTGTTTGTCGAACCTGCCCATAAAAAATATCAGGCCGGCTACGCCCTCGCTGCATAGCCGGCCTGATGACACATGCTTTCCGCATAAGGGGGAAAGATGCGATGGCGCGCACTGTAACGCCAAACGTGCAAACAGTCAAGCCGTTTTCCCGCCCGCATGCGGACGAACGGCGAACGGATTTTCTGTCTCTGCTCAGACTCCCCTCCTCCCGCTGTCGAATCGCGAACGCCCAAATTGACGCAGGCGGAAACCGGCTACAAGCCGCGTCCGGTTTAAGAAGCAACGATAAATGAAATTTGCTGTTTCCGCTTCGCGCCAGATGGCGACTTTCGTCTCGATGATCGAGTGGGCAATGCACTTGCCCGCTGGGTTGTGGACGGCGCAGACGATGCTGGCTTGATGCACGTCCATCCCGATATACTTGTCTTCATTCATGGGACGCTCCTTTCACGTGTTAGTTGGAATCCATTCAACTCCAAGCTAGCACGAAGCGGGGCGTCCTTTCATATACCGTTAGATTTCGGGTTCAGTCTCCTCACGCTCCGTTTCGGTTTCTATTTTCTTCGTTTGTTTCTCAGGTTCGATAGATTGCTTTGCTGCCCTAGTACGTAACAACTTGCCAGCCGCCCGATTGATTTTCTTCCGCGCTTCTTCCGCTTTTTCGCTCTCGACTACCTCTCTTTTCAGCACATCATTTATCAACACAGATTTGATTTGCTCTAGGTCTATTCTGACATCGGGAGAAATGCGCCTTAGCTCACGCCGTATCATTTCGAGCACAGGATTGCTTACGACCAACGCACCCATAAAGAACCGACTCAAGGCTTGCTGCTGTGTATGAAACTCGCCAAGAGCTGACCTCATCAACCCTTCCCTCGTTAGGTTATACAAAAGCTCGATATCGCTGGACTTCTTCGGATTAAGTTCTGAGAAATTGATTTCAACTATAAGCTCTGAATCTATCGGCTTGGAAAATGTAACTTTGTAGATACGCCAGATTTCCGCATTCGTGAGAATAACCCAATCCGTCCCTTTATTAGCAGAATAATCAACCGCTTGTTTTGTGTATGAGTCTTTCAACTCCAAGCCGATAGCTTTGACTTCAATTAGGTATTCAAACGTTCCGTCAATCTTGATGGCAAGATCGCACCACGTTCCGCGAATAGAACATTCGGACGTGATTTCAGAATACTTATCGTAGCCGAACACTTCAGACAGCATATCGGTAACGATGATGACTGTATCTGACTCGTTAGCATCACGTAATTTTGCCGAAGCAATAATCGGCTGAAAACGCTTAATGGCTGCTGATATTCTCGCGGCTACTTTGCTCGGAACTTGTGCCATTTGAGGACTCCTTAAAATTTTTGAAGGTTTGTAACACTAAATCTTCGACTTTAGCAATAGGGAAGAAATCTAACGATGGCCTTCAGCTGCGGCGCGCGATCAGCATCCGAGCTGAGGTGAAAAAGATTACTTGAGAGATAGGATGAAGCGGCTGGTCGCCACTCTTGCAGTGGCATACTACTCCTAAATCAGAGCGGCACTGACCGCACGAAAGGAGAACCAGCATGGACTTCATCGGCTTCGAC
>Ga0136614_10001317_pt1 | contig 14449 bp, 10 predicted proteins | sample AntDrymUQ2792106_2_FD_106643 | JGI IMG/M metagenome (GOLD analysis project Ga0136614, IMG submission 106643) | Polar desert sand microbial communities from Dry Valleys, Antarctica - metaG UQ279 (21.06) | ecosystem: Environmental > Terrestrial > Soil > Desert | place: Antarctica: Dry Valley... | reverse complement strand
TGAGGAAAGGGAATGATGCCGCGTGCGGATTTTGCTGGGAATGCCGGACAAGGATTCTCTCGGCGGGCCGATTGCTTGCGAGCCGCCGTTCGTCGCGGAATTGCGGCGGCGGGGCGTGACGGTGGCAGAGGAAACTTACGTCTATGGCGAGCAGTTGGGAGGGACGGGACTACGGCGGCGCGTCGCTCGCGTGTTGCGTGTGGCGCGGCGGTTGCGGCGGCGACTCGCAACAGAGGATTTCGATCTGGTTCACTTGAACACCGCCTTCGACGCCAAAGCTGTTCTGCGCGATGCCGCGACGCTGCGACTGCTGCGACCGCAACGCTGCCGCATCTTCTTAAAATTTCACGGATCGAATGCCGCCTTGCTGCGCGATGCCGATCCGCTCATGCGTGGACTCGGGCGGAGCGTGCTGGCGAGAGCCGACGGCATCGGCGTGCTTTCGACGGAAGAGCGCAACAGTTTTGTGGCGGCGGGCGCGGACGCCCGGAAAATCTTCGTGGTCAAGAATGTGGTCGAGGAGTTGCCGGCAGCGATTGCGAACCGAGACGCGCGCGCCTTCGCTGCGCGTCACGAAGGCGCGGGCGGCGTGCCGTGGTTGCTGTTTATCTCAAGATTCGTGCGGACGAAAGGTTTGCTCGAAGTGATCCGCGCCTGCCGCATCGTGCGCGAGCGGGGCTATGATTTCAAGCTGCTGTGTGTCGGCGACGGCCCGGCCCGCGGCGAGGCCGAAGCGGAAACAGATCGATTGTGCTTGCGCTCATTGGTTCACTTCTGCGGATTGGTCCCCGAAGCGGAGGCGGCGGAGTTTTATGCCAACAGCGTGATGTTAGTCTTTCCAACGTACCACGCCGAAGGCTTCCCGATGGTGATCTTCAAATCGCTGGCCGCCGGCTTGCCCGTCATCACGACGCGCATTCGCGCCGCCGCCGATTATTTGACAGAGCCGGACAATTGCTTCTGGGTCGAGCCGCAGAATCCTGAGCAGTTGGCGGAGAGAATCATCACACTGCTTGACGAGCCGCAGACGCGCGCGGCAATGCGGCGCAACAATCTGACGCTGGCCGAAAAATTCACCGCCGATGCGGTCACGCCGGAATACTTAGAGATTTATCGGCAGTTGATTGAGGAGAGAAGAGCCGGAAGAGTCAGCCACAGATGAATGCGGATCAGCGCGGATTTAAGGATCGATCTGATCTACGCCCGTCCGCGTTCATCTGCGGCTATTTTCCTCTCTGTTCGTAGTTCAGAGTTTTATGTGCGGAATCGCCGGACTGATCAGCCGTCAACCGGAAGCGCGCATCGGCGCGATGCTCAAAGCTGTCGAGCATCGCGGGCGCGATGATGAAGGCGTATGGACTTCGACAGTGATTGACGGCGCGGGGCGGCGCGTGTGTTTGGGGCATCGGCGATTGGCGATCATTGACACGAGTGCGGCGGGGCATCAACCGATGTTCTACGGCGAAGATGATCGTTTCGCGATCATTTTCAATGGCGAGATTTACAACTATCGCGAACTGCGCCGGGAGTTGGCGACTGCCGGCCAACGCTTCCGCACAGACACTGATACGGAAGTTTTACTCGCGGCTTTCGCGGAGTGGGGCGAGGCGTGCTTGCCGCGCTTGAACGGCATGTTCGCTTTCGCTTTATGGGACCAACAAGAACGGACGCTCACACTCGCGCGCGACCGGCTCGGCATCAAGCCGCTTTACTATGCGGACGTGCAGGCGGATGCAAGCGAAGCTGATCGAGCGTTTGTTTTTGGCTCGGAGATCAAGGCGCTGCTCGCTTCGGGACTCGTCGAACGGGCGCTTGATGTGGAGGGGTTGCATCAGCAGTTGACGTTTTTGTGGACGCCTGATCCGCAGACGCTCTTTCGCGGCGTCAAGAAACTGCCGCCCGCGCATGTTCTACTCTGGCGCGATGGCGAAGTCTCTGTCCGCGAGTGGTGGGATGTTTCTTTCGATGAGATCGAAGAAGGCCGCACCGAAGATTGGTGGCGCGAGCGCGTGCTGGAAACTCTGGAGCGCGTCGTCAAAATGGAGATGGTGGCGGACGTGCCGCTCGGATCGTTTTTGTCGGGCGGCGTGGATTCTTCCGTCATCACTGCATTGATGTCTCGCCACAGCGACGGGCGGCGCGTCTCCACTTACACCATCGGCATCGAAGGTGAAGACTTGCGTTACGACATCATCCCCGACGACACGCGCTGGTCGCGGCAGGTGGGCCAACTCTTGAACACCGTCTATCACGAACAGATGCTCAAGCCCGACGTGGCCGCGCTCTTGCCGCTGCTCGTGCGCCACATGGAGATGCCGATCATTGATATGGCCGTGAGCAGCTATCTCGTCTCGCGGCAGGCGCGTGAGACTTTGACGGTGATGCTCTCCGGGATGGGCGGCGATGAGGTGTTCGCCGGTTATCCGCGACAGATGGCGATGGCGTTGGCGTCCGCGCTGGATCCGATCCCGCGCGCCTTGCGCCGCCCGGCCATGCAGACTATCGCCAATGCCCTGCCCGGCGGGAGGCCGGGGCGTCTGACCGCGCCGCTGCGAAACGCCAAAAAATTCGCGCGCAGTGCCGCGCTTGATTTCGAGGAACGCTATCTGGGCTTCGGCACGTACTTCACCGACGAGATGAAGCGGCAACTCTACACCGACGAACTGCGCGAGGCGACGCGCGAACTGGACCCCTACCGCGAACATCGGCGTTACTTCACGCGCGCCCGCCGTGCCGCACCGCTCAATCAATTGCTCTACGTTGATCTCAAAACTTTTCTGCCGTGCTTGAATCTCGACTACACCGACAAGACTTCAATGGCGGCGACGCTCGAAGTCCGCGTCCCTTTTCTCAACCACGAACTGATCGAGTTGACGGCGCGGATGCCGCCCGACCTGAAACTGCGCGGGCTGAAACGAAAATATATCTTGAAGCGCGCGGCGGAGACGTTGTTGCCGCGCGAAGTAGTCTGGCGCAAAAAGGCGGGCTTTGGTGCGCCGATACGCTCGTGGCTGCGCGGCGCGCTACGGCCAATGGTTGATGATCTGCTTTCTGAAGAGACGGTCAAACGGCGCGGCTTATTTCGCCCGGCGGAAGTTCGCCGCGTCATCGATGCCAATCTCTCAGGCCGCGAAGATTACAGCCTGCAAGTTTTTCAACTGTTGACGCTGGAGATGTGGTTACGGATTTTTCTGGACGAGAAGATTTAACCGCAAAGGAAGGACGCAAAGAAACGCAAAGAGTTTTCTCTGCGTTCTTTGCGTCTTCACCTTCGCGCTCTTTGCGGTTAAATGTCTTTCCCTCTCACAATGCCCGGTACAAGATGTAATCCTGCCGCTTCGTCAACACCTGACAGTTGACACACTTCTCGGCCGTGCCGATGACGATTGCATTGGGGGGCGGCGACGTGTTTTCTTTGAGGCGGACGAACTGCATCTGATCGATGCCGTGGAGCGCGCCGTACCAATAGGCGTGGATGTAGCCGGGCAGTGCGGGGCGGTCGCGCAAATAGAGCGGGCGCGCGCCGGTTTGCAGGGCGGTCTCGAAAACTTGCGGATAGACTTCCTCGAAAGCGTTGCCGCGCTGCGTGCCATCGCGGTGAAATTGCCACTGAAAGAGCGCGGCTTGCATGGCGGTCAGCGCCAGCAAACTGATCAGGACTATGCGCCGCGCAGACTTTCGCGCCGTGCTTTCCCACAGCCACATCAATGCTGGCACAGTCAGCAATAACAGGAAGACGGGCAACGCGATCAAACGCAAGGTGTGAAAGTCGTCGTTGGTCAATGCGGCGGGGACCAGTGAGATGGCAAGGCCGTAAAGCAGATAACGCCACCACGCCTCGCGGATGTGTTGGTGCGCGATGCGGTCGATGCCGATGACGGCGAGGATGAAGGTCGCCAAAAGCAGGCTGCCCATCACGGGGATGTGATGACGGATATTCAGTTCGCCGGTGACGAGCAGCCGCACAGGATTGAGATTAGCGAGATAACGTTCAGCAAACTTCCAAGCGACTTCTGTCCACGGCGTCTGCGGTTTGATGTAGCTGATCAGATAAAACCGGGAACTGAGCGCGCCGGGATGGTTCGCGTTGAAGACGAGGAGCGGCACGAGCGCGACCGCGTAGAGCGCCCACGTTAGCAGGATACCCTTCACGCGCCGGCGCGTGAAGAACATGGCGAGGCCGAGCGCGAGCAGCGGGGCCAAGACGCGGCCAATCGAATACGTGTAAGTCAGCAAGCCTAGCCCTGCGGCCAACAATAGCGCATCGATCCAACTCCAACGCTCGCGCTCCTGCGCGCGGTAGAGCGCGTAGAGGTAGCACGCCAGCACGAGCGGATAGAGCGCGACTTCAAAGACGAGCCGGCTCACCTCGAACAACCACGGGGTTAAGAGCGCGGTCAACGCGCCGACAAGGCCGATTGTATAGCGGCGGCTGATACGCGCGACCAGCAATCCCAACACCAGCGCGGCGAGGTAGCCCGCCGCTTCGCTCAACAGGCGCGCGGCGAGAATGCTCGGCCCCGTGATTTTGAAAATGAGCGCGAGCAGATAGATGTAAATTGGATTCTTGTATTCGCCGAAGGCGCGGAAGTAGAGCGGCCAACTCTCGCCGTGTTCGTCCGCGCCGCTGTGCGCGACTGAATAGGCGTTATAAGCGATAGACGATTCGTCGAGGTAAAAGCCCGGCGGATTGCCCGTCGCGTTCGCCGCATAGAGCCAGAAGCCCAGCGCGCCGCCAGCCAAGAGCAGCCATGCACGGCGGCTGAGATGCCAGCGCCTTGTTGACTGTGGTTGCGGCGGCTTGGTTTTGTTTGCCATTCTCTTGATCGCTTTGCGTTGCTTGAAAACAAGTCTGAGCAGGAGCGCGCCCGAAGAAATAACGCACCGGCGCGTTCACGCGCAACTGTGGAGCGATATTAACCGGCGGAGTATGATGAGCATCACGCAATATATTTTGAGGGGAGAAGCACAACGATGATGAGAAACTTCTTGATCGCAATGGCGTCGGTCGCCGGCGTCGCTGCCGCCTGTGGATTGCCCATTGAAACGCGCGCACAGAGTTCGGAGTCTCGTCCGGCGCGCCCGCTCCGGCCTGTTGCTACTTATTCCATTGTGGCGCGCGATCCGTTGACGGGCGAGTTGGGCGTGGCGGTGCAGTCGCATTGGTTCTCGGTCGGCTCAGTTGTGCCGTGGGCCGAGGCGGGTGTCGGGGCCGTCGCCACGCAGTCGTTCGTCGATCCCAGTTACGGCAAACTCGGACTCGATCTGATGCGCGCCGGCAAGAGTGCGCCCGACGCTCTGAAATCTCTTATCGCGGGCGACGAGGCGCGTGACGTGCGGCAGGTCGCAATGATCGACGCGCAAAGCCGCGTGTTGGCGCACACCGGCGCGAAGTGCATCGAGGCCGCCGGCCAAACAATCGGCGAGAACTTTTCTGTGCAGGCCAATTTGATGGAGAACGACAAAGTGTGGCCGGCGATGGCGCGCGCGTTTCAAGAGACGAAGGGGGACTTGGCCGCGCGGATGCTGGCCGCGCTCGAAGCGGCGCAGAGCGTGGGCGGCGACATTCGTGGCAAACAATCCGCCGCGCTCGTCGTCGTGACGGGCCAGCCGACGGGCCGCGCATGGGCGGATCGCGTCTTTGATCTCCGCGTCGATGATCACGTGGAGCCGGTCAAAGAGTTGCGGCGGCTACTCACTTTGCAGCGCGCCTACAATCACATGAATGCGGGCGATCTGGCGGTCGAGAAAAAGGACAACGAAGCGGCGCTCCGGGAATACTCGGCGGCGGAGAAACTGGTCCCCGACAATTTGGAGATGGCTTATTGGCACGCCGTCGCCCTCGTCAACATGAAGCGCGTCGATGAAGCGCTCCCCATTTTTCATCGAGTCTTCGTCGCCGATCCAAACTGGCGCACACTCACGCCGCGCCTCATCAAATCCGGCCTCATCGTTGATGACGCAAAAGTGTTGGAACGAATCATGAACAGCAAGGAGTGAAAAGCAAGGCTGAAGGATCAAGGCGGAAGGATGAAGTGAAGGCGGCGAGCCGTCGTTCATCCTTCCGCTTTGCGCTTGTGATGAGCTGGGCCGGCAGGAGTGTCAACGGAAATAAGTCGGTAGCAAATAACAAAAGCAAGCAATGTCCCTAATGAAAACACCCGCGAACCATCTGCGGCGCGCGGGTGTTTGTGTCTGTGCGATGAGTGAGCGGCTATTCTTGCCGACCGGCCTGTCGTTTCCTGCGAACCTTGACGACTATGGCTGCTAAACCTGTGCCGAGGAGCAGCATTGTGGTCGGTTCGGGGATCGGCGCGCCGCCAGCCGGACTGCCGTTAAACCCTACCTCGCCGAACCCGGTTTCAAAGATGTCGCCGTAGTTGGACAACACGTTAAATCGGAAATGCGTCGCGTTCACTGCGGTAAAACTAAAGATTTGCGGCGGAAGGTTTGTGACGCCCATCACCCGCGCAAAAGCTGACGGGCCTCCCGGCAGCGGTGTGAAGTCAATGCCGTTCGTTGAGAGCAGCACTTGGACGTTCTGTATCCCCGTAGAGCCGGCAAAACCGGGGCCGCCGCCGTTTTGGTTCCAAAACGAAAAGCTATCTACGGAGAACAGTCCGCCAAGATTGAACGTAATCTGGCCGGTCAAAACGCCCGTGTTGGAAACCCATGAGTTAGCTGGGATCGTGCCGGCATGTGTTGCCGTCAGACTGAGGGCGGAGAGGCCAACGCCATTGACCGTGGTTTGCAGGTTGGTGCCGAAGCCTGATCCCATATTTGTGGTGGCGGTGACGCCGGTAATTCTATCGGCTAAGACCGTCGGCGTGATGGTAAGCAAAAACAAGACGACCAACACAAAAACTCCATGAGGTCTCAGGCTTTTCTCATGCTTGGTGTGACTGGATGACATGTCCCTATCTCCTTGCTCTGTGAGTGGCTATTGATTCAGCGGGCTTTCGCTGAATGCCTATTAGGTTGCCCGCTTGGACTTGCTGTTCCGCCAGTGAGCGAGAAACCCTGTCGGTTTAGGGTCGTCAAGTTACTCCCGATTGCCCTGCCGCGTCAAGAACATAAAAAAAGCCGGTTCAGCCGCCCCTTGTCGCTCATTTGCCGCGCGTGCTAGTGTCTCACGTTTCGCGGGTGCGGAAGGGCGCGCTCTGTGCAAGAGCGAAGCGACGAGCGGCTTGCCTCGTGATTCGGTACGGGGAAAAATAAAGAGTTTTCAGTTTTTAGCAAATGCTTTGAACTGAAAACTGAAAACTGAAGACTGGCTTATGCAAAACATTCTCGTCACCGGCGGGGCCGGCTTTATCGGCTCGCATCTCGTGGATCGTTTGCTTGGCGAAGGGCGTTGGCGGGTGACGGTCGTCGATGATTTTAATGACTTTTACGAGCCGCAAATGAAGCGCGCGAACCTGCGCGGGTATCTCGATCACGAACACTTTCAACTACGTGAGGCCGACATCCGCGACCGTCGCGCTTTGGATCGCATCTTCGCCGAAACGCGCTTCGATGTGATCGCGCATTTAGCCGCGCGTGCTGGTGTGCGACCTTCGCTGACCGAGCCGCTGCTTTACGCCGAGACGAACATCAACGGCACGCTCCATCTTTTAGAACTCGCGCGCGTGCATGATGTGAAACAGTTCGTCTTCGGCTCGTCCTCGTCCGTTTACGGCATCAACACGAAAGTCCCGTTCAGCGAAGACGATCCGATTCGCCAACCGATCTCGCCTTACGCGGCGACCAAAGCGGCAGGCGAGCATCTCTGCCACACTTACGCGCACCTGCACGGCATTCGTTGTCTGGCTTTGCGTTTCTTCACGGTTTACGGCGCGCGGCAGCGTCCCGATCTGGCGATCCACAAGTTTGCGAAATTGATCGACGCCGGACGACCGATCCCTGTCTTCGGTGATGGCACGACGCGCCGCGATTACACCTACATCGACGACATCATCAGTGGCGTCCGCGCCGCGATTGATTACACCGCGACCGGCTTCGAGGCGATCAACCTCGGCGAGTCGCGTACCGTCGAGTTGCGCGAATTGATCGCGCTCTTGGAAAAAGAGCTAGGCCGCGAGTCACTGATCGACCGCCAACCATTGCAGCCCGGCGACGTGCCGCAGACCTACGCCGACATCTCCAAAGCGCGACAGTTGCTTGGCTACAACCCGCAGACGCAGATCGAGGAAGGCATTCGTCGATTCGTCAATTGGTTCAAAGTTCAAAGTTCAAAGTTCAAAGTTTGAGAACTGGCTGTTGACTTTGAACTTTGAACCTTGAACTTTGAACTTGTATGAAAGAGCGTTTGTTGCAGTATCTCGCTTGCCCTGCGTGTGCGGGTGAGATCGAGTTGAAAGAGATTAGAGAGCGCGAGGGTGCGGAAGTATTGGAGGGCGCGCTGGCTTGCGCCGCGTGCGCGTGGCGATTTGCGGTGCGGGGAGGCGTGCCGCGTTTTGTGGAGCAGTCGGAGATCGCGAGCGACAAGGCAGCGACGGCGGAAAACTTCGGGTGGCAGTGGCAACACTTTACGCAGAAAGACGGGCGTTACGCGGAGCAGTTCTTGGGTTGGATCGCGCCGGTCACGCCGGAATTCTTCGCGGGCAAAGTAGTACTCGAAGGCGGCTGCGGCAAGGGACGGCACACACGTCTGGCGGCAGAGTGGGGAGCGCGCGATGTCGTCGGCATCGACTTGAGCGATGCGGTCGAGACGGCTTTCGCTGCGACACGCAAATTAGAAAACGCGCATATCATTCAGGCCGATATTTATCAATTGCCGCTCAAGCGCGCTTTCGATTACACTTTTTCGGTCGGCGTGCTGCATCACTTACCTGAGCCGCGCGCGGGCTTTATCGCGCTTTCAAGGAAAGTGAAAGCAGGCGGGCATCTGTCGGCGTGGGTTTACGGCGCGGAGAACAACGAGTGGCTCACGCGCTGGGTCTCGCCACTGCGGGAGAAGTTGACTTCGCGGATCAGCCGCCGCTCGCTGTTGCACTTATCAAAGCTGCCGGCGGCGCTCGTGTTTGCCGCAACGAAATGCGTCTATGGCCCTCTCAACCGCAATCCGCGCGGGGCGGCGCTGGCCGACCGTTTGTTCTACAATAATTACCTCAATGCGATCTCGCATTTCGGTTGGCGCGAGCAGCACACCATCGTCTTCGATCACTTGGTTGCGCCGACTGCGTTCTACATCCCGCGCGCAGAGTTCGCAGAGTGGTGGCAAGAAATCGGCGCCAGTGATGTCACGATCACTTGGCACAACCGGAACAGTTGGCGCGGGATGGGGAGATTAGTTTGAGGTTTGAGGTTTGAAGTCAAAGGCGACGTTGTTTTTAGCTTAAAACCTCAAACTTCAAACTTTAAACCATGCAAAGTCATACCTATCCGATCATGTACGAGGTCGAGGGCGCGCACTGGTGGTTCGCGGGGCGGCGGCGCATCCTTGAGAGTTTTCTCGAAGAGATCGTCACTCATCTGAATGTGCCGGAAGGACGTGCGCCGCGCATTCTGGATGTCGGGTGCGGGACGGGTGCGAATTTGGAGATGCTGCGGCGATTTGGTAAAGCTGAGGGCGTCGATGTTTCGGAAGAGGCGCTCCAGTTCTGCCGTGCGCGCGGTTTAGATGAAGTGAAACTCGGCGCGGCGGAGGCATTGCCGTATGGGGATGGAGCCTTCGATCTCGTCACGGCGCTCGACGTGGTAGAGCATCTGGACGATGACACGGCGGGACTCGGCGAGATGCGGCGCGTGCTGCGTCCCGGAGGACGCGCGCTCTTATTCGTGCCGGCGTTCATGTGGCTGTGGGGCGTGCAGGACGACGTGAGCCAGCACCGGCGACGCTACACTCTACCGCAACTGCGGCGCACAGTCGAAAAGGCTGGTTTTGAGATCGAGCGCGCGACTTATGCGAACGTAACTTTCTTCGCGCCGATTTTGTTGGGACGTGTGCTAATGCGTCTGACGGGCGCGCGGCCCGAATCGGAGAACAACATCAACGTGCCGGCCTTGAACGGCGTACTGGGGCGCGTGCTGGGCGCGGAAAGATTCTGGCTCCGGCGGGCGAGTTTTCCTTTCGGCGTCTCGGCGGTCTGCGTGGCGCGGAGGGCCGAAGTGCGATGAAAGTGTACGATGACGAAGAGACTATCAAACGCCGGCGCGTGGAAGCGCCGGATGAGACGATAGAACGTAGAGCGCGACGTGACGGCAGCGCAGGCGGCGAGACGCCAGAGATTTCTGTCTTCCTGCCAGTCTTTAACGAAGAGCCGAATCTGCCGCCGTTGCACCAGAAATTAAATGCCGCGCTCATGCAATTGGGACGCACGGCTGAGATCATTTACGTGGACGACGGGTCAAGCGACGGCAGCCTGCATGTCTTGCGTGAGATCGCCGCGAGTGACGAGCGTGTGCGCGTCGTTGCGCTGCGCCGCAACTACGGGCAGACCGCTGCGATGAGCGCCGGCATCGACGCCGCACGCGGGCGCGTCCTGATCCCGATGGACGCCGACATGCAAAACGATCCGGCGGACATCGGACGCCTGCTCAATAAATTGGATGAGGGTTATGACGTGGTTTCCGGCTGGCGCAAGGATCGTCAGGACAAAGCTCTGACGCGCAAACTGCCGTCGATGATCGCGAATCGTTTGATCTCTTGGATCGGCGGCGTGCCGCTGCACGATTACGGCTGCTCCTTGAAGGCTTACCGCCGCGATGTGCTGTCAGACGTGCGGCTCTACGGCGAGATGCACCGCTTCATTCCGATCTACGCTTCGTGGGCCGGCGCGCGTGTCACCGAGATGCCCGTCGAGCATCACGCGCGCACGATGGGCAAATCGAAGTACGGCCTCTCGCGCACGCTCAAAGTCGTCTTCGATATGGTGACGATCAAATTCATGGCGTCCTACCACACGAAACCGATCTACGTCTTCGGCTCGTTTGGCCTGTGCGCCTTCGCTGTCTCATTCTTGGCCGGCCTGCTTGCGATTTACTGGAAGTTGATCGGACGCGCCGACTTCGTACAGACGCCGCTCCCCATCCTTGCCATCGTCATGTTCGCTGTCGGCGTCCAATTTTTCCTGATGGGCTTACTAGCCGAAATGCTCGTGCGGACGTACCACGAGTCACAGGCCAAGCCAATCTATGCGGTGCGAGAGAAGATCGGATTTGAAAAACAGTGGCGAGTAGCGAGTGACGAGGGGCAAGTTAAAACCACAGACATGTCTGCTTGATCGTCACTTATCACTCGTCACTCGTCACTGCTTTTATGTGCGGAATCACCGGATGGGCCAACATGGATGCGCGCGTGCCGCCGCCGGGCGACGCGGTGGAGTTGCTGCGCTCGATGTGCGGGCGGATGACGCACCGGGGGCCGGATTCGGAAGGGTTAATGACAGCGGTGGGCGTCGCTTTGGGGATGCGGCGATTGGCGATCATCGATCTGGCGACGGGCGAGCAGCCCGCGCGTAATGAAGACGGGGGGGTGAGCGTCATCCTCAACGGCGAGATTTATAATTATCGTGAGTTGCGCGCGGAGTTGGGGAAAAAGGGGCATCAGTTTCGCAGCCAGTCAGACACGGAAGTGTTGCCGCATTTGTACGAAGAGTATGGGACGCGGATGCTCGATCATCTGAACGGGATGTTCGCGTTTGCTTTGTGGGACGCACGGCGGAGGCGGCTATTTCTGGCGCGCGATCCGTTGGGCGAGAAGCCTTTGTATTGGGGCGTGTTTGACGGGCAACTGCTGTTCGCTTCGGAGCCGAAAGTATTGCTCGCGCACCCGGCGGTGCGGACGGGAATTAATGTCGAAGCGCTCCGGCAATATCTCGCGTTCGAGTACGTGCCGGCCCCGCTCTCGATCTACGAGGGCATTCAGAAATTGCCCGCCGCGCACGCGCTGACACTTGAAGACGGACAAATCAAAACTTGGCCGTACTGGCAACTGAGCTTTCGCAAGGCTGATCCCGCGCCCGATGAAGGAGAAGCTATTGAGCAATTGCGGGAGTTGTTGGCGGATGCGGTGCGGATGCGTCTGGTGTCAGACGTGCCACTCGGTGTGCTGTTGTCGGGCGGGGTGGATTCCTCGGCGGTGACGGCGATGGCCGTCAAATCTTCGCCGGAGACGATCAAGACATTCTCGATCTCGTTCGCGGAAAAATCTTACGACGAGTCTGCTTATGCGCGCGGCGTCGCCGACTTTCTCGGCACGGATCATCACGAGGAACGTCTGAGCGCAGACCTCGCGGCTGATCTCGTCGGCGAGATTGGTTCGTGGTTCGACGAGCCGTTGAGCGATCCGTCGGTCGTACCGACTTATTTGCTGGCGCGTTTCACGCGCCAGCATGTGACGGTCGCGCTCGGCGGCGACGGCGGCGACGAACTGTTCGCGGGCTATCCGATGTACGCCGGCCACAAACTCGCGCGCCTGTACCAGCGCGTCCCGCGCGTCGTGCAGCGATTGTTAATCGAACGGGCGACGCACCTCCTGCCGGTCAAAACAAAAAATCTCTCGTTCGATTTCAAAGCCAGAAGATTCATCGAAGGGATGCGCCACGCCGGGGATGTGGTGGCGCGGCATCACGTCTGGTTCGGCTCGTTCACGCCGGGCGAGCAGGAAGCGTTGTTGACGCCGGAAGCGCGGCGTGGTGGCGGTGCGGATGTTTACGCGGCGGCGCGGCGGATGTTGGAAACCTGCGACGCGGTGGATGAGATTGAGCGGATGCAATATCTCGACACCAAGCTCTACCTCGCCGAAGATATTTTGACGAAAGTGGATCGGACGAGCATGGCCGTCTCGCTCGAAGTGCGCGCCCCATTTCTGGATCGCCGCGTGGTCGAGTTCGCGGCCTCGCTGCCGCTCAGTTATAAACTGCGTGGCACAAACACGAAGTACATCTTGAAACGCGCCATCGCGCCGTTGGTCCCCCGCTTCGTCACGCGACGCAGCAAGAAAGGCTTCGGCGTCCCCGTCGCCGAATGGCTCAAAGGCCGTTTGCGCCCGCTCGCGCGCGATCTGCTCGCGCCGGCCCGCCTCAAACGTCACGGCCTCTTCGACGCTGATTACGTCGCGCGCCTCCAAGCCGAACACGAGCGCGGCACGGCCAATCACCGCAAACTCCTCTGGACGCTCCTCGTCTTTGAACTCTGGCACGAGAGCTTCATCGAGACGCCGCGCAGAATTGAGCAATCAGTAGTCAGCAATCAATAAATTGTCTGTTGTCCATTGTTCCTCGTCCGTTGTTTTCTGTTACCCGACTTAAGATTTGAGGTTCAGGTTAATGCTTATCGATCACATACAACGGACAACAGACAATGGACAACTGATCAACGTCTTCGAGAGCCTCGCCGCGTGGTGTCGCGCGCGCGCTTACGCGGGTTACGACCCGTTCGACGCTTTGAACAGCCGCTTGTTTCAAGCGACTCCGCTCAAGCGTTCGCGGGTGGCGCGGCTCGCGTGGACGCAAGTCTTCAAGCGTTCGCCTTTGAGTTGGCGCGCGCTGGCGAGCGTGCCGGCAGGACGGAATCCGAAAGGGACGGCGCTGTTCGCGCTCGCGTGGCTGGCGCGTTGGCGGACTGTGCAGAGTGAAGAAGCGAAGGCCGAAGCCCGTGCGTTGTTAGACAATTTGTTGGCGGCGCAGATTGAAACTCCGGGCGGCGCGACGTGTTGGGGTTATAACTTCGATTGGCAAGGGCGCGCGTTTTTTGCGCCGCGCGGGACGCCGACGGTCGTGCCGACGGCTTTCGCAGCGCGCGCACTTGTGGAAGCGGCTCGTGCTTTCGGAGATGAGCGATATTTGCAAGCGGCGCGCGGCGCGTGTGAGTTTATCTTGCGCGATCTGAATCGCAGCGAAGAGACGGCAGACGAGGTGTGTTTTAGTTATTCGCCGCTTGATCGCACGCGCGTCTTCAACGCCAGCTTGCTGGCCGCCGAGACGCTCGCTTCAGTCGGCACGTTGACGAATGAAGATGAGTTGAAAGCTGTCGCACAGCGCGCGGCGAATTATGTTGTGCGGCGGCAGCGCGCCGACGGTTCGTGGGCTTACGGCGCGGCGGAGTTTCAGACGTGGGCCGATAATTTTCACACGGCGTTTGTGCTGACTTCGCTCGCGCGGATCATCGCCGCTGGCGTGGACGATGCAGGCGAGTTGGAGAAATCCTTGCGGCGCGGGTACGGCTTCTGGCGCGAGGGCTTCTTTCTTGCGGACGGGTGGCCGAAATACTACCATGACCGCCAATTTCCGGCGGACGCGCACGCCGCCAGCGCCGCGATAGTTTGTCTGACAGAGTTGCAGGAAATTGACGAGCGTGCGCTCGCGCTCGCCGACAAGATCGCCCGTTGGTCTGTCCGCCATTTACGTGACCCACGCGGCTTTTTTTATTATCAACGTCGCCGCTTCTACACCGTCCGCACTCCCTACATGCGCTGGGCGCAGGCGTGGATGCTGTACGCGCTGGC
>Ga0136614_10001316_pt1 | contig 14465 bp, 9 predicted proteins | sample AntDrymUQ2792106_2_FD_106643 | JGI IMG/M metagenome (GOLD analysis project Ga0136614, IMG submission 106643) | Polar desert sand microbial communities from Dry Valleys, Antarctica - metaG UQ279 (21.06) | ecosystem: Environmental > Terrestrial > Soil > Desert | place: Antarctica: Dry Valley... | reverse complement strand
CCATCAGATCGAGGCGGTGACCGGGCTCAGTCTGCCCACCGCCGCGCTCGACCAGGCCGCCGAGCGGGCGCTGGTCGAGATCGAGGAGCAGATCACCAGCTCCGAGCAGGTGGGCAACATCGTGCGCGCACTCGAGGAGCAGTACGACACCGCGTCGGCCGAGCTCGGCTCCCCCGGCGGCCTGAGCGCCGGCGGGCTGCCCAGCGGCGACGACATCGCCGCGGAGTTCGAGCGCTACCTCACCGACCGCGACCAGCGCGGCTCGTCCGACTAGTCACACCTGGGGACGGAACCGACCACTGGTTGGTCGACCCCGTCCCCAACCCCTCAGCTGCAGCCTGAGGTGGAGCCGCAGCCCTCGCAGACGTAGCAGGAGCCGGCTGGGCGCATCTTCGTGCCGCAGGTCATGCACAACGGCGCGTCCGCTGCCTTGCCCAGCTGCAGCTCCACCAGCTCGGTGAGGCTGCCGACCGACGGGTCCGTCGGTCGCTCGTCCACCGCGGCAGCCGGCTCGGCGGCGGGCACGGTGGTGCGCAGCTCCTCGACAACCTCGTCCACCGACTCCTCGACGTCGGTGCCGGCCGCAGAGTGCGCGCCACCGGCGTCCAGCTCAGCCGTCCGCTCGTCGGCGGAGAAGATGCCGAGCTGCACCCGCTTGTCGTAGGGCAGGAAGTCCAGCGCCGCGCGGCGGAACAGGTAGTCCACAACGCTGGTGGCGATCCGGACGTCGGGGTCGTCGGTCATGCCCGCGGGCTCGAAGCGCATGTTGACGAACTTGGAGACGTAGGTCTCCAGCGGCACGCCGTACTGCAGGGCGATGGAGATCGCGATCGAGAAGGCGTCCATCACACCGGCGAGCGTGGAGCCCTGCTTGGACATCTTGACGAAGATCTCGCCGAGGCCGTCGTCGGGATAGGAGCCGGCTGTCATGTAGCCCTCGGCGCCGCCGACGGTGAACGACACCGTCTGGCTGGGCCGCTTCTTCGGCAGCCGCTTGCGCACCGGCCGGGCCTCGACCGCCGCCGCCGCTGCCTTCGCTGTGGCCTTGGCCGCGTCGGCGGACTTGTTGACGCTGGACAGCGGCTGGCCGACCTTGCAGTTGTCGCGGTAGATCGCCAGCGCCTTGAGGCCGAGCTTCCAGCCCTGCGTGTAGATCTGCTCGACGTCGGCCACGGTGGCCGCTTCCGGCATGTTCACGGTCTTGGAGATGGCGCCGGAGATGAACGGCTGCACCGCGGCCATCATCCGCACGTGGCCCATCGGGGCGATCGACCGCTCGCCCATCGCGCAGTCGAACACCTCGTAGTGCTCTTGGCGCAAGCCGGGGGCATCCACCACATGGCCGTGCTCGGAGATGTACTCGACGACGGCCTCGACCTGCTCGGACTGGTAGCCCAGCGAGGCCAGCGCGCGCGGCACGGTCTGGTTGACGATCTGCATCGAGCCGCCGCCGACCAGCTTCTTGAACTTCACCAGCGCGAGGTCGGGCTCCACACCGGTGGTGTCGCAGTCCATCATCAGGCCGATGGTGTTGTGGCTGACGAAGCCGGCGGCGACGTAGGTGACGTTGTCCGGGACGGACAGGTCGTAGGTGGGCTGCACGCCACCGTCGGCGTTGGCCCGGACCCGCTCGAAGAGGTACCCCATCGCGTGCCCGAGCCGCTCGTCGAAATTGTCCGCGAAGAGTCGGCCAGCCATCATCCGCGACACGCCGCTGGCCTTGCGCAGCGAGTTCACAACGACGTTGCGACACGCATGGCCCACCGGCACCAGCTCGTCCCATACCTCGCGGGGAAGGCACACGCGGTCCCGGTTGCCGCTCTGGGCCGGCTCCAGCGAGGACAGCAACCGGGCCTTTCGGTCACCGATGAAGCCGACGAACTCGTCGAAGATCAGTGCATGCTCGAGGTTGCGCAGACGGACCTGGAACTGCGCGCCACCCCAACCGCTGGTGGTCTCCCGCGTCGTGGTGGCCATTCCCAGTGCCAGCAGCAGGGTCCGGACCTCGCTCGCCAGGCTCTCGGACGCCGTCGAGACTGACGGGACCCCCTCGAGCACCGTGCCGTCTGCCTCGAACAGCCCCCGGATGAACGCGGCGTAGATCTCCGGGTCGTTCGTTTCCAGGACAGCGGACGGAATGTGCGGTCGCCAGCCCTTGCCGATGTGGTCGTCCGTGGGCTGCCACTTGGCGAAACCGGTTGCCCTCCACCAGCGGGCCAGGCGTATCGACGAGATCGTCACCTCCTGATATCCCGGCTGCTGGGAGACGTCGGCCTCGATACCGAACAGACCCTTGGTCAGCTGCTGGAGGCGGTCGACAACATCAAGATCGGCGTCTGCGACGCACAGCCGGATGCCCTTGGCGTGCAGGCTGCCGTCGCCCATGAAATACCCGACGAGCTCCGCCAGGTCGGCGTCCATCGCGTCGGGCACGCGGAGGTGCCGCTGTCCGGTGTAGTAGGCCTCGTCCAGCACAGGCAGCGGCACGGCGCGGGCGGCGCCTACCAGGGTGCCCAACTGCATCGGGACGATGTCACCGGGGGCAACGTCGGCCAGCCGCTTCCACTCCCAGCCGCCGGTGGACGGGTGGACCACCTTGATTCGGTGGCCCAGGGTGCCCTGGACCGTGTAGCCACCCTCGGTCACGATCCGGCGAGTGGGCTCCTCGCCGTTGACGAAGAACTTCGTCGCGCGCCGTTCCCCGTCGTCAGTGGAGACCGTCATGTTGAGGTCTTGCCAGCGGCTGCCGTACACATCGCCGATTTCACCTAGCCTGGCGAGCCCGCGGTCTGTGGTGACGAGGGTGTCAGCGGTCAGGCAGCCGGTGGGGGCCAGCACGGACGCCTGGGCGTTGCGCCAGCCGTTGCGCTCGCCGACCTTGAGGCACTCCTGCCACGCCTTGGTGGCCTGCTTGTGCAGCTTGCCGTCGACGCGGCCAAGCGGGCGGATCTGGTCGTTCGCGGCGGCGTGCTTGCGCATGACGCGCTGGTGCGGCTCGGCGTTGCGGGCGTAGCCGTCGTACGGGCCGACCGCGCCGGCCAGCTCCGCCGAGCGCCGGTAGGCGGCCGCGGTCATCAGCGACGTGATCGACGCGGCGAGCGTCCGCCCGCCCTCGGAGTCGTAGCCGTGCCCGGTGGCCATCAGCAGCGCGCCGAGGTTGGCGTAGCCGATGCCGAGCTGACGGAACGCCCTGGTGGTGTCGCCGATCGCCTCGGTCGGGAAGTCGGCGAAGCAGATCGAGATGTCCATCGCCGTGATGATCAGCTCGACCGACTTGGCGAAGCGGGTGGCGTCGAAGCTCTGGTCGTCGTTGAGGAACTTCAGCAGGTTGAGCGAGGCGAGGTTGCAGCTGGAGTTGTCCAGGTGGAGGTATTCCGAGCAGTTCGCCACCACCACGCCGCTGACGACGTAGGAGTGATTTCGGGGCTCGGTGAGGTTGTAGGTCGTCTCGAACCCACGGGATACCCGTGACACCAGCCGCGTCGACTCGTCAACGCGGTACCAGGTGCGGCCGGAGCGGACGGTCGCCAGCTTCTCGGCCTTCTGGACATGCTCGAAGCCGATCAGCGCGGCGAACTGGTCGAGATGCCGCCCGGTGATCCGGAGGTCGTAGGTCGGGCCGTCACTGCCGTAGCTCGCCGCCGAACCGTCCTTGCGCACATAGCTGAATGACTCGGTCCTGGTTCCGGTGCGATAGATCCGCGCGCCGACGCCCAGACTCGCCAGCAGCTCCTGGACGCCGATGAGAAGCTCCTCAGATCGACTGCCGAGCCCGACGTAGCGCGTGCCCTTCGCCACCTGGTTCACGACGCAGCCGTCGGCGTCGAACAAGCCGCGCAGGAACGCCGTGACCACCTCCTCGGGCGCTTCGTAGATCGACGCCGGTACGACCTTCTCCGGCGAGCGAGCGTCAGAGACGCCGAGCATCCGCAGGAAGGTGGCCAGCCGGCCACGCAGCGACCGCAGCTGAACGGTTCCGTTGGGCTGCACACTCGGCTTGGGCCGAAAGCCGGTGATCGCCGTCAGCAGCGCGCTGTGCTGTGGCAACAGGCGCTCGCGCTCCCACTCGCCGGAATACACCGTCACCGCGCCACTCTTGGTGAGGCAGCCGTCACCGACCAGCCAGCCGATGAACTGCGCAAGCTCCGCTGTCCACTTCTCAGGAACCGCCTCCAGCGCGCGGCCGCGGGCGTAACGGGCCGCATCCACGGCGAGGGCGGGCAGGGCCGTCGAGGCATACGGTCGCGCAGCGTGCTCCAGCGACCGAACGACGCTGTCCGCCGCTGTGAGCTCGTCGGCTCGCACCCAGCCGCTGTTGGCAGTCCAGACGCGGTGGTTGGGTGTGCACCGTAACCGGGATCCGTCAGCAAAACGCAGCTCCAGGATCTCGTTGGTTCCGGTGACCATGTATCGGGACGGCCGCGTCGGGACAACGCGCGACTCGCAGGCCTCCGCATTGGTCACGTCATTGGTGTAGACGCGCACAGTCTCGCCGGCCGCAGCGCGACGCACGAGCTCGCCGATCGGGATGAGGCCGGCGTCGGTGACCACTCGCTGGTCGGCGGGAAAGCACGGGTTGGACGCGGTGATCCGGCCGGACTCCGGGCAGGTGTGCCAGTCGTTGATCGTGTCGTCGTACTGGATGCCGGGGTCGGCACAGGCCCAGGCGGCCTCGGAGATCGTGCCGAACAGCTTGCACGCCGCGACGGTCTCGATGACGTCGTTCGTGGTGCGGGCCCGCAGCCCGAACACACCGTCGGACTCCACCGCGCGCATGAACTCGTCGGTCACCCGCACCGAGTTGTTGGCGTTCTGGTACTGCACCGAGGTGATGTCGGAGCCACCGAGGTCCATGTCGAAGCCGGCGTCGCGCAGGACCCGGATCTTCTCCTCCTCGCGGGCCTTGGTCTGCACGAACTCCTCGATGTCGGGGTGGTCGACGTCGAGCACGACCATCTTCGCCGCCCGCCGCGTGGCCCCGCCGGACTTGATCGTGCCGGCGCTGGCGTCCGCCCCGCGCATGAACGACACCGGCCCGGACGCGGTGCCGCCAGAGGACAGCAGCTCCTTGGACGAGCGCAGCCGCGACAGGTTCAGGCCCGCGCCGGAGCCGCCCTTGAAGATCAGCCCCTCCTCGCGGTACCAGTTGAGGATCGAGTCCATCGTGTCGTCAACCGACAGGATGAAGCAGTTGTGCACCCGCAGGCCGCCGGAAAGGTACTCGCCAGATTCGGTCTGGATGTCGTAGACCTCGACGGCCTGGAGGGTTTCGACGCGATCGATCTCCAGCCGCTTGACCTCACGGGCTGGACGTCCAGGGAGATCGAACGATGCCTCCAGCTTCGCCTCCTTGGCCGGATCGATGAAGCCGATCTCGTCGGCGAAGATCCGCCGGTCGCCGGCGTTCTGGATGCGGATGCCCCACAGATCGTGGCGGTCCGGACGCGGGTCGCGTTTGCGCGCGACGCGGGCGAAGATGCCGAACCTCCCGAGCAGCGCCTGAACTCCGCGGATCAACTGTTCGCTGATCATGTCCATCCCGAGCAGCGTCGAGCGCTCGCGGTGCGACACGTACCCCTCGGCCTGGAAGAGGCTGCGCAGGTAGCAGGCGACCACCGGCAACGGTGCACTGAACAGGTGCTCGGGAACAACCATGTCGACGCCCCGGGCTCGCAGGCTCCAGCGCTCGACGAAGTCGGACAGGACCGTGCCATAGAGCCGGGTACGCCGGCAGTCCAGCGTCGTGTCCTGCGTCGCCACAGCCCGCTCGTGGCGGTGCACCCGCGGGAAGACGGTGTCCAACGCCGCCGTCACCCAGTCGAGCTCGGCTGGGGTGACCGTCATCGCCTCGATCGTCAGGGACCGGTTGGTGCCCTCATACTGGCCGACGAAGCCGTCGGACTGCAGCCATCCCGCGAGAGCCGCCTCGGCAACCTCGGCGACCACGATCTCCGACTCACCGTGAGCCGGGCGACGGTGCCACTCGAGCTGATCTCCCGGCTTCAGGGTGCCTGCCTCGACCCACTGGCCGGAGCCTGGAGCGGTGCTCTTCCACACCACGTGATCGGACGTCACGTCGAGGGTGTGCCCGGCTTTAGTGTGCAGTCGCAGCACCTCGCGCACACCGTTGGACTTGGTTGCCACGATCTTCGTGAGACCGTGGGCGTCGTAGACCTTCGTGCCCACGGCGTCGTCCTCGACGAGGCGACCGATGGGAATCAGACCCGCTGGCGTGCTGACGAGCGCGTCGTACGGCTGACACGCCGAGACCTGCTGGGGTGAGCTCGTGCCGACGTTGAACCAGACCGGCGAGTTGAAGCTGAACACCTGGTGCAGCAGCATCCAGGTCAGCTCCTCGCCGAAGACCTCGGCGTCGGTCTCGGTGGCGAAGTAGCCGTTGTCCAGGCCGGCCGCGACATACTTCGAGACCACCCGGTCGATCAGCTGGCGAAGACTGTGCTCACGTACCGGGGTGCCGACCGCGCCGCGGAAGTACTTGCTGGTGACGATGTTGGTGGCGTTGACCGACCAGAAGTCGGGGAACTCCACGCCGCGCTGCTCGAAGTTGACGGTGCCGTCACGCCAGTTGGTCATCACGACGTCGCGCCGCTGCCAGGTCACCTCGTCGTAGGGGTGCACCCCCGCGGTAGTGTGGACACGCTGGATCGACAGCCCGTCGCCCCGCTTGCGCTTGTCGTCGCGACCCGTGGCAGCACTGCCGGCCGACCCAACCGTGCTCTCCGCCATGCTCCTCAGTCCCTCTCGACTAGTTCAGCTGGATCTCGCGCTCAGCGACCGGGATGCCCACCGGGGATGAGCGGTTCGTCCGGTCCCCGCAGGTCGGCGATCTCCTTCTCGAAGTCCTCGATGCAGGAGAACGACCGGTAGACGCTGGCAAACCGCAGATATGCCACCTCGTCCAGCTCGCGCAGTGGGCCAAGGATCGCCAGGCCTACCTCGTGACTGGGCACCTCCGCCGCACCACCGGCGCGGACGGTCTCCTCGACACGGTGCGCCAACTGTTGCAACGCGTCCTCGTCGACCGGCCTTCCCTGGCAGGCGCGGCGCACGCCGCGCGCCACCTTCTCGCGGCTGAACGGCTCGGTGACACCGCTGCGCTTGACCACGGACAGCACGGCCTCCTCGACGGTGGTGAACCGCCGGCCGCACTCCGGGCACGACCGCCGCCGGCGGGTCGTCTGGCCCTCGTCCACCTCACGTGAGTCGATCACTCGCGAGTCGGGCTGGCGACAGAACGGGCATCTCATATCCCGACCTCCGCCGCACTAGACCCAACCTGTGGATGAACTACATACATGTAACCACAAGATGTGGGGGTTTGCTACCCAGTCGGCACTAGGACCACCTGTCCGGGCGTTACCGCCGCGGATTCCAGTCCGTTGACCTCGACGATTCGTTCAACTACCGCGCCGGGGTCGGCCTGCGGCGCTGCGCGGCGCGCGAGCTGCCACAGCGACTCGCCTTCGGCGACCTGGACAGCCACGGTCTCATCCGGGACCGCGGCCACCTGCGCCACGTGCGCGAGCTGCCCGAGCAACACGACCACCGCCAGCGTGACCGGGGCGACCAACATCAACGCCACCGCCCGCCGCCGCCGCGCGACCTGAGCAGTGGTCGGCCGCACCATCGGTCTGGGGGCCGGCGCGTAATGCGGGTCCGCGGCAAAGGCACGGCGATGCGGCCGGCGTACTGGCCGCGCGATTGTGGGCGGGAGCGGGGGCAGCGGCGCCGACCGTGGGGCCGACGGACCGGGCCTGGAAGGGAGCGGCCCCGGATGCATCCGCGGACGCGCCACACCCGGCCGACGCGGCGTGCGCGTCACCGTCAGTTGGCCGGCGATCTCGACCCCTCGCTGTGTCCGCCGGTCCGTCCGCATGACCATCGGTCCTCCTCGTGACTCGCACAGACGTTCGATCGAACGCCTGTGCGAGTTGTCTACCATCGCACCCGGACAAAATCGAGATCTGTGGGCGTGTCGTTCGAACATGTGTTTGATCGAGACGGTGATCGGGTCTAGCGTTCGCCAGCGACGGGACACCCGCGCAGCCCCGTCACCAGCGTCCGGCCAGCATCCCGGCCGACACCGACAGGAGGGCGGCGACCATGGCAGTCGGCTCACCGGAGGATCCCGAGACCTCGGTGCCCGCCGAGGTGCACGCCTTCCCGGACCCGCAGGAGTCCGAGAACGCCGGGCTGACGCTGCGGCAGCGCAAGGTGCTGGAGGTGATCCGGGACTGGGTGGAGCGCTTCGGCTACCCGCCGAGCGTCCGGGAGATCGGCGACGCCGTCGGGCTGACGTCGACCTCCTCGGTGCACCACCAGCTGCGCGCTCTGGAACGCAAGGGCTACCTGCGCCGCGACCCCAACCGCACCCGCGCGGTCGACGTCCGGGCGCCTGACGACGGCAACGAGCTCAGCGCGGAGGAGGCCGAGCAGTTGCGGGCGCAGCGCCCGACGCCGACCTTCGTGCCGGTGCTCGGCGCGATCGCCGCCGGCGGCCCGATCCTGGCCGAGGAAGCCGTCCAGGACGTGTTCCCGCTCCCCCGCGAGATCGTCGGCGAGGGCACCCTGTTCCTGCTGACGGTCAAGGGCGACTCGATGGTCGACGCGGCCATCACCGACGGCGACTGGGTCGTCGTACGGCAGCAGCCGGTGGCCGACAACGGCGACATCGTGGCCGCGATGATCGACGGCGAGGCGACGGTGAAGACGTTCAAGCGGCGCGACGGCAAGGTGTGGCTGCTCCCCCAGAACCCCGCCTACCAGCCGATTCCCGGCGAGGAAGCCACCGTGCTCGGGCGAGTGGTCGCCGTGCTCCGCAGGCTCTAGCCGCCGCTGGCAGTCACTTCTTGCGGCGCATCTTCCCGAGGCCGAACACGATCAGCGCGGACAACGCGAGCGCGACGACGATCCCCTGCAGCGGCCCGACACCGCTCTGCGGAGCAGGCGGAGCGGCATCCGGCGGTGGCTCGGTGGTGGGCGGCGCAAGGCCCGCGAGCGCGACCGCGCCCGGCACCGCGCGCAGCTTGCCCACCGCGCCGGGAGGCGACTCCGACCCGGACAGCAGCGCGCCGCCGGGGCCGAACGCGATCGCCTCGCCCTGCGGCTCTCCGGGCAGCGGCACCTGCACCGGCGGCCGGCCCAGCGCCGCGAGCAGGTCACCGTCCGGCGCCGCGAACAGCCAGGCATCGGTGTAGGTGCGCAGCGCGGCGAGACGACCGTCGGCGGTGCTGGCACCTCCTGTGACCAGCCGGCTGCCCACCCCGCCCACCGGCCCGCCGGCGGTGCTCGACGGCGGAAGGTCAAGCTGTCCGACCCGGCTCAGCGGCGTCGGCACATGCTCGGCCAACGGCCCGTTCGGCCGGTAGATCCCGGCCGGTGCGGCGGGCTCCTTGGTCACCAGCAGCGGGACGCCCGCGCTGTCGACCAGCAGCGCCTCGGCGTCGTGCGGCCCGTCGGGATAGGTCAGCCGGTGCAGCCGCGCGGTGCCGTCCGCGCTGAGGCTGATCAGCGCGACCGTGGAGCGCCGACGGTCGTTGTCGCCGGTGTCGGCGAGCCAGAAGATGCCGTCGGGCGCGCGGGCCAGGTCCTCGACGTCGTAGGGGTCGACGCCGCCGACGAGCACCTGCTGCACGCTGCAGTCGGGGGCGAGCTGGAACACCTGCACGCGCCGGCCGCCGTCCACGACGGCCCAGCGGCCCTCGGCACCGGCCGCCAGCCCGGACAGCTCGGCCAGCCGCGGGTCGGAGGTTGCGCACAGCTCGACGGGCGTGGGTTGCTCATCCGCGAGCGCGGGACTCAGCGGTGGCGCCAACAACCCGGCGACCAGCAGAACCGCGACCCGGGGCCACCGTGCTGCCGACACTCGGCGAGTCTGGCACGCAGCCGGCGTGGGATCAGGTCGGCGCGGTCATGTCACCCGCGCGCGGCGCCACCGGGAGCGGATGCGAGCCGTTGGTCACCGCGAACTGCTCGACGGCGTTGGCCAGCTCCAGGCCCACCCACGCGTGCATCCGGGTGCCCTCCGCGGTGTGCTGCTCGGACAGGACCTCACCGTCGGAGTGCACCCGCGCCGCAAGAGATCCGGCTGTGTAGGGCAGCAGCACGTCGATCTTGACGGCAGGGCGGGGCAGCCGCGCCGCGATGCGGTTGCGCAGCTCGTCGACGCCCGCCCGGGTCGCCGCGGAGACGAACACGGCGTCGGGCAGCACGTGGCGCAGCCGGGCCACCTGAAGCTCGTCCGCGGCGTCGATCTTGTTGACGACCATCAGCTCAGGCGGCATCGGGGCGTCGCGGTCCTCGCCGATCTCGGCGAGCACCTCGCGCACGGCGCCGATCTGCTGCTCCGGCATGGCGTCCGCGCCGTCTGCGACGTGCACGAGCAAGGCTGCCTGAGCGACCTCCTCCAGCGTGGAGCGGAACGCCTCGACGAGCTGATGCGGCAGGTGCCGGACGAAGCCGACGGTGTCGGTGAGCGTGTACGCGCGACCGTCCGGAGCCGTCGCCTTGCGGGTGGTGGGATCGAGCGTGGCGAACAGCGCGTCCTCCACCAGCACGCCGGCGCCGGTGAGGACGTTGAGCAGGCTGGACTTGCCGGCGTTGGTGTAGCCGACGATGGCCACGGACGGCACGTTGTTGCGGCGGCGGGAGCCGCGCTGGGTGTCGCGCGCGGTGCGCATCCCGGCGATCTCGCGGCGCAGCTTGGACATTCGGGTGCGGATCCGCCGTCGGTCCAGCTCGATCTTCGTCTCACCTGGGCCACGGCCACCGATGCCGACACCGCCGGCGACCCGGCCGCCGACCTGCCGGGACAGTGCCTCGCCCCAGCCGCGCAGCCGGGGCATCAGGTAGGACAGCTGCGCCAGCTCCACCTGCGCCTTTCCCTCCCTGGAGCGGGCGTGCTGGGCGAAGATGTCCAGGATCAGGGCGGTGCGGTCCACCACCTTGACGCCGAGCTTCTCTTCCAGCTGGCGCAGCTGGCCCGGCGACAGCTCGCCGTCGCAGATCACCGTGTCCGCCCCGTTGGCGCGCACGGTCTCGGCCAGCTCGGCCACCTTGCCGGAGCCGACGAACGTCGCCGGGTCGGGCCGCTGGCGGCGCTGCACGAGGGCTTCGAGGACGACGGAGCCGGCCGTCTCGGCGAGCCGGGCCAGCTCGGCCATTGACTCTTCTGCCTGCTCTGCGCTGCCCTCGGTCCAGACGCCGACCAGTACGACCTGCTCGAGCCGCAGGCTCCGGTACTCGACCTCGGTGACGTCGGTCAGCTCGGTGGAGATCCCGGCCACCCGGCGCAGGGCAGAGCGTTCCTGCAGCTCAAGGTCGCCGAGTGAAGAGTTTACGTTCATGGGTTCAGTCATCTCCACTCCATGTTCCCACGCCGCGCACCCTATTTCTGCCGAGTGAGGCCCAGCAGCGCTCTGGTCACCGCAGGCAAGCACGGCGTGAAGCTGGGCTAGCCGCTCGCTGCCTCACCGGCCGCGTCCCACCAGGGCCTGTCGAGCTCGCCCTGCGCGACGATCACTGCGGGGCCCGTCAGCGTCGTGCTCTCCGCGGTGACGCTGACGTGCAGCCGCCCGCCCGGCGTCAGCACCCCGCACGAGCCGACCTCCCGCCCGTCATGTCGCAGTGCCGCGACCACCGCCGCCACCGTCCCGGTGCCGCACGATCGGGTCTCCCCCACCCCGCGCTCGTGCACCCTCATGCTCACCTCGCCGTCGAGGACCGTAGTGACGAACTCGACGTTCACACCGTGCGGGAAGACGGCCGGGTCGTGCCCCGGTGGCACGCCGAGGTCGAGGGTGTCCAGCGCGACGTCGGTGACACACGCCAGGTGCGGGTTGCCGAGGTCCACCTCGACACCGTCGAAGGCCCGCCCGTCGACAGTCGCCGTCGAGCGCGCGCCGACCGTGGCCGGGCCCATGTCGACGCTGATCAGGCCGTCGTCGGTGAACCGGACCCGCCGAACGCCGCCCCGGGTCCCGAGCAGCAGCTCACCACCGTCCACGAGGCCGCACTCGGCCAGGTACCGGGCGAAGACCCGGGCCCCGTTGCCGCACATCTCCGCCGTCGAGCCGTCGGAGTTGCGGTAGTCCATGAACCACTCGACGCCGTCGCGCTCGGGTTCGCCTGCGGCAGCCGCCCGCACCACCCGGAGCACCCCGTCGGCGCCGAGCCCGCCGCGCCGCTCACACAGCGCGCGCACCCGCTCGGGGGTGAGATCCAGGCCAGCGTCGGCGTCGAGGAGCAGGACGAAGTCGTTCTCCGTCCCGTGCCCCTTGGCGAACCGCACGCGCCCGAGACTACGACCCGCCGGCCACCGTCCCGAGCGCCGACGTAACGAGATCCGTTTCGCCGGCGGCCAACCACCTGATCCGGGCGTCCCGCCGGAACCACGAACGCTGCCGCCGGACGAAGCGTCGGGTGGCCTGGATGGTGTCCATGGCTGCCGTCTCGAAGTCGCCCCCACCGTCAAGCGCGCGCAGGACCTGCTGGTAGCCCAGTGCTCGCGACGCGGTGCGGCCGTCGCGCAGTCCGCGACCAGCCAGCTCCCGCACCTCCTCGACCAGACCGTCGTCGAACATCCGACGGACACGGACGGCGATCCGCTCGTCCAGCTCCGCCGGTGCGGAGTCCAACCCGAGCAGCACGCTGCCGTAGCGCGCCGAGCCGGGACGCGGCAGCCGGGCGGTGAACGGGCGCCCGGTGATCTCGATGACCTCCAGTGCACGCACGATCCGGCGCCCGTTGCTGGGCAGCACGGCCATCGCGGCGGCCGGGTCGCGCTCGGCCAGCCGTTGGTGCAGCACCGCGGGGCCGAGCTCGGCCAGCTCGCCCTCCAGCCGCTCGCGCACCGCCGGGTCGGTGCCTGGGAAGCGCAGATCGTCCAGCACCGCCTGGACGTAGAGCCCGGAGCCGCCGACCAGCACCGGTGTGGCACCGGCCGCGAGCAGCCGCTCGACGACCTCGCGCGCTGCCCGCTGGTAGGCGGCGACCGACGCCGGCTCGGTGAAGTCCAGGACGTCGAGCAGGTGATGCCGAACGCCTCGACGCTGCTGTGCGGTGAGCTTGGCGGTACCGATGTCCATGCTGCGGTAGAGCTGCATCGCGTCGGCGTTGACGACCTCGCCGCCCAGCCGCTGCGCCAGCTCCACGCCGAGGTCGGACTTGCCGGTCGCGGTGGGCCCGACGACGGCGACCAGCCGGGGCCCCGTCCTGGGAGGCGCCGTCATCCGTGCCCCCGCTCCCACATCGCCACGTGGTACGCCACCCCGTAGGGCGCCGCCGAGTACAGCAGCTCGCCGCGCCACCCGCCTGCGGGCTCGGCTTGCTCAGCGGCTGCGGCGAGCACCTGCCACGGCGCCCGGCCGACCGCGCCGAGCTCGTGCGCCAGCTCCGGCTCCAGCAGACGCAGCGCGCCGGCGTCGGCGACGGCGAGTGCCTTGGCCACCCGCTCGTCGAACGGCCCCGCCCGGTCGTCGAGGTAGCCGGGCGACCACGCCGTGTGCGTCGACGCGCCGTCGCCGAGGACGAGCAGCGCCGTCGGCTCCGGGTCGGCCGCGAGCTCGTCGGCCAGCTCCGCTCCGAGGTCGGCGCACTCCGCGGTACCGAGGTCCGGCGGGACGAGCAGGCCGCGGACCACCACGGAGGGGTCGGCCTGCTCGCGCAGCCAGCCGGCGATCAACAACGGCAGCGGCATCTCGGGATCGGCCTGCTGGAGCGCCGCATTCGGGGTGAGGGCGACCCGCACGTCCACGCCGAACCCCCAGAACGATCCGACCTCGGTCCCTTCTGACCCACCGGCTCGGGGCTGGGCGGGGTCCGTCCCGATGGCGATCCAGCGCGTCGACACCGCCGCAAGGCGTGCTGCCACAGCGACGCAGGCCTCCCGAAGGTCAGCCACGTCCGGTGCGGCGCCGGCGGCCAGCTCGGGCACCAGCAGCGGCGGTTGCGGCACCACCGCCACGATGCTGAGCACGACGCCGAAGGGTAGCCGCGTCGTCGCGCGGGCGTGTCGGCTCGCCGACCAGGACTTACCGCTGGTGCGTTGATCCGCAATTGGGTGTTCCGCAGGCGCTGGTCGAGCTGTTTCAATCTTCGTCGTCCGGTCGGAGCAGTCGTTTTGCGCCCCCGGACGAGCCGCCGCGGTGTTCGGCGGTCGCGCGAACACGGCCCCGCTTGACCGCGGGGCGCCCAGCCGTCCTGCGGATGGGCCGAAAACGGGAGGCCGACGGTGACCGAAGAGCAACTGGTGCAGGAGAGCGCATCGAGCGTGGACGGCCCTGCGACCGAGCCGCAGTTGAGCGAGGCTCCAGCCACCGAGACGGTCCCGGCCGACGCGCATGCCGACGGCGAATCGGGCTCAGCTGCCGACGTCCCGGAACCCCGCTCGGCTGACACGCCGGAGCCCACCGCGCCGGAGCCCACCGCCCCGGAGGCCGCCACGT
>Ga0136614_10001315_pt1 | contig 14466 bp, 15 predicted proteins | sample AntDrymUQ2792106_2_FD_106643 | JGI IMG/M metagenome (GOLD analysis project Ga0136614, IMG submission 106643) | Polar desert sand microbial communities from Dry Valleys, Antarctica - metaG UQ279 (21.06) | ecosystem: Environmental > Terrestrial > Soil > Desert | place: Antarctica: Dry Valley... | reverse complement strand
GGTACTGGGGCAGAGCGGCCTGGTTGCCACGTGCCGCGAAGAAGTATGCAATCTGGTCGGCGGTGCCCACCGGGGCGCCGAAGAGGCGCGCGATCTGGCCGTCAGTCTGCCACGCGTAGCACTCGGTCATCACCTCGTCCACGACCCCGCGCAGGTGCCACGCTTCGTGCGAGAGCACGTGGACGGCCACGCCGACGTCCATCGTCCAGTCGTTGCAGGTCGGCGGGTTCGAAGTGAGGCAGCCGACATCGCCCGGGAACCCCCGCTTCGGAAGCTCGGCGAAGGTCGCGCACACGTCGTGGGCCAGCTGCGCGTAGCGAGGATTTCCGTCAGCACCGACCTGGACGGTGCCCTTGAAGCCGGAAACCTCGACGAGGCGTCGCCAGATGCTCGGGCAGCGCACCTCGACCTCGCGGCCCGCGATCGACGCCGCGGCGGCCGCGAGCCTGGTCTCCGTCGGCGTGACACGCTGGAACCAGTACGCCTGGAACGCGATGAACCCAGCGAGCATGCCGACCAGCGCCAAGTGCCGCATCTCGTAGGTATCGGCACGATCCGGTCGGGCCTTGACGGCCGGTCCGAGGGTTTCAGGCGAGCGTGTAGTCGAAGACGAGCTCGAGCTCGGGCCCCGAGTCGCCCCTCTCCACCGCGCGCTCCACGCGGAGGAGCGCGGAGCGGCCGTCGAGCTCGAGCGTGGCGATCTGGTTGTCGAAGGAGGGCTCGCGCACGAAACGCCAGCGGATCTCGGGTGGGGGAACGCCGGCCGAGATCCGGAGGACGCGCCCGATCACCGTTGCCAGCGGAGTGGTGGCGAAGCGCTGCGCGCGGCGCTCCTTCGCGTCGAGCGGGTTTCGGATCGGGGAGCACACCGCTTGGTAGACGTTGCTCTGAACGCCTGTTCCGCGCCGGAAGCCGACCTGGGCGAGATACGCGTTGTGGACGTCGCCCGAAAGGGCGACGATCGACGCCGGCGGCCGTCCGCGCTTCCCCTGGCCCACTTCCGTGACGAGCTCCGTAAGCCGGCGGAAGGCCCGTGGGAAAGAGGCCCAGTGGTCGAGGTCGAGCGCCTCGCGGATCTTCTCGCCCAGGGTGGCCGCCGGCGCGCCCCAGGCGCCGCCGCACACGGCTTCGTTCCAGGCCTGGACATCGTGGATTCCGGGCGCCAGGAGGTACGGGTCGCCCATCGCGAGGAGCAGGTGGTCGAAATCGCCGGTCGCCGTGTCGCGCAGCCACTCCCATTCCTTGTCGTCGATCATCAGCCGCTTGCCCTCTTCGAGCACGCGGCCTGCGCGGCAGTCGATCGCGACCAGGCGCGTGCGCCCGAAGTCGCGGTAGAAGCTCCAGCGACGGCCCTTCACCTCGCGGTCGGCCACGAACGCGAACTCGCGCAGGAGCGGGCCGCCATCGTCGGCTGCCCGCACACGCTCGAGGATCTCCTCCTGCGCGAGCTCAGCGGGAGAGAGGTTCCCGAGGTGCTGGTAGAGCCAGTACGACATGAACGCGCCGACGATCCGCCCGTCCCACCAAGGCTTCCGGCGCATCCGGGCGACCCAGTCGTCCGAGATGTTCCAGTCGTCGTGAACGTCGTGATCGTCGAACAGCATGGAGCTCGAGACCGTCGAGAGGAGCCAGCGGATCACCGGCTCCTGCCAGGACTCCCAGTAAAGGCGCGTGTACTCCTCGAAGTCGGCGATCTCCTCGCCCGGCGGCACCGAGGTGTCGCGGCGCGCCCGGATGAACTCGAGTGTCTTCGGCGACACCTCGTCGGCATAGACCTGGTCGCCGATGAAGAAGATCGCACGGGGCCATTCGTCGTTCGGCTCGCGGGTCATGCGGAGGGCAACTGCCCGCAGGGCGTCGAGGCCCCGGCCGCGCTCGTCCTCGTCGGGCGAGAGGGTGTACGGGGGCTCGTGGGGCAGGGAGAGGCGGCAAGAGCCAAAGAGGAGCCGAAGCGCGTGATCGTCGCCCGTCGGCCGAAGGACGGACGGGGGGAAGGACGAGCCCTCCTCGGGCCAGGCCGGCGCGCCGTCGAGCGAGACCCCGTACTCGTACGTGCGTCCCGGCTCGAGGCCGTCGACGACCACGAGGCCGTAGTGGTGCCCTTCGACGTGGAACGTCTTGGCCCCGTGGCCCAGGACCTCGACCTTGCACGGGGCGTCGGTCTCGACCCAGACCGTTGCGTCGGTCGGGCCGATGTGCCGGAGGAGGGGGCCGAGAACCAGGCTGGCCATCGCGCCAGTGTAGGGCGGGGCCTGCCCCGCCTGGGGGAGGCTCGCCGTTGGGCCGTGCCGGTACCCTTGGAGCGTGCGCAGGGGTCTGGTCGCACTCGCAATCTCCGCCATCGCCGTCTCGCTCGTTGCGGGGCCGGCCGAGGGCGCGCTTCGCCTCGCCCGCGTCACCGGCGGACTTTCGAGCCCGGTCGACCTCGCCTCGACCCCGAGCCAGCCGGGTCGCCTCTACGTCGTCGAGCAGGGCGGCCTCGTCCGCATGATTCGGAACGGGAGCCTGCAGGCCGGAGCCTTCCTCGATGTGCGCGACCAGGTCTCGTGCTGCGGCGAGCAGGGGCTCCTCGGTCTCGCTTTCCACCCGCGCTTCGGCGAGAACGGCCGCCTCTACGTGAACTACACGAACAGCGCGGGGGACACTCGCGTGGTCGAGTACCGCTCGAACGCGGCGCGAACGGCGGTCGACGAGCGGACGGCGCGCGTCCTCCTGGCCGTCGGCCAGCCGTACGCGAACCACAACGCCGGCGATCTCGCCTTCGGCCGTGATGGCTTCCTCTACGTCCCGCTCGGCGATGGAGGCTCGGGCGGCGATCCCGGCAACCGCGCGCAGAACATGCGGACGCGGCTTGGAAAGATCGTGCGGATCAGCGTCTCGACCGGCGACAAGCGGATCGTCGCGCTCGGGTTCCGAAACCCATGGCGCGTCTCCCTCGACCGCCAAACGGGTCGCCTCTGGATCGGCGACGTCGGACAGGGCGCCCGTGAGGAGGTCGATGTCTTCAATCCGGCGGCAGCGGGCCTCGAGAACTACGGTTGGCGGCGCCTGGAGGGCACGTCCCTCTACAACGGCGACACGCGCCTGCACCAGCCGAGCCGCTACGTCCCGCCTGTCCATCAGTACGTCACGTATACGAACGGCGGCTGCGCCATCACCGGGGGCTTCGTCTACCGCGGCCCGGTGCGTGCTGCTCGCGGCCGGTACCTCTTCGGCGACTACTGCAACGGCCGCGTGTCGAGCTTCGTGCCGCGAAACGGCCGCCGCACCGATCTGCGGGTGCACTCCGGCCTGACCGTTCCCGGGAACCTCTCGTCGTTCGGCGAGGGGCCGACCGGCCACCTCTTCCTGCTCTCGCACAACGGCGGAACGGTCTACCGGCTGATCGCGCGGTAGAACCCCGCGGCCCGCCAGGGCGTATCTACGCTGGGTTCGTGCCGCGCCTCCTCTTCCTGCTCGCCTCGCTCTTCCTCGTCGCTGGGTGCGGCGACGAGGGCCAGCAAGCTGCTGAGCCCGCGCCCCCCGAGGCGACGGTCACGGCCGGATCGGCGAGGGACGGCCGGCTCCGACTCGAGGTCGTCGCGAAGGGGCTCGAGGCACCCGTGCACGTCGCCCAGGCCCCCGGCGAGCTCGAGCGCCTCTACGTCGTCGAGCGCGAGGGCCGGATCAGGGTTGTCGAGCGCGGAAAGGTACGTTACGCGCCCTACCTCGACATCCGGCCGAGCGTCGTCTCGGGCGGCGAGCAGGGCCTTCTTTCGGTCGCCTTCCATCCCGAGTACGAGGAGAACGGAAAGCTCTACGTCGCGTTCACGAGCGTGAACGGCACGAACAGCGTCCTCGAGCTGCGCGCGAACGACGACCGGACGGAGGTCGACCTCGCATCGGCGCGCGAGCTCCTGGCGATCGAGGATCCGTACTCGAACCACAATGGCGGCCAGCTCGCCTTCGGGCCCGACGGCCTCCTGTACCACGGCACCGGAGACGGTGGTTCCGGCGGCGACCCTGAGAACCGCGCGCAGAACCTCGACGAGCGGCTCGGAAAGCTTCTCCGGCTCGACGTTGACGACCCAGGCGCCGACTGGGAGGTCGCCGCGTACGGCCTGCGGAACCCGTGGCGCTTCTCCTTCGACCGAGAATCGGGCGATCTCTGGCTCGGCGACGTCGGGCAGAGCAGCCAGGAGGAGATCGATTTCGTCTCCTGGCCGCTCCAGGGCCTCGTGAATTTCGGTTGGGACGTCTTCGAGGGCACGATGCGCTACGAGGACAAGCAGCCGAGCGGAGCCGGGCGCCTGGTCGATCCCGTGCACACGTACGGGCGCGACGCGGGGTGCTCGGTTACGGGGGGCTTCGTCTACCGCGGCTCGGCTGTGCCTTCCGCGCAGGGTCGCTACTTCTTCGGGGATTACTGCTCCGGGACGGTTTGGAGCCTGCGGCCGGAGGGCGGGAAGGCCGCCGAGATTCGCAAGGAGCCGTTCACGGTCGGCGAGCTGTCCTCTTTCGGGGAGGGTCACGACGGGGAGCTCTACGCCGTCTCGCTCGGTGGGACGGTCTACCGTCTCGCCTCGTGAGGTTCCAGTTCGTCGATTGCCGCTGGGAGCTCGGGAAGGCGGAACGCGGCCGAGAGCTCTATCTCGAAGGGCACGTCCCAGGCGCCTCGTTCCTGAGCGTCGAGCAAGATCTCTCAGGGACGCCCGGCGCGCCTCCACAGCACGGCGGCCGGCATCCGCTCCCGGAGGAGGGGGATTTCGCGGACGCGGCGTCCCGGGCGGGGATCGGCCCCGGGGTCTTCGTCGTCGCCTACGACCAGGGAATGAACGGCGGCGGCGCGCGCCTCTGGTGGCTGCTGCGGCACTTCGGCCACGAGGAAGCGGCAGTCCTTGGGGGTGGCATCGAGAGCTGGCTCGGCCCGGTCCGGGAGGGGGAGGAGGAGACCGAGGCGGCCCGCTTCGTCTCGCGCCCGCGTGACGACGACACGATCGGGCCCGAGGAGCTCGAGCGGCGGCTAGGCGAGGCGGGCCTCGCCGTCGTTGACGCCCGGGCCCCCGAGCGCTACCGGGGCGAGGTGGAGCCCCTCGACCCGATCGCGGGGCACATCCCTGGCGCGGTCAACGTGCCGTTCGCGCGGGCGGACTCTCTCCCTCACGAGGTGCTCGCCGCGGATGAGGTGGTGGTCTACTGCGGCTCGGGGATCACCGCGACTGTCGACCTCCTTGCCCTCGTGCACGCAGGGCGCGACGACGCGAAGCTCTACGCGGGCTCGTGGAGCGACTGGGTCTCCCGCGACCTCCCGGCCGAGCGCTCGTGACGCGCGTCTACGCGAGCCTTCCGCTCACGGGCCCCGTCGCCCGGCTCGGCCGCGAGGTGCTCCGGGGGGCGGAGCTCGCACTCGAGCGGCACGGGGGGAGCCGAGCTCGTTCCGCTCGACTCGTTCGGCGAGGACCGCGAGGAGCTGGCCGTGGCCAACGCCCGCCGCGCGGCCGCGGATGCCGGTGCGCTCGCCTGGCGACGGCCACACGACGACGACTGCTTACGGCCGGCTCGCAGTCGTCGACGGAGAGCTCGTCTGGGATTGAGCGAGAGGCCTGATTCACGTCTAGCCCTCTAGGCGGCGGCCTCGTCCGTCTGAAAGAGCCCGAAGCGGTTGCCTTCGGTGTCCTCGCAGCGGGCAAACCAGCCAATCCCCGCCACGGGGCCTCGATCGCGAATCTTGCCCCCGAGCTTCTCGACGTCCTCGGCGTGCGCGTCGAGGTCGTCGACATAGAAGTACGGCCAGAGACCCGACTCCTCGCCCTTGTACAACCCGACCCCGAGGTCGCCGGCCTGCGCCATCGCGTACGGCAGCTCTCCGGGTTGTGCGCTGAACTCCCAGCCGAGGAGCGACGACCAGAATTCTTGGGCCCGCTCCGCGTCGTCGGCCGCTATCTCCATGTAATTCAAGTTCCCTGCCATCTAGACCCTCCTGTTGAACCCGTTCATCCCAGCTCGACTTCCGCGACCCCCGGCAGTGCGCTCTCGTCGTCGACGAAGCGCTGGTACACGGCCAGCGCGACGCCCAGGTCCTGGACGGCGAGCCCCGTCGAGTCGAACACGGTGATCTCGTGCTCGTCGCTTCGCCCAGGTTCATCGCCGAGGAGGATGCGTCCGAGCTCGGCGACCCCTTCGCGGGTCAGCGCGCCGCTCTCGACAGCTCGCGCGATGTCGCCGTTATGGCTCGCCTGCTCCCATTCGTCGCAGACGACGTGAGCGCGCCCAAGCTCCTCGACCGCGATCTCCGCTTTGCCCGGCCCGTCCGCACCCATGAGGCTCACGTGCTGGCCCGCGTGGAGCGCCCCGTCGTGAAAGAGCACCTCCCGGCCGGGCGTCACGGTGACGACCACGTCCGAGGCGAGCGCGTCGGCCAGGTCGGCGGCGACCTCCGTTCCCTCGCCGAGCTCTCCGGCGACGAGCTGCGCCTGGTTCGGCCGCGCGTCCCAGAGGAGCACCTCGCGGCCGCGTGCCAGGAAAGTGGCCGCGACGGCGCGCCCGTTCACGCCGCAGCCGATGATCGCTGCGGGCGCGAGCGTCGGGCGGGCGAGCGTCTCGGCCGCGAGCACCGCGGCGGCGCCTGTCCGGAGGGCGGTGATCGCCCCGGCGTCGAGGAGGGCGCGAAGCTCGCCGGTCTCCGCGTCGGAGAGCAGGACGACGCCGCTCACCGTCGGGAGAGCGCGCGCCGGGTTCCTGGGGAACGACGTGACCCACTTGAGGACGGCGTAGCCGCCGCCCGCGGCGGGCATCGCGCGAAAGTCCCCGTCGGGCGGGGCGTCGAGATAGACCTTCGACGGCATCGTCCACTCGCCGCGCGCGTGGCGGACGAAGGCGTCGCGAACGGCCTCGACGGCGGCGGCCGGAGCGACCGCTGCCACCACCTGCTCGGCTCCGAAGACCGGGACGCGAGGCACGGCCGCGTATCCTACGACCGTGAAGGTCACCGTCTGCGACGTGGGGCCGCGCGACGGGCTTCAGAACGAGTCGCGAACGCTGGCCCCGGCCACGCGCGCGGAGCTCGTGAACCGCCTCTCGGCTGCGGGGCTTCCCCGGATCGAGGCCGTCAGCTTCGTCAATCCGGCTCGCGTGCCCGCGATGGCCGGCCCTGAAGAGGTCGTGGAAGGGATCGTCCGCCGCGACGGTGTCGACCTGGCGGGACTGGTTCTGAACGAGCGGGGCTACGACCGCCTCCGGAGCAGCGATCTCGACCACGTACATGTGAACTTCGCCGCGACCGATTCGTTCAGCCAGCGCAACGCAAACGCGACGGTGGACGAGGCCCTCGCGGGCACGGCGCGCATCCTCGCTCGCGCGCGAGCCGACGGCGTGCGCTCGACGGTCTCGATCTCTGTCGCCTTCGGCTGCCCCTTCGATGGCGCGGTGCCGGCCGAGCGGGTGCTCGGGTATGCCGAGGAGGCCGTTACGCTGGGCGCGGACGAGGTCGTCTTCGCCGACACGATCGGCGTCGCAACGCCGACGCAGGTGCGCCATGTCGTCGTCGAGGCCGTGAAGTGGGCAAGGCCCGTGGGCGTCCATCTGCACAACACGCGCTCGACGGGGTTCGCGAACGCCTGGGCCGCGCTCGAATGGGGCGCGACTCTCTTCGACGCGTCGGTCGGCGGCCTGGGCGGCTGCCCCTTCGCCCCGAAGGCCACGGGCAACATCGCCACCGAGGACCTCGTGTACCTCCTGCACGGCGAGGGCGTCGAGACCGGCATCGACCTCGACGGGCTGATCGGCGTCGCCGAGTGGCTCGAAGGCGTTCTGGGCCGCCAGCTCCCCGGCCAGGTCTACCGGGCCGGAACGTTCGCGCCCGTCGGCTAGGCCGACCGGGAGGCGAACACGGCGGCGCGCAGGGCGTCCGGCTCGCCCCCGAGCGCCCGCACGATCGCGACAGCCCCTGAGCGTTCATCCGCGAGCAGACCCAAAAGGACGTGCTCCGCTCCGATGTAGTTGTCGCCGAGGCCGCGGGCCTCGTGCAGGGCGGTGTCGAGCGCGCGCTTGGCCGCGCGCGTGAACGGAAGTCGCCTGCGGTTGGGGTCGTCGCCCACGAGCTCCATCACCTGCCCACGCACGGCGTCGGCCGTCAGGCCGGCATCGGCGAGGAGGGAGGCGACCGCCTCGTCCTCCGCGCGCACGAGCCCGAGCAGGAGGTGCTCGGTGCCGACGCGGCTGTGACCGAGAGCCTCGGACTCCTGCTGCGCGAGGACTACGATCTGCCGGGCCCGGCGCGTGAAGCGCTCGAACGCCCAGGCGAAGCGCCGGGGGCCGCCGCGCCCACCGCGACCGCGGTGGGAGGGGGTGTCGCCGCCCTCGACGATCTGGTGCACGCGCTGGTGGCTGAGGCCGAGGTCTTCGGCGATCTCCCGCAGGGAGCCGCCCGCGACGTGGAGGCGCCTGACGGCGTGGTTGTAGTCGGCCCGAGCCGTCTCGAGGCCGTGTTGGAGCTCGAGGAAGCGATCGCGAGTAGTGCGGGCTTCCGTCAGAAGTGCTGGGTCAAGTGGTGTCATGCCGTCTACCGTACTAGACACCAAGCATAGTGTCAAGCGCGATAGACAGTTAGACGACTAGCGTGTCTGCGGGAAGCCCAGATCGACGCGGCTCGTCGCCGGGTCCGGCCAGCGGCTCGTGACCACCTTTCCGCGCGTGTAGTACGTGATCCCCTCGGGCCCGTACACGTGGGAGTCGCCGAAGAGCGAGGACTTCCAGCCGCCGAACGAGTAGTAGGCGACAGGAACCGGGATCGGCACGTTGATCCCGACCATGCCGGCCTGGACGTCGAACTGGAACTGCCGGGCGACGCCGCCGTCACGGGTGAAGATCGCCGTCCCGTTTCCGTAGGGGTTCTCGTTGACGAGCCGGAGAGCCTCGTCGTAGGTCGAGACGCGCGTGACGCCGAGGACGGGCCCGAACATCTCGTCCTGGTAGCAGCGCATCTCGGGCGTCACGTTGTCGAGAAGCGAGACGCCGAGCCAGAACCCGTCGCCCTCGGGCGAGGACTCGCGCCCGTCGACGACGACGGTCGCGCCCTCGTCCGGCGCGCCCGCGACGTAGGAGGCGACGCGGTCGCGGTGCTCGCGCGTCACGAGCGGGCCCATCTCGGAGCCCGGATCCATCCCGTCTCCGACCTTGACGTCCGGGATCCGCTTCGTGATCGCCTCGACCAGCCGGTCCGCGACGTCGCCGACGGCCACCACCTGCGAGATCGCCATGCAGCGCTCGCCGGCCGACCCGTACGCGGCGCTGACTGCCGCGTCGGCGGCCATGTCCACGTCGGCGTCCGGGAGAACGATCATGTGGTTCTTCGCGCCGCCGAGCGCCTGGCAGCGCTTGCCGTGCCGCGTCGCCGTCTCGTAGACGTACCGCGCGATCGGCGTCGAGCCGACGAAGGAGACCGCCTGGATGTCCGGATGCTCGAGGATCGCGTCCACGGCCACCTTGTCTCCGTTCACGACGTTGAAGACCCCATCCGGAACGCCGGCCTCCTTGAGGAGCTCGGCGGTGTAGAGCGAGGCCGACGGGTCCTTCTCGGACGGCTTGAGGACGAACGTGTTCCCGCAGGCGAGCGCCGGCGCCCACATCCACATGGGCACCATCGCAGGGAAGTTGAACGGCGTGATGCCCGCGACGACGCCGAGCGGCTGCCGGATCGAGTACACGTCGATGCCCGTCGAGGCCTGCTCCGAGAAATCGCCCTTGAGCAGCTCGGGCATGCCGCAGCAGTACTCGATCACCTCGAGGCCGCGGGCGACCTCTCCCTTCGCGTCGGAGAGCACCTTGCCATGCTCGGCGGTGAGGAACCTCGCCAGATCCTCGCGGTGCTCGTCGACGAGCCCGCGGATGCGGAAGAAGAGCTCGGTGCGGCGCGAGAGCGAGAGCGCGCGCCAGGCGGTGAAGGCCTCCTTCGCGACCTGCACGGCGCGGTCGACCTCCTCGACCGTGGCGAAGTCGACGGCACCGGTCTGCTCCCCGGTCGCGGGGTTGTACACCGGCCCGCTGTGGCCCGAGGAGCCGGCAACGAGGCCTCCCCCGATCCAGTGGCTGATGCGGGCGGGCTCGCCTTCGTCGCCGCGCGCCCTGCCGGGTGCCTCGATGACCTCGCTCATGCTCGCTCCTCCGATCGCCTGACGCAGAAAGCGTACCTCCGCCCGTGTAGGTTGACGCTGTGATCGCCGAGGACATCATTCAGCTTGCGCGCGAGAACGAGGACTTCCGGCGCGAGGTGGCGACCGCCGAGCAGAGCCAGGTCGTACTCATGACGATCCCGCCGGGTGGAGAGATCGGCGAGGAGGTGCACGGGGGGATCGACCAGATCCTCCTCTTCGTCGAGGGCGAGGCCGAGGCCCTGGTCGGCGACGAGAAGCGCCGGGTCGGCCCGGACGAGCTCGTGCTCGTGCCCGGCGGCACGCGGCACAACTTCGTGAACACGGGCAAGTGGCCGCTTCGCCTCGTGACGGTCTACACGCCACCGGAGCACGATCCGGGCACGGTGCACCGCACGAAGGACGAGGCGGACGCCGCCGAGCACGATCACTAGGGGTCCCTCGTGCGCGTGATGCTAGACCCCCGGGGCCTTTGGCCCCTTGCCCCCATGCGGACAGCGTACAACGGAAATCCGCGCGGGTAGTTCGCAAAATGTGTCGAGCGCGGGTCCGGTCGGTGCCAGCTCAGCGCCGCGAGACGGCGTAGAGCGCGAGGAGCTCCCAGGCGACGTTCGCGGCAGCGAGCGCGGTTTGCTGGCCCGGGCCGTCGTAGGCGGGAGCTACCTCGACGACGTCAGCGCCCGCGAGCCGCACGCCTCGAAGCGCGCGTAGGAACGCGAGTGCCTCGGCAGTCGAGAACCCGCCGATCTCGGGCGTCCCGGTCCCGGGCGCGAAGGCGGGATCGAGGAAGTCGACGTCGAACGAAACGAAGACGGGACGTTCGCCGACCCGCTCGCGCGCGAGGTCGCCGAACCGCTCCGGGCCCAGGGAGCGGAGCTCTTCGGCGGGGAGCACGGTAAAGCCGAGGCCTCGCGCCTCCTGGAGGTCGTTCGGCCCGTAGACGGTGCCTCGCATCCCGGCTTGGATCGAGGAGCTCGCGTCGATGACGCCCTCCTCCACCGCGCGCAGGAACGTCGTCCCGTGAAAGTACTTCTGCCCGAAGTACTCGTCCCAGGTGTCCGTGTGCGAGTCGAACTGGAGAACGGCAAGCGGCCCGTGTCTCCCGGCGAGCACGCGAAGCTCGGCGAGCGTGACGGAATGGTCGCCTCCCAGGCAGAGAGGGAAGACGCCCGCGTTGACGATCTGAGTGAGCTCGTCCTCGACTTGCCGGTAGGTGCCGACCGTGTCCCCGGGGGAGACCGGCGCGTCGCCGCGGTCGACGATCGCCAGCGCCTCGATCACGTCCACGTCCCAGACCGGGTGGTAGGGGCGGAGAAGGGAAGAGGCCGAGCGGATCGCCTCGGGCCCGAACCGCGCACCCGGCCGGAACGTCGTCGCCGTGTCGAAGGGCAACCCGACGACCGCAACATCGACGCCGTCGAGCCCACCCGCGTGCGGCAGCCGGGCGAATGTGCGCACGCCTGAGAAGCGCGGCAGGATCCGTGCGTCGAGCGGACGGGGATGCTCGGGCGCCACGCGCCGCGGTCAGGCGGTGACGCGGTCGAACTGCGGCAGGATGGAGTCGCGGTAGGCCGCGAGCGTGTCCTCTTGGCCGTGCGTCATGAGGTAGATGTTGTAGTGGTCGACGCCGAGCGCCTCGAGCTGCTTCAGCTTCTTCGTCGCCTGCTCCGGCGTCCCGAGGACGCAGAAGCGGTCGCAGATCTCGTCGGTCACGAACTCACCGTGTGCCGCCCCGACACGGCTGTGATCCTTGTAGTCGTAGAACTTTCGCGCCTTGACGAACTCCGTGAGAGCCTCGGGGATCTCCGAGTCGTAGCCATAGCGCTCGATCAGGTCCATTACGTGGTTGGAGACCATCGCCGGGAACCAGCGCACTTGCTCGCGCGCGTCGACGAGGTCGTCCGAGATGTGGCTCGGTGCGCACACGTGGCACTTGAGCTCGGACGGGTCGCGGCCCGCCTCCTCGGCCGCGCGCCTCGCCGTGTCCATGATCCAGCCGATGATCTCCGGGTCAGCGAGCTGGATGATCACGCCGTCGCCCACGCGTCCGGCCACGGCCAGCGCCTTGGGGCCGTAACCCGCGACCCACATCTCGACCGGGGGCAGCTCCTCGCGCACCCACTCGAGCCGAAGCTCCTTGCCATTCCATTCGACCGGGCGGCCGTTCATGAGATCTTTGATCATCACCAGGGAGCGCTCGAACTCGGCCACCTTGACGGGCTGGAGTCCCGCCACCCTCCGCGACGAGTCGCCCCGGCCGATCCCCATGACAGCGCGGCCGTTCGAGATCTCGTGCAGGGTCGCGTAGTAGCTCGCCGTGATCGTCGGATCGCGGATGCCCGGGTTGGTGACGCAATGGCCCAGCTTCAGCGTCTTCGTCCGGTCTGCGGCGAGGGCGAGAATGGGGTACGACTCGTGCCAGAGGATGTGGGAGTCGTACGTCCAGCCGTTGTCGAAACCGTGCTCCTCGGCCATCTGCATGAGCTCGAGCAGGCGTGTGTAAGGCGGGTCGGGGAGGACGGTGACGCCGAACGTCAGCATGGAGCCTCCGTGTCGCGGGAAGGGAAGCGTCCATCTTGGCGCGAAACGAGCGGCGTGGCAACGTGCGGCGACCGGGACTTCTGACGTGATCTGGCCCATCCACCACCTCGACCTCGTCGTGACGGACCTCGAGCGGAGCGTCGCCTTCTACCAGGAGCTCCTGGGGTGGACCGAGTCCGGCGAGATTCTCGGGGAGCGGGGCGAGCGCGTCGTCTACGTCTGGCCACCCGATCGCGACGGGGCAGGGTCGATCGGCCTGCGGGCGGCGCAGTCGGACCCGCATTCCATTCCGTACGAGCGCTATTCGGTGGGGATGCACCACCTCGCGTTCAACGCGAGTTCGCGCGACGAGGTGGACGAGCGGTTCGCATGGCTCCAGGAGCGCGGCGCCGAGATCGAGACCGGGCCGCGCGAGTACGACTACACGCCTGGCTACTACGCCGTCTTCTTCTACGACCCGGACGGGCTGAAGCTCGAGCTCGTCCACCGGCCGGGCTCTTGAGCGAGGTCGAGCGACGCGTCACGGACGTCGAGCGCGAGCGGGTCGTCGACCTGCTCGGAGCGCACATGGTGAGCGGGGCACTCACCGCCGACGAGCTGGCAACGCGAAGCGAGCTCGTGCTCTCGGCGCGGACGCAGGGCGAGCTCGACCGGGCGCTTCGCGACCTTCCGCCGTTGCCGCGCCGGCCGCTGCTCGTCCGTGCGGCCGACCTCGTTCCCTTACGGACGCACGTGATCGTCTACGTGGTCGTGAACGCCGTCCTGGTGGCGCTCTGGGCAGCTACGCGGGAGCGAGACCCGAGCGCGGACGACGAGGGCTTCGGGCTCCTCTGGCCGTTCTGGATCATGCTCGCCTGGGCGATCCCGCTCGTCGCGCACGCGCTCTACGCGCTGCGCCAGCCGCTCCTGCGGCGCGCGTCCCGGCGGCGCCAGCTGCCGCGCTAGCGTCAGAATCCGCCGCGTGAGGCGGAGCGTGGCCCTGATGCTCGGCGTGGCGCTGGTCGTCTTGACGGTCGACCTCGCCCACAAGGCCTACGCCGTCGCCGAGCGGGGCGACGAGCTCCTCTACCACGAGCGCTCGCTCGGCTACGCCGCCGGCGTCTTGCTAGCGGCGGCCGTCTGGTGCGCCGCGCTCCTCGCCACGCGGTCACTCGGGCTCGCGCTGGCCGGCGGGATCCTCCTTGGGGGAACGGCCGGCAACGCGGCCTCCTGGGCGCTCTGGCCGGCGTACGACGGCACGCCGAACCCATTCTTCGTCGGAGACACCGAGCTGGGCCTGGCCTTCAACGTTGCGGACGTGGCAGTCGTCGGGGCCGTGTTCATCGTGCTTCCGGTCGGCCTCGCAGTGTTCGTCGCGCGGAACCGCCACCGGCTCCGAGAGCCGATTCGACTGCGCAGCTAGTCGGCGGCGACGCGCTCGATCGTCTTGGTCGCCAGGCGGTCGAGGGCCTGGACGGAGAGCTCCAGATGCTCGGTCCTCGTGTCCTCGAGCTTCGTGTGGGAGAGGCCGCGCAGACTCTGGACGAAGAGCATGACCGTCGGGATCCCCGCGCGCGAGACCTCCGCCGCGTCGTGGAGCGGCCCGCTCGGCAAGCGCCGGGACGTGCCTGCGACCTCTCGGACGGCCCCGTCGGCGAGCTCGATCAGGTCGTCGTCGAAGAGGATCGGCTCAATCGCCCAGATCCGCTTCCAGGCGACCTCGACGTCCTCCTCGCGCGCGAAGCGCTCGCTCGCCTCCTTCGCCTCGGCGAGCATCGACGCGAGCTTCCCCGCGTCGAGGTGTCGCTGGTCGAGGAGC
>Ga0136614_10001314_pt1 | contig 14467 bp, 15 predicted proteins | sample AntDrymUQ2792106_2_FD_106643 | JGI IMG/M metagenome (GOLD analysis project Ga0136614, IMG submission 106643) | Polar desert sand microbial communities from Dry Valleys, Antarctica - metaG UQ279 (21.06) | ecosystem: Environmental > Terrestrial > Soil > Desert | place: Antarctica: Dry Valley... | reverse complement strand
GATCTCGGCCGGCCCGAGACCGATGTCTGAGACGAGCCCTGTCTTGCGGTCGACGAAGCCGACGCCGCCGCCGTCGAGCAGGCGCGCCCGTGCCGACCCGTCGAGCTTCCAGGTCCACGTCCGACGACCCTGGCGGCTCTCGACCGTCAAGTACTGCTCGAGGCTTTCCTTATCGAAGGTGATCGTCTCCGACCCGAACGAGGTGCTGCGGTGCGCGCCGCCTTCGTAGCGGCGCCAGGTCCCCGAGCCGGAGGTAGAGAGCGTGACGGACGCGAGGTCGGTGGCGAGGCCGAACCTCGCGCCCGTCACGTTCAGGGTTAGACCCGACACCGGCGTGCGGACGAGCGGGGCAGTCGCTTGCTGCGAGCCCAGCACGTGCCCGAGAAATGCCGGAGGCGAGCCTGCGCTTTGCTGCTCCTGTCGGCTGGCGAGCTGAGCCAGGATCAGAAAGCAGACGAGTCCCACCCCAAGGGCGGAAGCGAGAACGAACCGAGGCGTGCGGAAGCGCCCGGCAGATGCCGAGCGCCTTGCAAAACGCCGCAGTTCGGTGTTGCTCGCCAAGACTCGCCTTTCATCACACGTGCGTGCCCGCACGTAGACCAGGTATCGGTGGAAAACCGTGGGCCTGTAGTCCGGGTGACGGGAATCCCCCGAATTGCGTCGGACGTTCACCCTTTCGAGGGAGGCTCCTCGTCGGAGCGTGCGCGGGGCCGTCCGAACGGACGACTCTTCGCTCGATCTCTACTCGAGGTCGAGGGTTGTGCTCAGCGGGTCCTTACCGCAGCGCCCGACGGCCGTAGATCCCGCCCGCCACGAGGTTGCGGATCGACTCAGCCGAGGCGTCATGTTCCTCCGGGTAGACCCAGCGTCCCTCGTCGAGCAGTTGGACGGTGTTCTCGCGCAACGAGATCAAGATCACCGGCACCCGCGCGAACCGCGCGTACGTCGCTGCGACGGCGCCTTCCTGTTCATCGTCGACGACGATGGCGTCCGGTTGAAGCGACTTCAGGAGGCCGCCGAGCTCCGGTTGGCGCGCGGGGATGAACTTGCACTCCGCAAGGCCGTCGAGGGCGACCGTCATGGCTTCGCCGAGCAGCGGGACCGTGCAGACGACTGCGACGAGAGGCGTGGCGCGGTCGCTCATGCCGATCTCCCGTCGGCGACCGCGTCGTCGCGGTATGCCGAGACGTAGAAGGCGGCGGCGGCGCGACGCGAGGGCACGTCCAGCTTCTGGAGGATGTTCTCCATGTGCCGCTTGACGGTGAACTCGGAGATCGTGAGCTCCTCGGCGATCTCGCGGTTCCTTGCGCCGCGTGCGACGAACGCGAGCACTTCCTTCTCTCGCTCCGACAGCACGGCTGCGCGCTCGCGCGCCTGCGAGCGTGCTTCGAGCGTGTGGATGGCATCGATCATCAGCGCCGCCATGTCGCGCGACAGCGGCGCCTCGCCGTTCACGGTCCCTCGCAGCGCGCGCACGAGCCCCGTCGGCGAGATCTCCTTGTGCAGGAAGCCATGTGCGCCGGCGGTGATCGACTCGAGCACCGCGTCGCGGGACGGCTCGAGCGACCAGACGATCATCGCTGCGCGCGTCCGCGACCGCACGCGGCGGACGAGGTCGATGCCTCCGGTGGGGGGCAGGTCGAGGTCGATGAGGGCGATCTCCGCACATCCCCCCGCGAGGAATGCGGCGGCGTCGTCGGAGCTGCTCGCCTCGAACACCTCCAGGTCGCTCTCACGCTTGAGCAGGTTGCGGACCCCGGCGCGAAAGAGCGGGAGGGGGTCGGCGATCAGAACGCGCGCCCGCCTCAGCGGATGATCCGTTCCGGCGGGAGGACCATGCTCGTGTGGTCCTCCGCTGCGCTTTCCCTCATGGAAGTCATCGTGGGTCAGTACCGGGGGTCCGGCAAGGGGTCCCGGTTGGAAGATCGCTCGACCGAGGCGGTTTCGCAGAAGGTTTGAGTAGATTCGAGCCCAAGCGGGCTACCGGCGCGTGGTTCTCCGTCCGTTGGCGCTGTGGTCGACGGAGGCGACGTTTCGCCGTCCGTACAATCGCTCGGCGATGGCGACGACCGAAGACCGGCGTTCGGCCTCGGACCTCGAAGCCTGGAAAGAGCTCTATGAGGCGACGGCCGAGCGCGAGGGCGAGCTCTTCTCGACGATCTCGGGGATCGAGAACGAGGCTCTCTACACGGCCGACAACGCCGCGGTCGAGGAAACGAGCTACCCGGGCGTCTATCCGTTCACGCGCGGCGTCTACCCGTCGATGTACCGCGGGAAGCTCTGGACGATGCGGCAGTTCGCCGGCTTCGGCACGGCGGAGGAGACGAATGCCCGCTTCCGGTACCTGCTCGACCACGGTCAGACGGGTCTCTCGACCGCGTTCGACATGCCGACGCTCATGGGCTACGACTCCGACCACGAGCGGTCGGTGGGGGAGGTTGGACGCGAAGGCGTCGCGATCGACTCTTTGGAGGACATGGAGACGCTCTTCGCGGGGATCCCGCTCGCCGACGTCTCGACATCGATGACGATCAACTCACCGGCCGCGGTGCTGCTCGCGTTTTACGCGGTGGTCGGCGAGGAGCAAGGCGTGCCGATGTCGGAGCTCCGCGGAACGGTCCAGACCGACATCCTCAAGGAGTACATCGCGCAGAAGGAGTACATCTTCCCGCCCGAGCCGTCGATGCGACTCGTGACGGACATGGTCGAGTTCTGCTCGACGTCGATGCCGAAGTGGCATCCGATCTCGATCTCCGGGTACCACATCCGTGAGGCCGGGTCGACAGCCGCGCAGGAGCTCGCGTTCACGCTGGCCGACGGGTTCACGTACGTCGAGTGGGCGATCGAGCGCGGCTTGGACGTCGACGCGTTCGCGCCGCGGCTCTCCTTCTTCTTCAACGCGCATCTCGACTTCTTCGAGGAGATCGCGAAGTACCGCGCGGCGCGACGGATCTGGGCGCGTGAGCTCCGAGAGCGATTCGGCGCGAAGTCGCCGCGGTCGTGGCTGATGCGGTTCCATACGCAGACGGCCGGTGTGTCGCTCACGGCTCAGCAGCCGGAGGTGAACATCGTGCGCACCGCGCTCGAGGCACTCGCCGCGGTGTTGGGTGGGACGCAGTCGTTGCATACGAACTCATTCGACGAGGCGCTTGCGCTCCCGACGGAGGATGCCGTGCGAATCGCGTTGCGCACCCAGCAGGTGATCGCGCACGAGACGGGCGTCGTGAACACGATCGACCCGCTCGGCGGGTCGTACTACGTCGAGCACCTTACGAACGAGCTCGAGCGGCAGGCGTACGAGTACTTCTCGCAGATCGACGCCCTCGGAGGGGTCGTCGACGCGATCAAGGAGAACTTCTTCCAGCGGGAGATCGCCGACGCGTCGTTCCGCTACCAGGCGGAGATCGAGGCGAAGCAGCGGATCATCGTCGGCGTCAACCGCTACCAACTGGACGACGAGCAGCCGCTGGAGATCTTGAAGATCGATCCTGCGTTGGAGCCACAGCAGATCGAGCGCGTGAAGGCGCTGAAGGGGAGGCGCGACTCCGCGGCCGTGGAGGCGGCGCTCGGCGCGTTGAAGGCGGCCTCGGCGCGCGACGACGTGAACCTGATGCCGGTGATCCTGGACGCCGCCCGCGTGTACGTCACGATGGGCGAGATGTGCGACGTCTGGCGGGAAGTCTGGGGGGTCTGGCGAGAGACCCCGGTGTTCTGATCTAGAGCTCGACCTCCAGGCCGTCTCGTGCCTGCTCGAAGCGGCCGTCGAGTGCCCGCTCCGCGGGGCGGTGCGTGAGCAGGAGCCGCTTCGCGCCGGCCGCAGCGGAGGTGCTCTCGGCCTCGCGCGCCGAGAGGTGGCCCCGTGGCCGGCCCTCGCGCTCTTCCCCGCCGTCCGCCAGCGTCGCCTCGCAGACGAAGAGATCGGCGTCTCGAGCCAGCTCCGCAAGCCCGCCGTTCGGCCCGCTGTCTCCCGAGTACGCGAGCACCGACCCGTTCGCCGAGGCCCGGAAGCCGTAGGCATCGAGGTCGTAGTGGAGCACCTTCACCGGCGTCACCTCGATCCCCACGGTCTCGAACGCCGTGCCGGGCTCGAATTCGCGGATCCCGAACGCCTGCTCGAACATCTGCGGCTTGCCGAGCCGCGCCCCGAGCTCGGACAAGAAGCCGCGTCCACCGGGCGGAACCCAGACCTCGGGCGCAGCGAGCTCTCGCGCCGGCCCGAACTGGGCCGCCCAGACCCACGGCACGAGGTCGCCCCAGTGGTCGAGATGCCAGTGGGTGATCGCGATCGCGTCGACGCGAGGCCAATCCTCCCACTCGCGTAAACGCGCGAGCACGCCCGGCCCGCAGTCGAGCAGAAGCCGCCCTTCCGCGGCCTCGACGAGATACCCCGACTGTGCACCGCCCGGGTTCGGCCACGCCGGCGAGCACCCCACGATTCTGAGCTTCACCTCCATATACTTGCGCAGCCGTGGCCAGCAAGATCCGTGTGGTGATCGCCAAGCCCGGACTCGACGGGCACGACCGCGGCGCGAAGATCATCGCTCGTGCACTCCGGGACGCCGGGATGGAGGTCATTTACACCGGCCTGCACCAGACGCCGGAGCAGATCGTCGAGACTGCGATCCAGGAGGACGCGGACGCGGTCGGCATCTCGATCCTGTCCGGCGCCCACATGACGCTCGTCCCGAAGATCCTCGAAGGTCTGAAAGATCAGGGCGCCGAGGACGTGCTGGTGGTCGTAGGAGGGACGATTCCGACCGACGATGCCGCCGAGCTCAAGAGCAAGGGCGTCGCTGCGGTCTTCACGCCGGGCGCGCCGACGAGCGAGATCGTCGACTTCCTACGCGCCGGCGTCCCCGCGTGAGATGAGCATCGTCGTCGAGCGCGACGACGCCGTCGCGATCGTGACCGTCGACCGGCCCGACGCGATGAACGCTCTCGACGTCGAGACGCTCACCGAGTTGCGGGACCGCCTCGAGGGTCTTGCGGCCGACGCCGACACACGCGTCATCGTGCTGACCGGCGCGGGAGACCGAGCGTTCATCGCGGGCGCCGACATCAAGTACATGAGTGCGCTCGACGTCAGCCAGGCGAAGGCCTGGGGAGCGCTCGGCCACGAGGCGGCGAGACTCCTCGAGACGATGCCGCAGCCGACGATCGCAGCGATCAACGGATTCGCGCTCGGCGGCGGCTGCGAGCTCGCACTCGCCTGCGACCTCCGCTACGCGTCCGCGAACGCGAAGCTCGGCCAGCCGGAGATCAAGCTCGGGATCATCCCGGGGTGGGGTGGGACCCAGCGCCTGGCGCGCGCGACCACGCTGGGCTTCGCGAAGGAGCTGATTTTCACCGGCCGCACAATCGACGCTGCCGAGGCCGAGCAGCGAGGGCTCGTGAACGCCGTCTACGAGCCGGAGGAGCTGATGGCGAAGTCGCTCGAGACGGCCCGGTCGCTCGCGAAGCTCAGCCCGATTGCGCTGGCCGCGGCGAAAACCGCCTCGAACCGCGCGCTCCAGGGCGACCACATTGACAACCTCTCGTCCGAGGCGGACCACTTCGGCGAGCTGTTCGCCAGCGAGGATGCGAGAGAGGGCTTGTCGGCGTTCGTCGAGAAGCGCGACGCGCGCTTCACCGGCCGCTAGCCGACGACCAGCCGCTCTGTCGAAAGCAGCAACGGCGTGCCGAGCGCAGCCTCCATCGTCGCGGGGGCGAGCGCCGTCCACGCGACGGCGCGCTGGCCCTTCTTGAGCGCCGCGAGCTTCGCCGACCCGATCAGCGCGCCGAGCGGATTCGAGATCACGACGCTCGGCGGCACCGACAGCTGGACGGTGCGCTTGAGGTCGGTGACGCGCATTCCGCCGGGCCAGGACTGCAAGTTGTCGACCATCAGCGTCAGCGACCGCGCCACGCCGTCGGCCGCGACGACATTGCCGCGCAGGGCGGCGGTGAAGTTCGTCTCGGGCTGCACCGGGATCAGGAGCTTCTTCGCGCGGTTCAGATACGTGAACGGGCTCACCGCCGCCCCGCCGCCCGGATGCACCTCGAAGTGCAAGTGGTATCCCGACTGGTCAGCATCGCCGGAGTTGCCGTTGTACGCGATCGGCTGGCCCGCCACGACGCGCGCGCCGTCCTTCAAGCCCTTCCAATACGAGCCGCCCGCGACGCACTTGCCTTTGTTGTCGTTCTTCGCCGTGAGGTCGTTGTTCAGATGGATGTAGAGGTACGTCGTGCCGCTCGCGCCGTAGAGATAGAGCATGCAGCCAGCGCGCGCAGATGTCGTGTGGAACTTCACCTTCCCCGCTTCGACGGCGACAGCGGGCGAGCGCCACGTCGTCATGAGGTCGTTCCCCTGATGTCCACCCTGACCGCGCGCCGCGCCGAAGTCGTCGAAGTACGTCGCTTTGCCGACGACGGGGAAGATGAGTTGCGGCATCACCTTGGGTGTTGCCGCGCCGGGCGCCGACGCGGCAGCGAGCCCTGCGGTGAGAGCGAGAACGACGGCGGTGAGGAGGAGGCGCATCGGGGAGCGGGTTCGCGTTTCCGGGCGGGGTGCCTTCATTAGAGTGCCACGGCTCCGTGAAGATTGCTGTCTGCATCAAACAAGTGCCGGAAGGTACGAAGCGCATCGACCGCGCAACCATGCGGCTGGACCGCTCAGGTGAGGGGGCTTTGAACGCCTTCGACGCGCACGCCGTCGAGGAGGCGCTTCGGGTGAAGGACGCGGCAGGCGGCGGCGAAATCGTGCTCGTCTCGATGGGGCCGGCAAAAGCCTCCGACGCGCTCCGAAAGGCGCTGGCGATGGGCGCCGACCGATCGGTGCTCGTCACCGACGACGCGGCGGCGGGCGCGGACCTCGTCGGCACGAGCCGCGTACTCGCTTCGGTGCTCGAGCGCGAGGAGGCCGACCTTGTGCTCTTCGGCCAGCAAGCAGCCGATGCCGACGGCGCGGTGCTGTGGTCCGCCGTGGCCGAGCGGCTGCGCCGCCCGGTGATCTCGCAGGTCGCCGAGCTGACCGTCGCCGACGGCAAGGCGCGCGGTAAACGGCAGACCGAGTTCGGCTACGACGTGATCGAGGCGCCGCTGCCGGCGGTCGTCGCGGTCTCGGACGCGATCAACGAGCCGCGCTACCCGTCGCTCAAGGGAATCATGGGCGCGAAGTCGAAGCCGCAGGAGACGCTGACGCTTGCCGACCTCGGTGTCGAAGCAGGCGCGAAGACGGAGGTGCTCGCGCTGAGCGACCCGCCTCCGCGCGGCGACACGACCAAGATCGAAGACGACGGAACCGCCGCCGCTCAGATCGTCGAGTTCCTCATAGAGAAGCGGCTCCTGTGAGCACGCTCGTCTTCCTCGAGCACCACGACGGCGAGATCCAGAAGGGCGCGCTCGGCGTGGTCGCCAAGGCGGCGCAGCTCGGCGACGTCTCGGGAGTCGTCGTCGGCTCCGACGTGCGCGGGCTCGCCGAGCAGGCCGGCAAGTACGGGGCGAGCAAGGTGTTCGTCGCCGAAGACGCGGCGCTCGACGCACCCTTGCCGCAGCCGCGCGTGGACGTGCTCGCCTCGCTCGTTCGCGACCAGGGCTTCGACACCGTGCTCTTCGCGGCGTCGGTGCTCGCGGCGGACGTTGCGGCCGGGCTTGCCGCGCGACTCGACGCCGGGCTCAACTGGGACCTCGCCGACCTGACGGAGCAGGACGGCAGGCTCGTCGGGAAGCGGCCTGCGCTCGGTGACTCGGTCTTCGTCGACGTCGGCTGGGGAGACGGTCCGAAGCTCGCACTGTTCCGGTCCGGCACGTTCGATCCGGTCGAGACGGGCGGGAGCGCCGAGGTCGAGGACGCCGCGGTTCAGCTCGAGGAGCATTCGAAGGCGGCGACGATGATCGAGCAGGCGCACGCGGAGAGCGAGGGCCCCAACCTCGAAGAGGCAGATGTGATCGTGGCCGGCGGCCGCGGGCTCGGGGGCCCGGAAAACTTCACGCTCGTGGAAGAGCTCGCGAAGGCGCTCGGCGGCGCCGTCGGCGCGACGCGCGCAGTCGTCGACGCGGGTTGGTACCCGTACTCGACGCAGATCGGTCAGACAGGCAAGACGGTCGGGCCGAAGCTCTACGTCGCGTGCGGGATCTCCGGGGCGATCCAGCACAAAGTCGGCATGCAGAGCTCCGGCACGATCGTCGCGATCAACAAGGACCCGAACGCGCCGATCTTCGAGTTCGCAGACTTCGGTGTCGTCGGTGACATTCACCAGGTCGTGCCGAAGCTGACCGAGCTCGTTCGCGAACGCCGCGGATGACCCGCCCCGCGGACTACCCAGCTCCTTTCTCGGTTGACGAGGCGGTCGGCCCGCCGACCGACTCGCCCGACGAGCGGATCGACGTCGGCGTCCTGATCGTCGGCGCGGGCCCTGCCGGTCTCGCGTGCGCGATCCGCCTCGGCCAGCTGCTCGAAGAAGCGCCCGAAGTGCGCGGGCGGCTCGGCGAGGTTCCGGTCGCCGTGCTCGAAAAGGGCAAGCAACCCGGCTCACATCTTCTTTCCGGTGCAGCTGTCAACCCGCGCGGGCTCCGGCGGCTCTTCCGCGGCCGAAAGCAGCTCGAAGAGCTGCCGCTGCTGGGCCCGGTGGAGGGCGAGTCCGTCTACTTCCTCACTGCAGGCTCCGCTTTCCGCATCCCGGCCCCTCCGACGATGAAGAACGAGGGTAACTACGTCGCGTCGCTCTCGCAGCTCGGCCGTTGGCTTGCAGAGCAGGCCGAGGAAGGCGGCTCGATGATCCTGCCGGAGACCGCCGCGACGAAGCTGCTCGTCGAGCAAGGCCGCGTCGTCGGCGTCCGCACGGGCGACAAGGGCCGCGGTCGCAACGATGAGCCGCTGCCGAACTTCGAGCCGGGCTCCGACCTCGTCGCGCGCGTGACGGTGCTCGCCGAGGGAACGCAGGGACACCTGACCGGTGCCGCGATCGAGCGCTTCGGCCTCGCGGGCGACAACCCGCAGGTCTGGGCGTTGGGCGTGAAGGAGATCTGGCGCGTCGCGAAGCCGCTCGACCGCGTCATCCACACGATGGGCTGGCCGCTGCGGGGCGGCGCGCGTTACCGCGAGTTCGGCGGCTCGTTCATCTACCCGATGGGGGAGGACCACGTCGCCCTGGGCATGGTCGTCGGGCTCGACTACCGCGACGCCGAGCTCTCCGTGCACGACGTGCTGCAGGAGCTGAAGACCCACAGGCTCATGCGGAAGATCCTCGAGGGAGGCGAGCGCGTGGAGTGGGGGGCAAAGACGATCCCCGAGGGCGGCTTCCTCGCGCTCCCGAAGCAGCTGCACGCTCCCGGTCTCCTCCTCTGCGGCGACGGCGTCGGGATGGTCAACGTGCCGGCGCTGAAGGGGATCCACTATGCGATCGAGTCCGGCCGGCTCGCGGCGGAGACGGCGTTCGAGGCCCTGCAGCGTGGCCGGACGGCCGCGACGCCGGGCGCGCTGGCGTCGTACGACCGGGCAGTGCGTGACAGCTACATCTGGCGCGACCTCGAGCAGGTACGAAACATGCGACCCGCGTTCAGCCGCGGCTTCTGGGTCGGCGGAGCGCTCGCCGGAATGATGACCGCGACGCGCGGCAAGCTGCCACCGTTCACGTTTCGCACGGAACGCGATGCCGATGTCGAGCTGATCGTCACCGACCGTGCGAAGCGCTACCCCGCGCCCGACGGGAAGCTCACCTTCGACAAGCTCTCCTCGGTCTTCCTCTCGGGGAACAAGACACGCGACGACCAGCCGGACCACATCCGCATCCAGCGGAAGGTTCCGAACGAGCTCGCGGAGCTGTGGGTGCGCATGTGCCCGGCGCAGGTGTACGAGGTCGGGGTCGCCGACGGTGAGGGGACGGTCGAGGTGGAGGTCAACCCGTCGAAGTGCGTGCAGTGCGGCGCGATCACCGCGAAGGGCGGGCGGCTCACTCCTCCGGAGGGCGGCTCCGGCCCCGAGTACCAGCGGACGTAGGCGGGCCGACGTGCCCGCCCCGATCTCGCTCGACGACGTGATGCGGGCGCGCGAGGCGATCGCGGGCCGACTGCACCGAACGCCGACGTTCACGTCCGCGTCGCTCTCGCACCTGACGGGCGCGCAGGTGCACCTGAAGGCGGAGCTCTTCCAGCGCACGGGCTCGTTCAAGCCCCGGGGCGTCCTCACGAAGCTCGCCTCGCTCACGCCCGAGGAGAAGGCACGCGGTGTGATCGGGATCTCCGCGGGAAACCACGCACAGGCGCTTGCCTACTGCTCGGCGCTCGAGGGAATCGACGCGCTCCTCGTCATATGGCAGGGCGCCGACGAGTCGAAGCGCGACGCGACGATCGGCTACGGCGCCGCCGTCCACCAGGAAGCGCGCGATCCGACCGAGGCGTTCCTCGTGCTCGCGCGAGTCCAAGAGGAGACCGGCCGGACGCTCGTGCATCCGTTCGACGATCCGTTCACGCAGGCCGGTCAGGGAACCGTGGGCCTGGAGCTGATCGAGGACGTCGACGCAGACGTCGTCGTCGTCCCGATCGGCGGCGGTGGGCTGATCTCCGGCGTCGCGACGGCGGTCAAAGGCTTGCGTCCGTCGGCACGTGTGATCGGCGTCGAGCCCGAGACGTCTGCGGCGATGAAGCTCGCGGTCGAGGCAGGCAAGCCGGTCCCGATCACCCCCAGATCCGTCGCCGACGGCCTGAACGCGCCCTTCGCGGGGACGCATGCGCTTGCGGTCGTGCGGGACCGCGTCGACGAAATCGTTCTCGTCACCGAAGCGGAGATCGAGGATGCTTTCCGCTTCCTCTACAGCCGCGCGAAGCTCGCGGTCGAAGGCGCCGGAGCCGCCGCAACGGCCGCTCTAATCGCCGGGAAGATCGACCACGAGCAGGGCGAACGCGTGGCGCTTGTCGTCTCCGGAGGCAACGTAGCGCCAAAAACCGCCTCTGCTATCCTGGCTTCGCGATGAAGACTGGCATCCATCCCGACTACGTGCTCTCGAATGTGACGTGCTCCTGCGGGAACACGTTTCAAACGCGGTCCACGAAGCCCGAGCTGCACGTCGAGATCTGCTCGAACTGCCACCCGTTCTACACGGGCAAGCAGAAGCTGATGGACACCGGCGGTCGTGTCGAGCGCTTCCAGCGTCGGCTCGAGCGCGCCGGCGGCGCGCCCCGCAAGGGCTAGCTCCCCTCCTTCGATGCAGACGATCGGAGGCCAGGCGGTCCTCGAAGGCGTGATGATGCGCAGTCCTGCGCATTGGGCGCTCGCCGTGAGGAAGCCGAACGGCGAGATCGCCGAGCACACGACGTCGATCTCCTCGCCGATGGCGAGGCACCGCGTCTTCCGGCTCCCGGTGATCCGCGGTGTCGTTGCGCTCGGGGAGTCGCTCGCGATCGGCTTCCGCGCACTGGCGATCTCCGCGAACTACGCGGCGCAGGACGCCGACGCGGACGAGAAGGAAGAGGTCGAGACCCAGCTCTCGCGTGGCGCGATCTTCTTCGCGTTCGCGATCGCGATCGGGTTTGCGATCGCGCTCTTCAAGGTGACGCCCGCGCTGATCACGACCTGGCTCCCGATCGAGACCGACGGGCTGTTCGTGATCGTCGAAGGGCTGATTCGCGTGACCATCTTCATCCTCTACATCCTCGTCATCTCGCTGCTTCCGGACCTCAGGCGCGTGTTCCAGTACCACGGTGCCGAGCACAAGGCGATCAACGCGCTCGAGGCGGGCGGCGAGCTGACGCCCGAAAACGTGCAGCGTTTCTCGCTGATCCACCCGCGCTGCGGCACGGCGTTCCTGCTCTGGGTGATGGTGATCGCGATCTTCGTCTTCGCGTTCATCGGCCAGCCGTCGTGGCCGTGGCTGATCGCGAGCCGCATCCTGCTGCTGCCGGTGATCGCGGGTCTGGCCTACGAGGTGATCCGCTTCGCCGGCAAGCACACCGACAACAGGCTGCTGATGGGGATGCTCGCGCCCGGCCTCTGGCTGCAGCGGCTCACGACGCGCGAGCCTTCGCTCGACCAGCTCGAGGTCTCGATCCGCGCGCTGCGCGAGGTGCTCCGGCTCGAAGGGCAGGAGCAGGAGCGTCCCGAGACGCGCCGCGTCGAAGTCATGGCCTGACGCCGATGGCGATCGACGCGCTGATCGACGAGCTCGAGCGCAAGTACCGCGAGACGCAGGAGCGCATGTCCGATCCTGCGGTCTACAACGACCATCGCGAGGCAGCCGACACGGGCCGGCGGCTGAAAGAGCTCGAAGGCCCGTACAAGCTCACACAGGAGTGGCGCGAGGTGACCGCCGATCTCGAAGCAGCCCGCGACGACGGCGACCTGCGCGAGCTCGTTCCCGACCTCGAGGCCCGGCTGGCTGCACTCGAAGAGGAGCTGAAGCTCGCCCTCGTCGAGACCGACCCCGCCGACAGCAAGGACGTGATCCTCGAGATCAGGCAGGGCGTCGGCGGTGACGAGGCGGCTCTGTGGGCGGCCGAGGTGCTTCGGATGCTGACCCGCTACGCAGAGCGGCGAGGCTGGAAGACCGAGACGCTCGGCGGCTCCTCGAACGAGTTCGGCGGCATCAAGGAGATGACGATCGCGGTCAAGGGCGACGGTGCGTACTCGGTGTTCAAGTGGGAAGGCGGCACGCACCGCGTGCAGCGCGTCCCCGAGACCGAGTCGCAAGGTCGAATCCACACGTCGACCGCGACCGTCGCCGTGATGCCCGAGGCCGAAGAGGTGGAGATCGAGATCGATCCGAACGATCTGAAGATCGACGTCTACCGCTCGACGGGGCCGGGCGGTCAGAGCGTGAACACCACCGACTCGGCCGTGCGCATCACGCACGCGCCGACCGGCACGGTTGTCTCGATGCAGGACGAGAAGTCGCAGCTTCAGAACAAGGTGAAGGCGATGCGCGTCCTCCGCGCGCGGCTGTACGAGCTCGAGCGCGAGAAGCAGCAGGCAGCGCTCGCCGCGACTCGCCGCTCGCAGATCGGAACGGGGGAGCGGGCCGAGAAGATCCGCACCTACAACTTCGCGGAGAACCGCGTCACCGACCACCGCATCCACCTGACCCAGCACAAGCTCGACCGGGTCCTCGAAGGCGAGCTCGACGACTTCACCGAGGCGTTGACCGCGGAAGAGCGGCGCCGTGCGCTCGAAGCCACGCCGGCGTGACCGTCGGCGAGGTGCTGCGCCGGGCGACTGAGTTCCTCGCCGGCAAGGGGGTTGAGAGCCCGAGGCTCGATGCCGAGCACTTGCTCGGGAAGGCGCTCGCCCTCTCGCGCGTCGAGTTGTACATGCACCACGATCGGCCGCTGTCCGACGCGGAGCGTGACGCGTACCGCGAGCTCGTCCGCAGGCGAGGGGAGCGAGAGCCGCTTGCCTACGTCCTCGGTGAATGGGGGTTCCGGCGGCTGACGCTGAAGACCGACCGACGGGCGCTCGTGCCTCGACCCGAGACAGAGGTGGTCGTCGAGCGTTGCCTCGCCCTCCTCAACGGCGGAACGCCACGTGTACTTGACGTCGGGACGGGAACGGGCGCGATCGCGCTCGCGATCGCCGACGAGCACCCGGGGGCGAAAGTGCGCGCGCTCGACGTGTCGCTCGAAGCCCTCGCACTCGCCCGCGAGAACGCCGACCTGACAGGGCTCGAAATCGAGCTCGTCGAGGGCGATCTGGTCGGCGGTCTGGGCGACCGCGAATACGATCTCGTCGTGTCGAACCCGCCGTACATCGAACAGGAGGAGATCGGCACACTCGAGCCGGAAGTCAGGGACTGGGAGCCGCGACTCGCGACGGTCGGCGGCGAGCACACCGCGCAGATCGCCGAGCACGCGCTCGACGCCCTGGTGCCGGGCGGGCATCTCGTGCTCGAGGTCGCGGACGCCCGTGCGAGCGCGGCGGCCCAGTTGCTCGAACGTCTCGGGTACGACGAGGTCGCCGTGACGGAGGACCTCGCCGGCCGCGACCGGATCGTCGAGGGGAGGCGGCCGTGATCGAGACCGCCGTCGACGCGCTGAACGCCGGCAAGGTCGTCGTCCTGCCGACCGACACCGTGTATGGCGTGTGCGTGTCGCCGTACAGGGAAGAGCCCGCGAGGAAGGTCTTCGACTTGAAGGGCCGCGAGGACCAGCAGCCGATCGCCCTCGTCGCTGCCGACCTCGCGATGCTGTTCGAGTGCGTCCCGGAGCTTCGCGGCCGTTCCGGCACGATCGCGCGCGAGTTGCTTCCCGGCCCGTACACCCTGGTCTTCCCGAATCCGGCGCGCCGCTACCGGTGGTTGACGGGGGCTCGTCCCGACACGATCGGCGTGCGCGTGCCCGTCCTCGAGGGCTACGGCAAGCAGGTGCTCGACCGCGTCGGCGCAGTCGCCGCGACGAGTGCGAACGTCCACGGCGGCCCCGATCCCAAGTCGGTCGCGGAGATCCCGCAGAAGATCCTGAACGGCGTCGCCGAGGTCGTCGACGCAGGGGAGCTCCCGGGCGT
>Ga0136614_10001312_pt1 | contig 14471 bp, 11 predicted proteins | sample AntDrymUQ2792106_2_FD_106643 | JGI IMG/M metagenome (GOLD analysis project Ga0136614, IMG submission 106643) | Polar desert sand microbial communities from Dry Valleys, Antarctica - metaG UQ279 (21.06) | ecosystem: Environmental > Terrestrial > Soil > Desert | place: Antarctica: Dry Valley... | reverse complement strand
GGGAGCACCTCCGAGCCGCCCAGCGGCAGAATGGGATGAGCGCCGGTCCGCCGTGGTGTAAAGGCAGCACCTCGGATTTTGGTTCCGAAGGTCCAGGTTCGAATCCTGGCGGCGGAGCGCAGGGCAGCGGTCGGCCAGGTGCTCAGCGACCGACGACACGGCGCAGCCAGCGACACGCCGCCGCTACCAGACCGTGACCACGCCGACCGGCACTCCCGACCACGCCCTCGGCGGCGTCACAACTGTGCGGAACGCCCTGACGATCCCTTAAGGACCACATCAGGGGAAACGGCGTCGCCCTGCTCTTCTATGAGATCGCACCGTGCACGTCGCTCGTAGCGCGACGCCTGCGCTGTCAAGCGTGCGGCCAGCTCCGACCACGTGCATCAGGTCAGGTCAGCGCCTCAGGTTATCGCCCCCGGGAGCGGCGGCCTGCCGAGACCGCTATTCTGATCAGGCACAGACAATGACCATCGGCCGCGGTGGCGCGATCTCCTGCCAACCGGATTGGGTCGGCCCGCGCGGCCGGCTGCGAAACGGAGGACCCGATCCGGACCAACCTGCGACGTGCCGGAAGCACCGCCCGCGATTCCGCACCTGATCGGACCCGACGGCTGGGGCGAGCGGCGACGTCGATCCTCGCGACCCTCGGCGTCACGTTGCTCGCCTGCTCGTCTGTGCCGGCCGCAACACCGTTCGCCATGCCCGACGCTCAGCCACCGATCGGCGCCTTCCTCAGTTCTGACGAATCCGGTACCGAAGCCGTCGCAGGCTTCGCGTCCTGGTTGGGCGGGCCGGAGGTCACGGTCGGCCATACCTACCTGCCGCCAAACAGCTGGGCAGACGTGCGCGGACCCGAGTTCATCCTTCGACCATGGGCTGAGTGGCGAGCCGACGATCCCGGCCGGATGCTAGTGCTCAACGTTCCGATGCTGGTGCCCAACGAGGTCGACGCAAGTGATGACCAGGTGGCAGCCCTGCTCCACCGTGCCGCTTCCGGTGAGTTCAACGAGAACTTCCGTGTGCTCGCCGAGCGGCTGATCGCGCTCGGCGCGGCCGATGCCATCGTTGTTCCCGGCTGGGAGATGAACGGAACCACCTACACGCACCGCTGCGCACCGGACCCGGATGCGTGGAAGCAGCACTTCCGTGGCGTGGTGGCAGCGATGCGCTCGGTCCCCGGCCAGCAGTTCCGCTTCGACTTCACCCCGTCCCGGGGCCGCGACGACATCGGTTGGACCGAGTGCTACCCCGGCGACGACGTCGTCGACATCATCGGCATGGACACCTACGACCAGGCTCCTGGAGACGAGTTTTCCGACTACGTCGAACAGCCGTACGGTCTGCAGGACCAAGTCGATTTCGCGGCGGCGCGGGGGAAACCCATCTCGTTCGCGGAATGGGGACTGTTCAGGTACGGCGACCGACCCGAGTTCATTCGTGGCATGTTCGAGTGGATCACTTCCCACAACGTCGTCTACCACACGATCAGCGACTACTGCCCGCACGGCGTGTGGCGCTGCGAGGACAACCCGAAGTCGTCAGCCGTGTTCCGCGACCTGTTCGGTTCCGTGCCGCTGCGCTGAACGCGGTGCGACGGTGATCGACGGGTTCCGGAGCGGAGCGCTAACTGTCACCCGGTTCGCCACTACACCGAGAGGCCGACAGCAGTTGCTCGTCAGGAAGGGGGGCTCGACGGGGTGGAAGGGTGGTGGTCTGCCGGAAACGTCGCCACTACTGCACCCGGCGCACCTGCGGCATGAAGCCGACGCTCGTCGCCCCGCGTAGCGACGGGACGTTGTCCGACCCGATGAAGGTGAGTGCCCAGCGTGCACCAAACGCTGCCAGTGCTCCAGCACCCGGACGCTCCGGCAAGTGGAGGTCCCGCCGCAACCCCACCGCCTCGTGGTCCGAGTGCCAGCGAAGCCGTGCCGTGCTGGCGATTTCGGCGAGGAACCCGAATCGTGGACCGACCGCAGAAGGCTTCGCAGCGCGGGGGGATACTCCGACCGGGAGCAGGCCGCTGGTCACTTGTCACCGCACGCCTCCGTCGGAGTGTCGAGGTGCTGCCGGGCGAGCCCTGTTCTTCGTCCGGCACGAGCATCGAGTTTCATCGCCGCGCCGCCATTCGGCTGAGCACGTCGTCGATAGCGCGACGGACGCGGGTCAGCCAGGTTCGCAACAGGGGTAGGCGCTCGCGTACCAGGTCCCTGGCACGCTCGCGGAACCGCACCGCCGTTGCATAGCAGACTGCCCGCACGCCACGTCGCGGTGCGAGCAGGATCCTGGAACTCGCCACATGCCGCGGACGGAGGCGTTGTTTGTGAGGCTCGGTACCGCGCAACTGGCTCAGCGTCGGCAGACCGCGTTCGTGGGTGTGCGCAAGTGAGTCGCGCAAGACCATGGTGTATGCATCGAGTTTCTCACGCAGGTCCGGGTGGATCCCGTAGAGGTAGTCGCCCGCGAACTCGTGCCCGAGAAGGAGGATGTCGCAGCACACGACCCTCCCCTCCCATGCGTAGCGCGTCACGATTGCCCGGTCGGCGAGCACCATCGCTTCCAGCGCGGTGGTCAGATGGCGGGCGAAACGCGGTCGCAGGTGCTCGGGGTTGCCGCCGCGGCCCTCCCACTGTGCGGTGTGCAGACGCACCAGGTCCTCGACGGCGGCAGCGACCTCATCAGGGCGCACGATACGGGACTCGATGCCCATGGTGTCGATCTTCCGCAGCTTCTTCTCGATCGTGTGGGCGGTGCGCCTCGGTACCTCCACCAGCGCCTCGCCGAGTGGTTTGGCGGTGATCTCCAGGCAGGTCGCCGCGGCGAAGCGCCACTGCCGGGCAGGCCACACCTCCGCGAATGCTGCTGCAGGGCCGTCGGGTCGCACCTCCGGCAGGTCGAGCACGTGCCAGCCGGTCTCCTCCAGCAGCGCGTTGGCCAGCTGCTCGGTGGCCTCGGGCGCACACGAGTCGTCGACGAGAATGTCGGTGAGGTCGGAGATACCGTCTCCCATAGGAGCCAGTGCGGCGCAGGACCAGCGGGGCGTCAGCATCATCGCCGCGGCCGCCACCAGCAGGCCGTCCCGCCGCACCAGGATCAGCCGGAGCCGCCCGGACTTGCCGTACTCGCGCCACCAGGAGTCCAGCCACTCATGTGACTGGAACGGCGTCGCGGTGCGGCACCGGTCGTAGAGGTCCCGCCACTCCGCAGCCACCGCGGAGAGAGCACCGTCATCGCGCCGGTATTCGACGGTCCAGCGGGAGCCCTTCGGGCCGCTACCGGCCCGGCGTGCCGCAGTCGCGCGGGGCTGGTTCATCATCGCTCCACCTCTCCGGTCTGAATGGGACTGCGTCCGAGATCGGCGGTGTGTGCGTCGGATGTCGCAGTCCCGGTGCCGGCCGCGGCCGCCTGGCCGCTCCTGTCGCCGGGCAGGAACCGCGCGACACCGGCCAGCACCGCCATCCCGCCGAGCAGCAGTCCGGCGACCACGCCGAATGCAAGGACCAGGACGGGTCGCGGTGCAGACGCACGCGGCGGGCTCGCCGCCTGACTGAAGATTGACAGGCTGGTCCTGGTCTGCGTTGTCTGGGTGTTGCCGAACGCGACCAGTCGCTCGGCGGTGGTCGTCGCATAGCTCGCAGCGAGTCGCGCCTCACCCGCTTCGGCTCGCAGCTGCACGACCGGCGACTCCCCCGACGCGCTCCCCTCGACCCGCTCCGCCAACTCGTCGACCGGGACGCCAAGCCGGCTGGCGGCCGCTCCGAGCACCTCCGGCTGGTCGACGATCCGACCGTACGCCTGCGCCAGCTCGATCGGCTCGACGGCAACATCCGGGTACGCAGGCGCGACGAGGACGTAGGAGCTCGCGGTGTAGGTGGAGGGCACAGCTGCGGTATACCCACCGGCGATACCGACACCCAGCAGTGTGGTGAGTAGCAGCAACCACCAGTGCCGCACCAGGTCCTGCAGGATCAGCGCCGGGTCAGCCATCCTCGTGCCTCCGAACGCGAGACGGCGCGGAGCCCGATCTCCGCGCCGCCGGGCCGTGCAACTCCGCGTAGAGCTGCTGCAGTTCGCGCGCGACGCGCGCGATGTCGTAGTCGCCGACGGCGGGCGGCGGCGGCAGGCGGGTCGCCTCGTCCGCGGCGGCAGCGAGCGCCGCCCGGGTCTCGGCCTCCCCGAGACCCATGCGCTCCGCCCCCGGGGCGCGATCCGGGGGCAGCTCCTCCAGCGCGGGACATCGCACGTAGCGCACCGGAAGCCCGTTAGCCATCGCCTCGAGCACGGCGAGCCCGAAGGTCTCGTCCCCGGACGTGGACGCCAACAGGTCCATCCCAGCCATCTCGTCGGTGACATCGGCGATCTCGCCGGTGAGCAGCACCCGGTCCTCGACCCCCAGGGTGCGTGCCAGCCCGGCCAGAGCCTCGCGCTGCGAGCCGGCCCCGACGAGCACCAGCCGGGCATCGGGCAGGCCGGCGACGGCACGAATGAGCACGTCGAAGCGCTTGGGGTGCTCGAGCCGGCCGACCCCGCCGACGACGAACGACTCGGGCGGGATCCCCCACTGCCGCCGGACCCGTACTCGCGCTGCCGGATCGAACCGGAACCGCTGGGCATCGATGCCGTTGGGCACCACCACGATCCGAGTGGCGCGCACGCCCCACTCCCGCAACCTCCGCGCCACGGTGTCGGATACCGCGATCGTGACGTCGCCGAGCCGTTCCCCGACCAGGTACAGGGCCCGGACCCCGGCGGTGCGGCGGCGGCCCTCAATGAGTTCGTCGCCCAGCGAGTGCTCGGTGGCCACCACCCGCCGCACCCCGGCGAGCCGCGCCGCGAGCCGGCCGTAGAGGCACGCCCGGTAGAGGTGGGTGTGCACCAGGTCGAACCGGCCCTCGCGGATCAGCCGCACCAGCCGGGGCAACGCTGCGACGTCGCGGTTGCCCCGCATGCCGAGATGGTGCACGCGCGTGCCCTCCGCGCGGATCACCTCGGCGATGGAACCCGGATTGGTAAAAGTCACCACCTCGCACTCCACGCCACCGGCGGCCAGATGAGGCAACACTAGCCGCAGCTGCTGCTCGGCGCCGCCCGCAGCGAGGCCGGTGATGACGTGCAGCACCCTCATCGCCGCACCCCCCGATCGCGCAGGGCGTGCCGGGCACGCTTGGCAAGCAGCCGCAGTCGACCGTCGGCCTCGCCGATGTACGTGCGGGGCAGCGCGTGCCGACCGGTCAGCTCCGATCGCCAGATGGCGCACCCGTGGTCGTATCCGGCGGCGCGCACCGCTTCCACCTCACGCGCGGAAACATGACCGAAGGGATAGGTGAAACCCGTGACCGGCTGCCCCGTGATCTCCTCCAGGAGCTCGCGGCTACGGATGACCTCGTCGGCCAGTTCGGAGCCGCCCGCCTCGGGCAGCGATATGTGCCGGAGGCCGTGCGAACCGACTTCGAACCCCGCTTCGGCGACCGTACGTACCTGCTGTAGACTCATCAGCTCCTTGCGGGGACCGCGGCTCTCCCACCCGTTGTGCCCGCCCAGCCGGGCGGCCAGTACGTAGACCGTCGCGCCGAAACCGAACCGCTGCAGCGTGGGAACCACGGTCATTGCGAAGTCGGCGTAACCGTCGTCGAAGGTGAGCGCCACCAGGCCCCGGGCCCGCGGTGTGCCCGCCTCGGCGAGGAGTTCGCGCACGGAGGTACCGCAGTAGCCCGCTCGGGCGAGCCAGCGCATCTGCTGCTCGAACCGTGCGGGGGTAATCGTCACCTGGAATGGATCCTCGGTGTAGTCGGCCACCGAATGGTACATGAGCACCAGCGGAGTGCTCTCGGTATCAGCTCGCACGGCGCACCCCCTCCGTCATCAGTGCACGCATCTGTCGGATGCCCTCCCGGTCGGTCACGGTCAGCACGCCCACGTAGACGGACGCAACCAGGACACCGCCCAGGATCACTACCATGATCGACGGCATTCCGGACAGCAGGGGGATCATCGCGAGGCCGGCGGCGCAGGCGACCCCCGCCGGTACCAGGAGCCGCGCGACCATGCCGGCCATCGCGGTCGCGGAGACCGGGACAACCCGGCCGCTCACCCCGCGCAACATGAGCACCGCAGTCACCGTGATGCCCACCGCATTGGCGGCAGCGAGTGCGGGAGCCCCGAACACCGGGCTTGCCACAGCACCCACCACCGCCGTGACGAGAAGACCGACGGCCATCAGGCGCGCGGGGTACCAGGTCGATCGCAGGCTGAAGAAGCACCGGCAGAGCACCCCCACCAGCCCCTGGCCCAGCAAACCCAGTGCGTACATGCGCAGCACGGCGGCCGTGGCTTCGGTGTCGCTCGCGGTGAACTCGCCCTGCTGGAACAAGACCCGGACGACGGCCGGAGCGAATGCGACGAGGTAGGCGGTGGCGGGCAGCACCAGCAGGCTGACAGTCCGGAGGTCCGTCTCGATCCGTCCCCGGACCTTCTCCCGATCCCCCGCAGCGATGCTCGCGGCGAGCGCGGGAAAGGTCACGAGCAGGATTACCAGCGTCAGGGTGACGGGCAGCTGGCCCACCTTCTGGGCATAGTTGAGGTGGGAGATCGTTCCTGGGTCGAGTGACGCTCCGAGAAAGCGCTCGACGAACACCTGCGCCTGCCGGGTGAGGGTGTAGAGCGCAATCGGTACGAACGCACCGAACGTGACCAGCGCGGCGCCCGTCGCGGCCTGCACCGTGACCCTCGCCCGGACGGCCGGAACGACCTTGCGCAGGAAGCTGGGGAGCTGGACGCCGACCATGAGGACGCCGCCCACGGCCACCCCGAGCGCCGCACTCACCACGTCCAACCGGCCGTGCAGCAGGACGATCAGCGCGATGATGCCGACGTTGTTGGCGATGTAGATGGCCGCCGGTGGGCCGAAGATTCCATGCGCCCGCAACGCCGCGGCCAGGTAGCCGGTCATCCCGAGGGTCAGCACGCTGATCGACGTGAGCCGCATGCACTGCACGGCGAGGTCCGGGTCGGCAAGACCCGGCGCCAGCACCGTGACGAGGAGCGGTGAGATGGTCGCGCACACACCACCGAGCAACATCAGGAGGCCGAACACCCTGGGCAGGGTGCGCCGGACGAGCTGCCGCACCGCGGCGTCGCCCTCCAGCAGCGCACGCGTGAACGCCGGGATCAGCAGGAACGACATGGCGTCCTCGATCAGCAACGGCGAGGCCGTCTCCGGGATCGTCCAGGCGACCAGGAACGCGTCGCTCGCACCGGAGGCGCCGAAGTACCGAGCGAGTATCAGGTCCCGCAGCAGACCGAGCACCGAGCCGAGGGCGATGAGCACACCCGAGACGACCGTGGCACGGAGCACGATGCGCCGGCGACGCTCGACTTCGAGTGGAGCGCCCGGGGACGGCGCGGCGATCACGACATCACCGAGGTGTGGGGTGTCGCCCGCGATGTCGCGGGGAGCGCCCACCGGACCGCCAGCCCGATCACGACCGACAGCAGGACGCTCGTGTCGCCGCCCACGTCGCCGTAGCCGAAGCTGACGAGGTGCCACACCAAGCCCCCCGTCGCCGCCAGGCCGAATCCGTGCAGCGCAGGGCTCGGCTCCTGTCGGGTACGCGCGATGGCGGCGACCGCGAGCGTGCCGAACAGTCCGCCGAAGGCAACGAGCCCGACCACCCCCTGCTCACTCAGTACCAGGAAGGGCATGCTGTGCGGAGAGAGCAGCTCCTGGCGCTGGAATCCGCTGCTCAGGTCCTCGGTGTCACTTCCGGAGGACAGCCTCAAGGGCGCGTAGCTGTCGCGATAGGCGGGGAAGCCGCGCAGGCCCACGCCGGTGACCGGGTGGTCGACCCACATCTCGCTCGCGGACTTCCACAGGTCGTACCGGTCCGATACGGAGTGATCCGGGCTCGTGGTCGACATGGCGATCGAGGCCACCCGCTGGCCCAGCATCTCGGATCCGATGCCGAACCCCCCGACCATGATCACGCCGAGCGCCACCGAGGCGACACCGGCCGCCACGGCCACCCGCCAGCTGTGCACCAGCATTACCAGCGCGATCGCGATCGCGGTCGCGATCCAGGCGCCGCGGCTGAGCGAGAACGCGAGCGGCACCAGGAGCGCGGCTGCGGTGAGCAGCAGGACCGGCCGGCGGAATCCTCGGGAACCGAGCCCGAGCCCCAGCGCCAGCAACACGCCGTAGCTGACCACTGTGGACATCGCCATGATGTCGGTGGCGCCGAACGTACCGATCGCCCGGATGTTCTGTCCCGCGTAGGACGCACCGGTCCCCGTCAGGTACTGCACGACGCCGAGCACGCCCTGGCCCACGCTCACTGCGAGGAACGCGCCGCATACCAATGCGACGTCACGACGATCGCGCACCGACACGGCAACCGCAACGGGCACCAGCACGAAGAGCTGCGCGTAGCGCACCAGGCCGCCGACGCTCGTCGACGGGTCCTGCGAAGTCACGGTCGCCAGTGCCAACGCGATCAGCACGGTACCGAACAGGGCAACCGCCACCCTAGAGAGGGGGCGTTGCCCGGTCAGCAGCGCACGACCGAGCGCCACTGCCACCAAACCCGCCGACGCGAGGTCTGCGACGCCGCCACCGGCGACCCCGGGGCCCGCTGGCATGCACACCAGGACGACCGTGGCTGCCGCGAGCAGGCTCGGACGCCGGGCAACGGCTCCGATGCCTGCGAGCAGTACAGCTGCCGGACCCAGGAGAACCGCGAGTGTGGCGCGGCCGGGAGAAGGCCGCGGCGGCCCGAGCGGGTCGCAGTGAGCCACAGCAGGCATGGGCGGGGGCCGGAGCGGTGGCGCGTCTGTGTGGGATACCAGCATGGCTCACCCGCCCCCGGGATCGCCGACGGGCGATGAGACCACTGCCCTGGTCGTCGGTTGCGGATCCGTCGTGACCGGCGGTGGCCGGGTGGTCGTCGGTTGCGGATCCGTCGTGACCGGCGGTGGCCGGGTGGTCGTCGGTTGCGGATCCGTCGTGACCGGCGGTGGCCGGGTGGTCGTCGGTCGCGGATCCGGGATCGTGGTCGATGGCGGCTTGACCCTCGGGTCCGGAGTCGGCGTCGACGTCGGTTCGGGTGCCGGAGGGCCGGAACTCTCGACGGGGGGCGGTAACGGGGTGACGATGCTTCTGGGCGCGTCCGGGCGCGGAAGGGACGAGGTCGGTGACTTGGCGGCGCCCTCGGGCAGCTGTGCAGGTGCCGGAGGTGCCTCCGAAGGCAACACGACGCTCTGCGCGGGCGGTAGCGGGAAGAGCTCCTCGCGCTCCATAGGTACCGACTGCTGTTGGTCTGCCGCCTGGTAAGCCAGGCTCCACCCCAGAACCGCGCGGACGAAGGGCTCGGACCGTTGATAGCGGAACAGCGCCTCGGCCTGCCCGAGCAGCGTGCGCAGATCGGCTTGCCCATCGCACAGATAACGACCGGCAACGAGCGAAGCGTCGAACACGTTGTGGGGATCCGATGTCTGATCCCCATCACTGTCGGTTCCGAAGCGGTGCCATACGGCGGGAATGATTTGAAACGCGCCGGCGGCCCGGTCCCAGGTGGTGTCACCGTCGAGCCTGCCGCCGTCGGTGTCCCGGATCCGGGGGACGCCACGCGACCCGTCCAGGCGCGGACCCAGGATGGCGCCGAGCGTGCGGCCCCGCGTGTCAAGGTCGCGATCGGCATGGTCGGAGATCACCCGGCCGAGCGCGGCGACAAGTGACCAGTCGAGGCCGCACTCGGAGATTCGCACAGCAAGTACCAATTCAGTACGCTCGTAGGCCTGCAGCGCCACCGGCGGGATGGCGAGGTCCTCGGAGGACGCGACCGTGCGGGCCGGATGCATCTCAGTGAGCGAGGCAAGCATCTCGGCACTCAACGAGTCGGCCCGCGGAAGCACTCCCGAGGCCCCGAGGAGCGCAAGCGGCTGACCGGAGCTCGGGTCGGGCGTTCGAGCACCCATGGCGATGCCGACGCTCACCGTGACCACGACCACCATCACCGCGACAGTGGCGAGCATCGCGCTACGGGACTGGCGGAGCGCTTCAGCGAAGGACATACCCGGCTCCCTCCGTGGACCGCCCCGCCGCCACCAACGTGATCGCGGCGAGATGGTCGAGCGTGATACGGCAGTCGAACTCGGCGCGGACGTAACTCGCAGCGAAGCGCCCCTCCGCAGCTGCCACCTCGGGGTCGCGGAGGCGGCGAGTGACCGCGTCGGCGAGCGCGGTGACGTCGCCGACGCCCACCCGTGCCCCCGCCCGGTAGGGGACCGCCTCGGCCAGACCGGCGATGTCGCTCACCACTACCGACCGTCCGCTCGCCATCGCTTCCAGCAGGATCAGCGACAGTCCCTCCCAGCGCGACGGGAGCACCACGACGTCGGCGGCAGCATACCAGGGTCGGACGTCACGCACCGCCGACGAGAAGATCACGGATTTTGGCGCACGTGCCCGGAGGGCCGGGCTCAGTTCACCGTCGCCTACGAACACCAAGCGGGCCTCTGGCACAGTCTGACTGAGCTGCTCCCACGCATCGAGCAGCACGTCCTGGCCCTTCTGCCGGGTGAGCCTGCCAATGCAGAGGGCGATCGGGGCACGTACGTCGAGCCCCAGGTCGAGGCGGGCGGTCCTGCGCGCACTCACGTCGCCGGAGGTGAAACTCGCGGTGTCCACCCCGTTGCGCACGATCACGAACGGGGCCGAAACCCGGCGATCGCGCCCCTCGCGCTCCTCGCCCTCCCCCACGCAGATGAGGCAATCAGTCCATCTCACAGCGAAGCGCTCCCACCCGGTGACGACGCGGTTCAGCAGCCCCGACGTGGCGAGCCAGGACCATCCGTGCGGCTGGAACAGGGTAGGGATCCTGGACCTGATGGCCAGCCGACCGGCGAGGCCTGCTTTCGCCGAGTGCAGGTGCACGATGTCGGGCTGAACCTGGCGCACGATCCGCGCCACGCGACCGATCTCGACGGGCGTGCCGGCACCCGGAGATCGTGCGGCTTCCCAACTGAGCCGTCGCACGTCCCGTGCGACCAGTTCGCCGGCGAGCGTGCCGCCCTCGGGACACGCCACCGCAACGTCCCAGCCGCGCGCCACCTGGTCGGCGCACGCTGCGAGAACGTACTGCGCGACCCCGGCGGTGGTCGGTTGGGCGACATGCAGCACGCGCAGCGAGGAGTGGCCGGTCACGATCGGCCGGCCTGTGAGGAAAGATCATTGCTGCTGACTACCTGTCGGCCGGTTGGGGTGTCCGGCACCGGGGACGAACCGGCCGAGCTGTCCGCTGTCCCCCGAGCCGGAGCAGCCAGCAGCGCCAGGCCCCCCACGAGCAGTCCGGTCGCGGTCCCGAGGGCTACGTTGAGCGGCAACACCGGCGATGACGGCACCGGCGGGCTGGACGCTCCGCTGAACACTGACACGACTACCCTCGTTGTGTCGCTCTGACCATTCGCGAACACGACGAGGCTCTCGGAGACGGCGTTGGCAATCTCGGCGGCCCGTTCGGCGGTGCCGGCCGATCCAGTGAGCACCACAAGCGGTGACTCCGGGGATGTCGAAGCCTGGATGTCACGCTGGAGTTGCTCGACCGAGCTACCGATCGCGGCGGCGGCAGTTCCGAGGATTTCCGGCTGCTCCGTGATCCGCCCGTACGCCTGCGAAAAGCTGATCGCAGCGAGCTCTCCCCCACTCTCGTCGGAGACCACGATGACGTAGGCGCTGGCCTGATAGGTGGAGGGCATGACGAGGCTCAGCACGAGGCCGCTCGCCCCCCCGAGCACCGCCGCGAGGGCAAGCAACCACCAATACCTGGTCAGCCGCTGCCCGTGGTGCACCGAAACGATGCCCGCCGAGCCGCTGACCGGAACACTGTTACCTGGCATCTCATTCTCCGCTCGGGCGGCGTAGCGACGCGACGGTACAAAGGATGATCTTGATGTCCCGCCACAGTGACCAGCGCTCGATGTACTGGTTGTCGAACCGTACCCGGTCCTCGATGGACGTATCTCCGCGGAGTCCGTGGATCTGGGCCCAGCCAGTGATTCCTACCGGCATGCGGTGCCGGTCGGTGTAACCACTGACCGCCTCCGCGAACTCGCTGACGAAGTGCGGCCGCTCGGGTCGGGGCCCGACTAGGCTCATCTCCCCCACAATCACGTTCCACAATTGGGGAAGCTCGTCCAGCGAGGTCTTCCGGAGGAACCGGCCGACATTGCCGAGCCGGTCATCGTGAGCGATGCTCCAGGTCCGATCTGATTCCTCCTGCGTCGTGGGCTTCAAGGTGCGGAACTTGAGCAGCGTGAACTCCTCGCCGTTGAGCCCGATCCGCTTCTGGCGGAACAGCACGCCGGGGCCCGTCTCCCAGCGGACGGCGAGAGCACACGCGATCAGCACCGGACTGGTGAGGACGACGGCGAGGGCGGCCGCAACGACATCCAAAGCCCTCTTGACCAGCCAGCCGGGCGACCTCCGCGACCGGTTCCGCAGATGCATGCAGGGGATGCCGAAGACATCGTCGACCGCTGGTCCGGGCAGGAGCGTCAGCTCGGAGACGCGGGGCACGACGAATACTTCGCAAGCCATCCGCATCGACGTCTGGATGGCCTGCACCATGTCCGCATCGGTGGAGCCGTCGAAGGCGATGAAGACGTGATCCACCCTGTAGCTCGAGATCGCTTCCGCGAGATCCTGCGTGCTGCCCGGTGCAGGCTGCCGCAGTTGCCCCACCGTGGACGCGTCGCAATCGAGGATCCCGACCGGGCACAGGCCGTACTCGGGATGCTCAAGCAGGGAGGACATGAGCTGCTGGGGGACCCGTCCCGTCCCGATGACGAGCGTGCGGTGCGTCACGCCGCCGCCGGCACGGGCACGACGCACCAGGGCGTACACCACGCCGCGCCCACATAGCGCCAACAGGCTGTAGGACGCGACTGTGAGCAGGAGGCCGGCGCCGAGCTCGAGTGGGGACAACCAGCCGCCGAGCGATACCACGGCTGAGGTCAGCGTGATGGCGACAAACCCTCGCCCGATGACGGTCGGTACGTCATCCAGGACGGACAGATTGAGCCTGGGACGGTACAGACCGCTGAGTGCGTTGAGCAGCAACACCATCGGTACCGCCATCAATCCGACTTCCCATGCGAATTCGGCGAGTATCGCGGCGAGAATGAGGCTGAGTATGTCAACGCCGATCAAGCCCGTCGGCATCCGATTAGCATGCCAGCGCCGGACCCGGATATTCCGTGACGGGCCGAGCGCATTCGCGACAACCCCGGGGTTCGCCGGCTGCGCCGAGACGTATTCTCGAGGCGTGGTGGCGAGACCGATCGGTGATTTCGTCACGGTTGCTGCTTCCTCTGCTGAAGAATTCATCGCACGTCTCCAAACTCTGATGACGCTGACGAGACTCCACCGCGCAGCGCCGAACCGGGTGTCCGCACCTCGAGAACCGGAGCGCGAGCCTCTCGCTCACCGCACCTGGTCACCCACCGCTGCAGCACCTGACACTCCGACCGCGCTGGCGGAGGATTGCTTCCACGACGGGGTGCCCGCCGAGGCCACCGCCCTGCTACTGCACACTGCCGCCCGAACCCAAACCGTGTCGACACCTGCACCCCACCCTGTCTCGTACTCCGAAATGTCTCCCAAGGCAACGAGAGCAGGGCCAGCCCGATCGGAGCATGCCGCCGTCCTCGGTGCACGACATCAGCCCGCAAATCTGGGCCCGTCGTCCGAAAGCTAAATCGCGATGCAGTGTCACGCGTTACATGCCGAGCAGGAACTGTTTGCCGGACTCGGCTGCGCGTCGCTGTCAGTCGTCGCTGTGCGTGTTCGACCATCACGCACAGCGCGATTTCACAGCAGGTTGCGGATGTCGAGTCTTCCTCCGGCTCGGGGAGGAGCCGAACTCCCGGGCCGCATGTACCCGTGAGCCCCATCGGGCAACAGACACTGCACGCGCCGCTGGCCGATACTGGAGGCGATGACGTCGCCAATGGCCTGGATCGCCGCTCGTGCGCCACGGCCACCACCCGATAGTCACCCTGTCGCACGAGTTCGGGGACGTCGGGCAGCCCGCCCACCACTGGTACTCCGCGGACCTCGCGCGGCGTGTCCGTCGCAGACGCCCCGGGGATGCAGACCCCGGTGATCGTCCATCCGTAGTAGCTCTCCCGGCGAGTCCGGGCGATCAGGTCAGCCACCTCGTCGAGGCTTCCTGCCACCAACACCGGATGCATGCACAGCCCGCGGTTGCGCCGAGCGTGGAGTACCCGGCGCAACGCATACCGGGACGTCAGGAGGCACAGACCCGTGGCCGGGATGACGGCGAACACCCATGGCCGGAAGTAACCGACGTCCACCGCCAGCGCGGTGAGACCGAGCACGACCGCCGCGGCGAGCACGGCATTGCCGAGGCGGCGGAACTCCTCCGCGCCCTGGCCGAGCACACGCTGCTCCCACACGC
>Ga0136614_10001310_pt1 | contig 14480 bp, 17 predicted proteins | sample AntDrymUQ2792106_2_FD_106643 | JGI IMG/M metagenome (GOLD analysis project Ga0136614, IMG submission 106643) | Polar desert sand microbial communities from Dry Valleys, Antarctica - metaG UQ279 (21.06) | ecosystem: Environmental > Terrestrial > Soil > Desert | place: Antarctica: Dry Valley... | reverse complement strand
GATCGGGCGCTGGACGGTGGAGATGCTGCTGCTCTTCGAATTGGGGCGACTGGATGTCTGGCCGGTCACCGATCTCGGCGTGCAGAAAGGTTACGCGAAAACCTTCGGAAAAAGAAAATTGCCGAAGCCGAAGGAGTTTGAGCGGATCGGTGACAAGTGGCGGCCGTATCGTTCGGTGGCGGCCTGGTACTTTTGGCGCGCGCTTGATCTGCCGAACGTGGTAGGCGCCGGGCGCTCGCTGACGAAGCTGTAGGGGCTCCCCCTACAACGGCTGGGCGGCGTCTCGGCCTACATCATCTTCCGGGGCGCCGCGGTGTTGCTGAATGAACTCACTCGGGTTGATCCAGCCGCTCGTCTCTTCGCGGTAGCCAGGTCCGATGAATGGCGTGATGAATTCCCGCATCTCGAAATGCAGGTGCGCCAGGTAACGTCCGCCCGCGCTTCCGATCGTCCCGATTTGTTCGCCGCGTCGAGTATCCGTGTGCAATTCCGTCATGACCGTTTCGAGGTGCGCGTAGTAGGACTGCACATATCTCCGCACCCCATTCTCCTCGTAGGCGTGGAGGATGATGACAACGTTGCCCCAGCCGGGTCCCCCTTCCCCCGCCCATATGACGCGACCGTCGGCGACAGCAAAGACCGGATCGCCGAGATCACTATTTTCCCCTCCGATACCGTTGAGGTCATCGCCCAGGTGGCGATTTTCCGTGAAGGGTTGCGCATTGTAAGCGAGCGCGCCTTGTTGGCTTCCGATCGGGAAGTCGAAGCGTTGCGCAGCTGGTAAAGAAGCCAAGTCGAATGGCGACGGGAGGCGGAAGGCCGGTTCCAAGCTGCCAAGGCGCGATGTCTCACGACCGAACCGAAAATATAATCCGGCCCCTATCGCCAGCACGAAGATCATTAATAAGGCGAAGGAAGTGCCTGCGCTGGTTCTACCCTTGCTCCGTTTCAGGTTCATCTTTACGGTCGCGCGATGCGAACTCTGGTCACGGGCGGCGCGGGGTTTATCGGTTCGCATCTTGTGGAGGAACTGCTCGCTGCCGGTCACGAAGTCGCAATTCTCGATGACTTCAATGACTTTTACGACCCCGAGATCAAGCGCGCCAATCTGGCAGGCGTCGCGCGGGACGTGCAGGTTCATGAGATTGACCTGCGAAATGGGGAAGCGGTTCGCGCGTTGTTCCAGCGCGAGCGGTTTGATGTGATCGCACACCTGGCGGCGCGAGCCGGGGTGCGGCCGTCCATCCAGCAACCGCAGCTTTATTACGACACCAATGTCGGCGGAACATTGCACCTGCTGGAAGCAGCGCACTTCGCCGGGATCGAGCGATTCATCTTCGCCTCCAGTTCCTCGGTTTACGGCCTCGCAAAGACGGCGCCGTTCTCCGAAGATCTTCACCTCACGCAGACGATCAGCCCTTACGCCGCAAGCAAGATCGCCGGGGAGTTTCTCTGTTCTACGTTCTCGCATCTCTACAAAATGAGAGTGGTGGCGCTGCGTTTTTTCACAGTATACGGCGCGCGGCAGCGGCCTGATCTTGCGATCCACCAATTCACCAAGCGAATCCTGACCGGCGTCCCCATCGATCAATATGGCGATGGCACGACCCGCCGAGACTACACTCATGTGGACGACATTGTGCAGGGCGTAATGGCCGCGCTCCAATACGACGACGGTCCCCTTTTCGACATCTTCAATCTCGGTGAAAGCGAGACGATCGAGCTGCGGGCGCTGATCGAAGCGATCGAAGACGCCCTCGGGCGCAAGGCAGAGATCAATCTTTTACCCGAACAACCCGGCGATGTGCCGATGACGTGCGCGGATATCTCAAAGGCGCGGAGGCTCCTCGGTTACCAACCGGCCACTCCGCTTAGCGTGGGGTTGCCGCTCTTTGTCGATTGGTTCCTGGAAGAAAGAGCCCCGGCAGAATATCGAACATCCAGCATCGAACACTGAACATCGAACAGGGAAACTTCGGCGTTCCAAGTTCGATGTTCAATGTTTTCTGCTGCTACCTCCGCCCGCCTTGCAATCGCCTCTCATCCGCCATACTTATTCACAGATGTCAGGAGTGTTTTTCGAATATTCGGGTGGCCGCTTTTCACGACGATTCAGGCTCTGGGAGATCATGCGAGCGGTCGCGTCTCTGCGGTCTCGTCAATTGCGTTACGCGGCTCGCCATTCGTTTCGACACAGCTCCCGACTCAAGGCGGCGGAGTTTCCAGCGGCCACGCAAATTGCTTTCGAGCGACTGAATTGGACCCTGCGGGGTTTGCGTGCCGCGGACAGGGCATCAACCGATGCGCTCTGCCCGAATCGTAATTCGGTCAACACGAAGGATTATTATGGCAACTCATTCATCCGGGAGAAATTCACGGCGCCCACGCGGCGGCGGCGGTTCACGCCGAAGGGGCGACGATCGCCCGTATCGGGAACGGTCGACGACTCCCAGAACCCCGGCGAAGAAATCGCTCTGGGACAAGATTATGGCATTTTTCGGCAACGGGAATCCGCCGATCGCGCGCGTGGAACAACCGCGCAGCAATGGCTCGCGCAGCCAGAGCGAAACGACTCGGTCCGCGCGGAAGCCACCGGAATCAGTCGCAGTCACCACGCCGCGTCTCTACGTCGGCAATCTGTCGTTCGAGGCCACGGAGAGTGACCTCTTCGAGCTCTTCAACGGCGTTGGTCAGGTGCAGAACGCCGAGGTCGTGACCTACAAACACAACCAGCGCTCGAAGGGCTTCGCCTTTGTGCAGATGAACACGGTGGAAGAAGCGCAACGGGCGGTCGCGGAGCTGCATGATAAGGATTTCCTTGGCCGCAAGCTTCTCGTGAGCGGCGCGAAATCGAGCGAACATTCGGCCAGCTAAGGAGCAACCGGTTACAAGCGGAAGACGTGGTGGCAAGCGCTGCCAGAGTCTCCCGTTTTTTTCCCTCCCTTAATTCTGCTCTTTCCTTTGCACCTGCACTCCTGGGGGAAAACGCATGTGCAGGTGAAAGTGCAGGATTAAGGGTTCGTGTGCGTGGCGCCTTCTATATCGTCGGGCCCACGGCGACCGGGAAATCCGAATTCGCCGCGCGGGTCGCGGCTACGTGTGGCGGTGAGATAATCAGCGCCGACGCGTTTCAAATTTATGCCGGTCTCGATCTCCTGACGGCAAAACCCGTGCCGGAGATCCTGGCCGCTGTGCCGCACCATCTCATGGGGACCATGCCACTGGATCAGGAGATGAGCGCGGAGCGATTTCGGGTCGAAGCCCTTGCGGCAATCGCAAACGTCCGGGGGCGGGGCAAGCCTGCTTTCATCGTGGGCGGAAGTGGCATGTACGTGAAGGCGCTCACGCATGGTCTCTCGCCGTTGCCGCGGGGAACTTCGCTATTGCGAGACCAGCTCGACCAGCTCACGCCAGGCGAATTGCTCGTTAGGCTCGGGCAGTTGGATCGGTCGACCGCTGGGAGGATTGACTCCAGGAACAAACGCCGCCTCACACGTGCGGTAGAGATTTGCCTTCTCACGGGACGGCCGGTGTCGGCGCAACGCGTCACCTGGAGCCGCGACAGAGACTTCTCCGGCGTCTTCGTTTTCCGCGATCGCGAGGAGCTCTATGAGCGAATCAATTCTCGAGTCCTCACGATGTTTGAGCGTGGGGTCGTCGACGAAGTGCGAGCGGCTGGCGCAGTTGGCTCGACGGCTGCCAAGACGCTTGGCCTGCGCCAAATTCACGACCTCCTCGATGGCCGCGTGACAGAAGCGGAGTGCATTGGCTCGATCCAGCAAGCGACGCGGCGATACGCCAAAAGGCAATTGACCTGGTTTCAGCGGCAAAGTAATTTCGAGCCACTGAATCTCTCACTCCACGATTTGTCAGCGGCAATCGAATGGATCTCGCGGAAGGCCCGTCTCTCCTTCACGCCACAGGATGATTGAAATTCAGCCGAAGAAGAAACAGGAGCGAGCGCTTCTAGTTGGACTCGAGAAAGACGGGGTTTCGAAGTGGGACCTCGCTGATTCAATGGAGGAACTTCGGGAGCTGGCCAATTCCGCCGGAGCTCAGGTGGTTAGTTTAGTCACGCAAAGGCTCGAGAAGCCGACCGCGCCGTACTACATCGGCAAAGGCAAAGCGGAGTTGATCAAGAAGTCGTTCCAGGAGCAGCAGGTCACCTCGGTCATTTTCGACAATGAACTTTCGCCTGCTCAGGGCCGGAACCTGGAAAACCTTTTCTCGCGCAAAGTGCTCGATCGAACCCAGCTCATCCTCGATATCTTCGCGCAACGCGCGCGCAGCCGGGAAGGTCGCCTCCAGATCGAACTCGCTCAGCTCCAGTATTTGCTGCCGCGCCTGACGCGGATGTGGACTCATCTTTCCCGTCAGACTGGCGGCATCGGCACCCGCGGACCGGGTGAAACACAGCTGGAAGTAGATCGGCGCCGTGTGCAGGAACGGATCGCGCGGCTGGAACGCGAGTTGGAAGGGGTACGCAAAGTACGGGGCGTGCAGCGCGAGGGCCGCCGCCGTCACCAGTGGCCGGTCGCTGCCATCGTGGGCTACACAAACGCGGGCAAATCCACCCTGCTTAATCTCCTAACCGGCGCTGATGTGCTTGCGGTAGATCGCTTATTTGCCACGCTCGATCCCACCACGCGAAGCTTCACGCTCCCAAACAAACGGCGCATGCTCTTAACGGATACGGTCGGGTTTTTGCGCAAGCTGCCGCACATGTTAATCGAGTCCTTCAAAGCGACGCTCGAGGAGGTGAGTGAAGCCGATCTTCTCATCCATGTCGTCGACCTGAGTCATCCGCGAGTCGACGAGCACATCGAAGCGGTCAACGAAGTAACAAAGGAGCTAGGCGCTTTTGGGAAGCAGACGTTGCTTGTCTTCAACAAAGTGGATGCGCTGCCGAACCAGGAGCTGGCTGCGGCTTATCAAAACCGGTTCCCCGGCAGCGTGGCCATCTCGGCGCGCACTGGCGAAGGCGTCGCCACCTTGGTGCATGCGCTGGAAGCGGCCATCAGTTCGTGGCGCTTGAACTCGCGCTTTCGCGTTCCGTTGGCGGAAGCAGGGTTGATCGCGGAAGTGCACCGGGTGGGACACGTCCTTGATCTGCGTTACGAAGAGGACTGGGCCGTGATCACCGCGAATGTGCCTCCGCAGCTGGAGCAGAAGCTGGCGGCTTTCGCGGAGCGCTAGCCAAAAACTGTCTCCCCGTCTTCATCATGCCTGTACAAACTGAGCATCGTCCGCACTCCTTTGAGGTCCGGAAAATTGCGTGGCAACAGCGACTCAATCGGAAGCTCGGTCTCGATAAGATGCCAGCGATCCGAAAGCTGATCTACACCATTCTCGGCCTGACGATCCTGCTGATCGGGTTCGCGATGGTGGTTCTGCCTGGACCCGCGGTCATCGTCATCCCAATCGGACTCGCAATTCTGGCCAGCGAATACGCCTGGGCGCGGAGGATCATCCGGCGCGGCAGGGTGTTCGTCGCCAAGGCGCGCGGCCGGAAATCGCGGCGGCAGCGGATATGACGATCCGCCAGCGGGTTGAACAATTAATCGAAGTGCTACCGGAAGTTTATCCGGGAGCGCATTGTGAGCTGGATTTCAAGACGCCCTTGCAGCTGCTCGTGGCGACAATCCTGTCAGCCCAATGCACCGACAAGCGTGTCAACCTGGTAACGCCAAAGCTGTTTGCGCGGTATCGCTCGGCGGCTGATTTCGCCAAGGCGCCGCAGGAGACTCTGGAAAATGAAATTCGCTCGACTGGATTCTTCCGAAGCAAAGCTAAAAGCATCCGCGCCACGGCCGCGGCCATCGCGGAGGGTCACGGTGGGAAGGTGCCCGAGACGATGGAAGCGCTGCACGGACTCCCCGGCGTGGGACGCAAGACCGCGAACGTCGTCCTGGGAAACGCATTCGGGAAAGAGGAAGGCGTGGTTGTCGATACGCACGTCGCGCGCTTGTCGCAACGGCTGCGCCTAACGAAACAAACCGTAGCCGAAAAAATCGAGGGCGACCTGATGAAAGTGGTCCCTCGGGAACGTTGGACGATCTGGAGCCACTGGCTGATCTGGCACGGAAGGCGGCGCTGCTTCGCACGCCGGCCAGATTGTCGTCACTGCGAAATTTTCCGGCTCTGCCCCCGCGGCAAGATTTTTATCCGCACAGGGGAAGCGCGGCCCGAAGAGGCCGGCGCGGTTTCAGCGTAATTCTATCTCCTCCTCAACTTCCGTCGCCTTGGCGTTGGCGGCGTCAGCCTTTTTGCCGATGCGCTTAAATTCCTTTTGGAATTGTTGCAATTCATTATCGGAAAGCCTCTCCAGATCCACCAGTTGATTGCGTGCTCCACCAATGGAGCGGATCAACTCGTCGAGTTTGATATGGACCGCCTTGGAATCGCGGTTTTGCGTATTCTGAATCAGAAACACCATCAGGAAGGTTACGATGGTCGTTCCCGTATGATGATGAGTTGCCAGGTATCCGAGTAACCAAATATGTGACCGTTCCCGCCCAAATGATGATGGTCAGGAGCGCGATGACGAAGGACCCACTCCGTGCCGAGGACGGCTGATGTGTTGCGCGCGAAAAGGCGAAACGCGTCCTGCACCTTGCAGAAGACATCTCGCTCGTCAGGTTCCCCTGAAGACTTCTCGTTAGGCGTATTGGCTGGCATCTGTCAATCCTCGATAGATCGCTGTTGCGACGAACAATGCGCGTATGCAGGTCCGGTTGTCCGGAAGTGAATTTGTCGCGAGAGTCACCCGCTTTGGCTCATTCGCTGCACCTGAACTTCGATGATGCATGGCAAAACGATTTGGTAGGAATGGACACGATCGATTTGCGGGAGTGGGGGCCGCAGCTCCGGTTTTCTGCGCCCGCGCGATTGATCGAACAGTTCCAAGCGGAACGCATTTCCGGGCTCCCGCCTTTCGTTCTTTATGGCTCGGGCGACTTTCATCATTTGACCGCTTTGTGGATCCGCAGAATGGCGCGGCCAGTCGTTGTTGTCTCTTTTGATAATCATCCGGATTGGGACGTGCGTCCGCCGAAGTGGGCTTGTGGCGGATGGGTCAACCGCGCGCTTGAGCTCGCTCATGTGCGAAAGGTCAGCGTTTGGGGTTGCGGAAACTTCGAATGCTGGTGGCCGAGCCAGATCTTTGGCAATCGACGCGCGGAAAGGGAAGGCCGGCTCGAATTGTACCCGTGGGCCGACCAACGACCGGCAGCACAACAAGGGCGGCGGGGTGCGATCTTTCGCGCGACATGGCGGGACGAGTTCGGACGCTTCGTGGCGGAATTAGCCGGCGCCAACGTCTACGTAACCGTCGACCTGGATTGTTTGCAGCTGAGTGATGCAATTACTAATTGGGAGAGCGGACGGTTTACAGTTGAGGATGTGGCTTGGGCGCTCGGTGAACTGCGTCTCGGGTCGCGGGTCGTGGCGGGAGATTTGTGCGGCGCGTTTTCTCCACCGGCTTACGCCCGCCGCAAACAGCGCTTTGTGGCTTGGATGGATCATCCGAAATCGCCTCCGTGGGAACTGCAACATGCGCGGGCCATCAATCACACCGCGCTCGAGAAATTATGGCCGGTCTTAACTGAGGGAGACGAGCACGACGCCTACCGTGATCAGCAGCGAGCCGACGATTAGTGGTGGCGTCAACTTCTCGCGCAGCAGCAGGGCCGCGGCAGCACTAATGAAAATGAGGGTGAGGCCCTGGAAGGGATAGAGGTAGCTCAAGTCGAGCTGTTGCAGCAGCCCGAGATTGAGAAAATAGGAGACGGCCATCGCTCCTGTTCCAGTGAGAATGAAGAAAGCGAACGTTCGTTGTCGAAAGCCTCGGCGGACGGTGGAGTCCATGGCTCGCTTGAGGAGGAGTTGACCGGCGACGAAGGTCGCGAGCGAGACCAGAATGAGCATGAGCACAAGCGGGCTCATAATTTTTCCTCGAGCTGAGCGACTGGTCGTGCCACGAGCGCGAGCCCGGCGAGGACCAGCGCGATGCCGCACCAGCGGAGTGGACTGATCAGTTCGCCCAGGACAAGCCAACTGCTGATCGGGACCAGGACATGGACGGCTTGGGAAGCGGGGAAGGCGACGGAAAGCGGCAGATGCTTGATCGCGTAGAGCCAGGTAATGAAGCTAATAAATGTAAAGAGCATGCCGACCCAGACTAGCGGTGAAGCCAGAGTCGTTAGGCCAGTCCAGCCCCATTCTTCCGCAACGTGGGCGGTAGCGTCAGCTCCGCGCTTCATGAAGAGCTCCGCGATCGCGACCGAAAGAGTGCTGATGGCAACCTGCAGCCACGGGCTACGGAGACCCCTGTAACGGCGATCTACGACCGCCGAATCTGGCGGCGGCTCAGAGTTCATGCGCATTTGCAAAGCGGCGCAGTGTCGGATCGTGACGCGTCGGCTCGAGAAGCTTGAGGATGGACGGAAAGATTCGGTTCAGCCAAGGCGAAGTGTGCATGACGTAGAGGTCGAGCGGCAGAAGTTCGCAACCAAGATGCAACTTGGGCCCGTAATTCAGCGGACTGCTCAGGTGGCGGTCAAGGCCCTGTGCAATCGACCAGCGGATGATGTCGCGAAAGGTGAGAAAATAAAGATGCAGGTCGAGCGCCACGCCGTAGTCCAGTCCCAGGCAATCATCGTAGATTGCGCCGTCGTGCACGAGGCACAGACTGAAGGCAACGATTCGCCCCTTCCATCGCCAGAGGAAAAAGCGGACGCGGTCTGGCATGTGCCGGCCGAGCGCTCGGAAGTAATCCTTCGTGAGAGTCTCAAACTTCATCGTCGAGCGTGCCTGCACTTGGAGATAGAGCGGGTAGATCTCATCCACGACTGAGGAGGCGTCGATTACGACCGAGAGCTCCAGCGGCGACGTGTTTTCTGCTTTGCGGAATTTGCGCCGAAGATCTTTCCGCGTCGCCTTGCTCAAGGTCGCGAGATAGTCGTCGAAGTCCGAATACGGCAGAGGAAGACGTGTCATAGGCATACTCGGAACGCGCGTGTAGCCGTTCTGCACGAGGAAGTGGAAAGCCGTCCGGTATTCGGACCGAAAATCTTTGAAGACGACGAGTGACGCCTTGTGAGACCGCGCGTAGACCGGCAGCGCCGCATGCAATGCGGCCGCGGCCCACGCTTCGTCCCCCGCCTGGCACACCCCGAGACGACCTTCGCCTGCCGCGCAGCCCACCATCAGAACGCGCATGGTGAGAAGACGCGGCGAAGCGCGTCGCAAAGCCTTGACTAACGAATGCAGAGCGGGGATTCCTTCGACTAGATTCTGCTGGACGAAAAAGACCGGCTGAATCGCGCGCGTCCGCCCACTCGAATCCTCTAGAACAAGGTAGTAATGCTCAAACGAACCATCGAGCGTCTGCTCGACAATTTCGTAGAAGCGCGAGTCTTTAGCCTCGGCTTGAAACGCCCGCCGCCAGCTCTCGCTTTCTCGCAGTCCCGCAGCTGAAACAGCTTTGGCCACGCCGCCCTGGAAAGGAATTGAGCGAAAGGCATGCATGGAGAGCGGGCTTGAGCGCAATTCAGGAACGGGAGTCTGCCAGCGCAATGTTTGCTTTCGAAAAGGAGGCGACGGCGATTCCGTCTCGATTCGTTCTCTGCCGGTACCCCCGCAAACAAAAAAACACGACCTAAGTCGTGTTTTCCTGGAAAGAGCCGAGCTGCAGCTCGCTTCGTGAAAGTTTTTTACTGCTTCGCCGCTTTCTCTTCGATGTACTTGATCACATCGCCGACCGTCTGAAGCTTTTCCGCGTCTTCGTCGGGCACCTCGACCGAAAATTCTTCTTCGAAAGCCATCACGAGCTCGACGATATCGAGTGAATCCGCACCCAAATCTTCAATGAAAGAGGCCGTCGGCGTGACTTGCTCCGGGTTCACCCCGAGTTGCTCGACGATGATGTCTTTGACCTTCTCTTCGATTGGTTTGTCGCTCATAAAATTTCCTAAGTATTTGATCAGTGGCCGGGCAGGTTGAAGCAGTCCCGATGAAGGATGGGAAGTAAATGAATCCGGGGCCTTGTCAATAAATTTCCCGGTGGAAAACAAGGCGCGAATGCATGCGCAACGGTTTACTTCGCGGGGTGTTAGCGTAAGAGAACAAGATGTCTGCGCCGACCACTCCCGCCGATTTGCTCGACCTGAAATTGATGCCCGCCTGGGTCAATGAACCGGCGCGCACAAACGACTACGCTGACTACAAAGGTGAAGACGAACGGTCTTACGATCGCGGGGGTCGTGGGCGGCAGCAGGAACGCGATTCCCGGCCTCGCCCGCCCAAAAGCCGGGAACAGCGCGATCGTGGGAAACGCCCCGAACAGCAGCGCAGGCCGGAGCAGCCGGAACGGTCTTTCGAGGCGGAGCGCCCGCGCGAAGCTGAAGTGCCACTGCCGCAGGTCGCGGTAAGATTTATTCCGCACGCGGCAGCGTTTGAGAGTGTGCTCGCGCAGATAAAATCGGGGACAATCACCTATTCGGTCTTCGCGCTTGCCCGCATGTTTTTGGATAAGCCGGAGCGCTATGATGTGCACTTGAGCGCTCCGGCGGAAATGCCACTCTTCCAGCTCGGTGAAAATGGAGCTGTCGCGGCTGATGCGCGCCTCCTTGAAGGCAGTGCTTTTGCGACTGTTAAAGATGACTTCTACAACGTGGAAGTCACGCAGTCGGAGCAGATCAAAGGTAACTTCAGCAACGTGGCGCGCGACCGCTCGAGCGGGACGTTACTGGGCCCGACGAACCATCACAGCTACCAGCCGCAGCTGCGCGCTCTTTATGAGCAGCGTTACAGCCGGAGAATGAGCTTCGCCGATTTTCAGCGGCAGATTGAGATCGTGAGCGATCCGACGGTTGTGGAGGCTTGGAAAGAGCAAGCTCGCAGTGTCACGGTTTACACAACGAAAAGTGTCGAGCCGCCTGTTACATTCACGAGCCTGTCGGAGGCGGAACGCCATTTCCGGCAAACCCATTTAACAACCTTGATTCGGACGGCGCCGGAGTTGACTATCAGCGGCGTTTTGAGCCGTCGATTGCCGGATCGCGGATTGGGCCGGGTGATCGAGGACGCCTGGGCGGCGGAGATACGATCTCCTTCAAAAATGATGCAGGAACTGGCCAGCGGATTGCGCCCCGCGGGTTTGAATATCTTCCGGCATCGCAAAGGCATGCTCTTCGTTTCGCCCATCCGCATTCGGAGCTTTAATCACGAAAGCACCGGTGTTTCCGCTTCGATCAACTCCATCCTGACGACGGTATCCGCAGCGCCGGGAATGAACCGGAAGCAACTGGCGGAGAAATTAGTCTCCGGAGTCGTGGAGCCGGCCGAGTCCGACAAGGTGAAGCTCTCGCTCGCATCTGATCTGCGGTGGCTGATCACGGAAGGTTACCTGATCGAGTTTAATGATGGTTCGTTGGATCTGCCGCGCGCCAAGCCTGCCTCCCAGGAGAAGCATGTTGGCCTGTCACAAGGCGCGGCCGCACCACCTATTTCTGCTCCTAGTGAAGCAGCTACCGTCGCATCTTCTGCGACCCAGGATATGACTGAGCCGGCGCTGCAGGCTACACGTGGGCGGTTGACTGACCGTTTGAGCGAGGAAGATCGCCCGGAAGGAAGTCGAGCGGAGCCGACCGCTGAAACCATCGCTGCAGGCTCGGCTGAGACGTCCGAATGTGCTCCAGCGATCTCGGAGGAGAGCGTAGCACGCGAAGCAACGGAAACGCCGAATTCACAACGCGCGATCGAAGGCGCTTAGGCTCCGATCAAGCCCGCTTTTTTCAACGTCGCGTAGGCTCCGTTTTTGTTCAGCGTCTTCATCGCGCGCGTCGTCACCTTGATCCGCACGTATTTTCGCAGCTCAGGGACCCAGACACGATGCTCGTGCAAGTTCGGGCTAAAGGTGCGGGGAACATTCTTCGTCACATGCCGGCCCACGCCGCCCTTTTTCTTGGCCATACCGCGGCGATGAATAATACTGCCGCGCGTGACCTTGGCTCCTGTGATACTGCAAACTTTTGACATAACGGCTCAGGAAAAAGAGTCGCGCAACGTGGCGTCCCTGCCATTCTCGGTCAAGCGAATCTTGAACACGTCTCGCCTGACAAGGTCAAAGCTAACTTCCGCCGGGAAAGCGGCCCCGTCCTCGCACCCTTTTCCGGCGCCCTAACAAATGTCTCGCTCCAATCAAAAGCTCCGAATCGGCATCATTGGTGCCGGCGAAATCGTCCGCAACCGGCATCTGCCTGCTCTGAAACGGCATCACGAAGTCGAAATTGTCGCTGTCTCGAATTCCACCTACGAAAGCTCGCAGAAGTTCTGCGATGACAATGTGCCTCATGCGGTTCCGATCGAGAACTGGGCCGATCTCCTCGCTTTGCCAGACCTCGATATCATCTGGATCGGCACTCCGCCCTACATGCATTCCGCGGTAACCGTCTCCGCCCTCGAAGCCGGGAAACACGTCTTCTGTCAAGCGCGCATGGCGATGGACCTCGCGGAAGCCGAAGAGATGCTCGCGACAGCTCGGCGTTTTCCTAACCAGGTCACCATGCTTTGCCCACCGCCGTTCGGCTTACGGGGCGATCTTCTGGTGAAGAAGCTGCTGGCGGAGAATTATCTTGGGCGTCCGCATCACATCCGGCTGCAGAGTTTTACCGGCGCTTACCTAAACCCGGATGCAGCTCCGCACTGGCGGCAACGAATCGAGATCAGCGGATTGAATGTGCTGGCGCTCGGAATTTACGTGGAAGTGCTGCAGCGCTGGCTGGGCGAAATCACGGGTGTCTATGCGCGAGGCAAGATCCTCTATCCGATGCGTCAGGGTTACGAAGTGATCGTCCCCGATTTGCTGAACGTGCTGTGCACTTTTGCAAATGGCGCTCAAGGAGCCCTGGAGTTCAGCGGGATCAATGCGTTGCCGCCCGGCGACCGCCTCGAGATTTATGGCGATGCTGGCACGATGACGTATGACTTCGGCACCGACCTCATCCAAATCGGAAAGAACGGCGACCGGGCTTTGCATGAAGTGAAGCTCACGCCAGACCTCGAAAGCGGTTGGCGCGTGGAAGATGACTTTCTCGCCGCAGTGAAATCAGGCGGGAAGAGCCGGCCCCATCCTGATTTCGAGGACGGCGTCGCCTACATGCGCGTTGTCCAGGCAGTCGCGGACTCGCGCGCCCGGAACGAGTGGGTCGACATCAAGATTTGATGCTGTCTTGGCGGAGGGTGTTTAGGCCTTAAGACCGATCGCGCTGTATGCTAGGGGCGGCCGGCGTGGGACCAGTCAGAAAACGTGGCCTACAGGAGCGTCCCGCGCATGATGAAGAGCGCGATGCTGAAGTAAATAATCACGCCCGTAACGTCCACGAGAGTCGCCACAAAGGGGGCTGAAGACGTCGCCGGGTCCAACCCTAACCGCCGCAGCGCGAAGGGCAACATCGAGCCGGAAAGAGATCCCCACAGCACAACGCAGGTCAGCGTGATGCCGATCGTCGCGGCGACCTGCGGCCAGTATTCCCCGTAAATTTTCTCGCCGCGATATTTCTCCAAGACCACCGACCAGATAGCGACGCGGGCCGCTCCGATCACGCCAAGAAAAACTCCGAGCAGCGCACCCGCCATGAGCTCGCGTTTCATCACGCGCCACCAATCGCGCAAGGTCACTTCACCAAGCGCCATTGCGCGGATGATCAAGGTGGACGCTTGCGAGCCCGAGTTGCCACCGCTCGAAATAATCATGGGCAGGAAGACGGCCAGCACGACGGCTTTTGCGATCTCGTGCTCGTAGAATGCCATCGCCGTCGCGGTCAACATTTCGCCGATGAGAAGAACGACGAGCCAGGGCGCTCGCTTCCCCACCATCGTCATCAGCGGGATGCGCATGTATGGCTCCTCCAGTGCTTCCATGCCGCCGAATTTGTGGATGTCCTCCGTCGCCTCCTCTTCCGCGACGTCCAGCATGTCATCGATCGTCACCATCCCGACGAGGACGGCGTTTGAGTCGGTCACCGGCAGGACAGTGCGATCATATTTCCGAAACACATGGACCGCGTCCTGTTCCGGTTCTGCCACGCGCAAGCTGACGAAATTTTCATTCATCAGCTCGCTCACTTTCGAATGGAGCGGCTGGAGCAGGATCTCCCGGATCCGCAGGTCGTCGAGCAGCTTGCCGCGTTCATCTACCACGTAGATGACGTTGAGCGTCTCCGAGTCCTGGCCATGTTCGCGCACGTATTCAAGGACTTCCTTGATCGTCCAATCCGCGTGCACCGCGATGAAGTCCGGCGTCATCAATCGACCGACGCTTCCCTCTGGATAACCAAGGAGAGCCTGCGCGACGCGCCGCTCCTCCGGCGTGAGTAACTGGATTAATTGCCGCGCTGCCGCACTCGGGAGTTCCTCCAGCAATGCCGTCCGATCGTCGGGTGACATTTCGTTCAGAATTCCCACCACCTGTTCGTGCG
>Ga0136614_10001309_pt1 | contig 14480 bp, 9 predicted proteins | sample AntDrymUQ2792106_2_FD_106643 | JGI IMG/M metagenome (GOLD analysis project Ga0136614, IMG submission 106643) | Polar desert sand microbial communities from Dry Valleys, Antarctica - metaG UQ279 (21.06) | ecosystem: Environmental > Terrestrial > Soil > Desert | place: Antarctica: Dry Valley... | reverse complement strand
GGCCTCGCGCGCACGATCGGCGACGAGGTCCAGGCGGCCGGATTCGGGCTCGGCAACGTCACCAACGCGAGCGACCAGGGTGAGCGGGCGGAGTCCGCCGTCGTCTACGCGCCGGACCACAAGCCGACGCGCGCGCGGTGGCGCGCAAGCTCAACATCTCCCAGATCGAGCCCGCCGATCCCGAGAGCCAGGCGCTCGCCGGGGACGCGACCGTGATCGTCATCGTCGGCCTAGACCAGACTCAGTAACTAGTCTGCTGCCGGCTCGCGCGCGGCCCGCATCGCGTGACCGATCCCGTGCCGGCTGAGCTCGACGCTCGCCTGCTCGAGCGCCTCCGCGCTGGCCGCGGGGTCGCTCTCGCGCAGCAGCTTTCCGCGCAAGGCCAGGCAGCGGGCGGCTTCGAGCGGGCGTCCGAGCTCCTGCCAGAGGACGCGCGCCGCGTCCAGCTGCTCGGCGCCCGCGTCGACGTCCGACGCTGTCGCGCCGACGGCTTCCAGTGCCGACGCGCGCCCGACCGGATAGTGCAGGCGCTCGGCCAGCCCCTCGGCCTCGACGGCGCCTTCGCGCGCCTCGTCGTCGCGGCCGGCAAGCAGCAGCACGAGCGCGCGCGAAGCGGTCGCCTGGATCGATTGGGCGACGAGCCCCGCCCGCTCGCAGATGTCGAGCGCCCGGTCGAGCGCCTCGAGGGCGCCGTCCTGGTCGCCGGCGTCGCGCAGGGTCAGGGCGAGTCCGAACAGCGCGTTGTAGGCGACCTCCGAGAGGCCGATCTGCTCGGCCAGCTCGTGGGAGCGGCGGAAGTGCTTGGCCGAGGCCTCGGCATCGCCCTCGTGCCAAGCCAGCAGACCGCGCAGGGCGTATGGGTAACAGAGCTTGCCGACCAGGCCTTCGCCCTCGGCCAGCGCCGCCCCGGCTTCGCCTGAGCTGCGCACGGAGTCCCAGTCGGCGCGGTAGACGGCCAGCAGAGCGATCGCCGTGTGCAACTCGACCTGGGCGGGCAGGTCGCCCACCTGTTCGGCGAGCGCCAGCCCTTCGGCGTACGCGCTGCCGGCGGCGTCATAGTCGGCGTCGCACATCTCGAGGTGGCTCCCGAGCGCGAGCAGCGCGCGGATCGTCTCGGACTCGTCCGAGCCGCGCGCGAGCTCGACCGACTTCTCGAGGTTGTCGAGCGCGCGCTCGGTGTCGCCGATGCGCCCGAAGACGAGCCCAAAGATGCCGTGGGCGCGGCTCGCGGCGCGCGTCTCCTGGAGCTGCTCGGCGAGGCGCAGCGCCTTCTCGGAGGCGTAGACGGCGAGCATGTTGTCGCCCGTGTGCATGTAGAGCGTGGCGGCTTCCTCGTAGAGCCGCACGAGCTCGATGCACGGCGGGCCGTCGCGCAGCAGGTTGATCCCCTTCTGGTAATGCTCGATCGCGCGCTCGCGCTCGCCTTTGTGCCAGAGGCCGGCGCCGATCTTGCGGTGCAGGTCGCCGACCCGTTCGAGGCTCTCCTGGCGACGGTGGTAGTCGAGACACTCCTCCCACACCTTGACCGCGCTGTCCACGCGCCCGAGCCGCAGCGAGACGTCGCCCTGCTTCTCGCCGATCCGGGCGAGCGTCTCGGGGTCGTCCCAGACGTGCAGTTCGCGCGCAGACTCATAGTGCGCGAGCGCCTCGCCGTTGGAGTAGAACGAGGCGGCCGCGTCGCCCGCGCCCTCGAGGAAGTCGAGTGCCTTGCTGCGCATGACTCCGAGCTCTTCGGAGTCGATGCCCGACTCGTCGCCGAGCGCCGCCGCGCGGCCGTAGTGCTCGGCGAGCAGCGCCACGAGCTCTTCGGCGCGATCGCCGGCACGATCCTCGATGAAGCCGGCGACCTCGAAGTGCTTGCGGCAGCGAACGGCCTTGGGCAGCATCCCGTACGCGACGTCGCGGATCAGGACGTGCTTGAACGCCAGCTCGGTCTCGCCGGCCAGCCGCGCGGTCGACTCGGGGACGACGAGGTCCTTCTGCTGGAGTGCGCTCAGCGCCTGCTGGAGGTCGCGGCCCTCGGCGGCGGCCACGGGCTCGAGGATGCTCTGCCAGAAGGTGCGCCCGACGACGGCCGCCTGCTGCATCAGCCGGCGCTCGAACGGCTCGAGCGAATCGAGGCGCGCCGCGAGCAGGGCCTGGACGCTATCGGGAAGGTCCGCCCCGGCGCCCTCCTGCCCGACGTGATGGACCATCTCCTCGGCGAACAAGGGGTTCCCGCCGGCGCGCTCGGCCATCGCCTCGAGCGCGGCTGAGGAGCCGTTGCCGTTGCCCGACTGCGGCAGCAGCGCGACCAGCAGCTCGCGCGTCTCGTCCTCGGTCAGCGGCTCGAGGAAGATCGCGCTCGCGCCGCGCCGGCTCTCGCCCCAGCCACTGCGGCGCTCGAGCAGCTCGTCGCGGGCGAGACAGACGAGCAACAGCGGCGCGCGCACCCACTGCGCCAGGTACTCGATCAGGTCGAGCATCCCCGAGTCGGCCCAATGGATGTCCTCGAACGCCAGCACGAGCGGCTCGCGCCGGGCCATCGCCTCGACGCACGAGCGCACCGCGGAGAACGAGCTCTCTCGCAGCCGCTGGGGATCTTCGGCATCCGCGCTCGGGGCATCGGGCGCAGCCTCCATCCCGAGCAGGCGGCCGATCAGGGCGGCCTTGCGCCCGGCCGAGTCGGCATCCTCGCCGAGGCCGCGCAGCAGTTCGCAGACCTTCGCCGAGAGCTTGCCCCAGGCGACCTCCGAGCTGTCGTCCTCGGTGATCTCGCACTCCGACCGGATCACCTCGGCGAGCGCCCAGTACGAGACTCCCGAGCCGTAGGGGAGGCAGCGCCCCTCGCGGAAGGTCACGCGCAGCTCGTCGCGCTCGAGGCGACTCTGGAACTCGCGCAGCACACGCGACTTGCCGACGCCGGCGCCCGCCACCACGGTGACGAGGTGCGGACGGCCCTCGCGCACGACGCGTCCCGCCAGCGAGGTCAGCAGCGTCAGCTCCTCCTCGCGGCCGACCAGCGGCGACTGCGTGTGCGTGTGACCGCGGCGGCCCGGCTGACTCGCCGTCAGGCCGCGCGCCTCCCAGGCGGGTACTGGCTCGGCCTTGCCCTTGAGCTCGAGCGGCTCGAGCTGCTCGTACTCGATCGCGGTGTGGGTCGCCCGCTGGGTGCGCTCGCCGACCGTGACGCTGCCTGGCCGCCCGGCGCCCTGCAGCCGTGCGGCGACGTTGACGGCGTCGCCGATCACCGTGTACCCGTCGCCGACCGCGCCGGCCAGCACCTCGCCGGTGTTGACCCCCACGCGTAGCGAGAAACTCACGCCGTGCGAGGCCTCGAGTTGCTCGTTCAGCTCGCTCATCGCCGCCTGCATGCCGAGCGCCGCGCGGACGGCTCGCTCCTCGTCGTCCTCGTGCGCCACGGGCGCGCCGAACAGCGCCATCACGTTGTCGCCGATGTACTTGTCGATCGAGCCGCCGTAGCGCTCGACCTCCTGGCCGAGGCGGCGCAGCGAGCTGTCGATCAGGCGCTTGACCGCCTCCGGGTCCATCGTCTCGGCGACCGCGGTGTAGCCGGAGAGGTCGGCGAACAGGACGGTGCATTGGCGGCGCTCCTCAGGCGGCTGGTCGGCCGCACGCGGGGCCTCCTTGGCGTCTGCCTCGGGCCCATCGGCCGCGGCCGGTGCCGGGGCTCCGCCCCCGAGCGGAGTGCCGCACTCCATGCAGAACTTCGCGTTCGGCGGCGGCTTGGCGCCGCACGAGGGGCAGGCGCGCTCGAGCGCGCCGCCGCACGACATGCAGAACCTGGCCTGAGCCGGGTTCTCGGTGCCGCACTGCTCGCACGCGCTGCCCGTCATCGGGCTCGAAGTCTAGATGGGCCGGGCCGGCGTGCCCACGGCTGTGCAGCCGGCCGGCAGATCGTCGACCACCGTCGCGCCGGCGCCGACCACGGCGCCCTCCCCGACGACGACGTGCTGGCTGACGGCGGAGTTCGTCCCCATGCTCGCGCCGCGCTCGATCCGGACGTGGCCCGAGACGTTGCAGCCCGGCAGCAGCGTCGCGAACTCCCCGACGCGGGCGTCGTGCCCGAGCGTGCACGCCGTGTTGACGGTGGCGAACGGGCCGGCCGCGACGTTCACCGACAGGACGTTCTGCGGTCCGACCACGCTGCCGCGCTCGACCGCGCAGTGCTTCGAGAGGACGGCGCTCGGATGGACGACGGAAGGGAACTCGACCGTCTCGCTCTGCTCCAGCCCGGCGACGATCCTCTGCTTGATCTCCGGCACCGCGATCCCCAGCACGACTGCGAGCGGCCCGGAGGCAGCGCGCTCGAGCACCCAGTCGCGGCCACCGAGCACCGCATGGCCCGTTCGCTCGTCGCCGTGAGCCGCCTCGTCGTCGTCCACGAAACCGAGTGGGTTCCAGCGCTCGCCGGCGGCAGTCGAGTCCTCGACCCAGAACATCACCTGCTGGCCGAAGCCGCTGGCGCCGTAGACGACCAGGTCGAGCACGCCCGGCAGCGTATCGGCGGCGACGGGTTGAGCAACCACTAGCCTTCCCGCGCGTGTCCGGAGCCGGGGAGCCCACGACGAAGGCCACGCCGCTCGTGCGCGCGTTCCTCGTCGTGCTCGTGCTGGCGAGCGCCGGCGCGTTCGTGCTCACGCAGTCGCTGAAGCGATCGCAGCCGGTCGTGGAGCGAGTCTTCTTCCCGCGCTACATCTCGCCCGACGGTGACGGGCGCAAGGACCGTGTCAGCGTCCGCTTCGATCTGCCGAAGTCCGATCAGGTGACGGTCTCGATCGTCGACGAGCACGGCAAGGAGATCCGCCGGCTCGCGGATGACGAACGGCTCGGAAAGGGCACCCACAGCTTCGACTGGAACGGCCGCACGGACTCCGGAGAACGCGCGCCCGACGGCGACTACCGGCTGCGGATCCTCCTGCGCGAGGAAGGCCGGGGGCTGACGGCCTCGCGCTCGCTCGTCCTCGATACGACTCCGCCGCGCCCGAGGATCCTGGCGGTGACGCCGGGCGAGATCGCCCCCGGCAGCGGCGGTCGGCGCGGGCGCGTGCGGATCCGCTTCGAAGGCCCCTCCGACCCCGCGCCCGAGTTCCGCGTCTACCGCACCGACGGCCCACGCGTGCGCGAGGTGCACCGCTTCAAGGGCACGCGCTTCCGGCGGATCGCGATCTGGGACGGCACGATCGCCGGTCGGCCGGCGCCCGACGGCAACTACGCCTTCGCGGTCGTCGTGCGCGATCGGGCGCTGGTGCCGGGGAGCGCGCCCGCGAAGCTACCGCCGACACGCGCCGAGGCGCGGCCCGAGACCGGCGTGACCGTCGCGAACGTGACCGTCGGCGCTCCGCTGGAGCCGGTGCGCGCCGGCAAGGTCGCGAGCTTCGAGGTCGGCCCGGCGCCGCGCGAGGTCGTCTGGGAGCTCGGTCCGCTCGGCGGCGGGACCGTGCTGCGGCGCGGCACGGCGGACGCTCGGCGCGATCGCTACCGCGACACCGAGCGCAACCGGACCGGCACGCGCGTCTCGCTGCGCGTCCCCGCGGACGCGCGCAGCGGCCTCTACCTGCTGCGCGTGCGCGCCGGCGGGCACCAGGGGATCGCTCCGCTCGTTGTGCGCGGCGCCACCAACGGCACGCGGCGTGGACCGGGGCGGGTGCTGGTCGTGCTGCCGACGATCAGCTGGCAGGGGGCGACGCCGGTCGACGACGACCAGGACGGCTTCGCCGACACGCTCGACAACAGCGACTCCGTGCTCCTCGATCGCCCGCTCGCGTTCGGCCGCCTGCCGGCGGGATTCGCGCAGAACGTGGGCCCGCTGCTGCGCTTCCTCGGCCGCGAGCGGTTCGGCTACGACCTGACGACCGACGTCGCGCTCGCGCGCAGCGGCGGCAAGGGCTTGCGCGACCACGCCGGGACGATCTTTGCCGGCTCCGAGCGCTGGGTGCCGCCGAAGCTCAACGATCGCTTCAAGGAATACGTCGAAGCCGGCGGGCGCGTCGCGTCGTTCGGCACCGAGGCCTTCCTGCGCAGCGTCGAGCTGCGCGGCGACGAGCTGAGCGACCCGCTCGGCCCGCGGCGGGAGAACACGTTCGGGGAGGAGACGAGTCCGCTCGTCACTCCTCCGGCGCCGCTCGTCGTCACCCGTGACGAGATCGACATGTTTGACGCCGCCGACCGCTTCGTCGGCGAGTTCACGCGCTTCGAGCAGTCCGAGGCGCGCACGCGGCGCGCGAAGCTCCAGGCGGCGGCCGGGCGCGAGCGCAGGACGCCGGCGTTCGTCTCCTACGGGCTCGGCTTCGGGAATGTCACGCGCGTCGGCGCCCCGGGCTGGAGCACGCTGCTCGCCGAGGAGCGGCAGGCCGTCGAGGTGATCCGGGTCACGCGGCGGATCCTGCGCCTGCTCTCGCGCGTACCCTTCCGCGAGCGATGAAGCGCTGGCTGATCATCGGCGGCCTCGTCCTGCTGGTCGGAATCGGGACGGGGGTCGCCATCTACGTGCGCAACGAGTCGCGCCCGAAGGAGCTCAAGGGCTCCGCCAAGGAAGAGTTCGACGCGCGCGAACAGCGCAAGCAGGCGACGCCCGCGGTCCCCTGGCCGACGTACGGGTTCGACACTGGGCGCACCCACACCGCCGGCGATCTGCGCCACCGCCCGCCGTTCGGCCGGCGCTGGTCGTTCACCGCCCGCGACACGATCGAGTTCCCGCCGTCGGTCGGCTACCGCAAGCTGTTCGTCGCCCAGCAGCGAGGCCCGTTCCACGCGCTCGACGCGCGCACCGGAGCCGAGCGCTGGCGCAAGGACTTCGGCCGCTGCGCCGCCTCGTCGCCGACCGTCGACGACCGGCGACGCGTCGTCTACCAGGCGTTCATGCACCCGATCCAATGTCCTCAGAACGCCCCCGGCGCGGACGGCTTCGTCGTCGCCCTTGACGTCGACAGCGGCAAGGAGCTCTGGCGCTTCAAGGCGGGACCGGTCGAGTCGAGCCCCCTGCTGGTCAAGGACACGCTCTACTTCGGCTCCTGGGACCACAAGGTCTACGCGCTCGACGCGCGCACCGGCAAGCAGCTCTGGAGCTACGAGACCGCCGACAAGGTCAACACCTCGGCCGCGTATGGCGACGGCAGCGTCTTCATCGCCAACGACGCCGGCGACGTCTACGCGCTCGGCGCGCGCAGCGGCAAGAAGCGCTGGCAGTCGAGCTCGGAGGCGCAGTTCGGCTCGCGCGAGTTCTTCTACGCGACGCCGACCTTCGCCTACGACCGCGTCTACGTCGGGAACACCGACGGGACCGTCTACGCCTACGGCGCGAAGAGCGGCAAGCTGCGCTGGGCGCGCCCGGCGGGCAGCTACGTCTACGCGGCCGCGGCCGCTTACCGCGGCCGGATCTACGTCGGCTCCTACGACGGGAATCTCTACGCGCTCGATGCCGCAACCGGCGAGGTCGATTGGAAGCACTCGGCGCCGGCGGCGATCCACGCCGCTCCGCAGGTCATGAACGGCCTCGTCTACTTCGCCACCTGCTCGTCGTGCGGCATGGCCGCCAAGCGCTCGGTCAAGCGCGGCCCGAACGGGACCTTCGCGCTCGACGCCGACTCCGGCAAGGAGCTCTGGCGCTCTTCGCAGGGCAAGTACGCGTCACCGATCGTGGCCGACGAGCGCTACGTCTTCCAGATCGGACGAACGCGGGTGTTCGCGCTGCGCGAGCGCAAGGCCGACCGCGACCGCCGGCCGCCCGGCCGCCCGCGCTGACGCGTGCCGAGGCAAGCGCGCGGCTGCGTGAGCTGGCGCTCGCCGAGTTGGTCGAGACACCCGCGCGCTAGCCCACGCCCGCCACGCGGGCGTGGGCTAGCACCCCGAACCCGTACGGCCGCCCGAGCGTCGACCCGTCGGCGCGAGTCAGGTAGGCGCTGCTGGCGCCCTGTTCGTCGAGCACCCTCTGCGCGCGCAGCCCGAAGCGCTCCAGCAGCGGCTCGACCTCGCCCTCGGGGATGCCCCAGCGCAGCGGCTCGCCGGTCCCCGCCACGGCCTTGCGCAGCTGTTCGGCGCCGTAGTAGTCGCGCGAGCCGTCGATTGCCCCCGCCCAGCAGGCATCGAAGACGATCGAACTGCCTGGGTTCGTGTGCGACCCGACCCACGTGAGCGTCGCGGCGACGGCCTGCTCGGACAGGTAGGGAGAAACGCCGGACCAGACGAACAGCGTGGCGGCGCTCTCGTCGTGGCCGCCCTGCTCGAGGCGCTCGCCGAGGTCGTCGGTCGTGAAATCGACCGAGACGAAGGAGACGTGCTCGGGGATCTCCCCGAGCAGGCGGGCGAGCCGAGCGCGTTTCGTCGCCTGGGTCGCCGGATGGTCGACCTCGATCACCCGCACCGACGACAGCTGCTCATGCATCCGGTAGGCGCGCGAATCGAGCCCCGCGCCGAGCAGTACCAGCTCGTCGATCCCCGCGGCCGCTTCTCCGAGTACGACGTCGTCGATGAAGTTCGAGCGGCCGACCTCGTACGCGTAACCGCCTGGGATGACCTGGTTGAGCCGCCGCATGAACAGGCCGCGCGTGAGCCTGTGCTTGGCCAGCGTGGTCGCGTTGAAGCCGCCGAGGAAGCCGGCGGCGAGCTCGTCGCGGCAGCGCACCGAAGGGTCGGCCTCGAGCGCTCCGGCGGCACGGATCGCGGCGGCTCCCTCCGCTGTGCTGCGCGCCATCAGCGGGTTGCGACCGCGTTCCCCGAGAGCCATGGCGCGAGCCTACTGTGCCGCGTTTAGTCCGCCGCGCGCCGGCGCGCCGGCGCCTTGACCCCGACCAGCAACGCCGTCAGCGCGATTCCCGCCAGCGGCCAGACGAGATAGGGGTGGTTGAACGTCCGCCCGAGCCAGAGCAGGACGAATATCGACACGGTGAACCCGACCCCGCCGACCCAGAGCGCGGGCGAGCGGTACTGCTCGCGCAGCAGCCAGATCGTCAGCGGCAGCCAGACGAGCAGCGCGAGCGGGAGGAACGGGTAGGCGCCGTAGCGGTCGTCGATTACGTCGAGGTTGAGCAGCAGCGCCGACAGCCCGTAGCCGACGATGCGGTAGGTCTCGGCCCCATAGAGCACGGCATCGTCGAGGAAGGCCTTCGGGTCGGCGACGAAGAACGGCAGGATGCCTGCGGCGAGCACGGCCGAGAAGACGAGCGCGGCGCGGATCAGGCGTTCGCGCGGCACGCCCAGCACGACCAGCAGGACGAAGAAGAACGGCACCGCGGCGACCGCGAACTGCTTCAACAGGACTCCCGCGGCGAGCGCCGCGGCCGCCCAGCTGTAACGCGCGCGCGTCGCGAGCGCGAACGCGAGCAGGACGGCGAGGATCGAGGGCGCGTCGTTCTGCCCGAACCACGCCGCCCGCACGGCGATCGGGTTGGCCGCGAGCAGGGCGCCGGCCGCCAGGCGCAGGCCGAGCGGCGGGCCGCGGAACGCCAGCGCGGCGAACAGCAGCGCGACCGTGGCGAGCGCGACGAAGATGCGGTAGTCGTCGAACGGCCGCGGCAGCAATCGCCAGACCGCGCCGGTCAGCGGCGAGCCCGGGAAGTAGGCGAAATGCTCGAGCGCGACCTCCTCGTCGAGCACGCGCCGGGAGACCGAGCCGTCGCGCGTGTAGAAGCGCTCGAGGCCGGAGCCGCGGTAGTCGTGGCCGTAGGGGTTGTCGAAGTCGAGCACCAGTTCCCCGGCGATGTCGATCTGATAGGTGGAGTCGTTGGTGTGGAACCACGGCTCGCTCGCGTCGCGCAGCCCGACCTGGAGCAGCACGCTCGGCGCGAGCAGGAGCCCGATCACGACGAGGCAGAGCGCCAGCGCCCAGGCGCGCGAGAGCGCCTGCTTGTGCAGCGCGACGATCGCGGCGAGCACGACCAGCAGGCCGCCGAGGAAGGCCGCCGAGCGCGAGATGCCGACGTCCCATTCCTCGCCGGCAACGTCGACCAGCGGCCCGAGCAGCCCGCGCGGCTCGACCGGTCCGGTGCGGAACGGCCACGGATCCGAGCCGAGCTCGGGGACACCGACCAGCACCAGGGCGAGCAGCGCCGCTAGCAGCCCCCACAGCCAGACGCCGTCGAGGCGCTCGCCGGGCGTCATCGGGTGGTCGGCGCGGTTTCGGCGGCCTCAGTCGCTCGAGGACGCTTTCCGCCCAGCCGGCCCTGGGCGTTGACGGCGCCGCTGGCGCTGAGGTACGCCGCCCCGACGGCGAGCACGACCCAGGTGATCGGGTCCTCGACGAAGCCGCTGTAGAAGAGCGCATGCACGAACAGGGCGAGGAAGACGGCGGCGAGCGCCAGGCCGAGCGCTGGAGCGCGCCGGCGCACGGCCCCCAGCAGCAGCACGCCGCAGACGAGCAGTGCGAGGTACAGCGCCAGCCCGACTGCGCCCAGCTCGGCCGCGATCGTCAGCGGCGTCGTGTGCGAGACGAAGCTCGGCGTCGGCTCGTCTCGATCGGAGCGGTCCTGGCTCGCGCGGGGCTGGGCGCCGAGGCCGACGCCGACGATCGGGTGGTCGGCGATCACGCGCGTTGTGTCCTCGACGCGCCGCGAGCGGTCGCTGGTCGCCTCGCGCAGCGAGTCGCCGCGGACAGCGGCGCTGGCGCCGACACCGGCGAGCACGAGCACGCCGGCGACCAGGATTCCACCGACCGCGAGCCGCGTCCCGCGTCCGCCGGTGACCGCGAGCACCGCGAGCGTAACCGCGACCAGCGCGGTCATGCTCGACTGAGAATAGGAGAAGAGGAGGCCGGCCGCAAGGAAGCACGCCAGCGGGATGCCCCACGCCGGCGAAGCCTTGCGCATCGCCAACAGCACGATCAGCACCGCGAGCCCGAGCACCACGTGGCGGCCGTAGAGACTCGGGTCGCCGAACAGCGAGGTCACGCGGAAGTACTCGGTGTTCTCGTTCGAAAGCTCGAGGTTGGGCGCGAAGAACAGCAGCTCCTGCGTGATCCCCTGATAGATCCCGATCGCGGCGAACAGCGACGCGAGCGCGAGCGCGCAGATCGCGAGCACGCGCGGGAGCGATTCGCCGAACGGCGAGCGCCCGATCACGGCGACCAGGCCGGCGAACGGCAGCAGGAAGAACTCGAGCAGCTGACGCGCGGCCTCGAGGTCGTCGGTCCAGGTCAGCGAGATCGCGGCGAAGCCCAGGAACAAGCCCGCCGGAAGCGCCAGCAGCAGCGGCAGCGGCCGTGCCTCGGCGCCGCGCAGCAGGCGCCAAGCGAGCGCCAGCGCGGCGGCTGTGAGCACGAAGTAGAGCGGCAGCAGCCGTCCGAGCTGTCCCGGCTCCGCGGCCGCGATCAAGAACTGGTGCGAGCTGTCGAAGTCGATCGGCAGGCGGAAGGGCGCGGCCACCAGCAAAGCGGGAATCGTCGCCACGGGCCAGCGCACGAAGAGCGCTGCCGCGCCCGCCAGCAGGGCCGCCGCCGCGAGCGCCCCACCGGTCGCGGCCGCCGCCGAGACGCTCCCGAGGCCGATCCCTCCGCTCAGCGACGCGACGAGCCCCGCCTCGGCGGCGACCAGCAGCGCCAGCCCCGCGAGCAGCATCCAGCGCCCGCGCCCGAGCATCAGCACGCCGACGCCGAGCGCCCCGGCGACAGCCGCGAGATGGGCCGTGTGGGCGTCCATCAGGCCGGAAGGCTAATGCCCCAGCCAGTCAATCACCCCCGTTCTGCCTCGCTGCAAAGCTTCGCCTGGCGGCGTCCGAGCTCGCCCCTGTGCCACCAGCACAGGGGCTTCACTCGTCCTGGCCAGACTCGCTTTTCGCGGTCAGAAGCGGGCGTGCTTTGCTGGATGGGGCTAGGTGACCGCTCCGCCGCCAAGTGCGCCGTTGTAGCGCTCGGCTGCCTCGCGGATGCCCTTCCCGCGGCTGGGGAGCAGCGCCTGCCGCGCGTGAAGGAGGTAGCGGCGGGGAGCGAGGCGGGTAAGCACGAGCGCCGCGAGCGCGCGCAGCAGGTAGGGGAAAGCCGACAGCGGCCGGACGAGCGCCGCCGTTAGCGCCGAGTGGTGCTTGCGCATGTAGCGGTCGCGGTTGCGGTGGAACTCGGCGATCCGCGGGCGCTCGGCGGCGAGGTCGGTTGCGAGCTGCTCGTGATGGAACGCCTCGGCCTCCGGCACGTAGAGCGTGCGCCAGCCGGCGTCGCCGAGGCGCTTGCAGAAGTCGGTCTCGTCCGAGTAGACGAAGAAGTCTGGGTCGAGATAGCCGACCCGCGCGGCCGCCTCGCGCCGCACGAGCATCGCGCTCGACTGCGTCCAGCCGACAGCGCGCGTCGCACCGCCACCGCTCTGGACCGTGAGCCAGCGGTGGAGGAAGAGCGCCCCCGCGATCGCCGTGCCCAGCGAAGGCAGCCGCCACGCGCACGGCTGTGGCTCGCCTTCGGGGTCGAGCAGTTGGGCACCCGCCACCGCTGCGCGCGGGTCCGCGTCGAGCGCCGCGATCAACGCCGCGGGGGCGCCGGGACGCAGCTCGGAGTCCTCGTTCAGCAGCAGGCAGTAGCGCCCGCGCGCCTCGCGCAGCAGGATCGAGTCGTTCTCCGCTTTGCCGGTTCGCCGGTCGAGCGCGATCAGGCGCAGGCCGGGCGTTGCGAGCGCGCGTACGGCCTCCGCCGAGCGATCGCCCGAGGCGTTGTCGAGCACCAGCACCTCGCACTCGATTCCCTCGGGAGCGGTGCGATCGATCGCCGCGAGGCAACGCAGCAGCAACTCGCGGCCGTTCGTGTTGACGACGCAGTAGGTGATGACGGGGTCCACTTGGGCGATGATCCCCCACCGTGCGGATCCAGGTAGTCGACCCCCCGGCCTACACGCCCCCGTATGACCGCTCGCTATGCGCGGCGCTGGCGCGCGCCGGCGCCGAGGTCGAGCTCGTCACGACCCGTTTTCCATACGGCCCCGTGCCGGACGCCGAGGGCTACGGCGTCAGCGAGGTCTTCTACCGGCGCAGCGGGCGTCGCGACGCCAGCGGTCCGTCGCGCTTGCGCTCGCTGGCTCGCTCGGTCGAGCACGTGCCGGGGATGCTGCGCGCCCGCCGCCGCGCCGCGGAGGCCGACGCCGACGTCGTCCACTACCAGTGGCTCACGGTGCCAGGACTAGATCGCCGCCTGCTCGCGCGCGGGCGCCCGCGCGTGTGGACGGCTCACGACGTGCTGCCGCGCGAGCCGCGGCCGGGCCAGATTGCCGGGACGCGCAAGATCGTGCAGGAGATGGACGCTGTCGTCGTCCACTCCGACCACGGCGCGCGGCGCCTGCGCGACGAGCTCGGCGTCGACGCGGAGCGCGTGCGGGTCGTGCCGCACGGCGCGTTCGACTACCTGACGCGGCTGCCCGAGGAGAAGCCTTTGCCCGACGAGCTCGCGGAGGTCAAGGGCCCCGTGATCCTCTGCTTCGGCCTGATCCGGCCGTACAAGGGGATCGACGTGCTGCTTGAGGCGTTCGCCTCCGTCGAGGGCGCCGAGCTGTGGATCGTCGGCATGCCGCGGATGCCGATCGGGCCGTTGCGCGAGTCGGCCGATCGCGCCTCCGGCACGGTGCGCTTCGTCGACCGCTTCGTCACCGACCCCGAGATCCCGGCCTACTTCCGCCGCGCCGACCTCGTCGTCCTCCCCTACCGCGAGATCGACCAGTCCGGCGTCCTCTACACGGCGCTTGCCTTCGGCAAGTCGCTCGTGCTCTCGCGCGTCGGCGGCTTCGTCGAGATCGGCGAGCGCCACGGCGCCGCGGAGCTCGTCCCCCCGGGCGATCCCGAGGCGCTCGCGGCAACGCTGAGCGAGCTGATCGCCGACCAAGCCAGGCGCGACCTGCTCGGCGCCGCGGCGAGGCTCGCGGCCAAGGGCCCGTACTCCTGGGACCGCGCGGCCGAGCGCATACTCGCGCTCTACCGCGAGCTGGTCCAGGGGCAGTAGCTCAGACCCGCGCCTGCAGCATGAAGCCGCTGCGGCGCGGGCGCTCGATGCGCACGTCGGCGAAGCCGGCGTCGCCGAAGACCTTGCGTAGCTGCGGCTCGCTGTAGTTGAAGATCGGGCAGTCGTTGATCCACTCGTAGCGAACCTTGCGGACCGGGCCCTTGAACCATGTCCAGCGCGGGAAGCTCGCCACCACCGCGCCCGAGCAGAGCTCGCGCATGCGCACCGCGAAGCGCTCGGGCTCGGGCAGGTAGTCGAACAGGCCGAGCCCGACGATCACGTCGAACGGACCGTCGAGCGGCTGCTCGAGGAAGTCGCCGCTGACGAGCTTGACCCGTTCCGCGCCGAAGCGCCCGAGGCGCTGGCCGGCGAGCTCGAGCATCGGCTCCGAGAAGTCGATCCCGACGTACTCGCGCGCGCCCGCCTCGAGGATCGGCTCGCCGATCCGTCCCGAGCCGCAGCCGACGTCGAGCACGCGCGGGTCGCCGAACTCGCGCACGTTCCCGAGCGTCAGCTCGCGGCGGGGGAACAGTCCCGGGCGGACGAGGCGCTGGAAGCCGCGCTCCTCGTCGTAGAG
>Ga0136614_10001308_pt1 | contig 14503 bp, 18 predicted proteins | sample AntDrymUQ2792106_2_FD_106643 | JGI IMG/M metagenome (GOLD analysis project Ga0136614, IMG submission 106643) | Polar desert sand microbial communities from Dry Valleys, Antarctica - metaG UQ279 (21.06) | ecosystem: Environmental > Terrestrial > Soil > Desert | place: Antarctica: Dry Valley... | reverse complement strand
GGTCATGCTCACAACCACCGGCGCGAGGAGCGGGCAACCCCGAACCTGGCCGCTATTGGGCCTGCGCGACGGGGACCGCATCGTTGTGGTGGCCTCGAACTACGGTCAGCGCAACCATCCCGCCTGGTACCACAACCTGCGGGCGAATCCCATCGCGTCGGTCGCCGTCGACGGTGCGGCCACGCAGATGCTGGCCGAGGAGGCGAGGGGCGACGAGCGCGACAGGCTCTGGCGGGCTGGCCTGCGCGTCTATCCGGGGTGGGCTGCCTATGAGCGCCGCGCGGCACCCCGCCGCATCCCGGTTTTCGTTCTCACCCCACGGTAGTGACGACCTGTCGACAGTCGGTCGGAAAGTCGGGGAAGAGCAACGCGGCGCCTCGACCAGTTGTGCCATCGTCCGCCGATCTGCCGGTGGCAACGCATCAAGGTCGGGGGTAGCGGTCGTGGACGGGGTTGGTGGGGTGTCCACCACCTGCGGGCAGGGCCGAACCGCTCCGTAGCCTCGCAGGGTGACCGTCCGGCTGGGCAAGCTGCTGCTCGGGCTGCTGCTATTCGCGGTGGGCGTGACCCTGACCGTCCAGGCCGAACTGGGGCTCGCCCCATGGGATGTGTTGCACTCGGCGGTGAGCCAGCGCACCGGGCTCGGGTTCGGCACGGCCTCAGTGATCACCAGCGCTGCCGTTCTGCTGCTCGCGATGGCTCTCGGCACCAGGCCCGGGATCGGCACCGTGCTCAACACACTGCTGATCGGCGCGGTGATCGAGGCGCTGCTGCGGGTCGGTTTTCTCGGTACCGCAGACCGGTGGCCGTGGATCGCCCGACTACTCCTCCTCGTTGCAGGTCTGGCCGTCATCGGCGTGGGCAGCGCCCTCTACATCGGCGCCCACCTCGGTTCGGGTCCGCGGGACAGCCTGATGCTCGCCGTCCACCGGCGGCTCCGGGCACCGATCTCCCTGGCCCGCACCATCACCGAAGGCTCGGCCTTTGTCCTCGGCTGGTTGTTCGGCGGAGCCGTCGGCATCGGAACTGTCGTGTCGGTTGTGCTGATCGGACCGCTGGTCCAAGTCGGGTTTCGGCTGCTGGGGCAAACGCCGGTGCGTCCCACGCACGGGCCGCGGCCATGAGAGTCGACGAGCCAGCGGTGTCTTCGGTGACTGAAGGACGCATATATCCCTGGCGAGATGGGGATGCTGCCGGAGCCGGCATGATCGCACCCAGGCCCCACGATGCTCCCGCGACACCCCTCGACACGCCGGGCAAGTGCTGCCCAACCGGACCGAGTGGACCCGTTTGTGGGGGCGGGTTGCGATCATGGAGCCAACCGCCGCGCCCAGGTACCGTCCGCCGAACCGGTCGGCCCAGTACCGCACCTGGTCGAGGTCGTCTACCCCCGTGACCCGTCCAGCTTCGCGGTGCGGACCGGTCCGTCCGGCAGATCGGCGCGCCCTGGATGAAGTCGCGCCAAGCGCCCTCGGGCGCATCGGCGTAACGCATGATCGTGAGCCTAAACGCGAAGCGGCCGGCGCCTGAGCGCCCGGACGGATGAACCGGCCGGGCGCTCAAGAGGGCGTTACGTGATCCGCCTGCGGATCAGACCGGGTGAACCTTCTCTGCCTGCGGGCCCTTCTGGCCCTGGGTGACCTCGAACTCGACGCGCTGTCCCTCGTCGAGGCTGCGGTAACCATCGGCCTCGATGGCCGAGTAGTGCACGAAGACGTCGGCGCCGCCGCCGTCAACAGAGATGAAGCCGAAACCCTTTTCGGCGTTGAACCACTTCACGGTGCCTTGTGCCACTTGTCTTGCTCCTTGCATGAAACTGTGTCGGAGGCCACGGTCGCGGCCTCCGGGCCGACCCGCCGGCCCGTCCCTCGACCCGGTGTCACCGGGAGAAAGCGGATTCCGCGCTGAAAGTTCCGCGGGCGTATTGACACGATCAGGGAACGACGACCGGGATGAACGTTAGCACCTACGGGCGCTCCTGGCACTTCGCCATGATCGGTGAATGGAACACTGCCCTGGGGGCTACTGAATGTGCAGGTCCTCGACACTGAACGTCACTATGCGCTGATGGCCGGCGGCTGAACAGGTGAGCCGCGGCAGTGGATCGCTCGACACCGCGCGGACGGTCACGGCGACCACGCCGGAATCATGCGAAAAGCCGATCCGCCAGGTAGTCGGGTCGATGCGCCGTACGTCGGAGGGCGGCAGTGCGGTCAGCCCGAGGTCGTCCACCGCCCGACGGGCGTGGTGCTGCGCCGCCTGCACCGCCATCGGCAGGGCGCTGCGGCCCCGGAACAGGTCGGGAACGACTCGGCCAGCCTCGTGTGCGGTGATCAGGTCCGGCACCCTGGCAACCGCCACCGTGCCGTAGTACAAGCCGTGGGGGAGTACGACGACGTTCGCCGCGAACCGGTCGCCGCCGGTGTGCGAGCACTCCCACGTCTGCTCGGGTCGAAGCGCCGCGAAGGCCGCCGCAACCGGTCGGCCGCGGATCGCACAACAGGCGTCGTGCCGAGCATGCGTGCACACCAGGTACGCCGGAGCGTTCGAGCGCTGCCCGCCGGTGCCGTCCAGCGGGACGTCGACGAGGTCGCGGTCCCGGTCGTACACACCCCACCAGGCACCTTCCTGGCCGAGCCGCGAATCGACGTACGCCCAGCGCTTCGGGTCGGCAGCGACGGCGCGGCCGGGTCGACGGATCAGCATGGCCCGTACGCCGGCCGCCCGACACCTGCGGTCCAGTTCCCGCGCGAGGCCGGCGTCCAGCCGGGAGGACAGCAGGGCGTCACGGCCCCACGGACCCGGCGCCTCGATGAGAAACCACCGCGAGACCGGAGCCGCCGAGCCGTGAACGGAGTCGCCGCGCGCAAGGGACAGCGCAGCGCAGCGGGTGGATGGGGTGAGCGGTCCCGGGTCGGTCATCCAGACGGGTCGGGCTGCTGACCGTTCTCGGCAGCTTGATCGCGGTGTTCCGGCGAGGGCTCGACGATGACCAGCCCCTCCAGCAGCAGCCGGCGGACCAGGACCAGTTGAGCCTCGGCGTCCAGGTCGGGCAGCTCACCGATCGAGATGCCCGGTCCGGCCAGCGCCCTGGCGACGGCGCGGCCGGTGTCGGGTGGAAAGCCGATCGTCCGGTCCGAGACCGCCACCGTGACCTGCTTCGCGCCGAGCTGCACGGTGTGGCGCAGATGGGGGCGGCGGCGGATCGAGGTCACCGAGCTGAGCTGCGCGGCTGCGGCGGCTTGGGCGATCGGGGACAGCGGTGCAGGCCGGACCGCGGACCACAGCTGCCGTCGTACCCGGTCGGTGGCCTTGGCCGTGTCGACGTCTCGGAGAATCGAGACGAGCCGGTCGACGGTGGCGCGGACCTCGGTGTCCATGCTTGCGGTGTCGGCGGGGTCGACTCCCAGCGGCAGCGAGCCGCGCAGCGCCGGATCGTCCGCAGCCTGCTCCAGCAGCGCCTCGAGGAGGGCGTAGCGGGTCAGCGTGTGGATGCCCACTGTCAGGTGCGCGGAGACCTCGCCCTGGGCGGTGGCCGCGTGCAGCCAGCCGCGAGGCAGATAGAGGGCGTCTCCGGGCTTGAGCACCGCATCGATGTCCGGCGCTGCCTCGGCGGCGCGGGCGACCTCGATACGCCGGTCCGTCCACGGCTGGCTGCGCAGCGGGGCGGGCAGGACCGGCGGGTGGATGATCCAGCGCTTGGTGCCTGCGATCTGCAGCACGAAGACGTCATGCACGTCGTAGTGGGCGGAGAAGCCCTGCGACTGCGCCGGGGTGATGTAGGCGTTGATCTGCACCGGGTGGCCGAGGTCGGTCACGAGCGCCGCGGCGAAGTCGATCAGCGGCGGCCACAGCCGATGCAGGCCCTGCAGGACGAGCGTGGCGCCGTCGGCGAACAGTTCCAGCACCCGGTCGTCGCTGACCTGATCTGCGACCTGCGCACCTGCACCGCCGGAACGGGTGAAGCGGACCGCATCCACGACCTGCCCGTTCTTGGCGATCCGGAGGAACGGCGTGCGCAAGCCGCGACGGCTGACCAACTCGTCGACGTCACCGAGGCTCAGCAGATCCTCGAACCCGCTCGGCAGCTCGGCCGAGGTGGACAGCAACGGTCGGCGGGACCAGTAGTCCGCGGCAAACTGCTCCGCCGGGAGGCCGATGCAGCGACGAAGGGCCGGGCGGGCGGGCGCGCCGCCCACCCGGCCCTCATCGGTCAGCGTTGTGATCAGGCCGAACCGTCAGCGCCGCCGTCAGCGCCGCCATCGGCGCCGCCGTCCTGCACTCCGGGAGTTCCCTCCGCGCCGCCGTCGGCCGGTCCCTCAGTGCCGCCGCCGGCCCCACCGTCGGCGCCGCCGTCCGCGCCGCCGTCACCCACTCCTGGGGTGCCGCCCGCGCCCCCGTCGGCTGGTCCTTCGGCACCGTCGGGCCCGCCATCAACCGGCGTCGTGGTCATGTCATCGTCGTCGAGCGCCATGCAGTCCTCCATGTGGTGCGGTCGGATTGGGGCTTACGTCCTCACTCTGACACGCTGCTCACCGCCTCGCATGCCGAGGGTCCGCACTGCCGGGCGTCCCCCGCAACGTCCGTACGTTTGGTCGGTATTGGGCGCTCAGGTGTACGGACGGAACGACTATTGCCTGGTCACAGTCGGCGGAGCCGAATCCTGCGGACGGAGTGGTCCGGCCCCTTTTGCAGGATCAATCGGGCCCGAGAACGGCTCGGCGCGATGTTCTGCTCCAGGTTCGGTCCGTTCACCGCCGCCCAGATCCCCTCCGCGACCGCCACCGCAGACTGCTCGGGCAGGTCGGCGTACCGATGGAAGTAGGAGTCGGGGTCGGCGAAGGCGGTCTCCCGCAGGGTGAGGAATCGCTCGACGTACCAGCGTCGGATGTCCGCCTCGTGAGCGTCGACGTACACCGAGAAGTCGATGAAGTCCGACAGCAGGACCCGTGGCGTACGGCCGAGTGAGGTAAGGCCGTGCTGCAGCACGTTCAGTCCTTCGAGGATCAGGATGTCCGGTTGGGTGATCACCTGCTGGCGGTCGGGCAGGACGTCGTAGGACAGGTGCGAGTAGACGGGGACGGCCGTCTCCCGCCGCCCGGCCTTGATCTCGGCGAGGAAGCGGACGAGTGCCCGGCGGTCGTAGCTCTCGGGAAAGCCCTTGCGCTCGAGCAGGCCCCGCTGGACCAGGGTGGTGTTGGGCAGCAGGAACCCGTCGGTCGTGACCAGTTGGACCGAGGGATGGTGCGGCCAGCGCGACAGCAGCGCCGTCAGCAGCCGAGCGGTCGTGCTCTTGCCCACGGCAACGCTCCCGGCCACCGCGATCACGAACGGGACCTTGGACGCCCGCGAGTCCAGGAAGCCCCGCTGGGCGGCCCACAGCTGCTGAGCCGCAGCGACGTACAGGTTCAGCAGGCGCGACAGCGGCTGGTAGACGGTCTCGACCTCATCGAGATTGAGGTAGTCGCCGAGCCCGCGGAGCCGATCGATTTCGAGTTCGGTGAGCGGCAGGGGAGTGGCATCGACCAGTGCCCGCCATGCCTCCCGCTCGAAGTCCACGAACAGCGAGACGCCGTCCACCTGTCCGTTTGCCGCCGTCACCCGTCCATCCTCGACTGCACTCCGCCGGTACGACGAATCGCTGCTACCGGCGCCACACCGTCTGCTGACTTGGGGCTTAGGGCGCGGGGAAGCGGTAGACGTGGTCGTCGCCCTCCAGCGGATCCCCCCTGCTGGTGTTGCTCGACGTCAGCCAGAGCGCTCCATCGGGCGCCTCGACGACCGTCCGCAGCCGGCCGTAGACACCCTCCAGGACAGGGACCGGTTCTCCGAGCTGCCCCGGTCCGGTGACCGGGATGGTCCACAACCGCTGCCCCCCGAGTGCGGCGACGTACAAGGTCTGGCCGATGACGGCGGCACCGGAGGGAGATGCCTCGTCGGTCGTCCACGTCACGAGCGGATTGGTGAACCGGCCCTCGAGGTCACCCTCGCCCTCGACGATCGGCCAGCCGTAGTTGGCACCGGGCACGATGAGGTTGACCTCGTCGAACTGGTTCTGTCCGAACTCCACGCCGTACAGGGCGCCGCTGTCGTCCCAGGCCAGGCCCTGCACGTTGCGGTGCCCGAGGCTGTAGACCAGCGAGTCCGGGAACGGGTTGTCCGCCGGCGGCGTGCCGTCCGGCGTCATCCTGAGGATCTTGCCGTTCAGGCTGTCGCCGTCCTGGGAGTTGTCGCTGTTCCCGGCGTCGCCGGTGCCGGCGTACAACATGCCGTCGGGACCAAAGGCGATCCGGCCGCCGTTGTGGATGTCCGCGTTCTCAATGCCGTCGAGCAGAACCTCCGGCCGCCCGCCCAGGGTGAACCGCGCGATCCGGTTGTCGTCCTCCGTCGTGTAATAGGCATAGACCAGGTCATCGGCGTCGTGCGTGGGGGAGACGGCCAGGCCGAGCAGCCCACCCTCGCCGAGGTCGGCCACGTCCGGAAGCGTCATCTCCTCGGACTGCTCGCCTTGTGGCGTGACTCGTAGGATCCGGCCCGTCGTGCGCTCGGCGACCAGCGCGTCCCCGTCGGGAAGGAACGCCACCCCCCAGGGCACCGAGATGTCGCTCGCCACGGTCTGGACCGGACCGAAGCCTTCGATCGGCCCGGCCTCGGTTGCCGGCGGCGTCGAAGCTGTCGTCGGTGGCGGCTGGCTCGGCACTTCCGATGTCGCGGCGGTCTCGCTGGGGCTGCCACCGTCTTGCGGTTCGGGGGAGTCGCTACTGCAAGCAGCCAGCAACAGTACGGCGGTGAGGCCTGGGACGAGGCGGTTCGGCGTACTTCTGCGATGCGGCATCCCTCCACGGTGCGTGCCGGATCGCTGCTGCGCAAGCGGCCGGCTATTGCTCGTAGACGGGGACGATGGTGGCGCGGGCCAGGGTGTGGCTGAACAGGTTGAAGCCGAGGAACGCCGGCCGCGAGTCCGGCTCGACGGCGAGCGCCTCGACGTCGACCGCGTGCACCACGGTGAAGTAGCGGTGCGGGCCGTGACCCTCCGGCGGTGCGGCCCCGATGTACTGCCTGGCATTGGCGTCGCCGGCCAGCATGACCGCGCCATCCGGCAATCCTGAGCCCGACGAATCGCTGCCGGCGCCGGTGTCCAGCTCGGTCACCGACGCCGGAATGTTGAACACCGCCCAGTGCCAGAAGCCGCTGACAGTGGGGGCGTCGGGGTCGTAGACCGTGACTGCGAAGCTCCGCGTCTCCGCCGGGAAGCCGGACCACGCAAGATGCGGGGAGATGTCTTCGCCGCCGGCACCCATGATGCCGCTGACCTGGGCGTTCGCAAGGGCCTCGCCGTCGGCGATGTCGTTGCTCGTGACCGTGAAGGTCGGGACTTCCGGCAATGGGCTATACGGGTCCTGGGCACGCTCAGGCATGCGATCTCCTCTGGAATCGACTGGCTGCCAATCTACCGAGGGTGACCCGTCCTTGCTCGGGCAAGCAGGCTGTCGCGCCGGCCGCGGCTGGCTTTGCGGTGCGTGGGTGGCACCTCCCGGTCCATTACCTGCACTGCCGGGCGGAGCGATGGACCCTGAAGTGCCGCCTTCGGCCGGGAAGCGGCACCTCTGAGTCCGATACTCGCGCACCACCCCGAGCAATGGACATACCGGTGCCGGCACTGAAGGCGCCGAGTGACCTCGGTTGGCGCTATCCAGCAGCAGTGCTCGGTCAGCCCCGACTGATTTTGTCGGACGGTCCTGGCAGCGTGAGTGTCATGACTGAGCAGACACGGCGTCCGCCCTTTCCGGTCACCCTGGCCGCAATCGACCAGATCACATCCGTGGGCGGAACCGTCCGGGTCGACGTCGAGGATGGTGGTTGTTGCGGCCGGACGCGGGTCTTCAGTCGAGACGAGCCACGGCTCTCCGACGAGATATTCGGGTGCCCAGGCGCCGTACTCGCCGTGAGTTCAAGCGCGCTCCCTGTCCTGACCCAGTCCCGCCTCGACTACGGCGCCACCTTGCGGCCGCCTCGGTACCGGGTGCTCGCCTCGCCGGGCGACCGCTGCCCGTGCCGCCGGTCCTTCGGTCGGCCCTGGCCGGGTCGCGGGCAGCCAGACTGTCGTGCCACGACGCCGATGCCGTGGGACGGCCACGATCAAAGTTAGGTAGGGCGTCAGTCGAGTACGGCACTGGCCACGCTTATCCGATGGCATCAACGGCCCTCGCATCAGAGCATGACAGCCTCCGATTGGGGAGGGTGAGGACTGTGGCCTACGAGTCGGCTATCGCGTACGACGCCGTACATGCTGCTCGCGGCAAGGACTACACCGCCGAGGCGGGGCAGATCACAGCGCTCATCCGGGCGGCCGTCCGCGGGCAGTCTCACTGCTGGACCTCGCGTGCGGCAGCGGCGGACACCTGGCCCATTTCCAGCGCGACTTCGCCGATGTGGTGGGGCTGGACGCCTCGCAGGTCATGCTCGACGCGGCGGCGATCCGGGCGCCTTCGGCGCAGCTCGTCCTGGGCGACTTGGCCGACTTCGATCTGAGCCGCCGCTTCGACGCGATCGTCTGCCTGTTCTCCAGCCTGGGCTACCTGCGGGACACCGGTCGGCTGCGGTCCGCGGCTGCGTCCATCGCCCGACACCTGAATCGCGAGGGGATCGTGCTTGTCGAGCCGTGGCTGACCGCCGAGCAGTTCGGTACCGGCCGGATCAGCGTCGACACCGGGCAGTCGGCCCATCGAACCGTGGCCCGCATCACCCGGTCGTCGGTTGTCGACGGACGCGCCGTCCTGGCGATGGATTACCTCGTCGCCGAGGCCGATGTGACCGAACACATCACCGAACGGCACGAGATGACGTTGTTCGCCCACGCGGACTACCTCGAAGGGATGCGGACGGCGGGGCTGGACGCGCAGCTCGACGGGGACGCGGGACCGGCCGGGCGCGGCCTGATCACCGCACGCTCGGCGGGGCTGAGGCGCGGCCTGCACACGAGCTAGGCTGGCGCCGGCCAACCGGATCTGTGCCAACCAGTCTGGAGTCGCGCGCGATGGGAGAAATCGTCGTGTTCTCCGGTGCCGCGCACCCAGTCTTCGCCGCCGAGATCTGCGACCTCCTCGGTACGCCGCTGTCGCCGAGCCACCGGCTGCGCTTCAGCAACGACTGCCTGCAGGTGCAGCTGCGGGCGAACTGCCGCCAGCGCGACGTGTACGTCGTACAGCCGCTCGTCCCCCCGGTTCAGGAGAACCTCGTCGAGCTGCTCATGATGCTGGACGCCGCCCGGGGGGCGTCCGCGGCGCAGGTCACCGCCGTCATCCCGCACTACGCCTATGCCCGGTCGGACAAGAAGGACGCCGGCCGGATCTCCATCGCCGCGCGCCTGGTCGCCGACCTCATCGCGACGGCGGGGGCGAACCGGGTGCTCACCATGGCGCTGCACGCACCCCAGGTGCACGGCTTCTTCAGCGTCCCGGTCGACCACCTCACCGCCATCACCGAGCTGGCCGAGCACTTCACCGGCCGCGACCTGTCAAATACCGTCGTGGTCTCGCCGGACCTCGGCAACGCCAAGGCGGCCACTCAGTTCGCCCGCCTGCTCGGCCTGCCGGTGGCCGCCGGCAACAAGCAGCGGCTCACTGACGACCACGTGGTCATCGACTCCATCGTCGGTGACGTCGACGACAAGAACGCCATCATCCTCGACGACGAGATCGCCACCGGCGGTTCGGTCATCGAATTGCTGGACCGGCTTCGGGAACGTGGCGTCGGCCGCATCTCGTTGGCGTGCACGCACGGCCTGTTCACCGGTACGGCGTTGCAACGGCTGGCCGCCCAGCCGGACCTACTGGAGATCGTCACCACCGACACCGTGCCGCTTCCTCCCGACACCACGCTGCCGAAACTGACCGTCTGCTCCGTCGCCCCGCTGTTCGCCGACGCGATCAGCCGGATCCATCTGGGCGAGTCGGTCAGCAGCATGTTCGCCCGGGTCGGCGGCTCGGGCTGAGCCCGGCGGGTTCGGTCTGTGGCCGCGTCGGTCGTTGTGTCGTCGGTCGCCGCAGTGTTGTTCCGTGCGTCGGGTCGCCGTAGCGGCGTCGTACTGTCGCCGGCATGGAGTTTCAGGACGTCGTACGCCGCCGCCGGATGGTCCGCCGCTTCCGGCCGGACGCTGTCCCGGAGGCCAGCCTGCTGCGGATCATGGACAACGCGGTTCGTGGCCCGTCGGCCGGCTTCTCGCAGGGCCAGGCATTCCTGGTGCTGCGTGGCGGTGAGTTGGAAACGTTCTGGCAGATCTGCTCGGCCGCCGTCACCGAGGAGGTCCAGACCGCTCCGCTGGTCGTCGTCCCGATGTCCAGCAAACAGGTCTATCTGGACCGGTACGCGCTACCGGACAAGGGGTGGACCGATCGCGACGAGGCGCGGTGGCCGGTGCCGTTCTGGCACATCGACACCGGCATGGCCGCCTTGCTCATCCTGCAGACCGTGGTCGACGAGGGTCTTGGGGCGCTCTACTTCGGCATCATGACCGAAGCGCTGGCCGGTTTCCGTGCGGAGTTCGGGGTGCCCGAGGACCACGAGCCGATCGGGGCCATCGCGATCGGCTACGACGCCGATACCGAACGCCGGGACCTGCGGTCGCGCCGGCGTCCCCGTCCGGAGGTGGTCCACTACGGCCGGTGGTAGGGGGTCCGTTACCGCTCCAAAGCGTTGGGGTCCATCCAGATGACCTCCCACAGGTGACCGTCGAGGTCCTGGAAGCTCCAGCCGTGCATGCCGTCCATGTCCATTGGCTCGTTCGAAGGCTGAGCGCCGGCCGCCATTGCCCTGTTGACGAGTTCGTCGACGCCCTCCCGACTGTCGGCTGACAACGCGAGGATCACCTCGGTGTGCGTTGTGGCCACGGAGATGTCCTTCTTGGTGAAGTCCTTGAAGCGCTCTTCGACCAGGAGCATCACAAAGCTGTCCGCACCGACGATCATGCAGGTGGCCGTGTCATCGGTGAACCGCGGATCGAACTCGAACCCGAGTGCGGTGAAGAAGTCGATCGACTTCTTCAGGTCTTTGACGGGCAGGTTGACGAAGAGCTTGATCGGCATCGCGCCAACGTAGCAGCGCCTCGGGCGGTGGAGCCGGGTTGCGGCTGACGTCGTGAATAGACTGCCGATCAACGAATCGACCGGTCCCGACGCCGAAGGAACGCAGCCATGATGTTCATCGTCGTCAAGTTCACGATCCGCCCCGAGCGAAGCGACGAGTGGCTCTCGCTTGTGGCGGAGTTCACCGAGGCCACCCGAGGGGAGGAGGGCAACCTCTTCTTCGAGTGGTCCCGGAGCGTTGACAACCCCCACCAGTTCGTCCTCGTCGAGGCGTTCCGGGATGGCGAGGCGGGCGGGGTGCACGTCAATTCTGACCACTTCAGGACCGCGATCTCGTGGATGCCCGACGTGGTGGCTCAGACGCCGGAGATCGTCAACGTCGAGGTTCCGCAGGATGGCTGGGGCCAGATGGGTGAGGTCAGCCCGCGCGGCAACTCCTAGCTCCCCGGCGCGGTGCGGCGACATGGAAACAGCCGGTCGCCGCCTTCACTTCCGAAGCGGATTGAACCATTCGAGTCCACCGAACCGGGCGAAGCCGCTGTCGCTCGAGGCGAGCGTAAGTCCGTGCTCCATGGTCAAGGCGGCCAAGTGCGCATCGGGTACGTCATTCGCCCGCACGCCGGCGGTGAGCAGGCAGGTCCGCAGAACCTCGCGGTGCCGAGCAGTCGGCCCGGGTATCCAACTGACGTCGGCGTCGAGCCAGGCCTCCACCTGATCCCAAGCATCTGTGATCGGCTCGGGTTCAGTGAAAAGCCTCGGGTTCGTGACCAGGCGGACGAACGCCAAGAGGCTCGTCAACGGCAGTCCCACGCGCGGCGTCCCCGCCAGCTGATCTTCCAGCCAGCCTCGGGCCGCGTCGTGCTGACGGTAGGAGTCGACGTGAGCGTAGACGAGCAGGTTCGCATCGATCGCGATCACAGATGGCTCTCACCTTCGACCAACGCCAGCACGTCGCTGATGTCGTCGACGTCGGGAAGCCGGGACTTGCCGAGGGAAACGGACAGCGTGTACGGCCCGCACCGGACGGGTTCGGCCCGCTCCAGCTGCGCCAGTCCCGCCCGCAAGACGTCGTTGATCAGCTGTTTGAAAGGCCGGTCATGCCGTGACCGCAGCTCTGTCAGCTGCGCCACGACATCGTCATCGAGGCTGAGCGTGGTTCTCACACATCACAGCATAGTTGACCTGATGCGTTGATGATCGGTCGGCCACTGGTCGTTGATCGAGTGCAAGTGCGCAACACTTGCCTGCCTTCTACCGGTGTCAGGAGTTCGTCGTTCTCGCCGCGGCCGCCAAAGCTGCCGCGGCCGGCTGGGCTGGCGCGATAACGGCGCCCAGGCGGCGGCTGCGTAGCGGGGACACAGTGCAGCGATGATGGTCGGGTGGCAGACGACCGGCATCGGCTGAGGCGGACGTTTGACTCCGCGGCGGACCTCTACCAGCGGGCGCGGCCTGAGTATCCGAAGGAGCTTTACGACGCCCTGGTCAGGACGGCGCGGATCAGCGCCGGCGATCAACTTCTCGAGGTCGGGTCAGCCAGCGGGAAGGCGACCGACCAGTTCTTCGTCGAGGTCAAAGAGGTCTACGACGGCATCGGTGAGAGTTTGCCCGAGGGTGTGACCCGGCCGCGGCCCGGCGAGTTGACCGACGACCGCGCCGAGATCGACCAAAGCAGGCTCTTCGAGGAGGTCGTCGTTCGCCAGTTCGATTGGGAGGTCAGCTACGACGCCGAGGAGTACCTGAGGCTGCTCGACACGTTCTCCGGCCACATCGCCATGGAGGCGGGGAAGCGCAGGCACCTCTATGCGGAGATCAGGCGGCGGCTCTCGCAACGACCGGACGGTCGCCTGCGTCGGCACTGGGGAGCCGTTCTGCACGTCGCACGCCGAGCCGATCGATCGTCGGTCCTATAGCCGGAGGCGACGACCTCCGGGTGCTGCAAGGTTATTGGTAATGGCGCCTGTTCGAAGGATGTGAGATTACCTCCTGCGACGCTGGCTCGGGCCCGGAATGCGACTCACGCCAGCGCAACCAGCAGGAGGGGGTTTCGATGCGTGGCGGGCATCGCGCGGTGAGGGGCGCGAGATGCTCATCGACGTTGTGTCCGTCCAGAGTGATCTCCGAGACCCCGACGGCGATCAGCTGCTCGAAACAGCGGGCCAGCACGGCGGCCAGTTGCACAAGCCCCCTGGGAGGGCCGGCGCGCAAGGTCTCGGCCACCACGGTGACCGTCGACGGGGATTCGGCTAGCGCAAACGCCACCGCCAGCAACTGCCCGTCGCGTCTGCTCCATGACCCTGCGGAGGAGTCGGCCCGGATGTTGCCGACGAGCTCGGTGAAGACGCCCCGCAAGGTTGGACGTGCAGCCGCTGGTGACCAGTCCTCGTGCACCCGGACGTAAAGGGTCAGCCAGTTCTCGAGCAGCTCTTCGTCGGAGCACCGGGCGAGGGAATCGACTCGCGCGCCGTCCGGCGTCGGTTGCCGCGCGATCCATGCCCGCAGCTTGTGATAGGGCGGGCTGAAGATCAGCCCGGGGGAGCGGACCACCACTTGCGCTCCGACGGCCATGGCGAATCCGTAACCGGGTCGGTCGGACTCGTGCACCTTGCCGCGGAAAGTGGCTCCATCCGGAGCCACGGAACGTAGTCCCGCCAACAGCCTCGAACCAACTCCGCGCCGTCGGTGGCCCGCAGAGACCTCGATGATCGTGGACAGCGTGTCTGGATGTACTCGGTTCCGCGCGGCCGTGCCGGCGCCGACTACTTCACCTTGCTCGGTTACCGCCAGGACGGTGCGCCGCCACCGATCACCGTCGCGGTCGGGGCCGTGCAGTGGATGCAGCTGAGCGACCAGCAGCGGGTCGCTGTCGTCGTCGAGCAGAGCGTCAACATCCGCTCGGTCGCCGCGGTGGTAGGGCCGCAGCGCGAATAGCACACCCGGAGGCTAGCTCGGGCCCAGTGCATCGAGGCGCCCTGCGATGCTGCGCCGCTAGCCACCGTGACCTGTCCGGTCTCATCGGACCTGACTGGCTATGCAGGCTTCGTCTGACACTGTCTGTTGGTGAGCATCAACACCACTCGGCATGGACGTGGGGCGATGTTGGTGGACGTGGACTTCGCGGGCGGTAAGCACCCGACGAGGTCGAGGCATGGTGGCATCGTCGTCACTGTGGGGCGGCTATTCGGATCGGCGGCGCCGCCGGCCGAGCCGCCGCCACGGCTGGCAAGGACGCGGCTACGTTGGCCGAAGTCCTCAGCCCCCGGGCCTCTGGCCCCGGACGAGCGTGCGTTGGACTCGGTATCGGCGAACGCCCCTTGATCAAGCCTGCCGACGGACGAATGGACTATGACCGTCTGCTACAAGGCAGCGCCGCCCGTTGCGCACGCGTCGTTCGGCGCGCTTGGCACCTACCAGTATGGGGC
>Ga0136614_10001307_pt1 | contig 14503 bp, 14 predicted proteins | sample AntDrymUQ2792106_2_FD_106643 | JGI IMG/M metagenome (GOLD analysis project Ga0136614, IMG submission 106643) | Polar desert sand microbial communities from Dry Valleys, Antarctica - metaG UQ279 (21.06) | ecosystem: Environmental > Terrestrial > Soil > Desert | place: Antarctica: Dry Valley... | reverse complement strand
TTACTGCTCTTCGATGATCTTGAAATCGACTTTGCCTTGCTGCACTTCTTCCAGTGCAATGCGCGTCGATTTGTGGCGCTGCAAGTCAATCTCGATACGGGGCCGCGCGCCGCGTTGCAGTTGCTTGCTGCGCTGTGCGGCGACGATGATCATTCGATACTTCGAGTCGATCTCTTGGTTGGTATTTTCCGCTGCCGCTTCATTATCTATTGTGGCTCTAGCTTTCGTTTCTTTTGGCATGATGTCCCAATAATCCGGCAACGTTCGCCGTTGCTTCTGTGGTTTGTAGCCGGTGAATTTTATGACAGCCGCGCGGTTTCTCACAACGTCGGTGAGGTCGGCGGGAACGTCGCGAGGACGCGCTGCGCGAGTAGTTCTTGCCGCTCGCGGCGCGCTCTCTCTGCATACACAATGGCGGCCAATTGCGCCGCCGCCCGCTCAAGATCATCGTTGAGCAGGACGTAATCGAATTCGCGGTATTGTTCAACCTCGGCGCGCGAGTTGTTGAGGCGCAACGCTAACGCTTCCGCCGATTCCGTGCTGCGCCCGCCGAGACGCCCCCGCAAAACCTCAAACGACGGCGGAATGATAAAGACGCTGACCGAATCAAGCCCCGTCCCCCGAACAGAGGCCGCGCCCTGCACATCGATTTCCAAGATCACATCGCGACCGGCGGCTAACTCCGCCTTGACCGTGCTGAACGAAGTTCCGTAAAAATTACCGTGAACTACCGCCCACTCTAAAAACTCGCCGCGCCCGCGCGCATCCTCGAAGGCTTCGAGTGTGACGAAGCGGTAGTGGATGCCGTCCTGCTCGCCGGGGCGCGGCTGTCGCGTCGTCCAAGAGACAGAGTAACCGAGGCGTGGGACCAACGGGAGAATGCGGCGAATCAGCGTCCCTTTGCCGCCGCCTGACGGCGAGCTGATCACGAAAAGAATGCCCCGCTCTTGCCGCGCCAGTTCGGAGATCGGCTTCTTAGTTTCTGAAGTTAAGCCGCTACTCAACGTTCTGCACCTGCTCCCGCAATTTCTCAACCTCGGCCTTGATCGCCAGCGCCGCTTCTTTGATCGAAAGATCGGTGGACTTTGATAGCACAGTGTTAGCTTCGCGGTTTAGTTCTTGCAAAAGAAAGTCGAGCCGCTTGCCTGTCTCGCCCTCGCTGTCGATGATCGTGCGGAACTGCGCGACGTGGCTCTTCAGGCGCGCTAACTCTTCCGAGATGTCGCTACGGTCGGCAAGATAGGCGACTTCCTGCGCGAGGCGTCCTTGATCGAGTTCGACGATCTCCAGCCCGTCGCGCGCCAGTAATTCGCTGATCCTTTTTTGCAGCCGCGTGCGGTAAGCATCGACCAATTCGCCGGCGATGGCTTCGATCAGCGGAATCTGCCGCTCGATCACATCGAGTCGCATGTGCATCTCGGCGGCGAGCGCTGTGCCTTCGCGCTCGCGCATCACGTTCAACTCGGCGAGCGCTTCGTCCACCGCGCGTTCGACGCCCGCCAGCATCTCTTCGCTCAATTGCCCATTGCGGACAGGTTGCAGCGCGCCCGGCAGACGCGCAAGGACATTGACATCCGGTTCGCCCGGCAGCGACATCTCCCGCTGCACCTCGCGCATGGCATTGATAAAGCCGACGACCAGCGGGCGATTAATCTCATATGCCACTTCGTTAGAGCGATCCAGAGAGATACCGACATCGACCCGCCCGCGCGACAATTGCTCGCCGATGCGCCGCCGGATCAACGCTTCGAGGCTTGCCAACTCCGTGCCTGTTCGTAGATGCACGTCGAGGAAGCGATTGTTGACGGTCTTCAGCTCGACCGACACGTTGAACGTCTCGCCCGTCGCCGCTCCCCGACCAAATCCTGTCATTGATTTCATAAGCAGTTTTCAGTTTTCAGTAAGCAGTTTTCAGTCCTCAGCGGGTTGGCTGAAAACTGAAAACTGCTTACTGAAAACTGGTTGCGACTTCCTCCTGTTCGTCGGCGAATTGAAGTTCGTAGAGACGTTTGTAAATGCCGCCGTGCGCGAGGAGTTCGGCGTGTTTGCCGGTCTCGACGATGCGCCCGCGTTCGAGGACGACGATGCTGTCGGCGCGGCGGACAGTTGAGAGGCGGTGCGCGATGACGATGGTCGTGCGCCCGCGCGTCAGGTTAGCGAGCGCGCGCTGGACCAGTTGTTCAGATTCGGCATCGAGCGCGGAAGTCGCTTCGTCTAAAACAAGGACAGACGCTTCGGCCAGTACGGCGCGGGCGATAGCGAGGCGTTGGCGTTGGCCGCCGGACAAGAAGATACCGCGCTCGCCGACAGTTGTTTCATAGCCCGCCGGCAACTCCATGATGAAATCATGCGCGAAGGCGACGCGGGCGGCCTCTCGAATCTCTGCATCGGAAGCGTCAGGCCGGCTGTATGAAATGTTGTAGCGAACAGTGTCGTTGAAAAGCACCGTCTCTTGCGTGACGATAGCGATCTGTTGGCGGAGACTGCACAAGTCTGCGTCACGCAGATCAGTTCCGTCCCAGAGAATCTGGCCGGCGACCGTGTCGTGAAAGCGTGGGACCAGTTTCGTCAGCGTCGATTTGCCGCCGCCAGATTCGCCGACCAGCGCGATCATCTGCCCGGCGGGAATCCGCAAGTTAATGCCGCGCAGCACGGGACGCGCTGCATTGCGGTAATCGAATGACACATCGCGCAACTCGATCTCACTTTGCAGCGGCTTGAGCTTAATTGAGTCCGCGCGCTCTTTGATCTCGGCGTGTTCGTCCATCACTTCCCAGACGTGGCGAGCGGCGGCCAACGCGATCTCTAGTGCGTTGTGCAAGCGCGAGAGCTTTCGCATCGGATCGTAGCTGGAGAAGAGGAAGAAGAGAAATGTCAGAAACTGCGCTGTCGTCAGATTGCCGGCGGCAATCTCGCGCTGGCCGAAATAGAGCAGCACGGCGACGGCGACGACGCCGATGATCTCGATGGTCGGCGGCGCGAAGCCGCTGATGCGAGCCGAACGCAAGTTCGCACGGACGATCTGGCGGGCGACGGTCGTCAAACGCGCTTGCTCGCGCCGTTCGCCGAGATAGGCTTTGACGATGTTCTGATTGGCGAGCGCTTCCTGCGCTGTATCGACAAGCCGCTGGCTACCCTCGTGTGTTTCGCGCGCGAGATTCCGCAACCGCTTCCCGAAAGTCGCTGTCAGCCAACCGATGATGGGACCAATCAGCAGCGAGCCGAGCGTCAAACGCCAAGAGTAATAAAATGAGGCCGCTAGAAATGCGATCAGCGTGAAGCCTTCGCGCAGCATGTCGCGCAGCGTGCCGGTGACTGCCGCTTCGATGGCCGCCGCCGACGAGACGAGGCGCGAGACCAAGTAGTTGGTCCGGTGTCGCTCGAAAAATTCCGCCGACTGCGACAGCAAGTGCGCGTATAAATCCTGCCGCAAACGCAAGACTGCTTCTTGCCCGACGCGCGCCATCAAGTAAGTAGAGAAATACTCGGCGACGCCTTTCGCGATGGTGAACACGATCAATAAGACAGCAATCGTGCGCCATGCGGCGAAGCCGGAAGCCGGGATCAAATTTTGCAGATCGAAGAGGGTTTGTGTGCGCTCTGCCGTCTCGTCGCCGCGCCGCAGAGCTTGATCGAAGATCGGGACGATCAGCGCGCCGATAGCGCTCTGCAATAAAGCTCCGGCGAGCATGGCGACGGTCGCCAGCGTGAATTTGCCCCAATGCGGTCGTAGATATTTGAGTAATCGCCGAAGATCGAGCATCGTATTTGCGTGGTACGATCCATTGGTTAAAGGGAAGGAATTAGCAAGCCATTCGCCAACGGAACGTGAATGATACGTAGCCCCGAAGTGGCTCGTCAAGGCATAAAACAGCCGCCGCGCTTGGTGATGTGATCTGAGAAGAGCGCGACAATTTACTTTCTCGTCACAGCTTTTTTCTGATAATTGTTTATAATCACCTTGACCGAAAGAAAGCCGATCTAAATTTATGTCCGGCGAGTGCGGGCGCAGGCCAGTGAGAGGACTGAGAACGACCAGTGAGCCGAAAAATCTTGATTGTTGATGATGATCTGAGTATGCGTCTGCTGTTGGCCGAATACTTCCGGCGGTTGGGTTTTGCAGTCGTCGAAAAAGAGAGCGGCGCGGAGGCGCTCCAGCCGGGATTGACCGGCGACTTCGATTGTTTCATTTTCGATGTCACAATGCCGGGCATGACCGGGCTGGAATTGCTGCGTCGCTTGCGCGAGCGCAACGTTCAGACACCCACGCTATTTCTTACCGCGCACGACGAGATCGAAGACAAGGTGGCCGGTTTCGCGGCCGGAGCCGACGATTATCTCGCCAAGCCTTTCAGCCCGCGCGAATTGGAAGTGCGCGTCGAAGCTCTGCTCCGCCGCACGGGACGCGCGCCGCAGATTGCCGAAGACTCTTCGCATCGCATCGAGATCGGCGAACTCGTGATCGACAAACGTCGCCACGAGGTAACGCTCAGAGGCGACTTGGTGGAGTTGACGCCTTTAGAGTTTCAAATTCTGGAGCAGTTGGCGCGCGAGCCGGGCCGCGCTTGGTCCCGTAACGATCTGCTCGATCAAGTGTGGAGTACGGAGTACGAGGGCTATCAGCGCAACGTCGATCCGCACATCAACCGCCTGCGCCAGAAGATCGAGCCGGACCCGAAGAACCCGCGCTACGTACTGACCGTGCGCGGCGTCGGTTATAAATTGAATGATCAACTTTAAGCTACTTGGCTTGCTGAATCTTTGAGTTGATAAAGGCCGAATTTGCTGGGAGCGCGGGCATCCCTGCCCGCAGTGAGCGCGAAGCGCGAATAAACTTTGCGCGATCACGCGACGTTGAATGAAAGCAAGACTGGTTAGCGTGCTGGCGCACGCTTGCGGGCAGGATGCCCGCGCTCCCAGCGTGCAGGCTCGCCATTTCTTTTAGGTGAAGGAAGTTTATTTGATGCTGTGGCTCATCGCAGGCATTCTGTTCGTCATCTGGCTCGTCGGATTGTTGTTCGGGAGGGGCGGTTTTTTGCACGTGCTGATCTTGTGCGCGGTCTCAATTGCGTTGGTGCAGTGGGTGGCGAACCGGCGCGCGGCACAGGGCTGAGAATTGATTAAAACAAACGAATGCTGCCAAGAATGCAGAGGCAGTCAGCAAAACGGTCGGCCTCTTCTTCGCAACGGGCGGCAACAATGTGTCGCGGCGCGGCATCCATTGAATTGAATGCATCTCCCGCGCCCGTCCACGTGAGGCGCTGGTCTGAATCAACCAATTTGCAGGAGCATGTCTGTTATGAATCGACTCCGCTTTCGCATTTCTTCAATTTTGATCATTAACGCTCTCGCTTTCTCCGCGCTGGTTTCCGTCGTCCACGCGCAGAGCGATTTGCGGCGCGAGACTGTCGCCGTGACTTACCCGCTCGATCAGACCGTGACGGTCAAGTTTCGCGGCACGACGCGCTTGCCGAACTTGAGCGGCGAGGCGAAGGTGCGGCGCACGGGGCGGCGCGGCACGAAAGTCGAATTGAGTGTCAAGAATCTCCCGCGCGCGGTGGAGTTGGGCAGCGTCTATACGACTTACGTGCTGTGGGCGATCTCGCCCGAAGGCCGCGCCGATAATCTCGGCGAGATCAAGCGCGACGGCAGTTTTCTCGCCAACTCGAAACTCGAAGCGACGACGCCGCTGCAAAATTTCGCTTTGATCGTGACCGCCGAGCCGCACTTTCTCGTGCGCGGGCCGAGCCGCGTCGTCGTCCTTGAGAATCTCCCGCCGCGCGATCCGGGCGAGGCTTTAGTTGAGACAGTCCCGGTCAAATACATTGGCAATGCGAGCGACTATTTCAACGCCCGCAACGTGCCGGAAGTGGCCGACGCTGACTTCACCAAAACGCCCATCTCCTTGCTCGGCGCACGGCAAGCCATCAACCTCGCGCGCTACGCCGGCGCAGAGGGGGACGCGAAAAATGAGCTGAAGGAAGCCGTCGATCAACTTGCACTGGCCGAGAATGCTTGGCGGATGAAACAACCGGAAGCGCAGATCGATGTAGAGGCGAGAAATGCGATCAGTTTGGCCGTGCGGGCTGAAGAAGCGGCGGAATCCCGCAAGGCGGCGCGATTGCGCCGTGATGAGATTGCGCGGCGCGATACGGCGATCCGCGAAGCCGAGAACAACGCCGAGAGCGCATCGCAAGAACTCGCCACATTGAAGTCCGCGCTTGAGCGCGAACAGCGTGATCACGATCTGGCGCGGCGCGATCTGGACAACTCAACTCAGCAGGTGCGTGAGTTGCGATCAGAGTTGGCGCGCGTGCGCGAAGAGTTGCAAGAAATCCGCGCGGAGTCTGACGCCGCGCGGCTGAAATTGGCGCGGATGGAAGGCGAGCGGCAAGCGGAGGATGCGCGGCGCACCGCCGAACAGCGCGCCGCCGCGCAAGCCGCCGCGGCCAGCGCCCTGCGCGCGAGCCTCGCGCGCTACGGCGCAGTGCGCGAGACTACACGCGGCCTCTCGCTGACCTTGCCGGATAATTTCTGGACCGGCGCACGCGCGGCTGACGTGTCGCCACGAGCCGCCGCGATGATCGAACCGCTGGCCGCGCTGTTGGCAAACAATCCCGATTACCAGATCGTGATCGAGGTCTTCACCGACAGTCGCGGCGACGAGCTGCAACTCCGCAAACTCGCGCAAGATCGCGCCGAATCTCTGTCCTCGCGTCTTGTCGCGGCAGGACTCGATGGCGCGCGCCTGCAAGCCAACGGCATGGGACCAGATAGCCCCGTCGCTTCCAACTCCACCCCCGCCGGTCGCGCCAAAAACCGGCGCACCGAGATCATCCTCGTCCCTTCAAACGGGGCGAGCGCAACTTTACAACAGTGACAAGTGACAAGTGACGGGTGATGAGTTAAAGACAAAAACTGTCTTCTTGCTCGTCACCCGTCACTTGTCACACATCACTGCTTTCGCCATGTCCCTCCTCGAAGTTCTCCAACTTGTCGGTTACAGCATGGGTGCGGTGCTGCCGCTGTGGATGAGCGTGTTGTTGGCAAGGCAACGAAGCGTGCTGGCGGCGCAAGAGCGCGTGTTGATGGTGCTGGCGATCAGTATTGGGCTATGGCACACGAGCAATTTATTGTTGACGTTGCATAGCGTGTTATCGCTGGAGCCGCAGCGTTGGTTAATGCTGCTGCGTGTGGCCGACACGATTGCGGTCGTCAGTATCACTTTCTCTTACTCGTTTTTGCTGCACGTCCATTTGCATTTGTGGGCTGAATCGTGCGGGCGGGGATTGACGAAATTCGAGCGGGCGCGCGTGTGGATGTCTTACATCCCGGTGTTGTTTCTCGTCGTGTCTGTGCCTCCGTTGTGGCGCGGCGAATACGCGCCGATGCTCTCGAAATTGTCGGCCTTCGTGTTGCCGTTCGGCTTGTGGGCGGTATACGTGCTGGGACTGGTGGCGGCGACCGACTGGCTGATCGCGCGGCGTTCGCGCGAGACGGGCGAGCGGCGTTTGATGCGAACGTTGGCCGCGTCATTCATCGCGATTGCGGGACTGCTCTTAGCCGTTCACGTGCTGGGCGTCGGGCGCGGCACGACGCTCGAAAGTTATCTCGTCACGCTGGCTAATCTCGGCTCGCTGTTGCCGACAGCGTTGATCGCTTATCACATTTATCGGTATCGCTATCTCGCGCTACTAATTCGTGAGAGCCTCGTCGTCGCTTCGTTCGCAGCGGTTGTGTTGGTGGTTTATCTCTACGGCATTCGCACGTTGGAAGGATGGTTAACGGCACGTTATCAACTGCGTCCGGGCGTGGTCGAGACGCTGTTGATCTTGGGTTTCGTATTGCTGGCCGCCCCGTTGCGCCGTTGGCTCGACAAACGTTTTCAAAAACTGTTCGCGCGCGAAGCCGCGCTCTACCGCGAAGTGGTGACGCGGATCGGCGCGCAAGCCGGTCGCTTCAAACATCTGCCGGAGTTGTTGAGTTTCATCGAAGAGCGCACGGCGCAGGAGTTGGGCTTGCGCCGAGTTTGCATCTATGCCGGTGGAGCGGAGCTTCCGTCCGATAACAACGAAGATGAGGAAGCTCGCGGAACTGCGGAAGCGTGGAAAGAACAGGCGTTGCATGAAGCTGTCGTCAACGCCGGCGGAGTTGTTGAAAATTCGACGCTGTTGCGTCAGCACGGCTTTGAGTTGGCGTATGCGTTGCGCCGCGAGGAGAATGTAGTTGGCCTCCTCTTGGTTGACGCCGCGCGCGACGTGTTGACGCCGGACGTGCGCGCGGTGTTGGAAGTGCTGGCGGGGCAGGTGGCGATTGCGATTGAGGATTGCCGGTTGGTGGAAGAGAATATCAAGCTCGAACGGCGGCTCGCGCAAGGCGAGCGTCTGGCCGAGTTGGGGCAGATGGCCGCGACCGTCGCGCATGAAGTGAAGAACCCGCTCTCTGCGATCAAGTCTATTGCACAAGTGATGCGCGAAGACGAAAGGCTGGCCGATGAATACACGCGCGATCTCGATTTGATCGTCGGCGAAACCGAGCGTTTGAGCCGCAGCGTCTCGCAATTGCTTAACTTCGCGCGCTATGCTCCGGCGAATGGCGGGCCGTCGGTGAGCGCGGATGAAATGGCGCGCGCCCTCGTCAGTCTTTTTCATTCGGACGCGCAAGTGCGAGGCATCGAAATTGATCTCCGCGCCGACGCTCGCGAAGCGTTTAGCGGCACACAAGCGGCGGCGGTGCGCGACGCGCTAACGAATCTGCTGCACAACGCTCTGCAAGCGACACCGGCGGGCGGGCGCATCTTGATCGAAGTCACGCGGGAAAGTACGCATCTGAAATTCACCGTCTCGGACAGCGGTCAGGGCGTGCCGCTTGCTCTGCACCGGCGTATCTGGGAGCCGTTCTATACCACGAAGCAACGCGGGACTGGACTGGGACTCGCTATCGTGCGAAAGCGTATGGAAGAGATCGGCGGGCAAGCACAACTGGTCCCCTACGAGGAAGGACAAGGCGCAAAATTCGAGTTGCGTGTGCCATTCGACAGCGCGCGCGTGAGTTGAATATGGCAATGGAAGAAAAATCGGCGGACACTTTTCGACTGCTCATCATCGACGACGAAGAAGCGGCACGCTACGGAATGCGGCGCGCGCTCAGCAGTTTCAATTACGAGATTGAAGAGGCGGCGGCGACGAACGAAGCCCGGCTGAAGATGAGCGCGCGGCAAGCTGATCTGCTGCTGCTCGACGTGAATTTGCCCGGTCAGAGCGGGCTGGATTTTTTGCGTGAGTTGCAGGGCGGACAGGGCGAGACGCCGCTTGTGATCATGATCACGGCGCACGGCTCGGAGCGGACGGCGGTCGAGGCGCTCAAGTCCGGTGCTTACGATTATCTGGCAAAACCTTTCGAGGTCGATGAACTGCGTCTGGTGGTCAAGAACGCGCTGGAGAATGTGCGCCTGCGCCGCGAGAATCGCGCCTTGCATGAACGCCTCGCGGCGGGCGAGGGAACACACGGCACGCTCGTCGGCGATTCGGAAGCGATGCGGCGCGTGCGTTCGCTGATCGAGAAAGTGGCGGAGACGGACGCGACCGTGTTGGTTCGCGGCGAGTCCGGGACGGGCAAAGAGTTGGTGGCGCGCGAACTGCACACGCGCAGCGCGGCGCGGCGGAAAGGGAATTTTGTCGCCGTCAACTGCGCCGCGTTGCCTGCGGAGTTGATCGAGTCAGAATTATTCGGCCACGAGAAAGGAGCGTTCACCGGCGCGGCGCAGCGGCGCCGCGGAAAGTTCGAGCAGGCCGATGGCGGCACGCTCTTTCTCGACGAGATCGGCGACATGAGCGCGACCGTCCAAGCGAAGCTATTACGCGCGTTGGAAGAACGGCGGATCGAACGGCTCGGCGGCGCAGACTCGATTCCGGTTGACGTGCGGATCGTCAGCGCGACGCACCGTCCTTTAGAGCAAGACATCACGAACGGAAATTTTCGTGCCGATCTTTTTTATCGTCTGCGCGTCGTGACCATCGAAGTCGCGCCGTTGCGTGAGCGGCGCGAAGATATTCTGCAACTGGCAGAGTTATTCGCCCGACAAACCACCGAAAAATATAAGCTGCTCGCGCGCAAGCTCGCACCCTCCGCCTTGCGCCGCCTGCTCGAATACGACTGGCCGGGCAATGTCCGCGAACTACGCAACACCATCGAGCGCGCGTTGATTCTGGCTGAAGGCGATGAGTTGACAGCACGCGATCTGCCGCCAGAGATAACGGGCCAGCCTGCCGCGCAGTCTCAGGCGACGACAACTTCTGCGCCGGAGAACGGCGAGAGTAATTTGTCCGTTCCTTTCACCGCCGATCTGCGAACTGACCGGCGCGAGTTTGAGCGGCGTTACATCACGCGCTGTCTCGAAGAGACGGGCGGCAATGTCACGCGCGCGGCGGCGATGCTGGGAATGCACCGCCAATCGCTCCAACACAAACTGCGCGAGTTGGGCTTGGCCCGTCGCTACGTCAACGTCGCCGCCGATGATGCCGATGCGGTATAGCTATCAAGGAAAAATTTGAGCCACGAAGGAACACGAATAAGATGAAAGGAGAATGAGGCAGCGACATGCCGCCCACCGGGGAACCAGCGCCACTGTTTTTTTCTTCGTGCCAATTCGTGTCTCTTCGTGGCTCATTTTTCTTGCCGGCTATAAAAGCCAATCATGCCAACAGTGAGGAAAAACGTCGGTTCGGAAATTGAGCTGCTTCTTTTGGGCGCCCGGACGCGGATGAATGATGAGTACGCGGAGAGGCTGGCTACTTTAGCGGCGGGGCGGCTTGATTGGGACGCGATGCTCAATGCCGCGACACGACATGGCTTGATGCCGCTGGTTTATCAACACCTCAACCGCGTTTGCCCGGCAGCCGTGCCGGCTGGCGTGTTAAGCAAACTCCGTGAATACCAACGCCGGATTGCGGCGCTGAACATTTTTCTGGCAGAGGAACTCACGAATCTGGTTCGCATTCTCGAAGCGCAAGCGATTCTGGTGATCGCATGGAAGGGACCAACGCTGGCCCTCGCGGGTTACGGCGATTTGTCGTTGCGACAGTTTTGCGATCTCGATCTAATCGTCCGGCGGGGAGACGTGCCGCGCGCCGCCGCCATCTTGGAAGCGCGCGGCTATCAACTCACGCCCGCCTTAAATAAAGCGCAACAAAAGTTCATGCTGCGGACAGGATGCAATCTGCCTTTCACGCGGCATGAGCGACGCTTGATTGTCGAGCTTCACTGGGCTGTTGCCGCTCAACATTTCGCGCAACCATTCGCGCCCGAAGTTTTCTTGGAGCATTACCGGGAGACGGTGATCAACGGAACATCGATCAAAACATTGCTGCCGGAAGACTTGTTACTGTCGCTCTGCGTTCACGGCGCGAAACATTTATGGGAGCGGCTCAGTTGGCTCGCCGATGTGTCCGAGTTAATGGCGGCGGAGAAAAATCTTAACTGGCAACAATTGATTTCTTCGGCGCGGCACAGCGGATGCGAGCGTCTGCTGTTTCTGGGCTTGCGGTTGGCGCAAAAACTATTGGGTGTCGCGCTCCCGTCCGAAGTCGAAAAAGCAATTAAGCAGGAGCCGGGAGTCGAGACTTTGACCGACGAGATCAGCGCACGCTTGCTAACGGAAGACGACCAGCGGCGCGGAGTGCCGGGCTTGTTGTCGCAAATCATTTTCCAACTCAAAGCGCGCCGCCGGATAAAAGATAAGATCAAGTATCTGAGATTCGTCGTTAGCCCGACCGATGAAGATTTGCGGCTCTTTAATCTGCCGCAACCATTGACGCCTTTTTATTATCTGCTGCGCCCGGCGCGAATGCTCGTCACCGGCGGGCCGCGGCATTGAGGAAATAATGAAGGCGGCAGTGATGAATGATGAATACACGGACGGAACTGCCGGTTCATTCATCGTTCCGCACGCATCTTTCATCATCCTTGCCTTCGTGGTTTATAGTTTGCTCGAGTGTTTTAGCAAGTGGAGGAAGTTCATAGAATGCAATTGAAGTTTGCTCAGGGTTGGCTGGTGTCGGCGCTTTGCGGAGGCGCGCTGCTTTCGGCTGCGCTCTCTTTATTCGCTGCGCCGCAACGGAAGACGCTGCCTGCCGGCGCAAAAACTGTCGCGGCGAAAGTTGCTTGGAAATTGAAACTCTCGAACGAGCCGCCGTATCTCGTCAGTTTGAAAGCAGAGAAAGCTCCGGTCACTGAGATCGCCGCAGCGTTGGGACGCCGGCTCAATATTCCGGCGCTGCTTAGTCCGGTGATACGACAGCAGCGAGTGACGGTTGACATCTCTGATGCTCCGCTCGAAAGCGCGCTGCTCAGGTTGGCCCCGCAGCCTTATATCGATTACGAGTTGAGCGGCGATCCGGCTGTTCAGCCGAAACTCATCAGCCTATACTTGCACGCTTTGAACGAGCCGCCGCCGTCTGCATTGCCAATTGTCAAAGGTGATGCGGAATCGATCTTGATCGAAGGTGACACGGAGGAGGGAATGGCGGAAGGTGCGGAGAAGAAGAAAGAGGAAGAGCCGCTGCGGGTCACGCTGGATAAAAATGGGATCAGTCTGCGCGCCAAGCAGCAGCCGCTCGTCGTGGTGCTGCACGAGATCGCCTTAAAAGTTGACATTCCTTTTGAGATGAAATATGAATCTAGCGAAGTAGTGGATGGCGAATTCAATAGCTACACGATGGAGCAGTTGGTTCGTTCGCTGTCTCCGAATATCCGACTGTACCAACGCACTGATCTTTCGACCTCCGAAACAAGGCCGCTGCGATTAGTTCTCGTGCCGCCGGCAAACGCGCAACCAACTACGAAGATGTGAAGGGACCACGAGCCTTGAATAAACAAACCACTCAGCCTACCGGCGAGCAATTCACAGAACAGCGCGAGCAGCGTGAGGAAGCGCTGTCGCCGCCCGCTGCGCCGGAGAAGAAGCCGTTTGTCGAACCGTCGGTGTCAGTTCCCGTGGACGTGTTGGAAGCCACAACCTTTTTCGGCGCTCCGACAGTGGAAACTGTCGATGTCTAAACCGGCACGAAACACGCGGCACAGTCTATGACGAATGGGACGCTGCTTTTTCCAACACCCACAATTAGCGCACAAGAGATTTTCAACTATCGACTCGCCGGCCACATCTTGCGCGTGGAAGCTCTCGACAAATGGTCTGCACGCTTGGCGAAAGAGTTTCTCGTAGGTTTTCATTTAACCTCCGTCTCTGAGCAGGATGCCGGCGGCGAATGGTCTTGTTTGATCAGGTTCGGCAGTGAGCAACCCGCGCCCAGTGTCCCGGCTCGTCTGCAAAGTTTCGCGGTGCCTCACGGTCATTGTTTGACTGACGGCGTTAGGTATTTTCTCGATGTCGATGAATCGCTCATCACGTTCGGCGTGTCCGCCCCGAACGTCGTCGAAGTGTGGTACGGACAGACGGCAGGCGCGCGCCGCCCAGTCCATTTAGCCAACGTGACTGCCTATACGTTTCAGGCCGCGCTGCGACGTAGCGGCCTCTTTGATCTCCATGCTGCCGGTGTCGAGGATGTTGAGACGGGGCGCGGCGCGCTCATCATCGGGACTTCGGGCAGCGGCAAATCGACTTTAACTTTACAACTGGCCGCTTGCGGATGGCGCTTTCTTTCCGACGACATGGTGGCCTTGCATCCGAACGAAGAGATGATCACGGCGCACGGGCTCCGTCGTGTTTTCGCTCTCGGCCCTGAGACGGTGGCGCTTTCAACTCTACACGGATTGATGGACGCTCTCGGCACGCCGGTCGCTTCCGATCCGAGCAAGCGACGTTTGGAACCACTTTCTTTTTTCCCCGGCAAGTTCTCCCCGTCGTGTGTGCCGAAAACAATCTGGTTCGCGTCCGTCACGGGTAAAGCCGTCAGCCGCGTCGAGCGTTTGACGAAAGGGGAAGCGATGGCGCGTCTGATCAGGCATTGTCCGTGGGCCAGCTACGACGTCAAAGCCGCCCCCGCATTCTTGAACACGTTGGCAAAGTTGATTAAGCAGTGCGAATCGTTCGCGCTCTACGCCGGGCAGGACATCTTACGCGCGCCGCCGCGCGCCGCCGAATTACTCTCGATGAGACATTAGACCTCTGGCGAAATGAATTTTCTCCGCAGCTTGCTGCGGAGTATCAAAAGCAAGTTCGGTTACTCTTTCGCAGCAAGCTGCGGGGTATTAGACCCGTGAGTGAATAAAACTGAGACAGGATTGACAGGATAAACAGGATGAAAGAATGACAAGCTAATGATTTCTCTAAACAGCAGCTTTCATGTTTTTGAATGAATCCTGTTTATCCTGTCAATCCTGTCGAAAATTCTTTTCCATTCAATCTACTTGTGCCAGAGGTCTATTAAAATCTGATGCCGAGACCATCGACCGAACACGTTAGCGATCCTGATCCGCGTCGCGTTAGCGTCGAGTTGACGAACATTTGCAATCTTCATTGCAGCTATTGCGTCCGCGATGAAGA
>Ga0136614_10001305_pt1 | contig 14509 bp, 16 predicted proteins | sample AntDrymUQ2792106_2_FD_106643 | JGI IMG/M metagenome (GOLD analysis project Ga0136614, IMG submission 106643) | Polar desert sand microbial communities from Dry Valleys, Antarctica - metaG UQ279 (21.06) | ecosystem: Environmental > Terrestrial > Soil > Desert | place: Antarctica: Dry Valley... | reverse complement strand
TCGTGCCGGACATGTTCGGGCTACTGCCAAGTGAGTACGAGACCGTGCTGGACAACCTCATACACCTGACCCTGGGGGTGCTCGGCATCGTGTTCGGCTTCTTCGTCGGCCGTCGCAGCGACAGCCGCCTAGCGCACTAGCCGCAAGTACGTCACGAGCTAGCCAGATCTAGTCAGAGCGGGCCGGGGCTTCATTCGGGGTAGCTCCTACAGGCACATCACAGAATCCTGACGCCGAGGCTAGCGGCGACCAAGCTGATCACGGTGACCGCGGCGACGAGTAGGGCCGCCCGGAACCTGCTTAGTCGCAATCGTTCGCGATCCTGAACTCGCCCGTCGGGGTGCACGACCAGCGCACTCCGGGCGGATGCTTCCGGCCGTGCCGATGAGCGGATGTTGTGAGGGTGACCACCAGCGGCACAGAAAGTGGCAGACATGGAGTGCTGGCAGTGTCCTCGTTGCCGCGTCATTCCGGCTCCAGAAGGATGCGGCATCAAACTGGGGCGCTCCAGCGTTAGCGGGTGGGCCGCGCGGTCAGGCTGATCGGGGCGCCTAACGAGCGGCGTTCGGGCTGGTCTCGATGATCTGGCACACGACGGCGTCGCCGCCGGCCCTGCGGACCTGATCTGCGGCGCGACGGGCGGCCAGGAGGGAGCGGCGCAGGTCGCGTAGTTCGGCCAGGGTGCGGGCGATGTGCGCGATGTGGGCGTCGAGCATCTGGGTGACCCGGCCGCAGGGCTGGGCCCCGGCGCGTTGCAGGTCGAGTATGTCGCTGATCTCGTCCAGGGTGAGGCCGAGAGCCTTGGCGCGACGGATGAAGCGCAGGACCTCGAGGTCGGCTTCGTCGAACATGCGGTACCCGGCCTGGGTGCGGTCGGCTGCGGGGAGCAGGCCCTTGGCCTCCCAGATGCGGATCGCCTTGGCGCTCACGCCGGCCATCTCGGCCGCCTTCCCCACGGTCACCTGACCCACTGCTGTTCCCCTCTTCATGTTCCGCGTGCTGCTGCCTTGACCTTACCGCGGGGGCAAGGTTCTACCTTCCCTGAAGGACACGATCACGACCGCCGCGAGGCGGCGGCACACATCGGAACATGGAGAACACGGTGAGCGAGCGAGGAGCCCAGGCGCTGCTGCGGGTGGAGGGGATGTCGTGCACCGGGTGCGAGCAGCGCATCGGGAAGGTGCTGGCCCGGATCGAGGGCGTGCATCGGGTGGCCGCGGACCACGCCACCGGTCAGGTGCAGGTGTCCTACGACCCCGACCTGGTGCAAACCAGCGCGCTGGCGCAGCGGGTCGAGCGCGCTGGCTACCGGGTCAGCGGCAGTGAGGCGGCCGAATCATGACCACCCAGACACGCGACCACCCGGCGTTGTGGACCGAGGAACCCGGCACCGAGGGGCACGCGCGGATGCGGGCGCGGATCGCGGGGCTGCACTGCTCGCTGTGCACCGGCACCATCGAGAAGGCCGTCGGGCGGCTGGACGGCGTGGACAAGGTCGCGGTCAGCCTCACCCATGACCAGGCCCTGATCGACTACGAGCCGTCCCGGATCAGGCCCGAGGAGATCGCCGGCACCCTGCGCGACATCGGCTACGACCTCTACGACCCGCGCAAGCTGCGACCTTCGACGAGGAGGAAGCCCAGCTGGTCCGCGAGGGGCTGCGGCTGTTGGCCGCGGTCGCGGCCAGCCTGGCCGCGATCAGCCTGATCGCGACAGTCACCGGCGTCTGGTCGGTGCTGGTGCCCGCCTCGGTGGTGGTGATGATGGTGCCGGTCTCCCATGCCATCCTCCGCCCTGCCGGCAGGCTCACGGCGGCGCTCGGCGCAGCAGGCCTTGTCGCCCCCGGCGTGGCCGCCCTGCTGTTGCGCGCGGCCGGTGTCCTGCGCGGAGAGCCGATTAGCTGGTTGGCCGCAGCGCTGGCACTGGTGGTCGTGTTCGGGGTGGCGCCGCACATCCTGCGGATGGCCTACCAGTCCGCGCGGCGCGGCATCCTCAACCAGCACGTGCTTCTGGAGATCGGCGCCTTCGCCGGGATCAGCGGCGGGATCATCGGTCTCACGGGAACGCTGCCCGGCTACCCCACGGCCGCGTTCTTCGCCGTGACCGTGCTGGTCGTGAACTACCACATCTTCTCCGAGTGGCTCTCGCTGTTGGTGAAGACCCGCTCCAGCCAGGCGGTCAAGAAGCTGCTGGACCTGCAGCCCGACCTTGCCCGGGTCGTCCGCGACGGGACCGAGTCCGAGGTTCCGATCGAACAGGTGCGGGTGGGCGATCTGGTGCGGGTGCGCCCCGGCGAACGCATCCCGGTCGACGCCCGGGTGAGCGACGGCTACTCAACTGTGGACGTCTCGCTGGTCACCGGGGAACCCGTGCCCCAGGAGAAGGCCGGCGGCGACCTGGTCGTCTCCGGGTCCCTCAACGGCGCCGGCACCCTGCTCGTCGAGGCCACCGCGCCGGCAGCGGAGAGCTTCCTGGCCCAGGTGGTCCGGCACGTGGAGGACGCCCGGGCGCTCAAGCCCGGGATCCTGCACCTGGTCGACCGCATCCTGCGCGTCTACACCCCCACCGTGCTCACCGTCTCCGCCCTCGCCTTGGTCGGGTGGCTGGTCGGCAGCGCGGCCTTTGGGGACACGGTCAACGTGCAGCGGGCGGTGTTCGCGGCGCTGACTGTGCTGGTGATGGGCTACCCGTGCGCTGTCGGCATCGCCGCGCCGCTGGCCATCGTCCGCGGCGCCGGCGAGGCCGCCGACCTCGGAGTCATCATGCGCACTGGCGAGGCGTTCCAGACGTTTCGCACCGTGACCCACGTGCTGCTGGACAAGACCGGCACCCTCACGATCGGCCGCCCGACCGTCCCCGCCGTCGAGCCAGTCCCCGGCGTGGACGAGCGGGAACTCCTCACCCTGGCCGCCGCGGCCGAGGCGCATTCCGAACACCCCCTCGCCCAGGCCATCACCGCCGCTGCCGCCGACACCGGCCTCACCGTGCCGCCCATCAGCGACTTCGCCTCCACCACTGGGTTCGGCGTCACGGCCCGGGTCCATGGCCGGTTGGTCCGGGTGGGCCGACCCGGATTCCTCGTCGACGCCGGCCACGACCTGGCCCCGGTCGCCGAGACGATCGCCCGGCTCGAGGTCGAGGGCCACACCGTCGTGGCGGTCGCCCGGGACGCCACCGTGCTGGGTGTGCTCGCGCTGGCCGACTCACTGCGGCCCGGCGCCGCCCAGACCGTCGCTGCTGTGCGCGCGCAAGACCTGGTGCCGGTCCTGGTCACCGGCGACAACCCGCGCGCCGCCCGGCACATCGCAGGCCAGGTCGGGATTGGCGATGTGCACGCCGAGGTCCTCCCTGCCGGCAAGGTCGGGCTCGTCCGCGAACTCCAGAGCCAGGGCCGCAAGGTCGCGATGGTCGGCGATGGCATCAACGACGCCCCGGCCCTGATGCAGGCCGACGTCGGCATCGCCCTGGGCTCCGGCACCGACATCGCCACCGAGTCCGCCGACATCATCGTCGTCCGCGACCACCTGCACCTGGTGCTCACCGCGCGCGACATCAGCCGCCGCTCCTACCGGCGGGTCAAGCAGAACGTGGCGCTGGCCTTCGCCTTCAACGGCATCGGGATCCCGGCCGCCGCCACCGGCCTGGTCTACCCGGTCTGGGCGATGATCGCGATGGCGGCCTCGGTGACCACGATCTTCGTCAACTCCATCGGCGGCCGCCCCAGCCTGCTCTTCCAAGCCATCAGCAGCGTCGGCCGCCGCCCCGCCGACCGCCACGAGGCCTGACGGTGACCGCCGCCAACTGATCCAGGGGACCAGCCCAGCGGCGTGCCTGGCGCGCCACCGCCGGCGCAACGGGGCTGACCGGATCCGTGTGCCGCGTCGATGATCCTGGCCGCTCTCGGCGTCGGCGGCACCGCCGGCGCGCGGGATGGCATCCATGACCGACGGGGACGGCTCGCAGGACGGTCTGCTCGGTCTGCTGCTGCAGGTCGGGCCGTGGCTGCTGACCATCTCCGTGCTTCTCGTCGTCGCCGCGTTCGCCCTGGCACCCGCCGGCGCTCCGCAGCAATCGGGGCCCTCCTAGCCGGTGCCCTCATGTATCGGGGCATGTACGCCCAACCCAACCCCCGCGCTCATGTACGCCGCGATCGCCGCCGGCTACACCACCTGTGCCACCCTCCACGTGTGGGTGCGCCGCGCGACCAGTGCGAGGTGATCTTGTTGGCATAACGCGATTCGGCCCGCCCCTTGCCCCCCTGCCGCGCGCACGACCCAGAACCGGGTCTGTCAACCGTTAGCGACCATGCCCTAAACGCCTGAGCAGGCTGGGGTTCCTAAAGTCGGAGGCTGGCTATAGGTCCATGTTCTGACGCGACATTTCCAACTCGGGAGCCAGGGAGGAAACCAATGGAATCCAAGGAAGCCATCGTCGCGGGCCTGACGAACCGTTGGATCGAACATGGGTCGGGGCGTCCGGCCGTGCTCGTGCACGGCATCCCGACCTCGCCGCGGCTGTGGCGCCAGGTCATGCCGCTGGTCGAGGGCCGGAGCCTGGCGTGGGAGATGACCGGGTACGGATCCAGCATTCCCGACGGCACCGGCCTCGATCTCGGCCTGGCATCCCAGGCAGACCGGCTGCTCGCCTGGCTCGACACGCTGGCCCTCGACAGGCCCGTGCTTGTCGGTCACGACCTCGGCGGCGGTGTGGCTCAGATCGCTGCGGTGCGTGCGCGCGAGCGGTTCTCGGGGCTCGTGCTCACCAACTCGGTGTGCTACGACTCCTGGCCCATCCCGAGCGTGAGGACCATGGCTCGGGCTGCAGCCGTCCTGCGGCATATGCCCGACGTCGCCATCTATCCCTCCTTCGTGCAGCTGCTCCGCCGTGGCCACGTCAACCGGGACATCGCCCGCGAGTCGATCGGCGTGCACTGGCAGCCCTATGCCACGCACGGCGCGGCCGGGTCACTCATGGCCCAGGCGAGCGCCCTGAACGTCGGCGACACCCTCGCCATTGCCGATCGGCTCGGTGGACTCGACCTGCCAGCGCGGGTGATCTGGGGCGAGACAGACCAGTTCCAGAAGCTCCGCTTCGGGGAACGCCTGGCTGCCGACCTCCACACTGACATTCATCGAATCCCCAGCGGTAAGCACTTCACCCCCGAGGACCACCCGGAGAACCTCGCCGAGGCGATCAACGAGCTTCTCGTGGCCGACGCATGACGCACCTGCCCTCGTTGCCTGGTGACGCCAAGCTGCTCGACGTGTTTCGCGCCTACCCCGAGACCGCGCGTCCGCTCCTCGACTACCACGAGGTGCTGATGCGCGGTGAGTCGCCACTGAGCGAGGCAGAGCGTGAGCTGATCGCGGCCTACGTGTCCGGCCTGAACGCGTGCGACTACTGCTTCGGCATCCACCAGACGACCGCCCAGGCGTTCGGAGTCGAGGAGGGTCTCCTCACAGCTCTGCTCGCCGACGTCGAGACAGCCGACGTCGACGAGCGCATGCGTCCGCTGCTGTCGTACGTCGGCAAGGTCACCAGGGAGCCCGCCCGCGTGTCCTCTGCCGACGCGCGGCGTGTCCTCGACGCGGGCTGGGACGAGCAAGCCCTCCACGACGCAGTCTCGGTGTGCGCCCTGTTCAACTTCATGAACCGGTTCGTCAACGGGCTCGGAGTCTCCGCCGGGGAGGACTACTTCGACGTCTCCGGCAACCGCCTCGCCAACCACGGCTACGCGGGCCTCAAGACGATGCTGTGAGACCGCTGGGCCTGCGGCGGACGGGGCGGGCGACCCCGGCGTACTGCCCGGCGGGAACTGTGTCACCAAGGTGACAGTCCGCCACCGCGGATGCGGTCCGGTGGATCTGCTGGGTGGTGTCGCGTCTACGCAAGGAGCGCAGCGATGAGCACGAGCATTGACACCGCCCTCGTCCTCACGGATCCACAGAACGACTTCTCAGCGATAGAGGCGTCGCGTGGGAACTTGTCGGGCGCAGCGTGCAGGAGAACGGCACGATCGAGCACATCGCGAGGCTGCTGCAGAGCGCGAAGATGGGCGGGACGCCGGTGTTCGTGTCACCTCACTACTTCTACCCCCAGGATCACGGGTGGCAGTTCGGCGGCACCCTCGAGCAGAAGATGCACGAGATCGGCATGTTCGACCGCAAGGACCCCTTGTCTCTCGAAGGGTTCGCCGGGATCGGTTGCCGACTGGCTCGACCAGTACAAGCCTTACCTCGGCGACGGCGAGACGGTGATCGCCAGCCCCCACAAGGTCTACGGGCCTCAGAACAACGACCTGGTCCTGCAGCTGCGCAAACGCCGCATCCACCGGGTCCTGCTCGCCGGGATGTCAGCCAACCTCTGCGTCGAGTCACACCTGCGCCACCTGCTCGAGCAAGGGTTCGAGGTCTCGGTCGTCGCCGACGCGACGGCCGCGGCACAGCATCCTGAGCTCGGTGACGGTTACGCCGCGGCATTGACCAACTTCCGGTACATCGCGAGCGATGTCCTCAGCACCGATGACGCCGCGAAGGAGCTCTCGCGCTGAGGGAAGCCGCGGGGACGCTCGTGGTGGCGGCCGGCCCCGTCCACCTGGCTGCAGCGGCCGCGACTGAGAAGGTCGGCCCGGATCTTTAGAGCATGGAGCCGAGGTCTGACCCGACGGTCGGGTAGGCGGCGGTCATCGACTTGAGCTGTCGCGTGGTGAGCTTGAGCTTCATGGCCAGGCCGAGGATGTTGATGAGTTCGGCGTACTCCGGGCCCAGCAGGTGGGCTCCCACGACCTGGTCGGTGGTGCGGTCGACGAGGATCTTGGCGGCCGCCGTGGTCTCGCCGATGCGGTAGTTGGAGTACCAGCCGCTGGTGTTGCTGTAGCGGACATCGATGTCCAGGCCTGTCTCGCTGGCCTCCTGCTCGAGCATCCCGACTCTGGCGAGCTCCGGAATGGTGAAGACCGCGGTCGGTACGCCGGCGTAGTCGGGTGTCCGTGTCGTGCCGTTCATCATGTTGGACGCGGCGACCTTGCCTTCGAACACAGCCACCGGTGTCAGTGGCAGTCCGGGAGTGTCGGCCGAGTCGCCCGCCGCGTACACGGCGGGATTGGTGGTGCTCTGCAGGTGGCCCGCGACGCTCACACCGCGCACGCCCCAGTCGACGCCGGCCGCGTCGAGGTCGAGGCCGGCAAGGTCGGCTTCGCGTCCGGCGCCGTGGACGACGAGATCGCATTCGATCGTCTCGGGGGCTCCAGAGGCCTCCAGGATGACCCGGTAGCCGTTATGGGCCTTGTCGACCGCTGTGACTGTGGTGGAGGGCCGTACGGCGATCCCTACCTGTCGGCTGCGCCCGATCAGCAGATCCACCAGGTCTGGGTCGAATCCCTTCAGGGGTCGCGGCCCTCGGTCGATGACTGTCGGGGTGCTGCCGGCGCGCGCCGCGATGTGGGCGAACTCGAAGGAGATGAAACCGCCGCCGACGAACAGGATCCGGGGAGGCAGCGTGTCGAGGTTCAAGAAGTCGGTGCTGTCGATCAGGTGCTCGTTGCCGGGGAAGTCGAGCGGGCGTGGATGCGCACCGGCGGTGATCAGAAAGTGCCCGGCCTCCAGGGACGCTTCAGCGATGTCGATGCGGTTCTTGTCGAGGAACCGTGCCTGGCCGTGGAGTGTGTCGACGGCGTGGCTCGCGAGGTCGCGTTCGAGGTTGTGCGGCACCGGGTCGGTGAAGCCTCGCTTGTGCCTCATCAGGTCGTGCCAGTTGATCCTCAGCGCTGGGTCTTCGACTCCCTTGCCTCGCATCAGCCGCGCGCTGTCGATGATCTCGGCGCCGCGTCGAAGAATCTTCTTGGGGTCGCAACCACGCAGGGCGCAGGTGCCGCCGTAGGGCTGCGCGTCGAGGATCGCGACGTGCCAGCCTTGGCTGGCGCACTTGTTGGCTGCGGCAACGCCGGCCATGCCGGCGCCGATGACGAGGAGGTCGTAGGTCTTGGCCATCTCAACGCTCCTTTGGGAGGGTGGGCTTCTCAGACGTCGTCCCGGTGACTCACTGGTGGGTACTGCCCGGCTGGCAAGTCGAGGAATCGACGCCCGCTCGGCGGCCCCGTCCGAAGACCCCCCATCCGCCGACCACGGCGGCGACCGCACCGAGAACGACCAGCATCCAACTGGTCATCGACAATCCTGCGAGAAATCCCAGGGCACCGAGTGTGGCCAGTAGCGGGATGCCGCAGCAGATGCCGAGGGCCGCGGCGGCCGGTGCGACCAGACCCGTTCCTGGATTGCGCTCACGCATGCGCGAGGACGGCCTGCAGTTGCTCGACGGTGGGCGCGCCGGCCGGTCCGTCCGGTGTCTGGTAGACGCGACACGAGAGGCCGACTGCGGTATCGGCGGCGGCGAATACGTCCTTGCCATCCACGAGGATGCTGGGCGACCCGTGAAATCCCAGTCGCTCCGCCTCTTCGATCGACTCCACGAGATGGCGTGTCACTGTGATGTCGGACCGTTCGGCGGCGATCGTGGCGAGGCGCTCGTCGGTGATCTTCCAGTTCGGGCAGCTGTCGAAGTAGAGCAGCGCGATGTCCATGGCTGTGAACGTAGACCTTGATCCGCACTACAAGGTCAAGGGTTACGCTGGGAGCATGCTGATCGGACATCTGGCCGACGCCGCGGGTCTGGCCACTCAGACCATCAGGTTCTACGAGCGCGAGGGCCTGCTGCCGACACCAGTGCGGGAGGCCAACGGCTACCGCGTCTACGACGACACCACACTGAACCGTCTCAGGTTCATCCGGACGGCGCAGGCAGCCGGCCTCACCCTCGGCGAGATCCGCAGCATCGTCGATGTCCGTGACGACGGTGACGTGCCATGTACGCACGTGACGACGCTGCTGTCCGCCAGGTTGGATGACGTCCGCGCCCGACGGCGCGAGCTCGACGCGTTGGCCTCAGAGCTCGAGCATCTCCTCACACGCGGCAAGCGACTCGACCCGGGCGACTGCAGCGATGCCGATGTCTGCCATATCCTCACTGCGTGCCCATGATCAGGGCGCTGTCACCCTGGCTAGCGCGTCAGGGTCGATGATCTGCACCTTGCCGTAGTTGACCTGGACCATGCCGACGCGCGCGAAGCGTCGGAGCACCCCTGGAGCCAAGAGTGTCCTCCAGGTGACGCTTGGGGACGCTGGCGGGTCCAGGAGTCGTTGTTCCCGTTGTCAGGAACCAACCCGTTACTCACAGGAGAGTCCCATGCCCCGCATTCCCGTTCACACACTCGACAGCGCCCCGGAGCACAGCCGAGACGAGCTGAAGGCACTGGACGCGAAGTTCGGCAAGGTCTTGAACATCCACGGCGAGATGGCGCACTCGCCGGTCGTGCTCCAGTCATACATCGCTATTCAGCAGGTGATCGCCGACTACGGATCCTTCGACGCCCGCACCCGGGAGGCCATCGCGCTGGCGGTCGGCAACGTCGACGACTGCTCCTACTGCCAGGCGGCCCACACCGGAGGAGGAAAGGCCGCCGGACTGTCCGACGACGAGATGGTCGCGATCCGCCGAGGCACCGTGGACTTCGACCCGAAGCTCGCGGCGCTGCTGGCACTCGCCCGCGAGTACACCTGGGACGTGGGCTCGGTCCAGGACGCGACCTGGCAGTCGGTGCTCGACGCGAGATGGACCGAGGAGCAGCTCACCGAGTTGTCCGTGCACGTGACGCTGAACCTGTTCACGAACTACTTCAACCACTTCGTGCAGACAGACCTGGACGTCCCGGCCGCACCTCCGCTCTGACCCCGAGCTGCGGCGGCCGACCGAAAAACACAAGCGCGCGGGAAGTCAGCTTTGGTCAGTGGTGCCCGTGACTCCTCTGACCGCAGCACCACGTTGGGGACGAGAGTCAGCTCAACTGGTCGGCCAGCTCCGCCAGGGACCGTGGCCTCAGGTCGGGGGCCCTGAAGTACTCCGGGTAGGGACCACCGGCCCGGTTGATCCAGGCGGTTGCGAGGCCCGCGCGTGCGGCGCCGTCGATGTCCCACGGGTGGACAGCGACGAGCATGGCATCCATGGGGTCGACTCCGCTCCACTCGAGCGCGTAGGCGTACGCGCCTGCGGCGGGTTCCAGAGACCGGCGTCCTCGACCGAGAGGAGGGCCTCGAAGTGACTGCGGATTCCGGCGCGATCGAACAGCGCTTCGGCGACCGACGCCGAACCGTTGCTAAGGGTCACCAAGCGGATTCCCAAGCCCACAGGACGCGGATTCCGTCCGGGACATCGGCATGCACCGGGAGGCTGGTGAAGCCATCCATAATGTGCTGGATCGCGTCCTCGGTGCCGCGGCTCAACGGTAGGTCGTGCAGGGTGACCCGCAGGGCCTCGCGCGATCCGCGCGAACGGCTCGCTGGCGTCGACGGAGGCCAAGGCGAAACCGTCGCGGAGAAGTCCCGCGAACCAGGTCTTCGCCAGGTGGGCGGGCGCCCCGACGTCCTCGAATCGCTGGCCCATCGGAGACATGTTCGAGAGCGTCTCGTTGACGTCGAAGATCAGCAGGGCCGGTCGCCTGGGCCCGTCTGGACTCACCGGGTGACCCGCGCAGGAAGCGTACGGTCGGCGCGCTCGTTCGTCATGCCCTCACCGTAGCCACGGACTCACCGCCGCTCACCATGCAACGGCTCCGCCCGGCCATCGGTGGGGTCAGCCGGGGCGCCGCCGCATCACGAGTGCTGGCGCTGAGGTACCCGATGCCTGAGACGAGGTACGGGATCGCGTAGTCGGCGACAAGCCGCAGCGCAGTGGCCGCGTCGGCATCGCCGAAGGCCAACTCCGCTCCGCAGGTTCACCAGGACCAGGTCGGTGCCGACGACCAGGGCGATCGGTAGCGCCACACGGCACGTGGTTCCGCGCAGGATCCGACCAGTGGCGCGGGCCCACCATCGCCACCTGCGGATGTTGTCTGCAAGGGCCTGACCTGGATCCATGTGGGTGATCATCCTCGTTGCCGGCTCCCGGATCCTGTCGGTGTGTCCACGTCAGCGAGGCCGGCTGTCGGCAGGTTCAGTGCTGGATTCATGGATAGAGGGTGGTGTCAGGCTGGAAGGCCACCCACGCGAACCAGAAGGTGTCGAGGTGGGTGACCGTCTCGAGTCGCCGGCCTTGGAGGGGTCCCGCGATGGCCTCGCCGAGCACGTTCCAGGTGGACCCGGTCTCGAGGTCGCGGAATCCGTCCTGCCCGGCGGTGAAGGTGAGTCGCCGTCCTCGCAGCTGCGGGTCGAACACACCCACGGTCCCGATCTCGTCGCCGTCGGCGATGGTGTCCTCGTCGAGGGCGGAACGCTGGCCGGACCTGTGCCAGAGCACGATCTCCCGCCCGGCAAGGGTGAGGGTCAGTGCGTCGGCGTCAGCGATCGTCTGCCGGAGTACCGCCACCGCCTGGTCTCCGAGGCGGATCCCGATCACGCGTTCCTTCACGGGCAGGCGGGGATCGCGTCCTCCGGGTGGCTCGACCAGCAGCCGGCCGTCGGGGTCGTCGTAGCCGACATAGGGGTTGCGGCCGTAGTCACGCTGGTGGCCAGTGACCCGGGTGAGGACCAGGGCGTCCGGGTGGGCGGTGAGGAACTGGTCCCACCCGACGACACCCATCGGGATCGCGGTCAGCTGGGTACCGGTCAGCACGCCGACGGAGGCCTGCCCGGTGAGCTGCGGCCACAGGGACTGGGTCTGGCGGTCGTACATGACGAGGTTGTCGGCATACAGCTTGCCGGAGGTGCCGAAGTCCAGCAGCCGGCCGTCGACACGGCGGTGGAAGGCGACGCCGGAGTTGCACAGCGGGCAGTAGGTGACCGCGACCGGGACGCCCCCGACGGTGTCGTTGACGATCTCGTGCCAGGTCATGACCTGCAGCGGGTAGGCCCGGGTCTCTCCGCCGACGGTGAGGGCGAGGACGGGCTCGGAGGCCTCGAGCCAGTCCACGGTGTCGGCGGGCTGGAAGTTCGGGTTGTCGATGGGCGGGATCCCGTCGGGGGGCGGCCCGCCCGAGACGAGGTGCTCCAGCTCGATCAACGGTGCCGGGAAGGCGGGGTTCGCCGGGTCGTCGAGCGCCGAGGGCGCGTCTTCGCTGGCGTCGGGGGTCGGTTGCGCGGAGGCGCGAGGCGGTGTGGCGGGGCGTTCTGCGCGGGTGTCGCCCGCGCAGCTGGCGAGCAGCAGCGTTGCGGCCACCAGCGCGGGGGCCAGTCGGACTGCCATGTCCCTCAGGGTGCGCCGGGACCGCCGGTTGCACGGTAAGCGCGCTCACAGTAGCCGCCGATCGTTGGTGGACGGACTGGGCGCATGCGCGTCGCGGCACCCCCTGACGACCGCCCTGGACGGAGGCCCTGGTTGGGCGACCATCGCCGGCTCACAGTCCTGTGTCGGCGCGCAGAGCTGCGAGGACATCGTCCAGCTCTGTGCGGACGCGGGGACCGTCGCTGGCGATGCTCGAGTCCGGGTAGAGGAACCAGTGCATCCGGTCGGTGACCGGTTGACGACGCACAACCACTCGCACGGTCCCGCCGCTGGGCAGCCTGATCCGGGTCGCCAGCTGCGTCGTCCAGGCAACCCGCTCGCGGGCCACGTCAACCAGAGGCCCGGGCGAGGGCAGGCGGAGCACCACCCGGCCCGGGAGCACAGGTGCCTGCCCGATGAGGGTCATGGTCGACATCGGGTCGTCCCACTCGATACCGGCGACCTGTTCCCATCCCCACCGTGACCAGTCTCCGGAGCCGTCGGGCGGTCCGAGGCGGTGCAACGCGGCGTTCGTGGCGACGACTGCCGCGTCGTTGCAGTCGCAGACTGCCATCAGCGGCCGTTCGTCGGGCGCCAGCCGGGCGAGCCGATGCAGGGCGGGCGGCTTCTGTGCCCGTCTGGCCAAGTCTTCGAGGGCACGTTGCGCCAAGCGCCACACCGTCGGCGCTGACGCGGGTGCACCGGGCAGGGCGCGTGGCGGGCACACGTGGGTCGCCATGCCTGCTCATCCCCGCCAGCCGGATCGCGCCACCATGTGACGAGGCTCCCCCCGAATCCCGAATCCTTCGGTAAGGGCGCTCACAGTGCGTGGCTCGGGTGCCGGTGAGACTCACGCCATGCGCTGGATCCTGGCCCTCGCCGCCGCCCTCGTCCTGTTGCTTGCCGGATGCGGAACGCCGGAGACACCCTCCCGTGAGTCCGGCTCCGATGTGGTCGGCACCGGCAAGGTCGCCGACCTCGACTTCACCGGGACCACGGCCGAAGGTTCCCCGTTCGACGGCTCCAGCCTGGAGGGCAAGCCGGCCGTGCTGTGGTTCTGGGCACCGTGGTGCCCGACCTGCCGCGCGCAGAGCGGCAACGTGTCCGACTTGGCACAGGAGTACACCGGCGAGCTCGCCGTCGTCGGCGTCGGGGGGCTGGACAGCGCGGAGGCCATCGAGGAGCTCGCGGCGCAGATCCCGCACGTGACCCACCTGGTCGATGACCGCGGACAGGTGTGGCAGCACTTCCGGGTAACCGCCCAGTCCACGTACACGGTGATCGACGCCGACGGCGAGATCATCGCCGAGGGGTACCTCGACGATGCCGAGCTCAACGACCTGGTCGCCCAGCTTGCCGGCGAGGGCTCATGACGTTGGTGCCAGGACTCGACGCGGGGTCCGTCAGCCTGGCCCTGGGAGCGGGCCTGGTGGCCGCGGTGAACCCGTGCGGGTTCGCGCTGCTCCCGGCCTACCTCTCCTTGTTCGTGCTCGAAGATGCTCCCCGGTCCCCGGCAGCCGCCGTTGGGCGTGCGCTTCGCGCCTCGACCGCACTGACCCTCGGTTTCGCGGCCGTGTTCGTGACCTTTGGGCTGGCGATCGCCCCCGTGGCCGCCTCCGTCCAGTCCTACCTGCCCGCGTTCACCGTGGCGCTCGGGCTGCTCCTTGCCCTGGCGGGCCTGTGGCTGCTCGCAGGCCGACGCCTGCCCAGCCTCCCGGTTCCCCGCCGCCGCAAGACCGCGGTCGGCTCACCGGTGGTGGCCAGCTGGCCCGCGATGATGGGGTTCGGCGCCTCCTACGCGGTGGCCTCGCTGGGCTGCGCCATCGCCCCGTTCCTGGCCGTGGTGGTCACCAGCTTCCGGTCCGGATCCCCGGCCGCCGGGGTCGTACTGTTCGCCGCGTACGCCGCCGGCATGGGCTTGACGGTCGGAGTGACCGCGACCGCGGTCGCTCTGGCGCGCCGGGGACTGGTGACCTCGATGCGGCGCGCCGGCAGCCTGGTGCCCCGACTGGGCGGGCTGGTGCTCGCCGCCGCCGGCGCCTACGTGGCCTGGTACGGCGCCTGGGAGCTGCGCGTCCTGCACGGCGGCGCCGGCACCGACCCTGTGGTCTCGACCGCAGCCGGGGTCCAGGAGTGGCTGGCCACCCGCACCGAGGCGATCGGCCTGACCGGCCTGGCCATCGCGCTCGCTGCACTCATCCTGGCCGCGCTCGTCGCGAGCCGCCTCCTGCGACCCCGGCGATCAGGCACCCACCCAGCT
>Ga0136614_10001303_pt1 | contig 14514 bp, 16 predicted proteins | sample AntDrymUQ2792106_2_FD_106643 | JGI IMG/M metagenome (GOLD analysis project Ga0136614, IMG submission 106643) | Polar desert sand microbial communities from Dry Valleys, Antarctica - metaG UQ279 (21.06) | ecosystem: Environmental > Terrestrial > Soil > Desert | place: Antarctica: Dry Valley... | reverse complement strand
GAGCCTATCCCAAAACTAGAGGGTGAGTATCGGCAGCCTGTATGCTTTGTTTTGGAGAAACGAAGCGATGACTACCAAACCCACCCTGCCAACAATATGGCACATCCCTGATGAGTTGTGGAAGAAGATCAAGCCGCTCTTGGGCAAAGAGAAGAAGCAGGGCACGCCCGGAAGACCCGTCGTCCCCTACCGCACGGTCTTCGACGGCATCCTCTACCTGCTGCGCACGGGCGCACAGTGGAAGCATGCGCCCACAGAGTTTGGCTCTGGCTCGACCTTGCACCGCCGCTTTCAGCAGTGGCGGCGGCGCGGAGTCTTTACCCGGCTGTGGCGCTTGCTGCTCAGAGAGTATTCGGACAAACGGGGCATCCTGTGGCTCTGGCAAGCCATCGACAGCGCCGCGACGAAGGCCCCGCTGGGCAGCGAGAAAACAGGCAAAAACCCCACGGATCGGGCGAAGCTGGGCACCAAACGACACGTCGTCTGTGACCAGAGAGGCGCGCCTCTGGGGCTGGTCGTGACGGGTGCCAACCGCCACGATAAGAAGGCGGCGTTGGCGACCGTCGACGCCATCATGGTCGGGCGTCCTGCGGTGAGCGACGAGTCGGAGCAGCACCTGTGTGGCGACAAGGGCTATGATTACGATGACGTGCGGGAAGGACTCGCCGAGCGCGGCTATACGGTGCACATCCCGCAACGCGGGACGCCGCCCTCCACGGGCGAGCGCACGCACGAGCCGAAGCGGTGGGTGGTCGAGCGGCTGCACAGTTGGCTTAACCGCTACCGCCGGCTGCTGGTGCGGTGGGAGAAGCGCGAGAAGAATTATATCGCGTTGATTTACTTCGCTTTTGCGTTGCAACTCTACCGCCTCATAGTTTTGGGATAGGCTCTAAGAACGGTGATCCGATAAAGATACCGCTCTCGCAGTTGGCGATAGACGCGATCAAGCAACTTCCCAGCTATGGTCGTGGTGAATACCTGTTCCCGGCAAAGCCCAACGTCCGCTTCAAAGAAAACTTCCAGAAGCCTTACGCATGGGATTTGGGGAAGAGGTTTAGAAGGATTTGCAAGCTGGCTGAGGTCGAGAATTTAAGGATTCACGATCTCCGGCATTACGCCACGACCGTCCTGTTTATGAAGGGCATCCCCGACTCTATTATCTCGAAGATGACGGGGCATAAAAGTAGGGAGCTGAAGCGCTACCAGCACCTCAGCCCCCTCTTTAAGCAACAGACTGTCGAGCTAATCGCTCAAGACCTGAGCGGGAATTCCGGTGACAATTAGTGGTATGGTGTTAAGGCTATGTCTTTATCTTTTCGTTCGGTCTTTTACGCCTTGCCAAAACTGGCGCAGCATGATTAAGGCCAGCTCCGTTTCTCCGCGAAAACGCGCGCCGCTCGTCATCTCTGTCGCCAGCCTGAGTTGTCCGACTTCGTTCGTTTCCTCGGCAATGATGCGCTCGATGATGCTGCGACTCTCGCCGCGCATGATCGCCGCCATGTCGCGCCCAAGAATCCGCGCGCTGGCATGTTCGTAATCGAATTCCGGATCATCAAGCAGATCCGCGTGTTCCGCCTGCTCGCCGTAAAGTCGTTCGGCATTGCCGGCATCAATGTAGTTGGACAGGAGAAGGCCGAGGTCTTGCGCGTCACGCTGATAATGGCGGTCGTCCCACGCGATGAGTTTCAGGAGCGCAAGCCCGGCGAGGGACGCGACGGCGACTTCCAAGTCTTCGGCGAGTCGCACGCGGACAGATGTCTGCCAAGCCTCGCGCAAGCCGAGGGTACTCATCCTCGTCGTGAAATCTGGATGCCAAGCGATCACGCCTTTCGGGTTCTCGATCTCGCCGAACGGAACCAGATCAATGATTGCCGAAAGCTCATCGCTTAACAGTCGGTGCTCCATATGCGGGTGCGCGATGAACTTGCCCGTAGCCGCTAAAGCGCGCTTGAGACGGTCGAACCCATCCCAACCGCTCATCAGCAGGCCGAAGTCTATGTCGTTCGTCGCGCGGCGCTGCGGAATGCCGTAGGCGTAGTGCAAAACGAGATCACGCGCTTTAGCCCCGACGACGAAGAACTGCACGTGCTCGCGCGCCGCGACCTGATTGATCAGGCGGAAGACGGCGACCTGTTCAGGCGGCAGCTTCCCCGACAAGTCGAGCAATATAGCGTTCATACACCAGTTCCGCCGTCTCAATGTTGCGGTCGTCCATTGACGCGACCAAATCGGCGTAAATGAGCAGTGCCGGTGCGACCTGTTCCATTGGGACAATGTCCGGCAGCTTCCAGAACTTACGTAGGATTTCCACCTCCCCGGTAGGGTCACGCCGCAGGCCGAACCGGGCTTGTAATCTGGTTGTGTTCCCTTCGGCGTAGATGGTCGCCGCCTGCGGCTTGAGATATTTAGTCAAGAGCGCGGCCCCGACCTCCCCGCCCCAGCACGCGCCGAAGGGGGTCAGGTCGGCGCGTTTCCACCAGTCCACGTCCTGTCGTGTTGCGCTGAAGCGTCCGACCAGCAGCTTGGGGCGCAACTGTTCCGGGTATGCGGCGACGAAGCGGCGCAACAGATCTTCCTTGTTGACGAGTTTACGCTCGCCAGTTTTCATCTCCCGGAGGTAGCCGAGCCGAGTTAAATCCTGCATCAGCCAGTTAACCGCGCCGAGCGACACTCCCGAGTCGGTGGCGATCTCACGGTGAGTCCTCGCTTCTAGTTGCGGCACGGCTAAAAGCGCGAAGATGACTTTCAGCCCGGTTGAGCGGAAGGCGCGTAGTGGGCGGACGGCGAGATCATTAGCAGGTCGTTTCCCGCTTACGAACACGAACAGCCCCGGCTCATTGAAGAAGGCGTTACCGGCGGCGTCGAAGAACGGGATGTTAAATGTGCGCAGCTTGTCAGCCTGTACGGGATTGATGTAAGAGGCGACGAGAAGAGTGCGTCCTCGTATCCCTTGTAATTTGGCGGCGAGGTCGCCGAGCGCCGAAGTGGTCAACCTCTCTTTGATCTCGGTGTAAAAACGGAAGGTCTTCTTCTCCTGGCTAAGACGCACGACCGCATCCGGTCGCCAGCCTGTGGATAGACGTGGTAGCCGTTCCCCTTCCTCTAAGTTAGCATCCAGCCCGCTGGTTTCGCGGAGTGCCGTTGCCGCTTCCTCGAACATCTCTTTTTCTTTATCAGTCACTTGAATACCGCATTCTATAATGGTGGCCCACACGAGGACAGGGACAGTTTATCACTATGTTCACAAATTCGCTATGTTCATTTATAATGAACGAGCGGATTATAAGATCAATCAGGAGATTTTAACTGCTCGTATTTGGTGAGTTGGATTAAGGATGCAAATTCTGCTGGTAATTATCGAGAAAACGGAGCGGGGCTATGTCGCACGCTCGCCGAACCTGCTAGGCTTCTCGGTCGAGGCCGAAACGCGCGAGCAAGTTGAACAGTTGATCCTCGACGCTCTCGATAAGCGGGTGGCGGAACTGAGCCAGCAATACGACACAGCCGTCTCGGTCTCCCGCGCGCCGGTCGAAGAATCCGTCCCATGTGTAGCGAAAACGACGTGGGGTTGGGGTACGTCCGGCAAATGCCAACAGAAGGTGCTGAGAGACGGGCTATGCTGGCAGCACTGGAAGATTGCTTACGGTCACGCAACGGGCACAAAAATCAACCTCGACGGCTGCCCCTTATGCGGCGAGACCGATCAAGGCGTGCTCGCCCAGTGGGATGCTCCCTGCCCGGTGAAATCTGAGAACCCCAACTGGAAAACTTTGCTAGAAGAGCGCAAGAAGGCGAAGCTAGCAGAAAAGAGGAAGGAGAACCCGACGCTAACGCGGCACGAGAAATACTTGCGCTGCACAGCGACGCTGAAAAACAAAACGCAATGCACGAGTCCGGCTGAAAGAGACGGCTTATGCGAGCGGCACTGGGAGCTTATAAAAGGGCATCGCTTCACTGGCGACTTTCTGCAAGGCCGAGTGTGCAAGCTGTGCGGGCATCATGAGCAGCCGGGCGAGTGGATGCATTCGTACACTTACTGCTCCGTAAACGCTTCCAAGTATCACGAACAGACAGGCAGCACGTAGTTCCGGTTCAAATTAAAATACACAGCAATAGGTCTCCGACTGGGGAAGCACTCCAAGGTGCAACATGGGGCATAGAAGTAAGGGGCTGAAATGCTGGTAACATTTCAGCCCCTTTTTAAGCCACAATCTAGCTAAGTGCTCAGGATCGCGGGAATTCTGGTGACACAATTAGTGGCACAGCCACTGTTAGCGACTTGTCACAGTGACGCTAACTTATTGAAAAGATGGCGGAGCCGACGGGACTCGAACCCGCGACCTCCGACGTGACAGGCCGGCGTTCTAACCAACTGAACTACGACTCCGCGATAAACTTCAAACTCGCTTTCCGTGGCAGGCGAAAGAAGACTTATGACGGCCTACCGTTAGCTGGTAGGCACGGTGGGACTCGAACCCACAGCCCCCGCCTTGTAAGGGCGGTCGTCTACCATTGACAGTACGTGCCTTTATGTTTCAATTTCAATCGTTTCAATCCGCGCCTTGCTGGGAAAGCAGCATCGTTAAGTTGAAAGATCATTGCTCCGTCAACATTTAACCGTTTTGTTCGGAGCGCACTCATCCTAAGAGATGCCCGCGTGCGGTGTCAAGCAAGGGCAATGATGAATGAAGACGGGAAGATCGGGCGAGTGGGCGACGGGGAGAAGAGGCGGATGCGGTCTGGTCTTTTCTCCCTCTCGCCCGCTCTCCGCGCCCTTATCAGCGCTTTTACAGGAGCCAGATTGGCAACGGTGGATCGGCGTTAGCCTCGTCTTGATCTTTTTTGACTTCCGCGAGCGTCGGCGTTTGTTCCTCCGGTTCGGGTGCGTTTTGCTTTCGCGTTTCGATCTCGCGCTTTCTCCTTAATGGATCGATCAGCACGACATCAACTTGTTCGTCGAGCTTTCCAATCACAGGCATCCCGGCCGCTCCTTTCTGTCGTCAGATGTTTGTCTTATATTTACCGCAACCGATTCGCCTGTTGAGAGTGTAAGCCGATGGTGAAGTATTTCCAACGCCAGAGAGTCGCGCCGGCGCGGCTAATGTTTAGAGCTTGGCTCGTGTTATTGCTCGCTGCCGTGCCGGTCGTCATGTTTACTGTTGCGACCTTGCGCGCGCAAGGGACGCGCGACGGACAGCCGCGTCCGCAGCAGCGACCGCGCCGGGTCGGTGCGCCGCGCACGAGTGCGACGCCGCAAGGTGAAAAGACTGCCGCTCCTATCGACACCGCCGGCACGGTCGAAGAAGTTGGCGAAGACGAAGTCGTGCGTGTCGATACGCAGTTGGTCCCCGTCCCGGTCGTCGTGCGCGACCGCGCGGGCCGTCCGCTGGCGGGATTGAGGGCCGAGAATTTCGTGATCTACGAAGACGGCAAGCCGCAGCGCGTCGCCAATTTTGCGACGACCGACGTGCCGTTTGAAGTCGCCTTGCTGCTTGACACGTCGGGTTCGACGCGCGCCGATCTCGGCTTGATCCGCCGCGCCGCCAATCTCTTCATCGAAGCCCTCCGGCCCGGAGACCGCGTCAGCATCATCTCTTTCAACACCCGCGAAGAGGAAGGGATCAAACAAGCCATCGTCGAAGTGCAGACGCCTCTGACCGACGACCGCGAAGCATTGCGCGAGGCACTGGAGAATATCGGCGCGAGCAACGGCACGCCGTACTATGACGCGGTTGAGTTGATCGTCCGCAACGTGTTCCGCGAACCGCCGCGTGCCGAGTTGCGCGGACGCCGCGCGCTCGTCGCCCTGACCGATGGCGTCGATTCGACCAGCGAAGCCGAGTTTACGGAAGCGCGCGCGCAACTCCTCGCCTCCGGCGCGCTCTCGTATTTCATTCAAGTCAACACCGAGAGTTTTGTCGAAGACCGTTTGATGAAAGACTGCCAAGACGATGGTCGCTTGAGCCTCTCGCGCGTCCAACTCCAACGCTACCGCCGCCTCTTTAACCCGCGCGCCGACGCGCTCGACTACGCCAACTTCTGTGAGCTTGGTCTCTTCGAGCGAATGCAGATCAGCCGCTTGCTCTACCAACTCGCCAAGCAAGAGATGAGCGACTTGGCTCGCGCTTCCGGCGGCCAAGCCTTCACCGCGCTCGATCTGCGCGACGCCCGCCAAGCCTTCGCCCAAGTCGCCGCCGAGATCGGCAAGCAATACAGCCTCGGCTATTACTCGACCAACAAAACGCGCGACGGCTCGTTCCGCAAAATCCGCGTCGAACTGCGCGGTGCGGGGCAAGGCGCGCAAGTCAGCGCGCGCGAAGGATACCAAGCGCCGAGAAGCTAACGCGCAATCGCCGCCCTACATCTTCCGCCGCAGCCAGCAGATGCTATACTCCAACAATATGAGAGCTGATTTCATGGAACGAACGGGGAAGATAGAGGAGCTTGATCGCTCTTTCGATCTGAAGTTCTGGCAAGCGCAAAGCGACACTGACAGGATAGCTGCTGCTTGGGAATTGGTACTGCATTCCTACATCATCAAAGGCAAAGACGTTGGACAACTCCGACTTCAAAGAACTGTTGAGAATTTTCAACGACAACGGAGTTAAGGTAATCATGCCTGACAATCACGCATTCAATCGCATCGCCTTGATTGTCCTCGACAGCGTCGGCATGGGCGAGATGCCGGATGCGGCGGCGTGGGGCGATGCGGGGGCGGACACGCTCGGCCATGTCTGCGAATCGCGCGTGGTGCGTTTGCCGAATCTGCGGCAGTTGGGTTTAGGCAACGTGCGTGGGCTCGCGGGTGTGCCGCCGGTCGATGAGCCGCGCGGGGCTTACGGGCGGTGCGCGATGCGCTCCAACGGCAAGGACACGACGACGGGACATTGGGAGATAGCGGGCATTGTTCTCGACAAGGCATTCCCGACGTACCCTGAAGGCTTTCCGCCCGATGTCATCGAACGCTTTGTCGTAGAGACGGGCGTGCCGGGCATTCTCGGCAACGTGCCGGCTTCGGGGACGGAGATTATCAAGGAACTCGGCGCGCAACACGTCAGCACGGGTAGGCCGATTGTCTATACTTCCGCCGATTCCGTCTTTCAGATCGCCGCGCATGAAGAAGTGATCCCCATTCCGCGCCTCTACGAAATGTGCGAGACGGCGCGCGGCATTTTGCGCGGGCGACATGAAGTGGGCCGCGTCATCGCGCGCCCGTTCGTCGGCGAGCCGGGCGCGTTCGTCCGCACAGAGAACCGGCACGATTACGCCATCCCGCCACCACGCGAGAATCTGCTCGTCACACTGTCAGAGAAAAATCTGGACGTGGTCTGCATCGGCAAGATCGCTTCGATCTACGATTCGCAAGGCGTGACGCAAGACCTGTCTGCGAAGAACAACGAGCAGTCTATCGACCAGACGCTCCACGCGCTCGCAGACGACACGCGCGGACTCATCTTCTCGAACCTCGTGGATTTCGACATGCTCTTCGGCCATCGCCGCGATGTGGAGGGCTACGCCCGCGCGCTCGAACATTTCGACGCGCGCCTGCCAGAGATCGAAGCTGCCCTACGCGACGACGATCTCATGATCATCACCGCCGATCACGGCAACGATCCCACCTATCGCGGCACAGATCACACGCGCGAGTACGTTCCGCTCCTTGTTTACGGAAAACAGGCTCGCGCCAGTGTCAACTTAGGCACGCGCGCATCGCTCGCGGACATCGGACAGACGATTGCCGCGAACTTCAACTTAGAGTTGAGAGCGGGGAAGAGTTTTTTGCGCGATGTGCGCGGCGAGACGTGAGTGTCCGAAGTTTTTTAACCGCCAAGGGCGCAAAGAGAAGCTGCCAAGAGCGCAAACTTTTCTTCGCGTTCTTGGCAGCTTCTCTTTGCGTTCTTTGGGTTATATCTCTTGTGCTGTTACTTCAGGATTCTTCAACATAGCGATGAACGGCAAGTTGCGATAGCGCTCCGCAAAGTCCAGCCCATAGCCGACGACGAAGGCATCGGGAATGTCGAAGCCGAGATAGTCGATCTGCACTTCGCGTAGCCGCCGCTCTTTTTTATTCAAGAGCGCGGCGAGTTTGACGCTGGCCGCGCCGCGCGAGCGGAGATTTGCCATCAAGTATGAAAGCGTCAGCCCTGTATCGATAATGTCCTCGACCACGAGAATGTCACGCCCCTCAATCGGAACATCTAAATCTTTGACGATCTTGACTTCACCCGAAGAGCGCGTCAATGCGCCGTAGCTGGAGATCGCCATGAACTCGATTCCCAAACGCAGATCAATCGCGCGCGCCAGATCGCTCAGAAAGATACACGCGCCCTTCAGCACGCCGAGCAAAAGCGGATTGCGCCCCTCATAGTCGCGGGCGATCTGCGCGCCCATCTCCGTGATGCGCGCCTGAATCTGCTCGCCGGTGAACAGCGGCTCAAGATTCGGATTGCCGAACTCCGACGCGGTGCGTGCAGATGTTGAAGAGCTGGACACGGGCGGCCTCCTGAAATGATGATTGCTGTACCGCGCGAGCAATTCTTGAGACAGCAAACGATTCAACGAATCAAGCGCCGTATTTGCACGCGCGGCTCAAGGTGCGACATACTAAAGTAGCTGTTCAATGAAGGTCAATTAAAAGTAGCCAGTAGTCAGTAGCCAGCATGAAGAGACATGCTTGCCTCCTGCCTCCTGCCTCCTGCTTACTGCTCTATGCCCAACGATCAATCCACACGTGACCGCGTGCGCGCGCTGGTCCGCGAGGTGCTGGACAATGCGCTGCCCGCTGAAGACGACGCGCCGGAAGAGACATCTCGATCAACCGCGCCTTCATCAAGCGGCGCTCTCGCATCATCCGGGCCGGGAACGGCGGTAGTGGTGCATTCGGTTGCCCCGGCCAGCGTGCCGCAGGAGAGCGGCGAAGCGCCGGTCGCGCGTGATGAATCTTCCAAGTCAGTGATCACCGAAGACGACGTGCGCGGCTTGGAGACGGGCGCGCGTTTGCGGGTTGCGGAGGACGCGCGTCTGACTCCGCTCGCCGCCGATATCGTGCGCGAGCGGCGGATCGAACTCGTGCGCCGCCCGTCCCGCAGAGGCTCGCGCGGGTTGAAACTGATCGCGGTCGGCGCAGATCACGGTGGCTTTCCATTGAAAGAGGAACTCAAAAACTTTCTCGCCGAACTCGGCCACCGCGCCCGCGATTTCGGCACACACTCGACCGACGCAGTTGACTACCCGGACTTCGCGCACGCGGTCGCCCGCGCCGTCGCCGACGGCGAAGCAGACCTCGGCATCATCATCGATGGTGCGGGCGTCGGCTCCGCCATGACCGCCAACAAAGTGCCGGGCGTCCGCGCCGCCGCTTGCTACTCCGCCACAGTCGCCCGCAACTCGCGCGAACACAATGATGCCAACGTCCTCACGCTCGGCAGCCAGACGATCACGCCCGCCGAGATGCGCGAGATCGTCGGCATCTGGCTCGCCACCGAAATCACCGAAGAGCGCCACAAAAAGCGCGTTGCGAAAATCGAAGCAGTTGAGCGGCAATATCGAAGTTAGCTTTTACTTCATCAGAGCCTGATGGTTGATATACCTCCACAAGTGATCCTGATTGCCGGGCCGAACGGAGCCGGAAAATCGACGCTCGCGCCCTATTTATTACGTGACACACTCGGCCTGACAGAATTCGTCAATGCCGACACTATCGCGCTCGGCTTATCAGCTTACAATCCAAACACTGTCGCCGTAGAGGCCGGGCGCATAATGTTGAAGCGACTGCGCGTCCTTGCCGCGCAACGTGCGAGCTTTGCTTTTGAGAGTACGTTAGCCAGCCGCACTTATGCTCCATGGCTCGATGGCTTGAAGCAGACCGGATATAAGTTTCAGTTACTGTACTTATGGCTGCGAAGCCCTGAGCTGGCAGAGCAGCGCGTCAACGAGCGCGTGCAGGCTGGCGGTCATGATGTGCCACGTGATGTGATCCGCCGGCGGTATTACAAGGGCCTGCGGAATTTCTTTCATCTTTACCAGTCTCTGGCTGATAGCTGGGGAATATACGATAATTCGATTTCAGGCGAACCGGTAATGGTTGCGAAAGGAAGCGGGCTTAACATCCGCAAGATTCTTCAAGCGGAGACATGGCAGGAGTTCGTCAAGCAAGCACATGAAACCAGCAGTTGAAATTCCGAATGAATTGTTCATCGTTGACGGCGAAAAGATCGAGCGCGTATTACGGCGTGCCGTGCGTCACGCGCTGCTTCAGCACAAACGCGCTGGCAACCCCGTTGCGTCATGGCGTGATGGCCGGGTGGTGTGGATTCCGGCGGAAGAGATTCAAGTTGAAGATGATGCAGATTCTGATTCGCGGTAAGAAAATACATGGCAAATCTATTTTGGAAATCGAAGACAGGAATCAAGAGCCTTCTGGCGACCCCGTTCAAAACAGAAGAGGAGTTTGAGAAAACAATCTTTGAATCTTCTGAACTGCTCGAAGAGATTTTCCTTCTGCGGAGACAGATCAGAGGAGGTGGCAAGACAGGGATACCGGATATTGTTGGTGTCGATAGTGACGGTGATGTCTGCATCGTGGAAATGAAGAACGTCGCTGTTGATGCTTCAATCATCCCACAAGTATTGCAGTATGCTTTCTGGGCGGAAACGAATCCAGACTCTATCGAATCTCTATGGCTGAAATGTGATAATAAACCTGATGACTTACAAATCAATTGGGATAACTTTCAAGTTCGTATCTTAATCATTGCCCCTTCGATCCTCCGCTCTACATTAGGAATCGTTGGGAAAATAAATTATCCGGTAGATTTGATCGAGGTGAAGAGATGGGTCGAGGGCGATAGTCAATTACTATTGGTTGATAAATTAGAGCAAGAAGAAAAGAGAGCCAGAACAAAAGTCGTAACCGGCTTGCAAACCTACGACGAAGCCTTCTACAAAAGGAATTATAACAAGCAGAGCGCAGAAGAATTTCTGAAATATACAAACGAGTTAGAAAAGCTGATCATTCAGCGAGGGTGGATACTAGAAACGAAATTCAATAAGCACTATTGCGGGTTCAAAGCTGGGTTCTTCAATGCCTTCGGTATTCAGTGGGTCGGCTCTAAAACCTTCGCGTTCTTCGTCAAGATTTCAGAGAAAGAAGCGAAACAGCTATCGCCAAAAATGACAAAATATGAGTCGCAATGGAAGCAAGCCGTTTATTACATCGAGCCGGGTAAGACGAAGATTAGTGATTATGTTTCGGTATTCGAGCTTGCATACAAGAAGTTAAGCGGCGACCAAGATTAAAATACTAATCAGCCGTTAGGAGTATTTAAGTAATGCCACATTCACACAACGGCGATCTCGAACAACTCGTCGAACAAATTACGGATGTGATCGTCGCGCGCTTGAGCAGCAATGGCGACGGACAGGAGCATTTGTGCGGATGCGCGTCGGCGTGCTTCAACCGCTGCCCCGAAAGAATGCAGCGCGTGGTGGATGCGGGCGCGTCGCGGATCGGTCTGGTGTTGGGCGAAGCAGGAACGGCGCGCGATTGGGCGAGCCTTGTGGATCACACGCTGCTGAAGCCGGAGGCATCTGAAGATGATATTCGACGTTTGTGTGAAGAGGCGGCGCAGTTTCAATTTGCGTCCGTGTGCGTGAATCCGACATGGGTGCGCGCTGCCGTGTGCCATTTGCGGGGGACCAATGTTCCCGTCTGCACCGTGATCGGTTTCCCGCTCGGCGCGACGCTCGCGGACGTGAAGGCTTACGAAGCGCGCCGCGCGATCTTCGACGGCGCGCGCGAAGTTGATATGGTTCTTAACGTCGGCGCTTTGAAGAGCCACGATGATTGCGCTGTCGAGTATGACATTCGCGCAGTGGTCGAAGCCGCGCACGAAGCGGGCGTGTTGACGAAAGTGATCATCGAGACAGCCTTGCTCACCGACGACGAGAAAGTGCGCGCCTGCCTTGCCGCGAAACGCGCGGGCGCGGATTTCGTCAAAACTTCGACCGGCTTCGCCAAAGGCGGCGCGACGGTGGCGGACGTGGCCTTGATGCGCCGCACTGTTGGCAGCGACATGGGTGTGAAGGCTTCAGGCGGCGTCAAAGGCATCACCGACGCCCGCGCCATGCTCGCAGCCGGAGCCACCCGGATCGGCGCGTCCGTCGGCGTTAAGATCGCGCAGGAAGCCGCCGGCGCGCGTCCATCGACGGCCAACAACGGATATTAGAAACTCCAAGAAAAAATTAGCCACGAATTGACATGCATGAACACGAAGGAAAGGCCGCTCCCTCGGGTGGCGACGTGTGTTCATAATTCAATCCAACATCGTTCGTGTTCATTCGTGGCTTAATCTTTTCCCTGTGGGCGTCTTGAAACGTGCGCCTCGATCCGTCTATGCTGCGGGGCAGTTTTCGTTTTTCAATTCAGGTGAAATGGTGAATCGGTCATGCCAGCGAAACGTAATGTCTTGGCGGTGATTCTGGGCGGTGGTGCGGGGACGCGCTTGTTTCCATTGACGCAACGGCGGTCGAAGCCTGCCGTGCCGCTCGGCGGGAAGTATCGGCTTGTCGATATTCCGATCTCGAACTGCATCAATTCGGACGTGATCAAAATCTTCGTCCTGACGCAGTACAACTCCGCTTCGCTCAATCGCCACATCGCGCGCGCCTATCGCTTCTCGCGTTTCTCCGATGGCTTCGTGGAAGTCCTCGCCGCCGAGCAGACGCCGGAAAGTCCTTCGTGGTTTCAAGGCACTGCCGACGCCGTGCGCCAAGTGCTGCCGCACATCGGCGATTGGGACATCGAGACGCTCTTGATTCTGTCAGGCGATCATCTCTACCGGATGGACTATCGCAAATTTCTCGCGCGCCATTTCGAGACAGGGGCCGATGTCACCGTTTCCGTGATCCCGTTTGTGAGAGAAGCGGCGGAAGAGTTTGGGTTGTTGAAGGCCGGGGCGGACGGGAGGATCACGGAGTTTCGAGAAAAGCCAAAGGGCGAGGCGCTCGAAGCGATGCGGGTGGACACGACCGCGTTCGGCTTGAGCGCGGAAGAGGCCACGCGTCGACCGTTCCTCGCGTCGATGGGAATTTACGTTTTCAATTATCAGAAGCTCGAAGAATTGTTGGCGCAGAATCCGAAGTGGGTGGACTTCGGGCGCGAGCTTATTCCGGCGGCAATTGAGACTTACAAAGTGCAGTCGTTCTTCTTCGACGACTATTGGGAAGACATCGGAACGATCTCGGCCTTCCACGCCGCGAACATCGATATGACTGCGATTCTACCGAAGTTCAACCTCTTCGACACCGAAGCTCCGATCTACACGCGCGCACGCTATCTCCCGCCGTCGAAGGTTCACAACTCAGACATCGTGGATTCGATCATCAGCGAGGGCTGCATCATCAACCGCGCCAAAGTGGTGCGCTCGGTCATCGGTCTTCGCAGCCGCATCGAGCCGGGCGCGTATCTCGAAGATACGATCTTGATGGGCGCGGACTACTACCAAACGCTCGAAGAGATACGAGGCGATCGCAGCGATGGCCGCCCGCTTGTTGGCATCGGCGAAGGCACAGTCGTCCGCCGCGCCATCATCGACAAAAACGCCTGCATCGGCGCAGGCGTCCGCTTGGTGAACGAGGGCGGCATTGAAAACCTCGACAACGAGGAGGCCGGCTACTTCATCCGCGAACGCATCATCATCGTTCCCAAAAACGCGATGGTGAAGAATGGGACGGTGGTTTGATAAGTTCAAAGTCCTTTTGAGTCCAAAGTCCAATGTCCAAAGTCCAAAGTCAGGAGGCAAATGATGGCTAAGATTGAGAGGTTTGAGGACATCGAGGCGTGGAAAGTAGCGCGGGAGTTGGTCAAGGCGGTCTATGGAATAACGAAGGTAGGAGAGTTTGCGCGTGATTATGGCTTGAAAGACCAAATCCGGCGTGCTTCAGTTTCGATCCTCTCAAACATCGCCGAAGGCTTTGAGCGCGGCGGCGATAATGAATTTCGACAATTCTTGGCGACCGCTAAAGGTTCGTGCGGTGAAGTGCGCGCTCAACTCTACGCCACTTTAGATCAGTCATACCTAACTAGTGAGCAGTTCACTTCGATCTCAAATCAAGCCCTCGACATCAGCCGAATGCTCTCCGGCCTCATCAAATATCTCCGAGAGTCCGAACTACGCGGCAACAAATACAAAGATTAGTCCAAAGTCCAATGTCCAAAGTCCAATGTCGGGAGAACGGTTTTTGACTTTGGACTTTGGACATTGGACTTTGGACTTACTTGCGGACTTTGAACATTGAACTTTGAACCCTGAAAGATGTAGCTGTCGCGCGCTTGGACGACGAGGTTGGGGCGGGTGACGCGGACTTTGATGCGGCGGCGTTGACCGGCTTGGGCTTGTTGTTTGGGGTAGTAGCCGAGACTGTACTGGCGCGTAGTTCTTCGGCGATGAGAGAGAATGCGCGGTCGAGGTTGTCGGTCGTGTCAGCTTGATAGACGCGCCCGCCGGTCGTGCG
>Ga0136614_10001302_pt1 | contig 14515 bp, 12 predicted proteins | sample AntDrymUQ2792106_2_FD_106643 | JGI IMG/M metagenome (GOLD analysis project Ga0136614, IMG submission 106643) | Polar desert sand microbial communities from Dry Valleys, Antarctica - metaG UQ279 (21.06) | ecosystem: Environmental > Terrestrial > Soil > Desert | place: Antarctica: Dry Valley... | reverse complement strand
GCGTTGCGCTCGCGCGCCTCGCGCCGCTCGGCGATCTGTCGGGCCACCCGGTCGTCGTCGACGACCATCAGGTTGTCACCGGCGCCGGGCACGGCTGTGAGGCCGAGCACGAGCACCGGACGCGACGGCGGGGCCTCCTCGACCGCGCCGCCGGTCTCGTCGAGCATCGCCCGCACCCGCCCGTACGCCGGGCCGGCGACGACCGAGTCGCCGACGCGCAGCGTGCCGCGCTGCACCAGCACGGTCGCCACCGGGCCACGGCCGCGGTCGAGGTGCGCCTCGATCGCGAGGCCTTGGGCGTCCTGCTCGGGGTTGGCCCGCAGGTCGAGCGCCGCGTCGGCGGTCAGCACAATCGACTCGAGCAGCTGGTCGAGGCCGGTGCCGGCCTTCGCGGAGACGTCGACGAACATCGTCTCGCCGCCGTACTCCTCGGGCACGAGCCCGTACTCGGTGAGCTGGCCACGCGCCTTGGCGGGGTCGGCGTCGGGCTTGTCGACCTTGTTGACCGCCACCACGATCGGTACGTCGGCGGCGGTCGCGTGGTTGAGCGCCTCCACCGTCTGCGGCATCACGCCGTCGTCGGCCGCGACGACCAGCACCGCGATGTCGGTGGCCTTGGCACCACGGGCACGCATGGCCGTGAATGCCTCGTGGCCGGGGGTGTCGATGAAGGTGATCTTGCGTTCGCGCTCGTCGACCCGGGTCGCCACCTGGTACGCGCCGATGTGCTGGGTGATGCCGCCGGCCTCGTGGGCGACAACGTTGGCGTTGCGCAACGCGTCCAGCAGCTTGGTCTTGCCGTGATCGACGTGGCCCATCACAGTCACCACCGGTGGCCTGGCCAGCTGCGCCTGGTCGTCACCCTCGTCCTGGCCAAACTCCAGGTTGAACGAGTCCAGCAGCTCGCGGTCCTCATCCTCCGGCGAGACGACCTCGATGTTGTAGTCGAGCTCGGTGCCGAGCACCTTCAGGGTCTCCTCGTTGACCGACTGCGTCGCGGTCACCATCTCGCCCAAGTGGAAGAGCAGCTGGACCAAGGACGCGGGGTCGGCGTCGATCTTCTCGGCGAAGTCGGTGAGCGAGGCGCCGCGCGCCAGCCGTACGGTCTCGCCGTCGCCCGTGCGCACACGGACGCCACCGGTGACCGGGGCCTGCATGTTGTCGAACTCCTGCCGCTTGGCGCGCTTGGACTTTCGACCGCGGCGGGACGGCCCGCCCGGGCGTCCGAAGGCGCCCTGAGTGCCGCCGCGACCGGCGCGGCCGGGACCCGGACGCCCAGCGAAGCGACCGCCACCGGGGCCGCGCCCCGGTGCACCGGGGTGACCCCCACCGGGCCGCCCGCGATCAGTGCCCGGCGCACCGCGACCGGTCAGCTCGGTCGAGCCCTGCTGGGGCATCATCGCGGGGTTGGGCCGCGGCATGCCGCCGGGAATGTCGGAGCCGCGACCGGGGACATCGTCGCGTCCGGTGGAGGCGCGCCCGGAGGGGCCGGGGCGGCGCATCCCCTGGGTGGACGAGAAGGGGTTGTTGCCCGGGCGCGGGGTGCCGGGACGGGTGGGTGGTCGCGGCGCAGCCGGCCGCGGGGCTGCCGACGGTGCCGCCGGCCGGGGGGGCGCTTCCGGCGACGCGCTGGCGGCGGCGGGTGCTTCGGGAGTGAGCTGCGGCTGCGGCGTCGGCGCGACCTGTTCGGCGCCGGACGGGTGTGCCGGCTCCTGGGTGGCGGGACCGCCGTGCGCGATCTCCACCTCGGGCGGGGCGGTCACGGTCACCGCGGCGGGCGCCTCGGGCTCGGCCGCCTTCTTGGCCGCCGCCTTCTTGGCCGGCTTGGCCTGGGCGCGCAGCTTCTCGCCGTACTGGTCAGTGAGCTTTCGTACGACGGGCGCCTCGACGGTGGAGGAGGCGCTCTTGACGAACTCCCCCATGTCTTTGAGGGTTTCCAGCACCAGCTTGCTGGGAACGCCGAGCTCCTTGGCGAGCTCGTGGACTCGGGCCTTTGCCACTGTTCTCCTTTGTGGGTCCGAGCCCGGGTCGGGCGCAGACCGCTCGTTACTTGTTCATGTCAGCTCGAAGTCATCGAGTCGTCATGAGCGGGCGCTCACTTCCGTCAGGTCGTCGCTCAGTTGGTCACTGCGCGACGACGAAGCCGTCGTTCCACCGCGCGCCTCCACCAGCAGCCGGACGAGGTCGGTGTCGACCGCACCCTCCACCCGGAAGGCACGGCCGAACGCCCGTCGTCGCTCGGCCAGGTCGAGGCACTCGGCCGTGGGGTGCAGGTGCGCACCCCGACCGGGTGCCGATCTGCGCAGGTCGGGGGTGATCGACACCGTGGTGGCGTCGCTCACCGCGACCACGCGGATCAGCTCGGTCAGGCTCGCCCGCTGCCGGCACCCCACACACGTACGCGTCGTTGGACGACGTACGGGCGTGCGCAAACCTGGACGCACGCGAGCCATCGCAGCGAGTCTAGCGGACCCCGTCGGCTGCCTCGGTCGGGACGTCGGGGCGGATGTCGATGCGCCAGCCGGTGAGCCGGGCGGCGAGCCGGGCGTTTTGTCCCTCCTTGCCGATCGCCAGCGACAGCTGGTAGTCGGGCACGATCACGCGCGCCGCCCGGGCGTTCGGATCGACGACCTCGACCGACGAGACCCGCGCCGGTGACAGCGCGTGCGCGACGAACTCGGCCGGGTCCTCGGCGAAGTCGACGATGTCGATCTTCTCGCCGTGCAGCTCGGACATCACGTTGCGGACCCGCTGGCCCATCGGCCCGATGCAGGCACCCTTGGCGTTGACGCCGTCGACCGTGCTGTGCACCGCGATCTTGGTGCGGTGCCCCGCCTCGCGGGCGATCGCCGCAATCTCCACGCTGCCGTCGGCGATCTCGGGCACCTCGAGCGCAAAAAGCTTCCGCACCAGGTGCGGGTGGCTGCGCGACAGCACCACCTGCGGGCCGCGGAAGCCGCGGCGCACGCTGACCACCAGGCACTTGAGCCGCAAGCCGTGCTCGTACCGCTCGCCCGGCACCCGCTCGGCCGACGGCAGCATCGCCTCGATCCGGCCGATCTGCACCTGCACGTCGTCGCGGTAGCGGCCCTGCTGCACGGTGCCGGACACCAGGTCACCCTCGCGGCCGGAGAACTCACCGAACCGCGCCTCGTCCTCGGCGTCGCGGAGCCGCTGGGTGATGACCTGGCGCGCGGTGGTGGCGGCGATCCGACCGAACCCGGTCGGGGTGTCATCCCACTCCCGGGTGACGGTGCCCTCCTCGTCCAGCTCCCGCGCCCAGACGACGACGTGCCCGGTCTTGCGGTCGAGCTCCACCCGGGCGTTCCCCTCCGCACCGTCGGTGCGCTCGTACGCGACCAGCAGGGCCTGCTCGATCGCCTCCACGACGACGGCGAACGGGAGGTCCTTCTCGCGCTCCAGCATGCGCAGCGCGGCCATGTCGATGTCCATGCCGCCCTCACCCGTCCTTGCGCGCGAACTCGACTTGCACCTGCGCCTTGGCGATGTCGGCGTATGCGACCCGGTGCTGTCCGCCGTCGACCTCGAGGTCGGCACCCTGCTCGTCGGCCCCGACGATGCGGCCGGAGACCGGTTCCGTCCCGTTGCCGTCGTGCAGCCGTATGGACACGAGCCGCCCGACGTTGCGGACCCAGTGCCGCGGCTGCGTCAGCGGCCGGTCAACACCACGGGACGTGACCTCGAGGGTGTACGACCGCTGGCCCATCGCGTTGTGGGCGTCGAGCTCGCGGGACACCGCGCGGGTGAGGTCGGCGACGTCGTCGAGGGTCAGCCCGCCGTCGCGATCGACCACGATGCGCAGGACCTGCCGGCGGCCGGCCGCCGCGAGCTCGACGGCGTCCAGGTCCGCCCCGAACGAGGCGACGGCAGGGGTGAGCAGCCGCTCGAGGTGGTCGGTGGATGCCGGGCTCATCGGCTGCCTCCTCGCTGTGCGGTTGTCCTGCAAACACCCAGCCTATCGACCGGCTCCGGCCGTATCATCGGGCCAGACGAGAGAGGTGAGCGAGGTGCGGCACAGGGTTGAAATCGCCGCGGTCGGCGCGCTCACGGGGCTGGCGGCTTTGCTCGTCCCGGTCATCGTCGTCCTGCCCGCGACCGCGTCGCCTACGACGGACGGCCGCACCGGTCCGTGGGAGCCCGTGCTGACGCTCGTGCCCGAGGACCGGGTCGACGGCGGCCTACGACCGCCGGTGGCGGTCACCGACGCCGGGCGCGCGGTCACGGTCTGGGTGCGGGACAACCCCGACCTGGCTTCCGACCGCCTGTACGCGCACGTCCGGGAGCCGGGCGCGGCCGGCTGGTCGGACCGCATGTTGCTGAGCGGCGACGAGCACGTGTTCAACGCGGTGGTCGTTTCGCACCTGAGCAACAACGTCACCGTGGCCTGGCAGGCGTTCGATGCGGACCACGATGCCCAGGTGCTGACCCGGACGCTGCACGACGACGGGCAGTGGAGCCAGCCGTTCGTAGTTGCCGACTACGACATCAGGCCCGGGACCGGCGCCCGCGTCGAGCTGAACCTCGCCGTTACCGGGCGGCACAAGGTGCTGGCCTGGCACCAGCCGCAGGGATTGTTCACCCGCGTACGCACGGCCGACGGGACCTGGCTGCCGGCCGACCGGCTGCCGACCGCGGGACGCAGCGGAGCGACCGACGCCGTCGCCATCGACGACCAGGGCCGCGCGCACGTGCTGGGCCAGCGAGCGGCACGGCCACGCAACGAGCTGGTGCACTGGCTGCTCGAACCGGGGAGTACCGGCTGGGACCCGACCGTGCTCGGCACGATCGCGGGCCAGCGCAACGTCCCGCGCCCCGCTCTCGGCTCGAGCCCGGCCGGTGACCTCGTGGCCAGCTGGACCCGGAGCAACCCGGCGGACGGGCACCAGCAAGGGGTGGTGCGGTCGCGGCCCGCTGGCGCGGACTGGGGCGAGCCACAGCTCCTGCCGACGCGGAGCACCGCGATGGACGTGCAGCTCGACGACTCCGCCGGCGTGACGTTGTTCTGGGAGCAGCGCGGCCGCGGCTACGAGGGGCGGCTCGAGCGCCGGGCGCTGGACGGGACGATACTCTGGCAGCGGAGCACCGGTCACACCACCCAGATCTACCGCGTCCTCGGCGATATCGACGTCAACGACGCCGGTCAGGTGGTGGTCCTCTACCGGACCAGCCGACGCGACAGCGGCGGCGACCTGAAGACCCACGGCTGGACCATCCGCTGTGACGCCGCGGGCAGCTGCGAGCCCCGGTCGAGGGGCGACGTCCCGTGGGGCAAGGGACCGCAGCTGGGGCTGGGCGCGGACGGGGCAGCCACCTTTGTCTGGCAGACCGGCTGCCGGACCGAGCAGTGCCTGGCGACCCGGGTGCTGTCCCGGCGGTTGCTGCCCGCTGCCTGACGACCGCGCAGGTAGCGTCGGCGTCCGTGGGTCCGACCGCGCTGTCCCGCCGCGAGCTCTTGGCTTTCGCGGGGTTGGGGGCAGGCATGCTGGCGGTGGCCGGGTGTCGCGACAGCGTCGACGACGGCACGTCATCCCAGGACGCGACGGCACCCCCGAGCTCGGCCGACCTGGTGCTTGTCCGGCGTACCGGGCGCCGGGTCGCGACGCTGGCCGGCGCGCTCGCCGGCGCGGCCAGCGACCACCGTGAGCTGCGAGCGGTGCTGCGCCCGCTCGCGGCCCGGCACCGCGAACACGTACGAGCGTTCGCTCCCGACAGTGAGGAGCTGCGGTTCCCGACGCCGGTGCTGCCCAACACCGCGGCGACGGCACTCGCCGCTGTCACGAACCTCGAACGACAGGCGGCCGTGGCGACCCGGGACGCTGCGCTGCGCGCGAGCAGCGGGGAGCTCGCCGGCGCGCTGGCGTCTGCCGCGGCGTGCATGGCGCAGCACGTCGTCCTGCTCGATGCCGCCCGCGACGACGTTCGGGGTGACTCGTGACCGACGAGCTGGAGGCTGGCGAGCTGGACGTCGTCGAGCGGGCGCTCGCGATCGAGCACGAGGCGGTATACGCGTACGGCGTCGTCGGCGGCGTGCTCGACCCGGGCACGGCGGAGGCCGGTCGGGCGCTGGACGGGTACGAGGCGCACCGGGCCCGACGGGACCGGCTCGAGGACGTGGTGCAGGAGCTCGGCAGCGAGCCGACGCCGGCCGAGCCGGGCTACGTGCTGCCGGCACCGGTCACCGACGTTGACTCGGCCGCGCGGCTGGCGCGGAGGGTCGAGGACCGCAGCGCGGTCGCGTACGCGCAGCTGGTGGGGTCCTCGGTCGGTGACGTGCGGGCGGTGGCGGTCGACTGGCTCACCGACGCCGCGACCCGTGGCTTGTCCTGGGGCGCCTCCCCCACTGCATTCCCCGGGCTGCGGCCCGTGACGTCATAAGGCCCGAGCGCTACAGCCCACGGTTCTTATGACGTTGTGGGGGTGAGGTGGTTGAGCGCTGACATGAGGGGGACGTCCTCGCGGACGCCGGTGGCCCGGTCCCGCACCTCGACCGTGCCCTCGGCCAGGTTGCGGCCAACGACGACGAGCGTGGGTACGCCGATCAGCTCGGCGTCGTTGAACTTCACCCCCGGCGAGACCCGCTGCCGGTCGTCGTAGAGCACCTCGACGCCGGCGGCGGTCAGCTCGTCGGCGAGCCGCTCGGCCGCCTCGAACACCGCGGCGTCCTTGCCGGTCGCCACCAGATGCACGTCCGCTGGCGCCACTTCGCGCGGCCAGACGATGCCGTGCTCGTCGTGGCTGTTCTCGACGATCGCCGCGACCGCGCGGGACACCCCGATGCCGTACGAGCCCATGGTGACCGTGACCCGCTTGCCGTCGGCGTCGAGCACCTGAAGGTCCAGCACCTCGGCGTAGCGGCGTCCCAGCTGGAAGATGTGGCCCATCTCGATGCCGCGCGCGGTCACCAGCGCCCCCCCGTCGACAGGGCACGGGTCGCCCTCCCGCACCTCGGCGGCCTGGATCGTGCCGTCGGGGGTGAAGTCGCGGCCGGCCACCAGGTCGATCACATGGCTGCCGTCCACATCCGCGCCGGTGGCCCAGCGGGTGCCGTCGACGACCCGCGGGTCTACCAGATAACGGATCCGCGACGCGTTCTCGAGCCCGAGCACGCCGGGGCCGATGTAGCCCTTCTTCAGCGTCGGGTTGGCGTCGAAGTCCGCGTCGGTGAACGGCTCCAGCTCGGCCGGCTCGACCTGCGCCTGCAGCCGCTTGGTGTCCACCTCCCGGTCCCCGGGCACGCCGACCGCCAGCGGCTCGCGCTTCCCGTCCGGGTGGTGCAGGACAACGAGCACGTTCTTCAACGTGTCGGCCGCCGTCCATGCCCGGTCCGCACGGGGGAAGTGCTGGTCGAGGTGCGCAATCAGCGTCTCGATCGTCGGCGTGTCCGGCGTCTGCTCGGCGTGCGCCGCGGGTGCCTCGTCGTCGGCCACCGGCGGCGGCGCCGGGACCCGGACCGCCTCGACGTTCGCTGCGTAGTCGCACGTTGTGCAGCGCACGTAAGTGTCCTCGCCGTGCGGCGCCGTCGCCAGGAACTCCTCGCTCGCCGACCCGCCCATGGCGCCGGACATCGCTGCCACGACCACGTAGTCGAGGCCGAGCCGGTCGAAGATCCGCACGTACGCCGCCCGGTGCCGCTCGTACGACTCGACGAATGCCTCGTCGGACACGTCGAATGAGTACGAGTCCTTCATCACAAACTCGCGGCCGCGCAGGATGCCGGCGCGCGGTCGTGGCTCGTCGCGGTACTTGGTCTGGATCTGGTACAGCGACAGCGGCAGGTCCTTGTATGACGAGTACAGGTCCTTGACGAGCAGCGTGAACATCTCCTCGTGCGTCGGGCCGAGCAGGTAGTCGGCGCCGCGGCGGTCCTTCAGCCGGAAGATGTTGTCGCCGTACTGAGTCCAGCGGTCGCTCGCGTCGTACGGCTCACGCGGCAGCAGCGCCGGGAAGTGCACCTCCTGCGCGCCGATCGCGTCCATCTCCTCGCGGACGACCCGCTCCACGTTGCGAAGGACGCGGTACCCGAGCGGCAGCCAGGAGTAGATGCCGGGGGCGGCCCGCCGGATGTAGCCGGCGCGCACCAGCAGCCGGTGGCTCGGCAGCTCCGCGTCGGCGGGGTCGTCGCGGAGCGTGCGGACGAACAGGGTCGACATTCTCAGCACGCGATGAGGGTATGTCAGCGGCGCAGCAGGTGAACGTCGGCGCCGAACGACTCGACCGATGACCGCACGTCGGCGAGCGTCGCGCGCAACTCCGGTAGCAGCGCCGGATCGGTCGCCGGATCCGCCAGCGTGGCCTGGACGTCGAGCACCCGCATCCCGGGCTCGGTCGGGTCGAACCGGGTGATCATCGTCGGGAGGTACGCCACGTCGTGCGCTGCGTACCGGCCGCTGCGGCGTTCCATGAACCGCACCCGGACGGACACGCCGCGGTAGGTGTAGGGGCGGCTCGACTCCTGCTGGCCGACGAAGTTGCCGAGCCCGTACACAACCCAGGTCCCGTGCACCCGGTCGATCGGCTGCACGACGTGTGCGTGGTGCCCGTAGACGAGGTCGATGGCACGCGAGCGAGCGATCTGGTCCACCACGTCGGTCTGGTACGCGTCGGGTGCGGTGACGTACTCGGTGCCGAAGTGCAGCGCGACAGCGACCACGTCGGCGCCGGCGCGCCGTGCGGCCGCCGCCTCGCGGGTGATCCGCTCGGGGTCGATCCGCGACACCGACCACGGCTTGCCATCGGGGAGCGGGATGCCGTTGGTCCCGTAGGTGTAGGACAGCACGGCGACCCGCACGCCGTTCGTGTGGAGGATCAGTGGACGGCGCTGTGCTTGGGCGGTGCGGGCGGTGCCGTCGTGCGGCACGCCGGCCCGGTCGAGAGCGCGCAGTGTGCGGCGGACCCCGTCGAAGCCTTTGTCGATGCTGTGGTTGGAGGCGGTGGTGCACGCGTCGTAGCCGGTGTGGCGCAGCGCGGGCACCACCTGTGGCGGCACCGAGAAGAGCGGGTAGCTGGCGTACGGCCCACCGGGCGGGGCGAGCGGCGTCTCCAGGTGGCAAACGGCGAGGTCGGCAGACCGCACGACCGGCGCAACGTCGGCAAGCATCGGCCGGAAGTCCAAGCCGGGCTGTCCACGCCGGGCGCCGTCCGCCTCGGCGGTGGCCCAGGTGCCCGCGTGCAGCAGCACGTCACCGGACACGAGCAGGCTCACCCGCTTGCGTTCGGCGCCCGTCGGCGGGTCGGCGGGCGGTTCGCTTGTCGGTTCGGTCGCGGTGGTGAGCGTGCGTGCGGTTTCCGCGGTGGGCTGCGCGGTGGCCGAGCCGGTCGGGGTGCGGGCGGCGGTGGTCGGCGCCGACGGGTCGGCCGACGGCGAGCCGGATGTGCATCCCCCGGCGGTGATCAGCGCGAGCGAACACGCGCAGACGACTCCCCGCCGTCTCATCGGGCCAGTGTCCCACTCGCCGGGGGTCGCCCGTACATTGAGAGTGACGCTGGTGTCCGATTCGTCCCAAGTTTCGTCGCAGAAACGTCACTCTCACGGGAGCCTGGAGGTCAGACCCAGATGGCGGCGGGGAGGCCGTCGGAGAACACCTCCGGGGAGTCCGGCAGGCTCAGCGCGTCCCCGGCCGCCAGCCTGGCCGCGGTCCAGGTGACGGCCGCCGCGTCCAAGACGTCGTCAACGGCGGCCCGCTCGCCCGCGGCGCCCAATGTGCCCGCGACGAAGATGCCGTCTCGCGCCAGCAGCATCCGACGCTGCTCGCTCCCGGCCCAGGTGCGCTTGCCGTTCGCTAACGTCTCGCCGGCCAACCCGGCAAAGCTCACTTCGGGGTGAACCTCATAGACCGGCGGCCGGTCCGGACCTGTCGGGGTGCCACGCAGCCAGCCGTCCACCTCGAGGATCCGGTGCCGCAACCCGTACGCCTGCATGGACACGCTCTGGCCGGCGGCGTCGGTGTTGAGCCGCTTGGCAGTGTCGTGGTCCGGCGCCTCCAGCGCGGCGCGTACCGGGGTCATGAACACCGACTGCCGCCGCGGGCCGACGAAGCGATGGGCTTCCGTGTCGGCGGCGCGCACGCTCGCGTCCGGCAGTCCGATCGGGACGTCGACGCCGACCACTGCGAGCGGCCCGTCGAGCAGACAGGCCGCCACCACGTCGGCCACGGTCGCACCCAGGTACGGCCACAGCCGCTCCCCGCCGCCCCACGCCAGCCCGACCCAGCCACCCGAGCAGGCGTCGACGCCCAGGACGCGGACGGAGGCGTTCAGAGCAGCACCGTGGCGAAGCTGCCGGTGCGGGTGAACCCCACCCGCTCGTAGACCTGGCGAGCGGGCAGGTTGTCTGCGTTGACGTAGAGGCTGACCACCGGCGCCCAGTCGCGCAGCGTCGCCTCGACGACCGCGGCCATCCCGCGCAGCCCGAGCCCGTGGCCGCGCAGCTCGTGGTCGACGTACACGCTCTGGATCTGGCAGGCGTCTCGGGTCACCGCCCCGATCTCGGCTTTGAAGACCACCCGGCCGTCCTCGATCCGGGCGAACATCCTGCCCTGCGAGACCAGGTGGGCGACGCGGGCGCGGTACGCGTCGCGGCCCCCCGTCTCCGGCGAGACGCCCATCTCCTCGACGAACATCGCCACCGACGCGGGATAGACCAGGTCGAGCTCGTCCAGCCCGACCACCCGGACCAGCGGGTCGGGCTTGATCGTGGAACTCGGCCGGCTGGTCTGCATGAACGGCTGGTCCGGTCGGATCGAGCGTGCGGGCCCCCAAGCAGGTTCGAGCAGCTTCCAGAGCGCGAGCACGGCGTCCTCGGGGCCGAACAGCGAGCTGCAGGTGCGGCCGTCGTCGAGCGCCCGGCGCGCGAACGCCTCCACGGCCGGTCCCCGCGCGGCCACCGGGACGAGGTTGGCGGCGTGGTGGCAGAGCGCGACTAGCGCGCCGTCACGGACGTAGCCGTAGACCCGGCCGCCCAGCCAACGCCGGTCCAGTCGGGTCGACTCCATCCGGTCCGCGACGAACACGTTCGTCACCGGGTCGGTGGCCAGCAGCGCTCGCACCCGGTCGAGGTCGGACGGGCCGAGCACCCGTACGCCCTCGCGGCCACGCAGCGTGGTCAGCACGTACGCAGCGTACGGCGGCGCCCGCCCCTGCGGCACCCAGCAGGACTTGTCAGCCGGATGGCAAATGGACACCGCGGCTGACCTGCGACAACGGCTACCCCCACGCTGACAAGTCGCGGCCCCGCGCGGGTCAGCCGACGGTGACGGTGGGGACGCCGGCGGCTTGCTCGGCGTCGTCGCCGGGCTCGCCGACCTCGTCGGCGATCCGCAGTGCCTCCTCGATCAGCGTCTCGACGATCTTGGCCTCGGGAACGGTCTTGATCACCTCGCCCTTGACGAAGATCTGGCCCTTGCCGTTGCCGGACGCGACGCCGAGGTCGGCCTCGCGCGCCTCCCCCGGCCCGTTGACCACGCAGCCCATGACGGCGACCCGCAGCGGCACCTCCATGCCCTCGAGCCCGGCGGTCACCTCGTCGGCCAGCGTGTAGACGTCGACTTGCGCCCGCCCGCACGACGGGCAGGACACGATCTCGAGCTTGCGCGGGCGCAGGTTGAGCGACTGCAGGATCTGGTTGCCGACCTTGACCTCCTCGACCGGAGGCGCCGACAGCGACACCCGGATCGTGTCGCCGATCCCCTTGCCGAGCAGCGTGCCGAACGCGACCGAGCTCTTGATCGTCCCCTGGAACGCCGGCCCGGCCTCGGTCACGCCGAGGTGCAGCGGCCAGTCGCCCCGTTCCGCCAGCAGCTCGTACGCGCGCACCATCACGACCGGGTCGCTGTGCTTGACCGAGATCTTGAAGTCGTGGAAGTCGTGCTCCTCGAACAGCGACGCCTCCCACACCGCGGACTCGACCAGCGCCTCGGCGGTCGGCTTGCCGTGCTTCTCCAGCAGCCGCTTGTCGAGGCTGCCGGCGTTCACGCCAATGCGGATCGAGATGCCGGCGTCCCGCGCCGCTGCCGCGATCTGCTTCACCTGGTCGTCGAACTTCCGGATGTTGCCCGGGTTCACCCGTACGGCCGCGCAGCCGGCGTCGATGGCGGCGTAGACGTAGCGCGGCTGGAAGTGGATGTCGGCGATCACCGGGATCTGCGACTTGGTCGCGATCGCGGGCAGCGCCTCGGCGTCGTCCTGGCTGGGGCACGCCACTCGAACGATGTCGCAGCCGGTCGCGGTCAGCTCGGCGATCTGCTGGAGCGTCGCGTCGATGTCGGTCGTCGGCGTCGTCGTCATCGACTGCACCGAGACCGGTGCGTCGCCGCCCACGAGCACGTCACCCACCCGGATCTGCCGCGAGCGCCGACGCTCCGCCAGCACCGGCGGCGGCGCCTCCGGCATGCCAAGCGAGATGGCGGTCATGCCTTCCTCTCTCGATTCAATGACCTCACTCGAACCGTACGGGGTTGACGATGTCGGTCCACACCAGCAGCACGCCCATCAAGATCAGCACCAGCCCGAACCCGTACGCGATCGGCAGCAGCTTGCCCACGTCGAAGTAACCCGGGTCGGGACGTCCGCGCAGCCGGGCCCAGCCGCGGCGTAGCGCCTCCCACAGCGCGCCGGCGATGTGGCCGCCGTCGAGCGGCAGGATCGGGAGGAAGTTGAACACAGCGATAAACAGGTTCACCGTCGCCAGCAGCCCGATCACCTGGGACACCCGGGTGCGCCACGGGTTTTCCTCGGCGCTGACCAGCTCGCCGGCGACCCGGCTGGCGCCGACGACGCTCATCGGGCTGTCCTGCTCGCGCTCGGCGCCGAACGCCGCCCGCGCCACGCCGACCATCCGGGCCGGCATGTCGACCAGGGCGGCGCCGGTGGCCTTGATCAGCGAGCCCATTGTCTCGGCAACCACGACCGGCCCACCGCGGTCGTACGTCTGCGTAGGCGAGACGCCGAGGAAGCCGACCTCGGTGAACGCCTCCGGGTCGTCCAGGCTGCGCCGGGTCGAGACGGTGGTGTTGGTGTCGAGCGTCAGCTCGCTCCCGTCGCGCTCGACCACGATCTGGGCGTCGCCGGCCGCGTTGTCCCGGATCAGCCCGGTGAGCTGGTCCCAGGAGGTGATCTCGGTGCCGTTGAACGAGCGGATCTCGTCGCCTGGTTGCAGGCCGGCGATAGAAGCCGGCGACTCCGGGTCGCCGGGCTGGCAGGTCTGCGAGGCACGGTCCGCGGGGACCACGCAGTCCGACACGGTGTCGACGGTGGTGGTCGGTGTGATGACGCCGATGCCCATGATCAGGATCGTGAACAGCCCGGCGGCGATGGCCACGTTCATCAGCGGGCCGCCGGACATCACGATCAGCTTCTGCCACCACGGCTTGCGGTAGAAGAGCCGGTCCTCCTCACCCGGCTGCACCTTCTCGTACTCCGCGGCCCGGGCGTCGGCGACCAGCTGGGTGAACATGCCGGTGTTGCTGCGCCGTACGCGCGTGGGGTGCTCCGCGTCGACCCTGTCGCCCCTGGCCGGCGGCAGCATCCCCACCAGCCGGACGTAGCCGCCGAGCGGGATGGCCTTGATGCCGTACTCCGTCTCGCCCCGCTTCACCGACCAGACCCGGCGGCCGAACCCGACGAAGTACTCGGTCACCTTGACGCCGAACTTCTTGGCCGGCCACATGTGCCCGACCTCGTGCAAAGCGATCGAGGCCATCAACCCGATGAAGAACACGGCGGCGCCGAGGACGTACGTCAGCGTGTCCATGCCCCTCCTCGGCTCTGCTCGTCGGCGGGTGCGCCCGCCGGTTGGATACGTTCGGCCGCGATCTCGGCCGCGCGCTCGCGCGCCCACGCATCGGCGGCGAGCAGCGACTCGACGGTCAGCGGCTCCTCCGACGAGGGTACGCGCCGCGCCCGGCCAGCGGGTGGTGCGAGCGCCTCGCCCAGCACGGCACCCACCGTGTCAGCGATGCCGAGGAAGTCCAGCCGGCCGGCGAGGAACCCCTCGACGCATGTCTCGTTTGCCCCGTTGAGCACTGCGGGGGCGGACCCGCCGGCGGCGCCGGCCCGCCGCGCGAGCCGTACGGCCGGGAACGCCTCGTCGTCCAGCGGCGCGAAGTCCCAGCTGCTCGGCGCGGACCAGTCGAACGTTGGCGCCGCGTCCGGCACCCTTTCCGGCCACGCGAGCCCCAGCGCGATCGGCAGCCGCATGTCCGGCGGCGAGGCCTGCGCCATCGTCGACCCGTCGACGAACTCCACCATCGAGTGGACGGACGACTGCGGGTGCAGCACCACGTCGATGCGGTCGAAGCCGACGCCGAACAGCAGGTGCGCCTCGATCACCTCGAGCCCCTTGTTCATAAGCGTCGCCGAGTTGATCGTGACCAGTGGCCCCATCGACCAGGTCGGGTGGGCCAGCGCCTGCTCGGGCGTCACGGTCGCGAGCTCTGCGCGGGTGCGGCCGCGGAACGGCCCGCCGCTCGCGGTGAGCAGCAGCCGGCGTACGTCGGCG
>Ga0136614_10001301_pt1 | contig 14528 bp, 10 predicted proteins | sample AntDrymUQ2792106_2_FD_106643 | JGI IMG/M metagenome (GOLD analysis project Ga0136614, IMG submission 106643) | Polar desert sand microbial communities from Dry Valleys, Antarctica - metaG UQ279 (21.06) | ecosystem: Environmental > Terrestrial > Soil > Desert | place: Antarctica: Dry Valley... | reverse complement strand
GCCTCGGAACGCGCTGGGTCGCCGCGCTGCTGATCCCGATATTGCTGGGCGCGACCTGGGCGCACGCTTCCAACGGCTGGGTCTTCACGGCGCCCAACGGAGGCTGGGAGTACCCGGCGTTCCTAAGTGCGGCCGCACTCGCACAAGCCTTGCTCGGCGATGGGGCGTATGCGCTGTCGTCCGTTTTCGATCGCAAACCGGCCGCGCACCTGCGCGCGGCCTGATTACTTCAAGGAAGAGAAAGACGATGAAACTCTATTACGCACCCGGCGCCTGTTCGTTGTCGCCACATATCGCACTACTCGAAGCTGGGCTTCCGTTCACGGCGATCAAGGTCAGCACGAAGACGCATCAGATCGACGGGGGCGGCGATTTCTACGCCGTCAACCCGAAGGGGTATGTCCCAGTGCTCGAGCTCGACGACGGGACGCGCTTGACCGAAGGTCCGGCCATCGTGCAGTACATCGCCGACCAGGCGCCTGCCAGCAAACTGGCACCGGCCAACGGCACGTTGCCGCGCTACAAGCTGCAGGAATGGCTCAACTTCATCACGTCGGAATTGCACAAGCAATTCTCACCACTGTTCGATTCAAGCATGCCGGACGAAGTGAAAACCAAGCAGCGCGACAAAATCGGCAAGCGTTACGACTTGATCGTGCAGCAACTGGGCGATAACGAGTACTTGACCGGATCGACGTTCACCGTAGCCGATGCCTATTTGTTTACCGTGATGAACTGGTCGAAGTCGACGGGTATCGATATGGCGCGCTGGCCCGTGCTGCAAGACTTCATGAAGCGCGTCGCTGCTCGCCCGCATGTGCAGGAAGCGCTCAAGGCAGAAGGGCTGGTCAAGTAACCGTGTCGACGTTGCCTACCTTGTTCTTGTCGCACGGTTCGCCGATGCACGCGATCAACGCCGGCGCAGCCGGCGAGCGCTGGGCAGAGCTAGGACGAAAGTTGCCGCGTCCCTCGGCGGTCTTGATTGCATCGGCGCATTGGGAAACCGAATTGCCAATGCTGTCCACGGCGAAGCAGCCCGAGACGATCCACGACTTCGGCGGTTTCCCGGCTGAGTTGTATTCGATCCGGTATGGCGCTCCCGGCGCGCCGGACCTGGGCAAGCGCGCCGTGCAGCTATTGCAGGCGGGCGGCGTAGCAGCCACGACCAATGGCTGCCGCGGCCTGGACCATGGGGCATGGGTGCCGCTGCGGCGCATGTTTCCGACCGCGGACATTCCGGTGGCGCAGATTTCGATTCAGCCGTCGCTCGATGCTACGCATCATCTGCGCGTCGGCGCCGCACTCGCCCCGCTCACGTCTGAAGATGTGCTGATCATCGGCTCGGGCCATATGACGCACAACCTGCGCGAGTGGATGCAAGGGCGAGGCCACGGCGACATCGAACCGGCCACCGCGCCCTACGTCGGCGAATTTCGTGAATGGATCGCCGACGTACTGGGCCGTGACGATCAGGCGGCGTTAGTGCGCTGGCGTGAAGTCGCCCCACACGCGTTGCGTGCGCATCCGACCCCGGAGCACTTCATGCCGCTGTTTCTTGCCCTGGGTGCGGCCGGTGAGCATCCGCGCGTCGAGCGCATCGACGCCGGCATCGAAGCCGGCGTGCTCGCGATGGACGCTTACGCGTTCTGGCCGACGCGGCGCGCAGCCACGTCTTTGTAGGGCCGCGCGGGCAGTTCAACCACGCGGTCTTCGGCTACTGCGACCACACGGTCGCCTTCTTCGCGATCGATGTAGGCGCCGCCGGTGAAGCTGCCGAACGCCGGCAGCACCATCATGCCGTCACGCAGCCAGAAGCAGGGCAGCCGAACGCTGTCGTCGGCGCGTCCGTGCAGCCGCACCGCCGGGTGCAGATGCCCGGCGAATACATGCGCCGATGGCGCGAAGTTCGGATAGTGGCGAAAAGCAAAATCGTCAACGCACCACGGCTCGCGCTCGGCACGAATGCGCAACGCGACCGGCGCCGCGCCGGCGGCGCGATCATGATTTCCTTCGATCAACACCAGCTCGAGCGCGGCATGACGCTCGCGCCATTCGCACAGCGCCGCGACCGTTGCCGGCGCGTGCGCTTCGCGGGCGTGAAACAGATCGCCCAGAAACACGATCGTGCTCGGTTGCAGCCGATCGATGAGCCGGCCAAGCCGGGCCAGGTTCTCGGAAGTCGTTCCGTGCGGCACCGGCACACCGAGCGCGCGGAAAGTCGCGGCCTTGCCAAAGTGAACGTCGGCCACGATCAACCAGCGGCGTTCGTTCCAGAACAACGCACGCTCGGCCAGCAGCGTCCAGCGGTTGCCGCGGATATCGACCTGCAATGAATCGATCACAAGCGATTCACCACCCCGGTCATCACAGTTCGGTGAGCGTGTAGCCGCGCGCGCGCAACATTTCGACCAGGCCTTGCGGCCCCACCAGGTGCAGTGCGCCGACCGCGAACACGTAGCTCTTGCCACCGGCCATCAGCGTTTCGATTCTGCGCACCATCTGCGGATGGCGGCCCAGCAGAATCGTGTCCACGGTGAAGCGCGAGCCCGCCGAGGGCTGTGTGCGCATTTCGACCAGCAAGCGCTCGAGCGACGCGCGGTCCGCTGTTTCCCATGCCTGCACGATTCTGTTCAGCTCGCGCCGCGCGCCGCGCGTCTCAACCGCCTTCAGCGCGTCTTCCAGAAACGCCACTTGCGTCTCCCACGATGCCTGTTCGAACAACCCGAATTGCTGCTCAATCCCTTCAAATTCGAGGATCGGCTTGTTGTCGCTCTTGGCCACCCGCATCAGATACGCCTCGACCGACAGACCGGGCACGTAGCCGGCCTGCGCCGCCTCGAACAACGCCAGCACGTTGCCCAACATCCACGGCTTCATCCGCATCATCGGCGCGATGTCGAGCTGATTGCGCGCGAGCACGGCTTCGACCCGCTGCCGCAACTGCGGGCTCAATCGAGTTTCAAGCCCCGGCGCGCCCTCCGGGTAAAGCGCGTACTTCTGAGTGGCCGCGATGGCGCGTGCAGAGTCCGAGACGTCAGCCTCGAGCACAATCGCGTCGGCGCGCTTCAACTGCGCCAGCCTCGATGGCGGCAGCGGATAGAACTCGGGGCGGCCGACATGGATCGTGCCCATCAGCCAGGCGACCTGCTTGCCCTTGCGCACTTCCCACAAGAAGCCGCGGCGATCGTTGGCTTGCGCGTAGCTGTCGCCGACCAGACCCAGCGGCAGCAGCGCACAGCACACAACGGCCAGGGTCAATCGCCTGATGAGTGATGAATGAGACATGACGCAAACATTGTACGGTTGACGTTGCTCGTAACCGAGGGTCTGATTAGACTGCGCCGAACTTTAACGGGAGACCGTATGCGGAACTTGTTGGTTGGAGCGGTATTGGCGGGTGCGGCACTGTCGGCGTCGGCACAGCCGTTGGAGCCACGCGGCTACATAGGCGCTAACTACGGCGTCTCCCGGTACGACATCGATGGCTGCGGGTCCACCGCAGGGTTTTCGTGCGACGAAACCGGCAAAGCGTGGCGGGTTCATGCGGGCTACCAGTTCTTGCCGTGGCTCGCGATCGAGGGCGCGTATCTGAATTTCGGCGAGGCCGAGCTGCCCGGTGTGCTGCGCAATCCGCCGGTGGGAACCACATCATTGCCGACGCTGTCGGACCTCCGCACCAACGCGTATGTCTTGTCCCTCGTAGGGCGTGTACCCATCGGCCCGGCTGCGCTGTTCGCCAAAGTGGGCTACGGCGCGGTGACGGCGAAGTTTTCCGGCAACTCGCGCGTACAAAACAACATGACCGGCGCGATTACGTTCTTGAATTCGGAAGCACGCGAAAGTGAGGGCAAGTTTGTGTACGGCTTGGGGGCGTCGTTCAATTTCGCGAACGCCTGGCAAGCGCGCTTCGATTGGGATCGCACCAACGCGAAGGACAACATTAATCCGGAATACGACGTCAGCATGTACACCCTCGGCATCGGCTATCGCTTCTAGCGCCTGCCGGCCTTCCCGGAACGGCCCTGCCAACCCCAGGGCCGTTTTGCTTTTGGTGAGCATCGATTCAGAATCCACCGCATGAACGTCGGCGCCACTCACTATCGCTCGATCTGGCCGATCGGCGACGACGCGGTCGGCATCGTCGATCAAACGAAGCTGCCGCACGCGTTCGCCACGCGCACAGTGGCCGGCGTCGACGACATGATCGCCGCGATAAAAACGATGGTGGTGCGCGGTGCGCCGCTGATCGGCGTGGCCGGCGCCTATGGGCTGGCGCTGGCGATGCGCGTCGATGCGAGCAACGCGCATCTCGGCATCGCACTCGAGCGCCTGAACGCAGCGCGTCCGACTGCGGTCAACCTCCGTTGGGCTCTCGAGCGGATGCACGCCGCATTGGCGCCGTTGACGGCCGCGCAGCGGGCGCGGGCGGCATGGCTCGAAGCCGCGCGCATCGCCGACGAAGACGTAGCGCTCAATCAGTCAATCGGCGGCCATGCAGAGCGCCTGCTGCGCACCATGCACGCGAATCTGAAACGCCCGGTGCAGGTACTGACCCATTGCAACGCCGGCTGGCTGGCAACGGTCGACTACGGCACCGCACTCTCGGGCATCTACCAGGCGCACGATGCCGGCGTGCCATTGCACGTGTGGGTCGACGAAACGCGGCCGCGCAATCAGGGGCTGTTGACGGCGTGGGAGCTGGCGGCGCACGGCGTGCCGCACACCCTGATCGTCGATAACGCCGGCGGCCATCTGATGCAACAGGGCGAAGTCGATCTGGTGCTGGTCGGCGCTGACCGCGTCAGCGCGCTTGGCGACGTGGCGAACAAGATCGGTACCTACCAGAAAGCGCTGGCGGCGCGCGACAACCAGATTCCGTTTTATGCGGCGGTTCCATCGCCGACGATCGACTGGTCATTGCACGATGGATCGCAGGTGCCGATCGAGGAGCGCGCCGGCGATGAGCTCCGTCAACTGACCGGCGTCAACGAAAGCGGCGATGTCGGCAGCGTGCGCATCGTCGCGGGCGACACCGCAGTGGCCAACCCTGCGTTTGACATCACTCCGGCGCGCTTGGTCACCGGCATCATCACCGAGCGCGGCATCGCGGCGCCCGCCGATCTGGCAGCGCTGTTCCCGGAGCATCGGCGCGCCGCGTGACTGTCATGCAGAGCGAATCGAGCGTGCAAGACAGCACCGAACTACGGCGCACGGTCATTGCCACTGCATGCGCGATGAATGCGGCCGGCATCAACGTGAACACGTCCGGCAACGTCTCAGCGCGCTGCGCTCGCGGCGCGCGCGATGGTTTTGTGATCACCCCGTCGGCGCTCGCGTACGACAAGCTGGCCACGGGAGACCTGGTGTTCGTCGACGATGCGCAGGCGACGACAGGCGCCCAACAGCCATCGTCCGAGTGGCGGTTTCACTTCTCCATCTATGTGGCCCGCGCCGATGCCGGCGCGATCGTGCACACACACTCGCCGCACGCGACCGCGTTGGCGTGCCAGCATTTGGACATTCCGTCGTTTCACTACATGGTCGCGGTGGCCGGCGGCTGTGACATTCGCTGTGCGCCATATGCAACGTTCGGCAGCCAGGAACTCGCTGATTACGCGCTGGCCGCGCTCGAAAATCGCCGGGCCTGCTTGCTGGCGCATCACGGCGTGATCGCCTGCGGCGCGGATCTCGAGAGCGCGCTGGCTCTGGCCGTCGAAGTTGAAAACCTCGCCCAGACCTACATCGCCGTGCGCGCGCTCGGCCCGCCGAAGCTCCTCACCGCCCATCAAATGGCGCGTATACTCGAACGGTTTCGAACCTACGGGCGACCGGCGGCCGACTAGCGCTCACGCCCGGCGCCTGCACGCCTTCCTTTTTTTGCCCGGCCCATCCTTGCGGTCACCGCCGCACCGCCTGTTTCCGGTATGTTCAGTTAGCATCGCCCCGACAGAATGTTGGGTCCATTTGGGCCGCGCCAGACATGTCCCCGCAAAGCTTGTCGTCTGCGTCTTCCGGTGAGAGCGTCAGCCGCTTTCGCGGCTCCGTGCGCGCCACTTTGTGGCCAACGCGCTCGCTGCTCGGTACCCAGCACTGGTTCGACGAGCTGTATCTCTGGACCGAAGGCGGCAGCGCGTCGACGACCGAGCGCGCCGGCATTCAGCTGCACGCTCTGCGCAATGCATTTGACTGGCTGGCGTATGACCTGATCGACCGCATCGGCGTCACGGTGTCATTCGGCACCGTAGAGCGCTCGCTCGACCCGTTAACCGAGATCTTCGAGAAGAACGTCCTGGTCGCACATCGCATGTTCGTCATGTTGCGCGGCGCGCCGCAACGCCTGCGCTCGCGCTATCGGCTGCGCGCATTCGCCGACATGTTGCGCGGCTGGCAATATCCCGTCGGCTATCGCATCTCCGCACCGCGCGTCAGCATGGAACTCACGGGCATCGATCTGGTGCAGCCGATCTTTGCCAAGGTATTGGCGAGCACTTCGGCACGGGCCGATGCGTGGAATGATCTGGCACTCGAGATTCGTGCGCTGTCGCTCGACACCAAGAGCACGATCGTCGGCGCGATCGAAACACGCCAGCAACAACAGTCCGCGAGCCGCGTCGGTTTCGAGCTCGGCCAGGGCCGCGCGATTTGCATGCCGTATCCGCCGCCCGTATTGCCTACACGCAGTTAGGGGCCTCCCCGGGAACCGGGATTTAGCAGAGAATCGGCTCTCGCGGTCGCGTGGCACCATGTACTTGTCAATGGCAAGCAACAATTTCAGATCCGAGCACCTCGGCAGCCACCAGATCGAACTCGATCCCACTGTCGATTCGCTGAGCCGCTTCGGCTCGCGTGTGCGCGCGCTGGTGTGGCCCACGCGTACGCTGGTCGGATCGCAGCGCTGGTTTGACGAACTCTATGTGTGGACCGCAGATTTCGAGCCCGATCGCTCGCTGCGTTCGCAGATTCAGCTCGCTGCGATGGAGCATGCGTTTTCGATGCTCGAACACGAACGCGTCGAACGTGTCGCCGTCACCGTTTCGTTCGGTTCGGTCGAACGGTCGCTGGAGGCGTTCGCAAGCGTGCTGGAAGCGCATCGCATGACCGCGCATCGGTTATCGGTGCTGCTGCGCGGCGCGATGGAGCGTTTGCGCTGGCCGTACCGCGTGCGCGAATTCGTCGATCTACTGCGTTCCTACCAGATACCGGTGGGCTACCGGTTCGCCGAGCCGAGGCCCAGCATGGAAATGGCGGCAATCGATTTCGTCGCGCCCGATTTCGCCAAGATGCTTGCGCCGATCAGCTCGCGCGAAGAAACCTGGCAGGAGATGTCGCGCGAGGTCAACGCGCTGGGCCTGACGCGCGAGACTTTCGTGCTGGCCGGCATCGAACGTGATGAACAACTCAATCTGGCGCGCAACACCGGCTTTGTGCTCGGCCAGGGCCGTGCACTTAAAAAGCCCTACTTTCCACCGCGGGTGCTGCGGCCGCGCTAAAGCCAGGCCGTCAGTTCACCCGCACGCGGAACCGCGCTTCGAAGTTGGGATTGTTGCCGCCGCTGGCAGCGGCAAATACACCCTTCGGATTGATGCGGATGCACGTTGCGGCGGCATCGAAGCCATCGATGTCCGGTACCGGCGTGTAGTTGGTGAACGGCGAGCAGCCGGTATTCGAGAACGACACATCGTCTGCCACACTCGCGAGACTGATGAACGTGTAAGTCAGTCCGCTCGATGGTGTGCCGTTAACGAACACGATCGGCCCGGAACCTGCTCCTCCAAGATCACCGACGAAGAGTCCGGTGTTCGCGGGAATCGGATCGAAGATCAGCGTGGTGTTGTTGTCGGCTGTTCCGGCGCCCGTGTTGGTCACCTGAATCGAGTAAGACACCACTGCGCCGGGAATCGCCTTCGGCAGTGTTGTTCCATTAACCGGATCGGACACGAGCAGCACGGTCTTGGCCACGGTAAACGACGGCGACGCCACCGTGAGCGTGGCGTTAGCCGCGACCGTATTGCTGCCGCCACTGGTGGTGAGCGCGCCCACCGCAATCGTATTCGCGTACGCGCCGGTCGCGATTGCAGTGACGTTCACGGTGATCACGCACGAGCCATTGGCCGGGATCGTGCCGCCGATGAGTCGGATACCGACATCGCCCGCTGCAAGCACACCGCCGCCGCTGTCCAGCAGAAGCCCGCCGCACGAATTGGACGTCGTCAACGGCGCCGCCACCGTCATCGCGCCAGGAGAAGTCGGGAAAACGTCGTTGAAGGTTGCGCCGATGTAGGGTACCGCAGTCGAGTTTGCGAGCGTGATTGTTAATGTGCTGATACCGCCGCTGCTGATCGTTGCCGGCCCGAATGACTTCGCAATGGTTGGGACCGCAACCACGTCGACGTTGGCGGAAGCGGCGGCGGCATTGCTTCCAACGTTGGTGACGAGCGCGCCGGCGGCGATAGTGTTGGTGTAGGTGCCCACAGCGCTTGCCGTGACAGTGACGATGATCGTGCAGCCTCCGGCGGGAATCGCGGTGCCGCTGGCCATCGTGATGCTGCCGCTACCCGCCGCTGCGGTCACGTTCGCGCAGGTGCCGGTGCTGCCCGCCGTATTGATCGTCATCGCACCTGGCGCCGTCGGCAGAGTGTCGGTGAAGACGGCACTGGTGGTGATCGGAACGCCGTTCGCATTGCTGATGGTGATCGTAAGCGACGTATTGCCGTTCGAGCCGAAGCTGGCTGCGCCGAACGCTTTGCTCACGCCGGGGCGGATCGATATCGTGTTGCTCGCCGTGTTGTTGGCCGGCGTCGAGTCGGTCAGGAAAGTGAACGGCAGCGCCACACTCGCCGTGTTGGTCACCGGCGCGGCCGCCGTCACGGTTACATTGACGGTGTAGGTCGCAGTACCACCCGGCGCCAGTATCGCTATCGTATTGATGTTGCCTGCGCCGCTTGCAACGCAGCTCGAGCCCGCGCTGGCAGCGCACGTCCAGGTGACGCCGCTGACGCCCGCGGGAAAAGTGTCGGTCACCGTGCCCGACACCGCGTACGCGCTGTTGTTGGTCGCGACGATCGTATAGACCACTGCGGTCGCGACACTGGCGGGAACGCTGCTGACATTCGCGGTCTTCGTGATCGCCAAGTCTGGATCGGCGACGTTGATGCTCGCGAGGTCGCCGGCGGCACCGGTACCGCCGGGAACCGTGCTGATCGCGGTAGCCGACGGAGGTGAGGTGCCGGTGTTGACCGAATAAAAGTTCGGAGCGCCCCTGGTGAGCACCCGAATTCCGTTGCTGGCATCAAAAGCCAACCCGATGCTTTGCCCGTTCAGGCCCGTGACCGCTCCGGTGCCGACCGGCGTCACGGCGCCGCCGCCCAGTGGGATCGTGAACAGATCGTCGGTGTTGCTGATGCCATACAGCGTTCCGCCGGAGTCGAAGGCGATATCGCCGCCGGAACCTGTGCCGGTGATCGTGACCGCCGCTCCGGTGTACGCGCCGGTGACGGTGCTGATGATGCGCAGATTGTCGGTTGCGGCTTCGGTCAGGTAGTACAGCACGCCGCTTGGCGAGCATCCCATTTTCTGCCCGCTGTCAGGCACGCCCGGCCCCAGCGTGACCGGCGCCACCGTCGGCGTCTGCGGATTGAAAACGTAAACTTGATTGGCTCCAGTAGTGATCACGTAGTAGAGCAGCCCGTTCGGGCACTGCGCGAAGGACGCCGTATTGCCGCCGGGATAGTTGTCGTAGACCATCGTGGAAGCGCCGGTCACCGGATCGATCCGGAGGATGTCGTTGACGCCTGTCGTCGCGGTGCCGCGTATGCCGTAGATCGTGGTCGCTGCGTAAGCGCAATGCGCAATGCCGGCCGTCAATGCAAAGATGCACGCTGCGCGCACCGCAGCGCGCCGCATCGCTTGGGCGAAGTTAATCTGGCTCATCGCGATTTGGTAAACCCGTTGCTCTTGTTCAAGCCCAGCGTGTCCTGATCAAACTTGACACGCAAGCTGAGGAAAAAACCTCTGGCGCGGTATTCGGCGCCTGCGAAATCGCGGTCGCTGAAGCCAAGCACGTTGTATCCAACGGCGACCCAAGTGTTGTCCATCAGCCGGTAGCCGACCGACGCGCCGGCGTGGTAATCGAACACCTCGCTATTCCACGAATGCAGCACGCCGCCGCTCAACCCGATATCCCAGCGCCGGCCGAGATCGCGCCGCATCTCAACGCCGATCAGATCGGTATAGCCGGTGTAACTGGCGCCGTCGATGCGATCGAACACGTACTTCGCGCCGTACTGGAAGCTCCATTGCGTATCGAGACTCGGCGTGTAATTGGCGTTCAGGTTGTTGACGAGCTTGCGTGCGTGCAATTTTCCGGTCGCGTCCTCGATCGTTTCGTCGATCACATCGAACCGGTCGAGGACGATCCAACGCCCGCCGGATGGACGCAGCGCGTAACTGACTCGTCCGTCGAACTTGCGGTTGCGCGCCAGCGCAGAGTCAATCTCGCTATACAAGAAGCCCGCGGCAACCGTGCGCCCGGCGTCTAGCCGGCGCTGCGCTCCGAGCAGTATGTTCAGCTTGTCGTCGGTATCTGAGTCGCGCCATTCGATGCGGCCGTTGCTACTCCAGCTCTCGTTCAGATAGCCCGCGCCGATCGCAACCGCGGTGTAATCGCCGCTGATGTTGCCGATGCCGCTGCCTGATGCCAGCGGTACATTGGGATTCAACGGCGTCACATCGCTCTTCAGCGTCTGCGTGCGATCGATCAGAAAATCAGTCTGCCATTGCTTGTTGATTTGCCATTTCTGCGTCAACCCGAGGCCGGAGTACAAGCGGCTACCATCGGTGGACACTTGATTGCCCAACGTGCCGGCGACCTCGGCGCCAGTCCACGGCTGCGTCTTCAATCCGACGCGCGTTAAATTGGCTGACAGGTTTTCGCCGCGAGCAAACTCCTGTTCACCGAACACTGTCGTCAGCGGCGTCAGCTTGTAATCGGCCCCGAACCGATAACGATTCGGAAAATCGACGCTCTCCGCCTTGCCGGTCACATCGACTTCGGCGTTCGCTCTGAGTCTGAGGCGGCGGTCGAGCAGCTCATACGCCACGCCGGCCAGCGCTTGATTGCTTTCGGTGTTTTTGCCAGCGCCGTCTTCGTCATGCGCTGCACGCAGTCCGGCCTGCGTCGTTAATGCGTCCTTGCGCCACTGCACTTGGCCTTCAGCCACGTCGCGCTGCGCGCCCGTGGTCAGCAGCTCCTGCCGATAAAGCTGGCCATCCAGTTGCACCGACTCCGACAACTTGTAGCGAGCGTCGGCACCCACTTTGCGGGTGCCGGTTTCCGAGCTCGATTGCTGGCCCAGTCCGAAGCCGGGCTCCTGCTTGCGCGCGTAGGCCTTCGCAGAAAGCTTTTCATCTTCGCGCAGCGCCTCGACTTTCCACGCGCTGCCGTCGGCGTCGAACCCGGCGCGCGAGCTCTCGCTGGTTGCGTACTCGCTCTTGAGAGTCGTCTTGTCGTCGAGCTTGACGGTGACATCGGCGCCCGTCAATTGGCCGCTGGCGCCGACATTTCCTTCTCTTACGCGCGTGACCCCGATTTCGACCTGATCGATCGGCTTGTATGCGGCGCGGCCGCCGTAGCTCAATTTTTCGTCGACCGGATCGGCCGACTCGTAGTCGACCACGATGAACACCGGATTGAAGCCGAAATCGCGCACCGGAATCGGCTCGCGGAAGAACAGCGTGCCGAGTGCGTAGTCGATGTCGTAGTCGAGATAGCGTGTCAACGTCCGCGTCGTGACGATGACTTCGCTGCGGAATCGGTCGCGCGTCTCGATGCGAACCTTGTCCGAATTGATCTCGATGTTGCGGCGGGACAGGCGGTACAAGCCGGAAGTGCCGTCCCCGGGTATTTCGTCCTTGACGAACGCTTGCGCGGTGACGGTGGCGAACGCGTTGTAGGCGAATGTCTTGCCTTGGTACTCGGACTTCAGGCCGTTCAACGTGCGGCTGTAGCGCGACAGCTCGGTCACCGTCAGTCCGGTGTCATAGTCGCCGAACAATGCATAGAACTGCGCCTTCTCGATGCGCAGATAAAGCTTGCGCACCGAGGCAGCATCGAACTGCGGGTCGGTCGCATCGCCGTACAGCGTATAGAACTGATTCGGATCGATCGCCTGCTTCAGCACTTCGTTATTCGCTCGATTGGGCCGGCCGCGCTCTTTCGCGCTGTCGTACGCGATCGTCAGCAAATATTCGCCCTTGATCTGGCCCTTCGCATAGAACGCGACGCGGTTTTCGTCGAACAATTGATCGTCGGCGTCCGCTGCCTTCAGCGACTCGATATTGCCGCTCAACTGCTTGTGGCCGAGCGTGCCTTGCGCGAACCCGACCAGGATCCAGTCGCGATTGGACGGAGTCAGCCACACGCGCAGCTCTTGCCGTTGCCGATCGTTCAACGTGAACGCCAGCACGACTTCACCGGTCTTCGTGGTCGGCACTAGCTCGATCAATGCCGTGCCGTTTTCGCCGATCTCAAACCGCGGCTTGCCACCGACGCGGCCTGCGAGTGGATCGCGCTCGATCGCCTGCAGCGGGTCGTACGCCTGATACGGCTCGGCGATCTGGAACTCGCCACCGACACCGGCGCGTACGGGCCGTCCGTCTTTGTCGGTGAAGCGCACCGCGATCACCGGGCGCGTCCTGCCATCTGCAGCCAGCTTCGATCTCTTCTCATCGAATGCGACTTTCGCCGGCGCCGCTGCATAGTGAATGATGCGGCGCTGCTGGCTGATTACTTTGCCGTCACGGTCGGTGATCGCCAGTACGAAGACGTTGTCGCCTTCGCGGATGTTGATACCGCGCCAGCTGGATAGCGCCACCGTGCGCCCCGGATTCTGCAAAGTGCCATCGAAGTTCAGCGCGTTGACCTTGGCGCCATTCAGCTGCAGCTCGAGCACATGCGCAGGATCGTGCTTGACCGCGACCTTGATCGCAGGAATCGACGGATTGAAGCTTTCCTGCGGATGCAGCCATTCAACACCCGGCTCGGCCGACGCCAGCCATTTTTCGTCGTACGGCAGCACCTCGACTCGCTGCGGCGGTTTGCGGACAGATGCCGCAAGTGTTGCCGCTGCATCCGATGTGCCGATTTTCCTGACGTAAAAGTCAGCGCGCCACAGGCTGCCGCCACGCACGTTGACGAACTGCGAATACTTGCGGCCCGAAAAGCGCGAGTTGTCTTCGCAGGCAACCACTTCGTATCCTTCGCCAAGCGAATCCAGATCGAGCTGCACGACGTGCGTCCCCGGCCGGATGTTGTCCAGATGCCAGCGGCCCTCGATGTCGGTCACAGCATAACGGCCGTCTTCGAGCACGATGCGCGCGCTGGCGAGGCCGATCTTTCCTTCTTTCGAACGCTCGCTGCATTCGCCGACGATCACACGACCGGCGAGGATTGCGCGCTCGCGGAACAGGTCTTCGCGCACCACCACCGACGCGCGTGCGATGTTCGACGTGACCGGCGGCGCTGCTTGCGCGATGTTTTCCGCGTCGCCGGTACGCGCACCTGCGGTGACTTCGACGACATAACGCAGCGTTAACGTCGCGCCGGCAGCGACGTTGCCGATGCCGAATGTGACACTGCGTCCATCGGCGGCAACGATCGGCTCGGCCAACGGCGCACCGTTCAAGCGCGCTGAGCCGCGCTGATAGCGGAACCCAACCGGCAAACGATCGACGAGGCGCGCATTCAGCACCGGCGCGAGCGCACTGTTGTTGCGGATCGTCAAGGTGTACGGAAGAAACTCGCCGATGCCGATCACTGTCTTGTTGGTGGTCTTCACGATCTGCAGGCTGCCGGCCGATGGATCGAGCGGGACATCGATCTGCAACGCAGGTCCGGCATCGAGCGTGAACAGCTCGCCGCGCGAACCGGCAACGATGCTGAACGGCGCGCCGGATAAAGTTTGCAGCGTCGGCGTCACGACCGTCGATGGAAAGTTGAAACCAGTCGGCGCCGTAATTTGCAGCCGGTACGTGCCGGGTGCAACCAATGGAAAGCGATAGCTGCCGGCCGGAAGGCTCACTGTGCCGCCGCACGCCGCAAACGGGCTTCCGCTCTGGACACTGCTGGGATGCGGTGTGACGCCGTCATCGCAGAACACATCAGCAGGAGCACCGGTCGCGACGTTGATCAGCGTCACCGTCGCTCCATTGATCGAGTTGCCGTTGGTCGAATCGAAGACCAGTCCGAACGGATCGATCAGTGCGCCATCGACGCTGGAATCATTGCCATCGACGACGTCGGTGTAGGTCGCGCTCACACTGGTGTTGACCGCGACCGACAGCCGGCAGTCATTGACCACCACCGCACCAAAGGCCGATTGAATGTAGCCGATAAACACACCGGTCGACGGACCGGTCTCGGTCAGGCGCAGTGTCTCGCTGTCGCCGTGGGTGGATTTCACCGTCACGATCACCGTCTCGGCTACCGCGGGATTCAGGTTCTGATCGAGGTCGGTCAGCTTGATGAAGAT
>Ga0136614_10001300_pt1 | contig 14532 bp, 13 predicted proteins | sample AntDrymUQ2792106_2_FD_106643 | JGI IMG/M metagenome (GOLD analysis project Ga0136614, IMG submission 106643) | Polar desert sand microbial communities from Dry Valleys, Antarctica - metaG UQ279 (21.06) | ecosystem: Environmental > Terrestrial > Soil > Desert | place: Antarctica: Dry Valley... | reverse complement strand
GTGTCGAACCGCTCCCGAGAACGACGCAGGAGCGGCCACCGGAGCTTGATACCGGCGAAGTTCGGGCTACACACGAACACGCGTCCCCCGGGATGAAGAAGCGCGCGGAGCCCCGCGACGAAGTCGATGGGCTCGGTCGTGTGCTCGAGCACGTCCCACAGTGTGACGACGTCGAAGGAGCCGTCTAGCGCACTCGAGTCCTCGACGACACGGGCTGGAGCCACGCTCGCCCGGCGCGCCCATGGGTCGGGCTCGGTGCCCCACGCATCCCAATCGTGCTCGAGCGCCCAGCGGACGAAGTGCCCGAACCCGCAGCCAACGTCCAGGAGGCGGCCCGGTCCGCGGCCCACGGTCGCGAGCCGCAAGCTCTCGCGACCCGACCAGTCGCCGTGCTGTTGGGCGCTGGGCTCGACTTCCTGTCCCCAGAACGCCGGACGGCGCGGGGGGATCCAGAACCCCGTGCCGCACTCCGGGCACGTCCGGTACGGCGCGAATCGGCCCACCCGCTCGAGGGCCGTGGGGCACCCGGCAGGGCACGTCGAGGAGTCAGTCACAGTCACGATGCGATGGCTGCGGCACTGTCAGATCACAAGGATTTGGTAACGCACCGCGCCGGCGACGTGCCCGGCCATCCGGGCAGCGTCGACGGCGGCGGTCTCGATGCAGACGCGCAGGTACTGAGGGTGGTGGCGCGACGGGCGGAAGCGAAGCACGTACGGGAGCACGCCGAGCCAGGCGGGGCGCCACCGGAGTCCAACAAGTCCCGACGCAGCTGCCAGCGCGAAAGCGGCGTCGCGCTTTCGGTACGCCCAGGGGCGCCAGAACGCCTCGCGCCGGTATCCCGGGTGGCGGGCCGCCAGTGCGATCACGTGGTGCTCACGCCACCCGTTGCGTAGGAACCAACCGAGCCCCCGCACCTCGACGTCGTGGGTGGCCCGAGCCGCCTCGCTGAAGCTGCGCGACCAACCTGCCTCGAGTACCTGCCACCCGACGGTCGTGTCCTCTCCCCACCACGCGAGCTGCTCGTCGAAGCCCGCGGTCTCCTCCAGCGCCGTACGCCGGTAGAAGATGTTGCAGCCTTCGAAATACGGCCCGGCCTCCCCGATGTCGCGCCACAGCGCCCACGGAGGGAGCCGATCCTCGGTGGTGCCCTCCGGGAGCCTGGTGTGACCCTGCACGACACCCACCGCGGGGTCGTCGAAGGCGCTGAGGCCCGCTTCGAGCCAGCCTGAGTCGGGCACGACGTCGTCGTCGACGAAGGCGACGACGGGGGCGTGGCTGGCGCGCCACCCGACGTTCCGGGCGACCGCGGGACCGCCGTTTCGCGAGGTGCGGAGCGTGCGCGTTCGGCACGGCACCAGATCAGGCAGTGCTGCGAGCACGACGTCCACTTCCGGATCGTCCGAGCAGTCGTCGACAACGGTGAGCTCCCACCGCTCCGGGTCCAGGCTCTGCGCGGCGAGCGCGTTGAGGAGGCGTCGCAGCCGGTCGGCGCGGCGGTACGTGGGGACGACGACAGTGATCGCGGAGCTCATCGGTGCAGCGCCTTGCGGCAACAGGAAGGCTAGAGCCAACCTCTGGAGGTGACCAGCACCGGGCGCGAGCGGTTCCCCCCCGCGGCGGTGGTCGTCGCGACGAGGAACCGGGCCGCCCTGCTCGCGCGTCTCCTCGATACGCTTTCCCGACAGCAGGACGCGCCACCGTTCGAGGTCCTCGTGGTCGACGATGGCTCGACCGACGGCACCGCCGAGCGCGTCGAGCAGACGAAGGGGCGACGGGCATTCCCGGTCCGGCTCCTGCGACGGGAGGTGGCGACAGGCCCGGCCGGCGCGCGGAACTGCGGATGGCGGGCCACTGACGCGCCATTCGTCGCGTTCACCGACGACGACTGCATGCCCGCATCGACCTGGTTGGGCGAGCTCACGAAGCTGCTCGAATCCGCCGGCGCCGATTTCGTCGCAGGTCCCACCACGTACCCCGAGGACCAGGCCGACCGCCGCAGCACCTTCGCGCACTGGATGGAGGACGATGGCCACAGTGGTCACTACTCGACCTCGAACGTGATGTATCGAAGGGCCGTCCTCGAGGCGCTGGGTGGATTCGACGAGGGCTCTTTTCGCTACCGCCGGTCCGGGCGAGCGGCGCGCTGCATCAACGGTGAGGACACCGATCTCGCGTGGCGCGCCATCGAGGCGGGGTTCGATCCGGCGTTCGCGCCGGCGGCCGTCGTGCACCACGAGGTGTTCCCGGCCAGCTGGCGGAACCATCTGCGCGACATCCCGAGGCTCGAAGGCCTTGTCCTGCTGATGAAGAAGCATCCTCAGCTTCGGGCACACTTCGGCCGGCGAGTCATCTACCGGACGGAGGATGCGGCTGCGCTCGCCGTCATCGCGTCGACGGCGGGGATCGGGTCGCGCCGCCTGCGCCCGTTGGCCATGCTCGGTGCCGCGGTCACCGCCGGGGTGTACGTGTGGATGTTCCGACGCTTCCGCCCCCCACCACGCGGGCGCGGCGGTTACCTGGTAGCCATACCGCTCGGTTTCGTCGCCGACTCGTATGCAGCGATGGTCATGTTGGGGGCGTCGGTCCGCTACCGGACGCTGCTCCTGTGACGTCCGAGTAGAGACGTTCGAGCAGCGGTGCGATGGCGTCGTCCCAGTCGAAGTCAGCGGCGCGAGCGCGGCAGCATGCCGCGGTCTGCGGTTGGCGTGACAATTCGAGGCCGCTTGCCAGCGCGTCCGCCAGTGATTGCGGGTCACCGGGAGCGCAGATCGCGCCCACCGACGGCGAGACGAGCTCGGGGGGAGCCCCACGGTCCGTGACCACGATCGGCGTACCGCACGCGAGCGATTCGACGAGCACCAGACCGAACGAGTCGGTTTCGGTGGGCAGCACCGTGACCCACGCCCTCGCGTAGCGGTCACCCTGCTCTTCGGCCCCTCCGAGTGGGAGAACCTGGGTGCGGTCGCGAGCTGCCGCCGGCGTCGTTGTCAGAAGCGCCGACGCGTCGCCGGGCCCGCTGAGCCACAGCCGAACATCGGGGACGCGCCGGGCGACCAACGCCAGCGCTTCGAGGAGCAGGTCGAGGCGTTTTGCAGGATCCGTAAGCGCCGCCGAGAACAGAATGGTCGGAGCGTCCGCACGGTCGGCGACGGGAGTGAACTGCGAGAGTCGCACCCCGCCGGGAATCAGGTCACCGATACGGCCCCATTCCGCTTCGAGCACGCCGAGCGAGAAGTGCGACATGCACGCGTACACGTCGACGGCGCGCAACACACGTCGGCGGGCGCGCCGATCACGCAACCCGGCCCAGTGCAGGCGGTACGGGTTGCCGAGCTCTTGGTAGACGGTCCTATGCCCGGTGAGCCGGCGTGTGCGGATGGCAGCCAGCGAGTCGTATGGCATGAACGAGTGCACGACGTCGAAGCGCATACGTACCAGCGCAGAGGCCGCCCTCGCGGCGAACCACCGCTCGTGCCGGACTGCGTCGGCGAAGATGCGGCGATGCCGAATGGTCACGTAACCGGCGGTCTCGTCGCGTCCCGCGGTTGAGCCGGCGGTCAAGAAGGTGACCTCGTGACCGCGCCCGGCGAGTGCTCGAGCGGTCTCGGCGGTGATGCGTTCCGCGCCCCTCCGCACGTCCGGCCAGGAGTACGGGTGCGTGATGGCGATCTTCACGGCACCGTAGGCTAACGATCTGATCGAGCTGATCGACGCGCTCCGCGCCGCGACTCCGTGACCCGAATCCTCACACTCACGAACTGGTACCCCCCGCATCACTACGGGGGCTACGAGCTGTCGTGCTTCGACGTGATGACGCGGCTCGCCGCCCGTGGCCACGACGTGCGGGTCCTCTGCAGCGACGATCGTCACGCGAGCTCGGTACTGCCGAATCCCGATCACGAGCAGGTCGTGCATCGAGAGCTGCGGGTCTATGCCAAGGATGGCGAGCCCTGGCGCCCGCCGGTGCGGACGCGTCTCGAGATCGAGCGCCACAACCGGTCCACCCTCGAACACCACCTCCTCGAGCACGATCCCGAGGTGGTCGCGGTCTGGCAGCTGGGAGCGCTATCGCTGGGGTTGCTTCGGTGCCTGACCACTGCGCGACTACCGATTGTCTACGCCGTGTGCGACGACTGGCTCACCTATGGCGAGGAGCTCGACGCCTGGTCGAGGCCGTTCGCGGGCGGGATCCCCCGAATCGTGGTTGGGCGAATGGTCGAGGTGGTAACCGGCATGCCCACGGTGGCGGGAGACATCGGCAACAGCGGGGCATTCTGCTTCGTCAGCGAGTCGACCCGGCGTCGAGCGGTGGCCGACGGCCGCTGGGCGTACCCCGTCTCGACGGTCGTGTACAGCGGGATCGACCGCCGCGAGTTCACTCCAATCAGCGACCCCGCCGAGCGGCGGTGGCGCTGGCGCCTCCTGTACACGGGGCGCTTCGATCCCCGCAAGGGCATCGAGACGCTCGTCCGAGCGCTGCCGTTGCTCCCGCCGCAAGCGACGCTGGAGTGCTATGGCCGGGGTGGGGCCGAGGAGCGGAGTCATCTCGCCAAGACGGCGTCCGAGCTCGGCGTCGGAGACCGCGTTGCATTTGACGCGCTCGAGCGACACGAGCTCGCGGCGCGCTACTGCATGGCTGACGTGCTGGTGTTCCCGAGCGAGTGGGAGGAGCCGTTCGGGCTCGTCCCCGTGGAGGCGATGGCGTGCGCTACGCCAGTTGTCGCCACCGGCACCGGGGGCTCCGCCGAGTTCCTCCGAGACGGGTACAACTGCTTGATATTCCATCCCGGCGACGCTGATGGGCTTGCCGCCGCGGTGCGTCGCCTCCATGACGACGTCACGCTCCGAGAGCGCGTAGTGCGAGGGGGTCTCCAGACCGCTGAGGAGTTCGACGTCGAACGACTCACCGACGTGTTCGAGGAGTGGTACGTGGCGGCGGTAGACGGCTTCACCCGCGGCCTTCCTGCTGACCGCCGACTCGACCTGCCCGATGCCGGCGGGGATCCTCTCGTGCGCCACCAGACCCTGACGCCGCACGTGATCGAGCGCGGCGACGACGACGCCATCAAGCACCTCTACGTGACGCTTGGTGAAGACTGGTGGCAGTCGAGGACCACGGGTGCTGACGATGTCCCCGTGCTCTCGGCGCCCGAGACCCACGATGTGGTGACGGCGTGCTTCGACGGTGTCATCGGACTCGTCTTCGACGCTGGTTGTGGGCCGAATCCGGCGATCTCCATCGCGCTCGGACGCGACCCGCGTCGCTCGGTCGTTTCGCTCGACATCGGTTGGGGGACGGTCCGCGTTGCGCGTGAGCTCGCGAATGAGCGGGGCGTCTCTCTCATCGGGGTCGTTGGCGACCTCGAGCGGCTGCCGTTCCGGGACAGCGCGTTCGACGCGCTCGCGTGCGACGACACCATCGAGCACCTGCCCGACGACGCCGCCGGCGTGGGAGAGCTTGCCCGGGTGCTCCAACCGGACGGTCTTGCCGTGCTCGCGACGCCGAACCGCGAGGACGCACGCGTCGTGCGGGCGAAAGTCCGCGACCGGCTTCTCGGGGTGCACAAGCCCGCGACCGCGTACTACTGCTCCAACAGCCACCTGCGGGAATACACCTGGGCGGAGTTCGAGCGGCTGCTTCAGCCGGCGTTCCGCGTCCGCGCGCGTCGCCCCGTGGGCTGGAAGCGCGGCTGGAAGAGCAAGCCCGCGAGCGTGCTCGTCCAACTGCCCGGCTTGCACCGGTTCAGCCAGATGATCGTGCTCGAAGCAACGCCAGGTTGACAGTGGGTCCGCGAATCACGAAGTTCGGTCAGGTGTCATAGCCCAACTCACGAAGCTTGGGTCCGATGATCGCGGAGACCGCAGCCTGCTCCTCAGCCGTCAGGTTCGCGCGCCAGAGTCCGGGTGCAGCAGCCCGAAAGAATTGGCTCGGACCACGCACCTCCTCGGGAAGCTCGTCGAAACTCTCGCTCCGAATCCACTCGTTCAGCTCGTGCTCGGACACGTCCAGCCCGAGCCAGTCGAACAGCGATCTGAGTTCCCGATACGGGTCACGCAGCAGGTCTTCGTATCGCACCAAGGACTTGGGTCCTGGATGTTCCGCGAATGCTTGTTGCACGACATCCGTTCGCCAGAGCCATTTGTAGGCACTGTTGGTCACGAAGCCCAGGCGGTCACGAGGCGAGACACCGCGCAAGCCGGGGAATGCCTTGGTGGCCCAACCGCTACTGAGGTTCGCGGCCAGTTCCGAATCCACGACGTCGCGGCCGTCCCGAAGGAGAAACAGGAGACGCGCGCGTGGCAGGGCCGACATGATGAGATCCGCCGACTGCGAGCCGTTGGGCTCCTTGATAACGACCAGCGTGCGCGAGAAGGGCACCCGCGACGGGCATCTGACGGCATGGGCATAGAAACGAGCCCGGAGCAACCTGCCGAACGCCGGAAGCCATACGTCACGGAAAGCGGTGCTCAAGATGTTCGAGCGATCGTCACGACGTAGGCGGCTCAGGGTGAAATTCTGAAGATCAAGGCTCGAAGGATCCGCGCCCTGATCAGCCAGAATCAGGCCCAAGTAATACCCAATCAGAGGCTCGTTGACCGGCACCACCGCGCCGTGCTTGGCGAGTGTTTGAAGGAGCCAGGTGCTTCCGCTTCGTGGCGACCCGAAGATCCATACGAGGCGCGCATCAAACGAGGGGCTGACCCGCCCCGCACGCGCAACGCGCACTCGGGATGCCGAGGTGATGCGTCGGACCAGACGACCGAACCTCGCGCCATGCACAACGTGTGTCACTCGATCCCTCGTTCTTGCCGTCCGAACGATCGGAATGGGGGTAACGAGGTCTTGAATTCTGGAGTCGAGTCCAAACCTATCCAACCCAGGCGATCGTTGACCGAAGGGCGCCCGTCGCAGAGGGCGATTCGCAGTACGGCGTGTAGGGTCCGCTGCACGAGCTGAGATGGGGCGTGACCAGTGTCAGACGTGCTGAGCACTTTGGCGAGTCGCAACGACGCCGCGCGCCGTATCCGCGAGCACGGGTTCTGGTACCACACGATCGATGTGGCGCCAGGGCTGACGACTCCCGGTTGGTTCGATTCGCGTCATGTCGTCGACCTGCTGCCGTGGCCCGAGGTCGCCGGTAAGCGATGCCTCGACATCGGCACGTACGACGGCTTCTTCGCCTTCGAGCTCGAGCGCCGGGGAGCTCGCGAGGTCGTGGCGATCGACATCGAGGACCACAGCCTCTGGGACTGGCCGGCCGAGGCGCGCCCCAGCGTCGTGGGCGAGCGCGATCTCTCTGCGCTCGGACCGCCCAAGGGTGCCGGCTTCCGTCTGCTCGCGGACCTGCTCGGTTCAAAGGTGGAGTGGCGACCACTGAGCATTTACCAACTTGATGAGGGCACCCTTGGCACATTCGACGTCGTTGTGTGCGGAAGTCTGCTGCTGCACCTGCGTGATCCGGTCGGCGCGCTCGACGCGGCACGGAGCGTTTGTAAGGGATGGCTGCTCTCGTCAGAGCAGGTGGAGCTCGGGCTCAGTCTTGCCGGTCGGCAGAGGCCGGTGTTCCGACTCGACGGTAGCGGCGAGACCTGTCAGTGGTGGCTCCCAAATACACTTGGTCATGAGCGCTTGCTGTGGTCGGCGGGTTTCTCCGTCGAAGCGCGGAGTCGGCTCTATGTCGAGCGCTTCAACGCGCATCCTCCGCCGGATCGGTCGCTCCCCTGGAGACTCCGCCAAGCAGTTGTGGCCTCGTTGACCAGAGATCGTCACCCGGGTGTATTGCACCGCGCCGTGCTCGCCCGCCCGCGGATCTAGGAGGAACACCGATCGAGATAAACCACGCCAGGCTTTCGGCGGCGGTGAAGCGCTACGCCTGGTACCACACGCTCGACCTCGGTCAAGGGGTGGTCACGCAGGGCGTGTTCGACCATCGTCCTGCGCTCGGGCATTACCTGGTGCCCACCGACCTCTCGGGCATGCGCTGTCTCGACGTCGGCACCATGGATGGCTTCTGGGCATTCGAGATGGAGCGCCGCGGCGCTGCTGAGGTGCTCGCGATCGACATCGAGGATCCCGAGGCACTCGACTGGCCTCGCTCGCTGCGTGAGAAGACCGTGAAGACACTCGACATCGAGAAGGGCGAGCGCTTCGAGCTTGCAAGAGAGGCACTGGGGTCATCGGTGAAGCGAATCCTGCGGCCGGTCTACGAGCTCGACATCGACCTCGGTGAGTTCGACTTCGTGTTCTGTGGAGATCTTCTCGCACACCTCAAAGACCCGATCACCGCGGTCGAGAACATCCGCAACGTCTGTCGCGGCAGCGCAACGATCTGTGATCCGATCGTTCGCTTCCGCCTCGGGCGACGCCGCGCACTTGCATCATTCGACGGCATCGACAACTTCCAGTGGTGGGCGCTCAGCGAGCATGCACTCGTACGGATGATGGAAGCGGCGGGCTTCACGCGGGTCGAGCGAGGCAAGCCCTTCGAGCTTCCGACGGCGTCGCGCGGGTCGTGGCGCGGCCTGCGCGGGATCGTACGCGGATATGTCTGAGCGAGTCCACGATGCTGCTGAAGCGCGGAAACGCATCGCGACGGTCGCGCACTGGTATCACACGATCGACGTTGTTCCGGGGGTCTCGACCCCTGGCTGGTACGACCTTCGGCACCTGGTCGACCTGCTTCCGTGGCCGGACGTACGCGGGAAACGCTGCCTCGATGTCGGGACGTTCGATGGGTTCTTCGCGTTCGAGCTCGAACGCCGTGGCGCCGCGGAGGTGGTCGCGATCGACATGCCCGACCACGAGCAATGGGACTGGCCGCCAGACAAGCGACCCGGTGGACCCAATGCCGAAGCGGTAACCGAGTTCGCGAAGCTCGAGGTCGGATCGGGGTTCAAGGCGCTGGCCGATCTATCCGGATCGCGAGCCGAATGGCGCGCGCTGAGTGTCTATGACGTCAGTCCGCGTGAGCTGGGCACCTTTGACGTCGTGACTTGCGGAAGCCTCCTGCTCCACCTCCGCGATCCGGTCCGAGCGCTCGAGGCGCTTCGCAGCGTCTGTCGAGGCCGTCTGTTGTCGTCGGAAACGATCGCGCCATTGCTCAGCATCTTGGGTCGAGGCAGGCCTCTTTTCCATCTCAGCGGCACCGGCATCGCGTGCCAGTGGTGGCTTCCGAACGCGGCGGGGCATCGCCGCCTTCTGTGGGCCGCAGGTTTCGAGGTGGAGCACGCGTCGAAGCCCTATCTCGTTCACTACAACCTCCAGCCGTCGCCGAAGCCGTCGATCCGAACGATCCGGGATGCGTTTGCTCGGTGGCTCCTCACCGGCGATCGCTCGTCCGGGATGCTCCACCAAGCCTTGCTCGCCCGACCGCGTCTTTGAGTTGACCAAGCCCTAGTTAGTTATTACAGCAGGAGCAAGCGCGCGCGAACGCTTCCCACGATGAGCGCACTCCCAGTCGCGAGATCGACCAACATCTCTTCCGGTAAGGAGCGGATCTGCTCCACAAAGGGAGCTCGCGTCGCGCGAACGTCGCGGACGCGCGAGAAGGACCACCACGATGCAGCCAGCAGCGCTGCACTGCGGCGGTTCAATGCGAGCGCGAGCAACGTCGCGTACATCGGGAGCCGCGTGCGCGTTCCGAACATCACCCGGTAACGCACCAGCTTCGCCCGAAGTTCGGGCACTTCGGCCAGCAGGGCCGGGAAGGCGGCCGCCATCAGCGCTCGATTCAGCCGCTCGGAGAGGTCCGGCGGGAATACGTGATGGAGCACGACCGCCTGCTGCACGTACCGCACCTCGCCACCGGCTCGTTTGACTCGCCAGCCGAGCAGGCTGTCCTCGCCGAACCCGAGTCCCCTCGCTCGTGCGCTCACCCGGTAGCCGAGGCGCCACGCGTCTGGATGGTCGAAGCCACCTCCGGCCTCGAACGCGTCTCGGCGGTAGAACACGTTGCACGTCGCGAACAGCCCGTCGTCACCGGCGGTGACGCTCCGTTCCCGGGGGCGGACGGGGCGAGCGGATCTCGTCTCGCCGTAGACCACCGCGGCACCGTCATCGATGGCGGCGACGCCACTCGCGATCCAGGAAGGCGATGGCATGCAGTCGCTGTCCGTGAACGCGAGAATGTCGCCACGCGCCGCGCTGACGCCGAGCTCACGTGCTCGTACGGCGCCGATCCCGTGTTGCCAGAGCACTCGCACGCGCCGACCAGTCATCACCGCTCCGTCGGCGCATTCCCCCGAACCGTCGATCGACCCATCGTCGACGACGATCACCTCGAAGTCGCGGTAGGTCTGGGCATCGAGTGCCTCCAGCAGCGCGCGGAGGAGCTCCCGGCGGTCCCGAACCGGTACGACGACCGAGACGCGCGGGCGCTCGCGTGGTCCGCTACGTGCTTCCGTGCCTGACATAGACGGGCACGCTACGCGGCGCGGCGAGCCGCTTCGAGCAGGCGCCGCTGGATACCATCCGGCGGAACCGGAGGGTGTGCGTGAACCGAGCCGAGCTCGCCGAGGGGATGCGTCGGTACTGGGACGAGCGAGCGCGGGAGAACGCAGTCTTCTACGTCGACACGACGTGCAGCTACGAGGCCCCCGACATGGATCGCTTCTTCGAGACCGGGCGTGTGGTCGTGCAGGGGACCCTGCTCGAGGCGCCGGTTCGGCCCGCCGGCCGTGAGCTGGCGGTGGAGATCGGTGCGGGTCTCGGGCGCATCTGCAAGGCGCTGGCGCCGCACTTCGACCGCGTGGTCGGCATCGACATTTCGGCGGAGATGGTGAGCAGGGCGCGAGAGCTCGTCACCGATTCGAACGTCTCCTTCGAGGTGGGCGACGGCGTGACCCTCGGTCAGCTCGAGGACGACGCGGCCGATCTCGTACTCACGTTCACGGTGCTCCAGCACCTGCCGAGCCGGGAGGCGATCGTCGGCTATCTCCGGGAGGCGGCCCGGGTCTTGCGCCCGGGCGGCGTGCTCGTCGCGCAATGGAACGGCGACGAGCGCCCGCTGCGATTCTGGGCCCGTGCATGGTGGTGGCGCATGCAGGAACGTCTCGGTGCACGTGTGCACAAGAGCCGGCTCGCGTCGCAATTCCTGGGTACACCCGTTCCGGTGTCGGTCGTGCGCTCCGTGCTCGAGCGATCCGGGCTGTCGGTCGAGGCTACGGAGGGCGAGGGCACGCTCTTCGCATGTGTGTGGGCGAGGAAGTCGCGATGAGCCGAGCACACGCGCCGGACTCGATCAGGGCGCGTGGAGCGCGTCAGTCCGGTGCGCGGGCTCGCAGACCATTGCAACTTCCGGCCTGTATGCCGCTCCAGGCGGTCTGAGGCGGACGAGCGAAGTGGTCGATCTCCTGAGAAGACGAAACCGCGGCACCGCGAAAGTGTTGGTGGTCGTACCCGCGTACGGTCACCACGAGATGACGCACGACTTGGTGGGTGATCTCTCTCGTGAGTCGGACGTGGCCGACATCGTGGTCGTCGACAACGCCGGCGACTACCCAGCCGCAGGCGCAGAAGACGTGGTTCGGCCAGCGTCGAATCTTGGATGGGCCGGAGGGACCAACCTGGGCACCGTCGAGCGACGCCGATCCGAGCACGTCGGGTTCGTCTGGCTCAACAACGACACGAGGGTGTCTACCGGGTTCGTCGCCGGCTTGCTCAGATGCTGGCGTGTGACCGGGGCCGGGCTGGTGGGTCCGTTGTACGACTGCTATTGGCTCCACCAACGGCCCCGCCGTACGCCTCCTGTCGACCAGTATCGCCCGAAGTCTGCCCACTTCAAGGCGGCGTTCGTCGATGGCACGTGCATGTTCGTCCCGGCATCGACCGTCGACGCCATCGGCACGCTGGATGCCGAGACCTTTGCGCCCATCGGCTGGGGAGCCGAGATCGACTACGGCCTGCGGGCGCGTGCGGCTCGGCTCGACGTCCGGGTGACGGCCCTCGCGTACCTCCACCACGAGAAGTCCGCCACCGGGAAGACCGTGTTCGAGGGCGGACTCGAGGAGTACGCGACCCGCGGTTACCCCGTCGCGATGGAAGGCCTTCGCCGAAAATGGGGCGACGACTGGCAACGGAGGGCGGGAATCGACCCTGCGACGGGACAGACGTTGCCGCGTGGTTGGGGAAGTCGGTTACGGCGCCGCCTCCGGGGAGGACCTCAGCTATAGCCTCACGTACCGCTCCGGTGTCTGCGCGGACAGGAAGGCCCCGCCGGAATCGGGACTCAGCCCTGCTTTTGCCAGCAGATGCCGGTCCAGTCGACACGGTGAATCGGCTCAGTGATCCCTTCTGTCTGCCGGTAGTCGTCGACCGCCTGAGCGCACGCTGGAATTTCGTAGTCGTCGACGATGATCCAGCCGCCCGGTGCCAGACCTGGATACAGGTTGACGAGGGCGTCCATCGTCGACTCGTACAGATCACCATCGAGCCGGAGCACCGACCAGGTATGGCCCCGAAGAGTCGGCAGCGTGTCGCGGAACCAGCCCTTGACGAAGGTCACCTGCTCGTCGAGCAAGCCGTATCGGACGAAATTCGCCTTGACCTCCTCGAGATCGACCGCGAGGCCGGGCCACAGATGGAGGTCCAACCCTTCATCGGCCGGATACTTCTCCGGGTCGGGCTGTGGAAGACCGGCGAAGGAATCCGCCACGTAGACCTTGCGGTCCGTGACTCCGTGCGCGCGTAGGACTCCACGCATGAAGATTGCAGTTCCGCCGCGCCACACCCCGGTTTCGATCAGGTCGCCCGGGACTCTGGCCTCGATCACGCTTCTGATGCACTCCTCGACGTTGTTGAGGCGCACCGTGCCGATCATCGTCTGGGGCCAGGGCGGCAGTTCCCACACCGAGATCGTGCCCTCGGTATCCGCCGAAAGGTCGAACTCGACCGGCTCCGCAAGTACGGAACGACCACGCCTTCGCAGCGCCCGGATGATCCAGGTGCGAAGTGGACCCCTGCCGCGGGCTATGGGGACATAGAGCGTTACCGGTCCGACCGTTAGCCCCAGCAAGGAACGCTTGAGCAGGTCGAGGTAGGAATCGCGGATGCCTGGCGTCGGGTCTGCTTTCATCGGCGTTGCAAAAAACACTATCGTCAGGCACAGGGCCAGCCCTGGGCCGTCATGCAAGGCGCGGAATGTCGCGGACGACGTCACCACAGGACGCAGATCCGGTCGACCTATGGTTATCGAAGATGTGGAAGGCAAGGGTCGCTCACCGACTGCCCAGGCCCCGCCGCCCGGAACCTCGTGTCCGCGCGGCGATCGCGCAGGACCTGCCTCCGACAGTGATCACTCAGCACGCTGACTCAGTTCGACAGCTCTGGATGAGCCGGATCCGCCAGAGTGTCCACGATGTATACGCCGGTCTCCCGCTGTGCAAGCTTCCCGAAGACCTACGCGTCTACGAACACTTGTTGTGGAGTACATCGCCTCGGGTAGTGATCGAGTTAGGCGCGTACGGTGGCGGCAGCGCGCTTTGGTTTCGTGATCGGCTTCGAACTCTCGCGTCGTACAAGCGGGTCACGGAACCGTTCGTCGTCAGCATCGAGATCGACCCCTCCCAAATGATCGAGGCACTGGACGCGGCTGACCCCGATTGGCGGTCATCGATTCAGCTCATTGCCGGTGACGTGCGCGATCCCGTCACCGCCGAACGCGTCGCGGAAATCGTGCCCGTGGGCACTCCTGTGTTGGTGGCCGAGGACTCCGCCCACGTATACGAGACCACCTGGGCCGCGCTCGCCACCTTCTCCCGGTTCGTGCAGCCGGACGGCTATTTCGTCGTAGAAGACGGATGCGTCGATATCGAAGAGCTTCGCCTCGATGACGGCTGGCCGCGAGGCGTGCTTCCGGCCGTTCGCGACTGGCTGGCGACCGAGGAAGGACAAGCATTCCGGGTGCGTCGAGACCTGGAGCTCTATGGACTTACCTCGTCGCCGGAGGGCCTTCTGCAGCGGATCCGATGATCCGCGCGGGCAGTCCCGATTACGCTACGGCCCGCTATGGCCGCGCTCCCAGACTGCAACGAGCTCGTACCGGCGATCACCCAGCTGCGCTGGTACCACACCATCGACCTCGGCGGAGGCGTCACGACGCCCGGGCGGTACGACCATCGGCCGATTGTCAACGCGCTGCCCTGGCCCGATCTCCGTGGCCTCCGCTGTCTCGACGTCGGGAGCCGAGACGGCTTCTTCGCGTTCGAGATGGAGCGCCGAGGCGCGGCTGAGGTCGTGTCGCTCGACATCGACGACCCGTCTGACGTCGATTTCCCCGGCTTCCGCCCGCCCGAGGATGACATCAAGCATGAGCTTGACCTGGGGAATCGCGCCTTCGAGTTCGCCCGCGCTGCTCTCGGGTCTCGAGTGCAGCGCGAGATGCTGTCGGTGTACAAGCTTCAGCCGGAGGCCTTCGGGACGTTTGAATTCGCAACGCTCGGCACGCTGCTCCTGCATCTCCGCGACCCGGTCCGGGCGCTCTCCGCGGTCAAGACCGTCCTGGCTGGACCGCTCCTACTCAACGAGGCGAT